>Ga0182017_10000001_pt1 | contig 348923 bp, 477 predicted proteins | sample 712E3DmetaG_FD_120492 | JGI IMG/M metagenome (GOLD analysis project Ga0182017, IMG submission 120492) | Permafrost microbial communities from Stordalen Mire, Sweden - 712E3D metaG | ecosystem: Environmental > Terrestrial > Soil > Wetlands > Permafrost | place: Sweden: Stordalen | collected... | reverse complement strand
TAAAATCGGATTTTGGCAGGCATTAGGATTGAACTTATTAGCTGGCATACTTTTTAAAAGTAGCTCGTCAAGTTCAAAATAGTAATAGTGTGCAAGCGCAGCCGACCCACGCTTGCACCTAACTATAATATATAAAGTTTACTACTTAACTAATTAATTATGAACAATAAATACATCAACATTTTAAAGATTTGTTTTGAAAAATTAAATTATTTTAATTACTCAAGACATACTATTGAAATTTATATTTATTATATTGAAAATTTTTTAATTGTTGTGGATAAGTATCCTCAACATTTAGTTTCAAATGATTTTCAAAATTATCTTAATAAATATCATTTTACTTCTATTTCACAACAAAATCAGATAATTAATGCAATTAAATTTCTTTATGAAAAGGTCCTCGATAAAAAATATGACAAAATTAATTTTCAGAGACCTCGTAAAGAAAAACACTTACCCCAGATAATTGATAGAGATTTTTTGCTCGATAAAATAAACCAGATTCAAAATTTAAAGCATAAAGCAATTATTTCTTTAGCGTATTCTGTTGGATTAAGAGTGAGTGAGGTTATTAATTTAAAGATAGAAGATATTGATTCAAAAAGAATGCTTATAAATATTAGACAAGCAAAAGGTAAAAAAGACAGAATAGTTCCATTATCTCGAAACATATTAGAGATACTACGAAAATATTATGTGCGATTTAAGCCTAAAATTTATTTATTTAACGGGCAAAATAATTCTTTACAGTATTCTTCTGAGAGTTGTAATAAATTAGTAAAACATTATATAGGTAAAGAATATCATTTTCATTTACTTAGACATTCTTGTTTTACTGCTTTATTAGAGCAAGGAACAGATTTAAGAGTTATTCAAAAAATAGCTGGACATAGTAGTTCTAAAACAACTGAAATTTATACACATGTGAGTACTAATTTACTTAATAAAGTTTTGTTACCAATTTAATTATAAGTAATTATGTCAAAAAATTTTTTTAAATCAGAATCTGAACGTAATCTATGGATTAAGTTAAATGCTGAACGTATTAAATATTTAAATGAAGTAAATAATCATATGATAAATGAAGATTTGGGTAGTATTGATAAAGAATATTCACCCATATGGTTATCAAAAAATCAATTAGAATATGATGAAAATGAAAAAGATTATCTACGTTATAGCTTTGAAGAACTATTGACTCTCACTCCTCAAGAATTATACAAACTTTCAAAAGAAAAAAATCAAAATAAATTAGAAGAATTGATTAAAAATTTGTAACAATTTTATTATTTTTTTGTAACATTTAAAAACAAAAAGAATGAAAAACATACAATTAATTTTTACAATTTTATTATTTTTTTGTAACATTTAAAAACGAAAAGAATGAAAAACATACAATTAATTTTTACAATATTATTAATTATTGCTTGTGGTACTACAAGGAAAAATCCTTATTTAAATCATCATAGACCAAAGGCAGGTAAACATTATCTACATAATAATTATAATGTATTGTTAAAATCAGATAATCACATAATAAGACATCACAAATATGAATGAACTTTTTATAATAAATACCTATGAAGATGGAGCTATTATTGCAAGTACTTCTGATGGTGAAACAGTTTTTTTAACTAAAACCGAATATCAAAACTATCTTAAAACACATGAAAATGAGTGTAAATAATTTAACAGATGTTGAGATAAAAAATATCATTAAAAACTCTAAAGAAACATCTAAACAATATTTTCTTAAAGGTTGGAAAGCACACGAAAATTATATATCTGAAACATCAAAACAAAAAAACATAATTGAATTATTAAAAGAAAGTAGAGACTTACTTTTATTGGTAGCATTACTTGATAAACACAATAATTGTATTAATATGGTTGATAAAATTGATTATGTTTTAAATAAAAATTAATTAAAAATTACCACCTTCAACAATAACATCTTGTTGGTCTTTTGCACCAGCATAAACACTTTGAGCAACACCCAATATTACACCACTTGGAAGAAATAAACCACCAGTTATCATTATATTTTTAGCACCAATAACTGCTGTACTACGAGTTGCCGTTGCAATAGCTATTTCATTATAGAAAAACCAAGTACTACCGCCATTATTAGATAAGAAGACTTTGCCTGTCATTGCAGTACTACCAGTTGCAATTAATTGTGAATTTATAAATGTAATTTTATCTATACGAGTACCATTAGTAGCACCAGTTACTACTTTTGTTATTGAACCACTACCATTTGATGCAGTATTTCCAGTATTTAAACGAACCATTCCCAAAACCCATGAGTTTGCAAAAACAGGTTCTATATTTATTGACATATGTTAAATTTTAAATAATATTATTTATTAATAAATACTTATATGTATTATTTAATAGCAATGTTTTTAGATTTATAAATTATTCCATAAAATTTATCAAACAATAAATCAAAAATACTTGTTTCAGCAACATCTCCATAATGGTCTGGATTTAAATTTTTTCTACATTTTCTTTCAGATTCATAGCAATAATTAAATCTATCAGTATCTTTAAATGTATTAATATTTAAATATACAAGTAATAACCATTGAATGAAATTCCAATATTGATAACCTTGTGAAACAGTATCAAGATGTAAACAATAATTTATTGTTTGTTTCATTTCTTCTTCAGTTAATTCAACATTACGTCTCATTACAACAAAATTATCAGTATCCCAATTATAGTGGTTTTTAAATAAAATTGGTCTGTAACCAGTATCTACTGAACCAAATAAATATAATTCATCTGCAATCCATAAAAATTGTGCTGCATGACTAAAAAGAAGACTGACATCATAACCATTCTTTTTACCCCATTTTTTCATTACTGCACATATAATTTTACTTAGCCAAGTATTACCTTTAACTAAAAAGTCATCTCCTGTTTTTACGTCATTTAGAGTCATAGTATATATTTTCATATAAATACGAAAAATATGTTAAAATAATTTTTATATTTCCCAATTTTTTTATATATTTGCACCCAATATAATATCATATTGGTATTATTAACTGAATAGATAGCTATTACGGCACTGTTCTTAAAAACAATTTAACATGAAAAATTTATTCACATTACATGCATTTATGCATGAAAACGGTTATACTGAGAATAGTATAACAAAACTTACTGAAGTACTCACTTCAATTATGTCTAAAGGTTATTTTATTGCACCAAATGGTGCAACTATTGGTGCAATTAGTGTTCATCCTTATTTTAAGGATAATGAAAAATCGATAAGAATTCGATTAAACACTAATGATGTAAAAGATATGATTATTGTTAATCATCCTTCCAATTCATGGGCATATTTGGATAATTTGACACCAGATAATTTATTGGTGGGTTCTACTAAATTTTTTAAATCATCAATAACTGAAAGAAATCAGAACAATAAAATTGGTGAGTTAGGTAAATATGTAATAGTACTATAATAATTAAATTCCCCACATTTATTGTGGGGAATTTTTTATTTTTTAAAATAAATTTGTATTTAAATAAAATATAGTTATATTTGCAGTCTTAATTTTAATTAACTAAAAACTTGAAGTCATGAAGAAAAATAATTTAGTTCCGAATAAAGGTCTAAGCCTTTCACAAGCTCAATCAATTTCTAATCTCTGCAATCAAAGAGCTACTGAAATTGCTAAACAATTAATGGCAGTAAATAATTACACTAAAACAGTAAATGTTGAAGGTAAAGACCATGAAACCGTTAAGGGTGTTAAACTTCCTGATAATGTTGTTATTTTATTACAGGAAAAAGCAAAACTTCATGCTTGTCAGGCATTTCTCATGGAAAATATGAAAGCAAAAGAAAACTTGCTTAATGTTGCAAAAAACATTGCATATACTATACCCGATGGTCTTAAAAGTATAACTCCAGAAAAACCCAAATTTGTTTATCCTGTAATTTTATCACAAGTTAATGAAGAATTTGGTTGGGAACAACTTACTGCATCTGAATATAATGAATATCTGGAAGCCGAAGCATATGCCTCACATATTGGTCAATTTATTCATGAAAGGTCAATTCTTGCAGGATTACGCAATGAAATTAATAATATACCTTCAGTTGAATGGATGGTTATTAAAGGTGATGGAACTAAAACCCCTGTTGAAATAAAAGTACATCATACTTCTGAACAACTTCTTAAAATTCATGAAGAACTTGCAGCACTCCATCGTAACTTTGAACAAAAGGTAAATTATTACAAAGCAAAAGTAAAAAACCTTACTACCGAAGAAAATGCACGTATTGCCAAACTTAATGCTGATGCTCAAAATAGTGCAGAAAAAACTAACAATGACCTGCAACTTACTTACGATACTACAATGAAAAAACATCATGAAGCACTTAATACAGCTAAAGCTGAATTTGAAAAAGACCGTCAGACAAGTATTAAGGAAATTGCAAGTATGCGTATTGAAATCGACCCAAGATTTCAAGAAATTATTAATACATTTTTGAATCAACTTCCAAAACAAGAATAAAAACTTAAGGTGAAGAATAGATAGAGCACAAGCCGAGTCTGTTCTTCTTTGTGCTTAGTAATGAGTTCTTTAAATATATGAAAAATTAACAACGTTAATTCGCAAATGTCTCTACGGGGACATGTGCTCCATTAAAAGGTAAAATCGCTTTCCTTGCGAAAAAACAAGTTTTCTATGGGATTTTTACAAAACCACCATGACTGCTGACTAAGTTACCTTCGGGATAATTAATCAGAGGTAGAAAACGACTTCGCTTTTGTCCTTGCCATTGTGCAAGGGAAGGTCTGTGCCAGTGGCATTATCATTGTTAGGGTCTATATAAATTCATTACTAAGTGACTTATTTTTAAATAATCAATAAATTATGGAAACAATATCAAAAGAAGATTACTTAAAAGCAAAAAAAATAATTACTGAATATTATAAACAATTGGAATCTAAAAGTAATTGTACTTGTTATATAATGCATAGAACTAAAGATAATTTAATGTTTGTAACAACAGATAAAGAATATGCTGATGAATTATATAAAAGTGGAGAATTTGTAATGAGAGAAAGTCGATTGGTTAATCCATATTAAAATAAAAAATCATGAAATTTGAAATAATTCCAAATCAACAAACCCCTTGTGTATTTGAACTTGTTCATGATTTCGAAACCAATACCGAAATATTAAAAGTATTTCTTGAATTTGCTTGTAGTCATCATAATGCTGTTGGATTGGCAGCAAATCAATGTAGCTTAGATGAACAAAGATTTATGCAAAATATCTTTGCTCTTCGAAATTTAAAAGAAAATTCTTGGAAACTAATTATTAATCCAAAAATTGATAAATATTTTGGAATGATAGAACCCAAACTTGAAGGTTGTCTTACTTGGGTAGGTAAATCAATTCTTGCGGATAGATATCGTGCAATCAATGTTAGTTATGATGATATAGATGGTAATCATCATACAAATCAAATTTATGGTGGTTTTGAAGCACAAATTTGGCAACATGAAGTTAATCATCTTAATGGTATTGAAGAAAATGTTGTTGATTATAATTATAAATTACCAGCAAAAAAACAGATTCAAAGAAATGATTTATGCCCATGTTTTTCAGGCAAAAAATATAAAAACTGCTGTTTAATATATTTAGATTAAAAATTAAAATATATGTGGAAATATTTAGTTAAAAAATTTTACCTTACTAATGCAATGAATCAAGATATTGAAGAATATCTTGATAAACTTGGAAGTGAAAGTTGGGAATTAATTCAAGTCATTCCAAGTAAATCTCACGCTGATTATTTTACATTTTATTTTAAAAGACATGTTAGTGATAATAATTCAGATTTACCGATATAAATAAAATTAATAAATTATATTATGAAAAATTATGAAATTTGTTTATTGATTTATATTATTGTAGTATTTGTCACCTATTGGTTATTTGTTTATTTTAAATATGGAATACTTACAAGTATTTCAGATAGTTACTATAGAGAAAATAATAAAGCATTATTTACATTATTCATCTGGAGTATTGCATTTCCAATGATAATACTTGGTGTTAGTGTTACACCTTTAATGTTTTTTGCCGGAGCATTTCTTGCATTTGTTGGCGCAGCACCTGCATTTAAAGAAGAACAAGAAGGTACTGTACATATTATTGGTGCAACAGGTGGTATTTCACTTGGATATATTGCAATGATAGTTGCTTATCATCAATATTATCTTCCAGCAATTATGGGATTATTTGCGATTTTAGCTGTACCCAAAAAATTACCTAAATTTTTAGATAAATCTTGGATGAAATGGTGGACAAATGGTATACCTAACTATACTTGGTGGATTGAAACAATGGCATTTGTTCTTGTTATTATTAATTTGATTATTAAATAATATATGATAAGGTCTAAATTTGAATTAAATGAAAATGAGGTAAAAGCTGCAGAAAAATTCATTGCTAAATTACCTAAGAGATATAAAAATGAATCAAAGAAAATGATATTTGATTTTGGTAATGGTATAGGTATTGGTGTATCCATTAAAGTTGGTGATAGAGAAAAAAATATAACTGATTATAATACATGGTAATATGAAAACAGCAAAAGAATTAGCATTTAAAGCATATATTCAATTTTATAATCTTCATCCAGATGAAATGGGCGAACGTTTTGAACACTGGTGGAGAGATAATTATATTGATGGCGAATATAAAGATAGTTTTCAACCAAAACATAATGTTTATGTTGATGGTGAACGATATATACAAGCAGAATAATGGAACAAAAAGAATTTATATTGTGTGCTGCTATTGATTATAATGGAACTATAATATCTGGACATAGACATAGTGATTGTTATTCAATCTTACAAAAGTTAGTTTCTAATCCAGTACTACCACCTAGAGAAAAACAAGGTTTTCTCACTTCAGAAAATCGTTTTGTTAATAGAGGTGAAACATGGAAAATAGCTAAAGAAAATAATCAAATTAAATATGGATATGATGCAAGTGAAAATGAGGAAGATTCAATACTTATTTCTGAAAATTTATATTAATATATTATGAAAACAAATGTAGATAATAAATCAAAGCAAAACAACGAAAATCTTGAAAAAATTTCATTTTAATTAAAAGTATTGATTATTTAAAGAGTGTAAAACATAATTATGAATGGACTTTAAATGCTTTAGAATATAAAGATGGTGGAAGATATATACCAGTTACAGTTGATAATTATGAAGTAAGGATAAACGATACTGCAAGTAAAGATGCTTTAGAAACTATTATAACAATTGCTTTAAACAAATTAAATAATGAACTAAATTTGAAAGAAAAAGAATTAAAAAAATTATTTAAATCATATTAATATATGGCTTGTCAAAATAAAGAAAAAACTGGAAATTGCGGGCATCATCAATGTGAATTTTCATAAGAAACTTTACATGGTTATGAATGTGTTGATATTTTATATTTGAATAAAGTTCCATTCTGTGAAATAGGTAAAAATTGTCATCAAAAATGTAAATTTTCATGGATTAAAGGAAGTAATAGCGAGGTAGAAAATGCATGCCGAGAATGGTGTAAAAATGAAGAATCTATTGCCGAAGATGCAAGAATGGATATGTGATAATTTTATTAATTTTTGTAACATTTTCATCAATAATTCGTATAATCATTTGTTACAAGTATTAACTAAAAACGAAAAAGATGAAAAATTTTATTAAATTTACGATTTTATTGGTTGTTTTAGGAATTTTTGCATTTAGTTCAAATCCTACTATTACCAAGGTTAGAACCTTTACTATTGAAAATGGTAAGAAAGCCTATAATTATTGCACTGGTTCGCTGAAAGAAAGCAAGAATGAAACCGTTAAGAAATACAGTTCAACAATACTTTAATCTCGAAAATATGACAATTGGAGTAAGAACCACAAAACAAGTTTATGAACAACTTGACAGAATTGTAGAAGCCGAAAAAAACGGTGGTAAGTATCACGGAATGTCCTATGAAGAGGGTGTGAAATATGCTCTTGAATGAATATTAGGTGATAGTAAAGCCGAACCAATGCCTAAAGAAAATTAATTATGTTATCACGTTGAAGAGTATGTAAATAAAATTTATCTACTTCAAAATATTTATGATTTCTGGATATACTCCAATACCCTCTATCCCATTTGCAAATGCATTTGGGATTGCTTTTCTTAATATGTTATATGCGCCATTTACATCTGAATTTATTTTAATATTACTATTTTTAATTTTATATATCCCTCTATGTTCACGATAACCACTAAAAACATACACTGTTTTATCATTCTTTTTATAAGAAGGTATATAATCTAAATTCAGAAAACTTGCTTTACTTGTATAACTTTCTTCTCTACACATAACATTAATACCCCGTCTTTCGCATTTATATTTTAGCATATCTATAAATCTACTATGTGGTATTTGTACAAAATTTTGATTATTTGTTTTATTTAATCTACTTTCATTTTTCCAATAATTATTTTTACCAATAATTAATGTGTTAATGTTATTATTAATTAATTCATTAATAATTATTTTACTTGCTTTATGTAAATAATTATCAACCTTACATTTTCTTTTTAAATTTAATTTGTTTAATTGCTTTGAACCATATTTTTTATTTCTAATTCTTAATATTGATTGTAAACATGCTTTTTTCTTATTATAATATTGATTTATTGATTTTAACGGTTTTCCATTAATTATATATGGTTTAATTTCTTTAATATTACTAACAACAGTGGCTAAATTATTTACCCCCAAATCAATACTTGAATATTTATCATTATTCAATAATATTGGTATATCCTCTATAGTTGAGACCACTTCAATAACATAATATCCAATTTTAGGTATTATTCTTATACAATCAATAACATTAAAATCATTTATTTTGGTTTTAAATTCAATGTTTGATTTACTTAATTTAATTTTATTTGTTTTTTTAAACACTTTCTTAGAAATAGCTTGGTTAGTATATGATACAAAAAATCTTCCATTTTCTTTATCTAAATAATAAGGTAATTTTGGCTTTGATGTAAATTTAGATGGATTTATATTATATACTTTTAGCGCAGCAAAAAACGATTTAAAATTATGTTGTACGGCAATAATAACGTTTGATGATACTTTAGCAGGTAATGCCCAATATTGTTCAGTATTTTTCATTCGATGATGCAATTCATATAAAACATTATTTTTATTATGAATAAATTCTTGTCGAATAAGATATAAACAACTATTATATAAATTTTTAGAAAGAAAGCAAAGATTATCAATTTCTTTAAAATATTGATTATCTTGTTTAATAATATGTTGTTCTACTAATTGCATAAATTTACGTCTATATAGACATAAATACTATAATAGTTCAGAAAATTTACATTTTAATAAACATATTTTATATTAGTATTTATATAAAAACTATCATGTCAAGTGTAAAACAAATCATCAATGAAGAACTACAAGTATTCTTAAATGAGGTTGATAATGCCAATTTTCCATCATTTGGCGACCATTTACGTAGCATAAGTGAAGTTGGTGAAGCAAATCAAGAATTAATGACAACCGTATTAAAAGAAATAAAAGATTTTATTAAAAAATATAAGAAAAAATAATTGTAATTAAAAAATATTTATTATATTTGACCCTTGTAATTATTACAGGGGTTTTTTAATTAAAATAACTTTATATAAACCAATAAAAAGCATGTCTAAAAAAATAATTTATTTAATTGGTAGTTTAAAAAATGACCAAATTCCTCACATTGCCAATAAAATCAGAGAATTAGGATTTGAAGTTTTTGATGACTGGTTCTCGCCCGGTCCTGAAGCAGATGATTTTTGGCGTAATTTTGAAAAAGTTAGAGGCACTACACATAAACAAGCACTTAGCAATTATGCTGCGAAACATATTTATGAATTTGATAAGTTTCATATAGACAGAAGTAATATGGGTGTTTTAGTTATGCCAGCAGGAAAATCTGGTCATTTGGAATTGGGTTATATGATAGGGCAAGGTAAACCTTGTTTTATTTTATTTGATGAAGAGCCTGAAAAATGGGACATAATGCATGCTTTCACTAAGGAAAATGGTGGTGACATTTGTTATTCTTTTGAAGAATTACAAGAAGGATTAGAAAAATTAAAACCAATTGAAAGTAATACTAAAATTAGTATGCATGAAAGAAATGGTGGTAATATAGAAAACTTCAAAATTATTGAAGACATGAAAACAGTCTTAGCGTGGCAAGATAATATAACTACAATTGCCATTGTTTTAGCAAAAAATTGGTTTCCAAATTTTTTTACTTTTACTACAAGTCCTAATGATTTTGTGGTATGTAAATGGCATGATTATCATGATGGTGTAAAAAGTAATATTGAAGGTAAACAAACTATTGCAGTTTGTAAAGAATATGAAGATGCTGAAATTATTTTTAAATCAAAAATTAAATGATTAATTATACTAATTCAGATAGAGTAGTGAATTATAATAATTCAAGTACCGCAATTAATACACCAATAATAACCATTGAAGAAATATTACAACTTCAATCCAAACCCAATGGTTGGATTTGTCCTAATTGCGTTCATCATGATGGTAATATTAATTGCAAAATGAATATGTTCATATCATTTGTTGGTTGTTATACCAGAGGTTGTCAAACATTTAAAGAAAAATAATATGAAAGTTATGATTGTGAACCATTAATTAAAAATTAATTAACTTCTACGCTGCAAGCACATGGTATCCCATCACTTTGCGCAACGCCAGACTTGTTCCTAAGTCCGAAATTCTTTATATTAATCGCAGCATTAACATCTCTATCATGTATAGTCTTACAATTTGAACATGTCCATTCTCTATCATTAAGAGTTAAATTCTTGTTGATATTACCACAACAACTGCAAATCTTACTACTTGGCTCAAATCTGCCAATAGTTATAACATTCTTTCCGTACCAATTAGCTTTATATTCAAGCATTGTTTTAAACTCACTCCAACCCATATCAGATATAGCTCTTGCCAAACAATGATTCTTAACCATATTTTTAACAGTTAAGTCTTCAAGACATATTGTATCATAATTATCAATAAGAGATTTACTGATTTTATGTAGATAATCCTGTCTTTGATTCTTTATCTTTTCATGAAGTAAAGCAACTACCATTTTTTGCCTATAGTAATGGTTACTTCCTTTAACTTTTCTTGAAAGTGAACGTTGTTCAATTCTAAGTTGATGTTGTTTTGATTTAAAGAAATCTTTGTTCTCGAATTTCTTTCCATCAGATGTTATTGCAAAATCTTTAATTCCCAAATCTATACCAATAGTTGTTGAATCAATAATTGGTTTTTTATTGGGAATTTTAATATCATTTTCAACTAATATTGATACAAAATATTTATTAGTTACGGTTTTACTTATTGTTACGGTTTTTATAATTCCTTTAAATTCTCTATCTAAATCAATTCCAACATATTTTAATTTAGGAATGAAAATTTGTTTATTATCTTTAGTAATATGTATACCTTGAGGTAATTGAAAACTTTGTCTTGCATACTTACCCTTAAATTTAGGAAATCCTTTACCTTTAAAGAAGTTAGTATATGAATTATCCAAATTTCTTAAAGACATTTGTAATGCCTGTGAAGGTGCTTCCTTTAACCAATAACATTCGTTATCTTTTAATTCTTTTATTTGTTTAATAAGGTCAAAACAATCAATATTCTTTTTATTTCCTGCATAAGCACAGATTTTAGTTTCTAATCCAAGATTATAAACAAATCTAACTTGACCAAATATATTAGCAAGAAGATTTATTTGGATTTGATTTGGAAATATTCTATATTTGTATGCTTTTAACATTTTAACAATTTATAGATAATTTAATTTATCTATAAATACTGAAAATTATTAAAAAGTTATTATATTTGTAAAACATTTTTATATAAAAATTAAAATAATATGAAAAGAATGTTTAAGTTTTCAATTAAATGGCTAATAATTCTTATAATGACATTTGGATTTTTAGTTTTATGTAATTGGTCATATCATCCAGCGAATTGGAATGGTTTTTCGAGATTTATTCTTGGAGCAGAAGGTATTATTTTTCTTATTGATTTATTTCATGAAATATAAAAATAATATATAATAAGAATTATATAAATTATAAATTTAAAAACATTATGATGGAAAAAAAATGGTCATTAGCTGAATTAGCTATTAAAAAAAATGAATGTGCTGAAGAAAAACCAGTTATTATTAAATTAGAATCAAATCATATTTATTATTATTGTGATGTTGATGCTAAATCTACTTTGGATTTAAACAAAGCATTACAAGATAAAGCAGATGAATTACTCTGTATATCATTAAAAAATGATTTTGGAAGACCAAAAATTTACTTACATATAAGTAGTTATGGTGGATATATTTTTGCGGGTATCTCATCAATGGATACTATATTAAGACTAAAAAAATATGTAGATATTATTACCATTGTTGAAGGTGGTGTTGCAAGTGCAGCAACATTTCTTTCTGTTGTTGGTACTCTGAGAAAAATGACACCAAATTCTTATATGCTTATTCATCAATTATCATCTGGTCTTTATGGAAAATACAGAGACCTTCAAGATGATATGAAGAATAGTGATGAAATAATGAAAATGATTAAAAGAGTTTATGCTCAATATACAGAAGTTCCAGAAACCGAAATTGATAAGATATTAGACCATGATTTATGGTGGGATGCAGAAACTTGTGAAAAATATAAATTAGTTGATGAAGTAATTTAATTATTATGTTAAAAAAAGAAGAAATTAAAAACGGAAACTTAGTATTTAATTGCGATACTAATTCTTATGGATTTATACAAGATGTTGGTAATTCACGAGAAAAGGGCGATAGAGGTATAAGTTCAACACCCGATGATGAAGTTTCATATTCAATTGTAGATATAGTAAGCAATGAAGTATATGATGGTATTTGTGAATGTTCACACATGACATCCGAAGTATTAAGTATTGCAATTGAAAGAGATGTTGATATATATTTAGCTATGTTGGAAGCTGACAGCATAATTGCACTTGGAAAAGCCCAAAAGAAAAATGCAACAATACAAAATGCAATTAATAGATTTAATAAAATTAAAGTTGTTGGTTTTTAAATAAAATTAATGTAATGAAAATACCTGTTGAATTATGGGTGGAACATGGGAAGAACTTGAAAAAGATAATGAAAGTTATATTTCCTACTAATATGGCAAACAAAACTAAAAAATATAGAGTTAAAGTAGTTGTAGAAAATCAAATCATAGGTTCGCCAATAACCAAATATGTAATTCAAATACGTTTTCTACATTTATTCTGGTTAGATTATAGTGATGCTACAATACTTAAAGATTGGGCATATCGTACTTGCGAAGAACTTAATACATCTTATGAAGATATTGCAAATAAACATAAAAATAATATAAAATGAAAAAAATTGTTATTTTTAAAAAAGGAAAGGGTTTGCATATAACAAATAAAGGTATATTTTCAACAGAAGATTTATTGAAAATCTTAAATAAAGAAAATAATAATAACGTTAAATTAAAAACAAAATGAATTAGGTTATTGCAAATAAAACTCCAAAAATAAATCATTGGATTGAAATTAACGAACCTACAAATTATTAAATCATGAGACTCTATAAACAATTGCCTGATGCTGTTTTGAGAATAATGATTACACAACAAGGTCATAAATCTGAATATTTGACAGTTTGTGATACCTTCCAAGATGAATGTATCGAAGAATTGAAAAAAATTATTGATAGCCAAAATCTATCAATATTTGCAGAAGGTAAAAAAACCACTGTTCAAGTAAGAGAAGCTGTTGGTGCAAAAAATGGTAAATGTAAATCTTTTGCATTTAAAGGTCTTACACCAAATAAAGTATATTCATTGTTAATTAGTGAAATAAAATAATGAAAACTGAATACGTAAGTTATGAAATAGCTAAACAACTAAAAAAATTGGGTTTTGATGAACCCAGTATTGTTGCTTATGATGAAGTGACTATGGCATGTACTATGACTGGAAGTCCATTTAAATTATTAAACTATAATTCACCAAGTGGTGGCGGATATGTTTCTGCTCCACTTTGGCAACAAGCTCGTGAATGGATTGCCAAAGTTCATGATTTGGATATTATTATTGAACCTTATTGGAATTCGGAATATCAAGAAAAAAATTATTTGGTTCGTAATACAGTAGACGTTGAAACACATTCAAACTTTCATTGTTATGATGATGCACTTATAAGAGGAATGGAAAGAGCAATTATTTTAATACAGAAAAAACTAAAATTAAATGGACGGTAAATATTCAATATCAATTAAAGAAGCTGTTCAAAATTATCCAGTACTTAAACGTACTGTAGATTTAGCAAAAGAATTTAATATTGAACTTCTTTTTCATTATGCTAAATTTACAAAAAAAGGTAAAGTATATCAACACATGTTTGTTACCAGAGACAGTGAAGGTAATAAAGACTGGCAGAGAAATCAAGACTTATTGAATTGGTTAAAGAATTGTAAAGATTATCAAAAAAATTTTAAATCAGATGAAAAAAATTAAACAAAAAACACTAAAAATAATATTTCGAAGTATCGTAATTTCAATTATATTATCTGCTCCAATAGGACGAGTTTATTGGCTTTGTACTGATAAAAACTATTATGGTTTTCCTGCTGTTACACAATGCAGAATCTGTAATAAAACTGTATGGGAATGGCAACGTTATGAAAGACGACAATTTATCATAAAAGGTTGTTCATTTTGTTCTGGAAGTGGACTTGTTCATACAAAATGTCAAGGAAATCCAGTAATAAAAATTAAAGTTGAATATAAATAAAAATTAATTAATAATTAATTTTTTTATTTAAAATAAAAACATATCTTTACAAAAATTTTCAATATAACATATTACTTATGAGAAAACTCGAAATTCAATATGATTTAAAACCAAACGGTGCTGTTATTAGAATTAATAATTACAAAGGTTGTATATTAAGAATATGTAGAATACCTAAAGAACTTGTCTTTGATGAAAATGGTAATGTCAGAGAATTTATTGATTTAGCTTATTCACAGCCAGAAGTTATTAATCAATCTAAAATACCTGACCAAGATAAATGGATTTATCCTGAACCAGAAATCATTATTGAAAATTTAGATAATATTGAAACTATAGTAAGTGAATCAATAGATACTAATGATTTTCATAAAAAATTAACAAAGGTTTTAAAAGAAAATCCTGAATTAAAATCTACTGATGGTAATACAAAAATTACATTTAATCAAGACGTAATTGACCATATGGAAAAAGAAGTGGATATTCATGCCAAAAAAGGCACTAAAGTAAAACTTTATATGAAAGATGGAAAAGTTGGTGCTGGATATGATTGTCAGGGAGAAAGAGCATTAAAATATCTTATACCTGAAACAATTTATCACATAAAAGAAATTAAAGTATATAATTGGAATACTGACATATATTTAGAAGAATTTCCTGAACTTCCATTTAATTTTGTAATGTTTGAACGTGTTAATGAAAATGATATAATTTTTTATGAACATGGTTGTGGAATGTAAATAATATAATTATTTGTATAGTAAGGTTTAATTTATGGAAAATGAAGAAAGAAATAATAGGATAGAAGAACTTGAAAAAGAAAACGATGATTTATCTACTAAATTAATTGATTTAACTTTTGAATTGAACTATAACAAAGAGAAAGAATTACTTGAATTAGTGAGAGAATTATATAAAAACATAAGTGAAGAACTTGTTTGTAAAGAAAGTAAATTAACAAAAAAACAAATTCTAACGAGCGTTAAAAAATATTTAGAACAATTTGCAAAAGATAATAAAATAAAATTATGAATAACACCAAACCAAAAGTAAAATTACTTACATTGTGGATGCTGGATGTTGATTATTATAAGAATGATATTCCTAATCATATAATATCAAACGGCATTTGGGAAACACAAGGTGTTGAAGAAAAATCTAATGAATGGGGAATAAATAGAATTTATACTTTGGTTTGTGTAGATTCTCATAATAAGAATTTAAAAAAAGGAACTAAAGTGAAAATGGCTGAAGCAGTTATTATTGAATTATGCCATAGAGTTAAACTAATTCATTTACCAAAATATAAATCATTAATGAAAAAATATATACCTAAAGAAAATTAAAATTATGAAGTATTATAATGGCGACATGGATGAAAAAACGTTCTTAAGATATGTTAAAGCACATAGTGAATCAGAACGAAAATTATTTCCCAAAGCTATGGTTGCAGAGATATGCGAACTTAATGGTGACCATGAAACAGCCGAAGCAGTTGCAAAAGGTATTAAAGAATGGTATGGTATTGATATGAGAGAAGATGTAAAAGAAATTTGTGAAAAGAAAAAAGCAATTATTAAAAAACAAGATATAAAAGAAGAAATGTATTATATTCAAAACGGATATGTTGGTAATGCAATAGCATGGTGGGCAATTGATTCTAAAGGTTATACTACTAATATATCTAAAGCGGGTAAATATACTAAAGAACAAGCCGAAAAAATTATTGAACGACCACAAGATGTTGCATGGGAATGTTCATATATTGATAATTGCAAAGAAGCTCAAAAATTAATTATTGATGGGCAATACCTTGATGGTAAATATAAAATTATTGGAAAAATTAAATAAATCAAAAACATGAAAACATTAAATATTGGTGATAGAATTAGAATAAATAAAAATCCCATTACATGGTCAAGTGAATTTTCTAATAATAATCCGATTGGAGTAAATTTTAAATATCCAGTAGTTGGTATTGTTAAAAATAAAAAAGATTGTATTGGTTTTACTGGATTATTAATTGAAATTGATGGTAAAGAATATGGATTTAGTGAAGAAACATTGCTTGATGTTTGCGAATTACTTCCAAAATTAGATAAATTACCTCAAGAATATATTGTAAAATGCGAAAATATGGAAGAAACCACTAAAGTAGTAAATACTTTACATCCAAATAGTGGTAAAAATAGATGGAGTCATTGGAATTATGTTATAAAATATAAACATACTGAAAGAGATTCTAATGAAGGTGTCAATATTTTCAATATAATTCCAAACGAATATAAACATCTTCCTGTTTTATTATTTAATGAATGGAAAGAATTATATTATAATAAAGAAACAAATGATATTGCTAATAAAACTAAAACAATGGAAAGTAAAGAATTTGTAAAAGTAATTAATGCTGGAAAAAGTTATTCTCAGCGTCAAGATGCTAAAGAATTGGGTTGTACTAAATATCATTTTTGGTTAAATAAACCAATTGCAAAAAATGGTGATATTCTTGAAATAGTAAAGGAATTTATATCATGGAATGTTGAAACATGTTATATTCTAAAAGACAATGAAGGTATAGAATATATCATTCAAACAATTGGTTGTGAAAAAATTAACTATAATGAATTAAAAGGATTAAAAGAAAATCTTGAAGCAGAACTTAAACATATTGAAGAAACATTTAAACATTTAAAACCTAAAGTAACTCCAGTAAAAGTGGTCATGCCACATTATAAAATTGATGATATTGTTGTTTGTTTACCGGGATTTAATGATAATAATGCATATGGTAAAATTTATGGTGGAGCAGGATATGAATCAGGATTGGTTTTTAAGATTAGAAAAATAGATGAATATCCTGACTATACTGTTTTATTTCCAACAGTTGGTTATGGTATTTTTGATAATGCTGTTCGTTACGCTACACAAGAAGAAATAGAAACATTTAATAAACCCAACTATAAAGTAGATGATATAGTTGTTTGTTTACCGGGATTTGAAACTGTTGGTAATTCTAGTGATATTAACTATGGTGGAGCAGGATATGAATCAGGATTGATTTTTAAAATCATATCAATAGATTATTATTCTCCTTCTCGTGATGTTTTATGGAGAAATAGTAAAGATGTTTATGACAATGCTGTTCGTTATGCAACACAAGAAGAAAAAAAAAATTTTAATGAAAGGAATATTACTATTTCTGGCTATAATGCTGAAATATATGAAAACGATAAGTTTGTTGAATTTGGTTGCAAATCAATAACTTTAAAAACATTAACTACACTTCATGATATTTTTATTGTTTCACATCATGGAAAAGTTTGTGAAGGAACTGTTGAAATGATATGTTCAAAAGGAGTTATATTAAAAATTGATGACAAATTTAAGTCAATTAAATGGAAAAATGTAATCGAAAATAAAACTAAAGAAATTAAAAATGATTGCAGTCGGTGATGAATTAACTGTTGGCCACGATATTATTGATATTGCAGGTGGAATAGTGCTTAAATTAGGAGAGAAAGTCACAATACATGAAGTTGTTAAAACACCAAGTAAATGGTCAAATACATTCAATATGTTCATGCCAGAAGTTATACATGGAGTAATGCTTGATAAAAAATATGGAATGTGGCTTCTTTCTTGTTTTGCTGAAACCAAAACTGATTGTAAATAATAAAAAATTAGAAAAAATATGAGTGATGTCGAAAAATGGTTAAGAAGTAAAGAAGAAGAACTAATAAATAAAATTGGCTTAACTACTTGGAAACAAGATAAAGTCTATTTTGTTGATGAAGTTATTGCTTTTTTATTGGAATATGAGAAAAGACCTGAATGTATCAAAAGTCCTACAGGTAAACATGAATATGTGTTACCACCAGATAGTTTTGATAATCCATATTGTAAGCATTGTTATAAAGAATAATTATGGCAAAACATAAGAAACTTACAGAATTAGAAAAATTAAATAACCATCGAGAAAGATTAATTGAGGGCATTCAAACATTTTATTTATTGAATGAAAGTCAACAAAATACTTATCACATGGGACAATATACTTCATATCTTAAGAAAAAACGTAAAGTATTATCAATGGTAGAAGATAAAATATTTTCAATTACTGGCAAAATGCTGGGTATTGAATAACAAATAAAAAACAATAAAAATGGATAAAAATGGATAAAAAAAGAATTCAAGAATTAAAAGATTTAGCCAAAAAAAATAAATATGAAGAAACTAAAGAAGATATTTTCATACCAACAAGAGAAGAAGCAATTGAATGTAAGATAGATGCAATTGAAGAAAGAAAATCATCTAATTTAGATAATTATTGTGAATGGATTGAAGCAAAAAATAATAATTATATTCCAACTTCCCCATTAATAATTAGAAAAAAATTACCTGCAGGGATTTATGATATAAGTTGGGACGGAAATGGAGGAGTTTATATTTTTAATAAACAAAAACTTGAATTGGATGAACTACTGAATTTACCAAATCCATTATTTAAACAAATTTTAAATGATATGGAATATTTTTGGGATAATGAAGATAAATTCAAGAAATATAAATTCGCATATAAAAGAGGTATTTTACTTCACGGTCCGGCAGGAAATGGTAAAACTTGTTTAGGTGCATTATTAACACAAATGATAATTGATACTAAACAAGGAGTTGTTTTTTCAATTAAATCTAGTAGAGATTTGGAAATTTATTTTGATGCAGTTACTAAATTTTTTAGAATAATAGAAGAAAATACACCAATCTTAACAATAATTGAAGACCTTGATGGATTACTTGAATATCAAGAAAATGAAACAAGAATATTGAATATACTTGATGGTTTTTATCAATCACAAAATATTGTTTATCTTGGCTGTACTAATTATCCCGAAAGATTAAAAGAAAGAATATTAAATAGACCAAGTAGATTTGATAAACGATATTATATCGGTCATCCTGAAGCAAATATTAGAAGATATTACTTCGAACATAAAATAAAAGATGATGATATGAAAAAAATTAATATTCAGGAAATGGTGGATAAAACTGAAGGACTATCTTTATCACATCTAGGTGAGTTAATTAAATCAGTTTTTATTTTTGGAAAAGATATGGATGAATCTATTCGAGAATTACAAAATATGGGAGAATATATTTCCAGTACAAAATATAATAAAAAAACAACAACCGGATTTGCATTAAAAAATAATAATAGAGAAAAAATATCCGAATAACAAATAAAATTATGTGGCGTTCATTAAAAAATAGTAGACCTCACGAAGGAATAAGAGTTAAACTAAAACATATGATAACTGGAACTGGAGCACCAGAACGTGAAGGATGGGAAAGTACTGGAATATATAAGAATGGAAATTGGATGATTAAGCAAAATGAAACAATAAAAAAAGAACTTAAACCAACTCATTGGGATTGGATACCAAAATAAATTATGAAAGAAGAAGAAATACATTTTCACAAATTAACTAAAGGAGATATAGAAAGATTCTATTTTTATACTCTTTGTAAGAAAAAACTTGCAATACCTATCTATTATCCTAATTCAACAAGTATACCTGAATATGTTACTTGTGAAAAATGTTTAAAATTACTTAAACAAAAACATTTAATATGAATTTAACTAATGATGATATAGACATTATAGTTGTTTGTATATTGATTTGTATACTTTGGTGGATTCATCGAAGAAATAAAATAAAATAATAATTAAAACTATGTTGGGCAAAGATATAATCGATTTTATTACTGAAAGAAAATTAGTATATAGGGACGTTATTATTAACTTCTCTTATAAAAACAATGGTGCATATGTATTAGATATTAAAAGTATAAATTCAGATGCCGATGATGAAAATATTGTATTGAATATTGGAGAAATTGATAATATATTATCAGATACTAAAAATAAAATTGGTATCATGGTTGATAAAAGCAAAGCAACTGAAACATTTAATTGTGATGAAACTCCATTTCCTAAAGAAAGTAGATTAAATCCTAAAAAATAATTAGTACATAAGCATGAACATTAACTTGGATATTATATCCATGTGTACAATACAAATCTTAATTAAAATCAGTACAATAGTAAACGAACATTATCTGGACAATAATCAGGACATTGTGTCCCGATTATTTTAATAATTCCAATTAGGTGGTTGTTTCTTAAACTTCTTAAAGTACATTGCATCTAATTCATCAAGCAATCTAAAACATCTATTCTTTAATAATGTATATGGATGATGAATTTTTTCATAATGGTCAATCCATAATTTCTTTGCTAACTGAGGTGAATGCTTGTATTGCATGATGTACATTTCACGCATCCGGTCTTCAATTTCAAATGCTGGCATGCTTAATCTACCTACATAATCCAATACTCTAATTACTTCTTCGTATACTGTAGTGTGTACATTGCCATTAATTGATTTTTCAGTTTTTAATTTTTCGATTTTCTGTTTTAAATTTTCAATGAAATCTGTTGCTTTACTTAGTTCATTACTGTGATTTGGTAATTTAAAATCATGAGTAATATACTCTTCTTTTTGTAACATAATTGCTGAGATATGAGATAATACAGTTATTTTTTGCTATTTTAGCATCTACTTCTTCCTTTCTTTTTAAGAATGTTTTTATTTTAAATCATATACATAAACATCAACAGACATTACATGTTTTATTATTTTTTCAATTTCTTCCCATTTACCCCCCGCTAAACCACAGCCAATACGAGGCATGTGTATTGTTGCACCAGTACGAAACGCCATATCATTAACAGCATTTAAACAAGTACGTACTGCATTATAATCTATTGGTGTATCATTTCCTGCGGAACGAATACCATGTTGTGCAATCATATTTGCTACAACAATATCGTTTTCTACACGAACGAAATCAACCTCACCAAGAATATATTTCTTTTTTAATTTATATGCTACTTCCGGCATTTTCCAACGATTACTAAGAGCAATCACAAAACCTTTTCCCCAAAAACCTAAAGTATTGACCACATGACATAGTATTTTATTACCTTCTCCCTGTGGTTGTGTTGCGTCTCCGATTATGTAGTTTATGTTAGGCATATCTTAAGTAAAATTTATATATTAGTTATAATTTAATGGTTAAAAGTAATAATTAGTTTCAGAAATAAAAATTTTTTCCTTCAACAATTTCAATTTCGTTATTTAAAAAACAAGGTCATCCATTGTTTAAATGAATGACCTTATATTATTTAAGCAATTACTTTCTTTTTTGAAAACATTTCATCAAGTACATCTTCACCATGAATTTGTTGTCTTGCATAATCAATACCTAACATTGCTGCTTTACCGCAACGGTCATCAATCCAAGCATCACAAAAATCCAACCAGTCAATACGAACACTTCTTTTATTTACTTTTGTAACAACATAAAATGCATATGAATCTGCACGAGGAAATTTAATAATACGACCTAAAAGCGTCTTATTTGCTTTTGCCAGTGCTTTGAGTTCATTCATGATTACTTCCTGTGTATCCATTTTGGCTTTTAAACCCTTGAAATAATCTTTTCTTTCGATTTTTTTTGCTGATAACAGCAATAATTCATTAATTTTTGATTTAATTGTTTTCATTGTGTATAAATTTTTTTGGTTAATACTAAAACTAAATGTTTTTATGAATTATTATACGTTAAATCAGCGAAATTATTACAAATTTTTTGATTCTTCTGCTTGTCTTTCTTGTTCTTGTTTCATCTGAGATATCATTTCTTCTTGTTCTTGTAAATATAGTTCTTGTTCCTCTTTTTTCTGCTGTTCGTATAATTTCGGGTTTTTATCATATCTTTCTTGTTCCTGTCTTATATGATTTATAATTTCAGGAGTCATTGGACAGTTTAAATAATTTGGTCTACTCATTTTAATAAATCATACCAATCTTTACAACAATAATCATACTTAGTATAATATGGTAAAGAATTATGTGGAAATTCTCTTTTAAGTTTACAATTTCCTAATTCTGACATTATATGTGATTCCCATAAATCACAATTACCACATTTTTTATCATTGATTTTTGATTCTTCTTTATTTAAAAACTCCACAATCTTTTCGCACAATTCATTACCCTCTTTTTTGGGCAGGAAAGTGCATAAAACAAGTTTTTCTTTTTCTTTACCATTATCATCAGTAACCACTTTTGCTATCGGTGTACTGCTCCATTTACGTTTATCTTGAGATATTCTATACATTATTATTATTATTATTATTATTATTATTATTATTGTTATTATTATAATTATTGTTATTTATTTAAATTATACCATTTAATAAAGCTAACTACTGTAAGCCAAAGTGCTTCAATAGTATTTTCACCACCTTTTTCAAAAGTTTCATCGGAAAAAATACTACAAATTCCGTTAGGATGTATTTCAACATCATAAACATTATCTAATTCTTCTATTTTTTCAACTACTGGCATTAACCAATTCCATGAAGAATGATAATGCAAATCAGGACTTAAAGATTTCATAAAATCTGCAATCAATTCATTGCCTTCAATTATTTCTTGATTATCCATATTTAGTTATTGTTTATTTTGATTTATATAATCACTAATACTATTAATTATTTTTTCGGCTATAAAACCCAAAAAACAAATTAAAACAATAAATGCTGATACTTTTAATATTGCTATTATTATCATAATATGATATTAATTATTAAATTCAATTGTAGTTTGTTTATAAGGTTGCTGTTCTTCCAGATATTTTTCAATTACTTCAATAAAGTTAAGCCGAGTATCAACGCTAATAAATTGAATATAATTTGCATTATTAATTGATTTAGCAAAAATTGTATCACCACCATCGAATTTTGTTTTTATAGCTACAGGTGCTTCTGGATTTTGCTTACAGAGTTCCAATAGTCTTTCAGAAATTCTTTTTTTAAGATTTTCAATGTTTCTTTCAAGATATTCAAGTTCTTTACGATAAACTTTTGCTGTTTTACGTTCCATTGAATTATGATTTATTTAGTTCTTGTAATGCTAATAACGTATTTTGTCTTATAGATTCTTCTCTTGCAATTGCACGTTCAATATCGACAATAAATGCACGATATTCACTGGCTTTAGTCTGCAATCTTTCTGCTCTCTTTTCGTCATGAATGCTGCCATTATTTCTATTATCAGCAACTAATTCTTCTGCTATTTTTAATTTATTTTGATAGTCTTCCAATAGTATTTTCATTTGTTTATTATTTTATTTTACAATATTAAAATTTTGATTTTAATGATTTCACATAATCAATATGTTCTTTACTTTGAGGAATACCAGTAAAATTTAATCTTAAAAATTGATGTAGTACATCTTCATCTTTTGAATTTTCCGGCATTTCTGCATAACTGAACAATTGATGATTTGTAAATTTATGTTGTGAATAATAACTTAAATCGCCATAACAATTTCCAAAACTATCGGAAAATTTATTATTCATAAATTCTTTTATGGTATTTAATCTTTGCTTACCATCAATAATGTCTTTGAATGATAGTTCAGTTTCCCCATTTTTTTGCATTTGTTCCAGTTCTTTCCAACTTCTCATTCGAACCAATATTTTACCGCAATCAATTCCATGATATATTGATTCAATTAAAAGTTGTTTATCAGCAACTGTCCAGACAAATGGTCTTTGATAATATTGTTTTGTTCCGTCTTTTAAAAATATAAAAGGATTCCAATTTAATTCAGTAATTGGAACATTATTTATATGATATTTATCATTATTTTTTTCACCCAAAATATTTAAATTAAATAAAATACTTTCAAGAGTGAAATTAACAGCTTTTATGCTATCAAATTTTTCATCAAAAGGATTTTCACCAATATATAGTGTTTCTCTTCCAACAATATCATCTTTTTGTATTGTATATACTGGCGCATTTATAAAACCATCTACATGTTTAACAACAATTTTATTCTTAAGAATTTTAATTATCATACAATTAACTGTCCGATTTTCTCTTTCTTTATCAAAATAAGGATTAACAGCATTATATTTAACACTAATTTCTTCTCCAAATATTAATGGTGAAGCATTCTTAGCATCAATTAATTTTTGTTTTTTATCTGATATTGTTTTAAACATAGTTATTCGTTTTATTTAATATACGAAATTTTGGACATTATGTTGCAAAAATAATAAAAAATCTTGTACATTGATAGTACAGGATTTAAAATTAGAGAAACACAATATTAATCTTTAAAATTTTCAATATCTATAATTCTTGACTCAATTATTTTCATTAATTCAGTCATTGGTCTTTCATCTTCTTCTGCAGCAATGGCAGTTTCAATCGGTTTTTCATTTGCCTGAATTAATTCAATTTGTTTTTCCAGTTCTTCGAGTTCATATACCTGATAATCATTTTCAAAATATGCTTCTTCAATGATGTCAATTTTACCATCATTATATGTAGCAAAAGCAAACGGGAAATATTCGGCAACCCTCATTTTACTGTGGTCATAATCAGGAACGGCAACCACATGAGCAGGGTTAACAAGACATACAAGTATTACACTTGAACTACCTGCGAATGTTTCAACGTACTTTGTTGCACCACAATGAAGTCCATATGAACAATCAACTGCAGGGTCACTATCACATTCGTGACGTGGCATATGAACAGGAACACCGAGTTCAATATTCATGCTGCGTGTACGCATATCGGTATATTTTGCAGTCTTTTCGGTGCTTTCCTGATTATCACTATTAACAATAGCAGAGAATAATTCACCGAGTTTACCCATAATTTCAATACCTTTTTCTTTTTCGTTCCAGTTTTCGGCAGTTTCTATTTTAGTTATCTGATAGGTAAAATCTTCATAATCAATATCATCAATTTCACCATCATCATCAAAACTTTTCTGAAAATCTTTGTATACCACGTACTTATTCGGACTACATTTCCAGTTTTTCTTTACGTGCAATGCCTGATTGGTAACGAATTCTTCAAATGAATGGTCAACATTTTCATCTTTTCTGTACACTGCTTTGTACACAACCATATAACCTTTGTCTGTCAGGACAAAATCATGGGTTGTAATAAAATCGAAAAGACTTGTACGTACACGTAAATCGGGGTTAATCATCAATAACTTCCAGAAATTAATGATTGCATCCAATGGATAACCATTTTCATGATATTCTTTAATTACCTCAACCAAAGTCATTGGAATTGGCGTGTTGAAACCTGCAAGATAAACTTCACCAGTTTCACTGTCTGCTTCCAGACCTGCCATCATTGCAACCCTTGTTCTTTCGTTAAGGTATGCACGGAGATTTTTAATATTTTCATCTGTGGGATTTTCCTTTGCTATCAATACGAGCTTGAACAGTTCGTCTGCTTCTATGGAACTACCACAGTTCTTTTTATGCAATTTACCATCAATTGATAAATTTATTACATTCCCGGTCTTGACAGCATTAATTTTTTTCATTTTAATTTTATTAAGTTAATAAATTATGTTTCTCTTTGCAATGATACGAATAATATTTGAATATGTTACAAAAATATTAAATTATTATTCATTTTAAACAAATTTCCATTCATCTGCAATATATACTTGAAAACAATCTTCATTAGTATCATTTGTTATTCCATTTAAAAAAGAATCTCCAATATTAGGGTCATCAGTATATGTTGCAATACCTAAATATTTACCTCTTTTCCAAAGATGATATTCTTTATTATATATTAATAAATCTTGTCGTAATCCAATTTCTCCTTGTCTTAAAATATGTTCCATTTAATTAAATTAATAATAATGCCTTATATAATCCTGCTTCAAGTGCTTGTTCATAAGAATCATATTTTATATCACCTTCTTCTATTAATTCTAAATCAGATAATAACAAATAAATATATTTTTTATTAAAAACTGCAGAAGGATAAGAAATTACATTAATGTTATGTACTTCTCTTAACCAACGTTGCAACAATGCCTGTGTTGGTCTTGCATAACAAATATAATTATCACAAGAAAAATCACCTGTTGTATTATCTCCATTAGCAAAATAATTCGAATCTATTTCAACTTCTCCTTTTTTCATTTTGAAAGAAGGATTGTCTGATTTTTGTGTTTTGATATACTCTATATAATAAGAATTTACATATATATTAAATCTTTTTTCTTTAACTAATTTAGCGGTTTTCAAAGAAATAAATTCTTCTTTCATAGTTATTTAATTAATAATAGTCCTTGATATAAACCTTCTTCCAGTGCTTCTTCATAACTCCATTTATCATATTTCCAATCAGTAAAATAATCAGAAACTTTAAATGGATTAAATATTCTATATCCAAATGTTATTGTATCAAATTGAATCTCGATTATGATATCGTGTTTTTCTCTTAACCATTTTGAAAGTAATGTTTGTGTTGAAGAATAATAAGTTCTTTCTGGAGAAAAATGACAAGCATTTATATCAGTTAGATATGGTTTTTTTCTTTTATTTTTTGAAATAACATAGATATAATATTGTTTTTGTGGAAATCCTTTTTCTTTTGCCAATACTGCAGTATTATATGAAATTAATTGTTCTCTCATAATTTTTTGATTAAAAGTAATCCCTGATATAATCCAGCTTCTAATGCTTCTTCATAAGTATTATAATCTCTTTTTTGTGAATCTAAATGATGACAATTATCTCCAACAAATTGATTTTCTTTTCTTTTTGTTATATAAAATATTTGATATTCAAAAATAATTGTATCACAACTTAAATAAGGATTATAGCCATTATTTATAAAAACAAAAATGTTATGTTTTTCTCTTAAGTATTTTTGTAACAAACTCTGTGTCGGTGCTAATATATAATCTTCATAAAATCCTGTTATTGAACACCATCTTTTCAATTCATTATTGTGATAGCAAGATTCACAACCATTATATTCATAAAAACCTTTTTCATTTGCTAAAACTGCGGTTTTCAGTGTAATTAATGTTTCTTTCATAATTATTTAATCAAATTTAATGCTAATTGTAACCCAAATTCCAATGCTTCTTCATATGTTGGATATTCACCATTATCACCATACATACCAGTGCATTTATTATTGTCTTCACAATCTTCTAATTCAGGTGCATAACAAAGAACCTGAACACAATAATTTATTCCTGTGGTATAAAATTCAGGTTGAATAATAACATGAAGATTATGTACTTCTCGTAACCACTTTTGAAGTAATGACTGATTAGAGACATTAATAGATTCATCATATTCAATTATATGGTCATTTAATAAAGGACAATAATAACTATTAGCAAGCGAGTCATATTCACATAAAAATTGTACTCCACCAACTTTAAGATATTTGTTACTAGTTATTATATTGAATAATTTTTCTTTAGCTAATTTAGCTGTTTTCAGTGAAATTAATGTTTCTTCCATAATTATTAAATAATATGCAATTATACAAATTATTTTTGAATATATTATTAAAACTATTTATTATTTTCTTTTATAATAAATTTTATCAAATTCCCTACTAATTTCCTCAAGATTATCACCCTTGCCAGTAAATCTGCTATCATTAAAAGTAAAGCCAATTACAATAAATGCCAGAGGAAAATTATCATAAAATACTGTCTTTCTTATAATATGATTAACATATTCATTGGGAGTTGTAGGAATTTTTGCTTCCATTAATATTGTTTTATACTTTTCAAGTATTTCTGTAAGCATTTTGTCATCCCAAATAAATAATGCTCCAGACCAAACCTTAGATTTATTTTCACTTGCTAATTCAAAATGTAGGTTTGAAGCATTTGCCCAATCAATAAATATCTGTACATCACTACCATATTGAACAATTGTATTTAAAGGCAAATATCCCATTGCTTTATTAATACCAACATCAGTTAAATCTTTGAATATCTTGGCAACAACAGTTTCCATAATTACTTTTATTAAAATTCCATTACTACTTGTAAGATGGTAATTAATTTATCATCAAGACTTTCAATTCTATATGGTAAATTAATGTACTGTAAAACCTTTTCATTCTTTGCCTGTAATGCCAGAACTTCGTCAATTTGCTTTTCCAATTTCTTTTGTACTGCAGTCATTTTTATATTTGACAAGTCAAAATAAGTAGATAAATACGGTTTAATACCACCAATCTTATCTTCTCTACCTTTTGCAGGAATTGCATCAATACTGGCTTTTATATCATTTATTTTCTTACCCCATTTGGTATCTATTTTGATAAATGATTTGCTTGTATATAATTCCTGAATGCTACGAAATTTTTCGATAATATTATTGGTTTGAAAATACTGCATAACAGCATCAGATTTCCTGTACAATATCTTCTGAAAGAACTGGTCTATCTTATATGCTTTCTTGCAATACTGCATATATTTAAGGTTGTTTTCAGCCAATATGATGAACATTATACTTTTCTTATTTGACTTGCCAGACCTTCTATTTTCAAACTGATGGTCATAATCACTGTAAAAAGTAACTGGAATATCTTCACCAAATAATGTTGTGAATATTCTATAGATTTCATGCAATTTAGTTTCATCACCCTGATTGCCATAGAAAATCGGACAATTATAATCAAAAAGATTTTCAAGTTTAATTCTGTATTTTGAATATCCACCTACGAACTTAACAGGAATAGTTGTATTACGTAAGTCTTTGGACATTGAGTTTTTCTTTCTGTCAATTACAAAATCTTCCGGTACTTCTATTTTATCATAATCCTGTGCATACTTGCGTACAATTTCAAAATATTCTTCCTGCATTTCAAGCAAGGTCTGAACATAAGCAATTGGTTTGCCGTTAGCATCACAAGTATTATCAATTGCTACATTAAAAAGTTCAGCAATTTCATGACGCAAGCAATTATCAGCAATATTGCGTTTTTCAATAATATGATACATTTCATACAAAGACTTTAAATATGCTTGCTTAACAATCTTGCGAACAAAAGTATCTTCAAAATATAATAAGTTTTTATTCTTTTGTAATTCATCATAACCACCGTCAAATTCATAACCATTATTACTATAACGACTTTTGCGGGGTTTCTTACCATAAGTACGAGACTTGAAAAAGAACTTAAACAAATGCCTGTCAGAAGGCATCTTCATAAAACTGTATTTGAAATTTGAGAAATCAACATCAGATTGTTTAATAAGATTGCCAGTATTAATACTGCTACCATTACTGAAAATCAATACACCAAAATTATGTTTTACATTAAAGTAATCTTCCAATGTCTGTACATTCTGATACTGCTTGGTGATTAATTCCATAATTTCTTTCTTTGCTGCTTCCAATTTCTTCTTTAATATCTTAATCGTAGTTTCACTGTAATCCAGACTTTCTCTCGATACTGTTACACCTATTTCTCCTACTTCAAGTTTTACTGCAACTGGAAGGTAATAATCACCTGAACTTAAACCAAGTACAGTATAGTCTATCGGATATGCAACCCTGCCTAAACATACGTGCATTTTTTCGCTGTATTCACTTCCTCTGAATAAGAAAGATTTACCCCTGATAATTTGATATTCATTTGTCAAAGTTTCTTCATAATGACTTTCGTCTTTATCAAAACCTTCAAAAATAACGTTTTCAAAATAATAGAGTTGACGTACCATTTCTTTTGCAAATGTCTGTAGGTCTTTCTCTAATACAGGTATACGAATTTCAGTACCGTTGTGTTCGTTCACGGATTCGCTGTGCAATAAAGATATTTTAGGAGAATTTTTACCTTCATATATTTGATATATGTATTTAATTTTATTAAATATTGTAATAATAGAATAAGAATTATCATATTCTCCTTCTCCAAAACCAGTACTACGCTTATAAGCCAGAGGGGTTTTGGACCCCAAGCCGAAGCAACCAATTTGTTCATTATCAATACGTTTAGTACTATTAAACATAACAGAAAACACCTTTTCAATACGTTTTGGTGACATACCAACCCCATAATCAATAAAAGAAATATAATAACTATTAGTTTGTTTGTCATAACCTCTTTTAATTAAAACAGGTGCATTGACTTTTGCTTCGATATGCGAATCAAAACTATTTGAAGTTATTTCACGTACAACACTCCCAATAGGATTACTATAAATATTTTTAGAAAACATTTGAAAAATAATTGATTGGCAGTCTGATGATAATGTAATTTCTCTTTCTTCTGTTGTTGTTAGTGTTTCAACATCTGAATAATTATTAACACCATATTTCATATTATTTGCGTTTTTTGGTTAATACTACGTTTCTCTTTGACATATAATACGAAAAATAAATTAATATGTTACAAAATATTGATTAAGTTTTTGTTTTATTCGAAAATATTTTCCGCAATTTTTACATAAATATTCGTTTGATTTATTTCTGATTCCATGTGACCAAGTTTTATTACTATTACATTTAGGACAAGTAATATTTCTATCAATAACTTTATTAATGGGTTTATATTGTAAACATTTATTTGCCTTTCTTTTTAAACTAATATTAGCGTCTTTATACATAAAATTAATCAATTTAAGTATTTCAAAAGTTTTATGAAATATTAAATTATAACAAATTTGTCTATTTTTAATTTTAGGAATAACTGAACTTATTTTCCACGAATTAATATTCTTATTTTTTAAATATAAATTAATTTCATTTAGAAAATTATATGCTACTGACGAAAATCCAATATATATTAAATTTTTTCTTTTTGCTATGTTACATACAGTACCATCAGCATCAAAAAATCCTCTAATAAAATGAGACATTAAATTATCATCAATATTAGGAATTTTTAATTTTGGTGCATTTTCAAACGATTTTCTTGGATACATACCATGTAACATAAGGTCATTATATAATTCTTTAGATAATTTTCTTATTACCACTTGTTTATTATGATTTTTATTATGTTTATTACAATATCCCATATTAAAATTAAAAAAAGGAAAACATTCTTTTAAATTTAAAATAGTTTCAACATCAATTTCACTAATATTTAAATTGGTTGAAAATGATTCTGTATTTGATTTAGTGAAAGAATATGAAATACAACCATCGCCATATAAAAATCCAAGTAAATATGCTTTTTCTTGTGTATCAATTATTTTTAATTCGCCATTGTATTTCATGTTATGAATTTAATATAAATGCTGTACATCAATACAAAAAACTCCATAAAATTTATGGAGTTTTAATAATTTAAAATATTGGGATTTTTTTATTATACTAATCTATAACTTTTTCCCATAATTTTGAGAAATGTTTCTTTCTTTTTTGTATTCCAATGAAATACAAGCCTTTTTCAAGAATCGTTGGTTTATGGTCAGCAATTTCAGTTATTTGATTTTTATTCCAATATTCAGGCGTGAGATTTTCAACTCTGGTATGATTTAAAGTACAACCATCAGTTCCTACTTCAATTACAAAACCGCCATCTTTTTCTAATTCATAGAGATTATAATCACCACACATTGCATGGCAATGACCAGACTTTTCCGATTTTGCTAAAAATGTTTTTTCAATTTTCTTAATTCCTTTTGGAAGTCTACTTATTGAAAATATTTGGATATCTCCTTGATGTCCAGCGAATTGATTCATGAAATTTAAATTTTTCATATTTTTATTATTTATTTGTAATTTTAAAAAGCAAATATAATTAATTATTTTTAATATTAACTATTATTTATAATTATTTTTAATTTCTACTATTCCAAAAATATTCTAATTCTTTTGGTATTTCATCAGGTCTATGATATTTAGCAGCATCAATACAATTTGTAAAACTACTATCAGTTGGTATTAAATAATTCTGTCCTGTACTTGGACAAGTCATTTTTAACCAAGCCAAAGCTGCAGGAGATTTATCATTTAAATCTTGTTCTTCATTAAAAACTTCTTTGGTTTTATATAATATAAATTCTTCATTTCCTTTTGCATGTTTAATCGTTTTTCTGTCCACCTCAATTGCTCCAAGAAATTTCATCATTTCACCCTCTCCTTTGCTTTCAATTATTTCGTATATTCCACCCCTAACGTCTTCATTAGTTTCATTAATAAAATCTGCTTTTGTTAATAAATTATTTTGATATTTTTCGAAAATCTGTTTAGGCATTTGTCTACCATGAATATAATAACAATCAAATTTTGTTTCTTCAATAATATATCCCCATTCAACAGCTAAACCATTTGTATTATGTAAATTGTTATTATTATCTCTACATATCTTTTTAGGATATTTTGAAACAACACATAATAATTCAGAAAATATTGTTGAATATACACCAGATTCTAAATACATATCATTCCAAGAATCCAAAGTAATTCCAATTTCTCCACAATCAATTTTAAATTCATCTTTAATAAATTTCCACCAAGCTAATATAGCATTTGAATAAACATTTGTTGTAAATAAATATAAATTATTATAGACTTTTAGTGTATTGTCGAGTGTATTGTCGAGTGTATTGTAGAGTGTATTGCGTAGTGTATTGCGTAGTGTATTGTAGAGTGTATTGCGTAGTGTATTGTAGAGTGTATTGTCGAGTGTATTGTAGAGTGTATTGCGTAGTGTATTGTAGAGTGTATTGTCGAGTGTATTGTAGAGTGTATTGCGTAGTGTATTGTCGAGTGTATTGTCGAGTGTATTGTAGAGTGTATTGCCCTTGTTTTTCTTTTTTAAATTTTTAATAAATTTTTTTATTTCGTCATTCATATTATTTTTTAGATTATATATCAAATAAAGAATTGGAAAATACTTTTCTTTATTTGCGACAATAAAATTAAAAAATATTTGTTGTTCATAAATATTTTCAACAACCAAAACAACAGGTTTTTTAAAACCACATTTTTCATAATTCCAATTAATTAGTTTTTCAGCATTTTCAAATTTAAAATTATAATATCTTTCACCATTATCAATTCCTTTAGTATATTTAGTAATGTATTCAGGAATTTTACTTTGAATTTCAGGTGTAAAATCTTTTATTGTTTTCTTCATAACGACTTAAAATAATAAGATTATATTAATTAATTATGCAAATATACGAAAAATTATAATAATTGTTACGTTTATTTCTTAATTCATTTAATATATTTTTAAATTTTGGGTCTGAATCTCGAATTATTTCACCAGATTCAAAATAAACATATCTCTGACCATTACCTATGCCATGACCGCAACAAGCAATGCAATACAAGCATCATGACCATCTTTTGTTGGTGGTTCATTACATCTAGGACATTTTCTAAATTTCCATTCATCTTTTACAAAAGCATTCGTATCAGAATATCTCCAAACATTTGGTTCTAGTTTATCTAAATATACTTTATGACCACCTACATAAAACATCTATCACGAATTTTAGTTGAACTAGTAAGTAAGTTTTAATAACCTACGAACATCATCTTGATTAAAAACATATCCATTAAAAGCATATCTTGTATCAGCATCTTTACGAATTGACATTGATACATTTGGTTCTAATTTCTTACCTGAATATGTACAAGAATTGCCTTCTTCATTCCAATATATATGTGTCATACCTATTTTATCTACTGCACAACCATAGGGTTTATTTGGCTTATATTCACTTATCTTTTTCATAAACTAAAATAAATCCAATTTCTTTTAGAAATTCAGGTGTAAAGATTTTGTTATTCATATTATTTAATATAAATTTTCTTCAATCCATTTATTAAATTGTTCTTTTGTTGTATCTCCAAAATCAGTATCAAAATCATCAAGTAATTTAATCACTTCTTCTCTATTCCAACAATTCTTTACTTTTTTAATAGTGATGGTGTTATTTTTAGAATCAACATTAATAAAACATTCATTATAAAAGTCAGAACAATTTTTCGGTTTTACAATTTCTTCATATTCAACCAAAATTTCAGTTATAATATTGCCTTTATTATATTCAGATATATATTTTTGAATGAATGATTGAGAAGGTTCGGGAAGATTTAATGATTTATCTGTTGTAGCAATAACCTTTTTACAACCAGATTTATTTAATTTAATCCAAACATTTTGAAATCTAAAAATTCCAAGTTCATCGTTTCTTTTATATACTTGATATATATGATTATTATTTAAATTATTTTCATATACATAATCACTTTCTTTTATTTCTTCATCTGAAATAATATAAAGATGTTGATTAATTGTGGATTCATCATTATCAGCAATAGCTAAATCATGTAATTGACCGGATATTTTACCAATAAATAATTTGCTTTTTTCATCAGTAGGAAGCATAAATACCTTACATTTTTTAAACATATTTTTTAGTTTTATAAATTTAAATATTTGCTATGTATGTAATAATACGAATATTAATTAAAATTGTTGCAAATATATAAAAATAATTTAAATAATAGATGTTGATATGAGATTTTTTTATATATTTGCATGAGAAAATAATATAAAATTATGAAAAATTGTAAAGTAAAAATGGAAATCATTGACAAGGAAGGTAATGTAATTGGTACAACAATTATTGAATGCGAAACAATTAAAACTTTAAAGGAATACCATTTTATTAGTGCTTTGGATGAAGCATATAATCAATTGTTGTTAGGAATAAATAAACCACAAAGCTCACAATCAAATGTTGTTATTGGTAGTGACCGTGCGGTAGATGTGGCGATAAAAATGATGGAAATACCAATGGAAGATTTACCAGAATTAGCAAGTGAATTCTTAGAATATTTATCCAAAAAAGTAGGATTTTGTGGCGAAACTTGTATAACTGCTTATGCAGCATATAATCAAATGGTTTTAAAAATGGAATGCAATAATGAACTTTATAAACTTACACAACCTGATTTATTGGAATGGTGGGCAGATAAAGGTTATTGTTTATAATATTTAATTAATAAAGATAATATTATGGAAAAAGAAAATTTAATACTATGTGAATGCGGTTCTCCTGAACATCAAATAATTATTATAAAAGATGATGAATTTAGAGATATAAGAATGGTTTATTTACAAATTCATTTAAAAACTTATAAGAATTTCATTAAAAGAATTTGGATTGCTATTAAATACATCTGTGGTTATAAATGTAAATATGGTAATTGGGATGATATTATTCTCACCACAAATAATTATCAACCATTAAAAGATGCAATTGAATTTTTGGAGAATAAATCAGATTTAAAATAAAATTATATGGATGAAGATAAAAACATGAAAGAAATAGAAAATACTTTCTGTAGTGAAAAAGATGAAATGTATATGTTTATAGTACGAGATTATACAACCCAATTAGTGGGTAGGTTTAATAAAAAAGGTGATTTTTTTTATACTCAACGAGGTGATGGACAAATAAATAAATATTATTCATATAGAGTATTAACATATAAAAAATTAAAATATTAAAATATATATCAAAATGGATAGAGATACTTATATCTACACAAAAGACCATTTTATGAAATGGCTTAATAAACAAATTGATGATGACGAATATGTTGTCTTTACTTCTAATCTTGTAGGAAATGTCAGTGTTAATGCAAAAAGAAATGTTAAAAAGATTCAATTTGGATTAGCTGCAAATGCATTTAAAAATGCTGGAGATATAAGTCATTTAGCATTTGGAGAAACACCATGTGTAGCAGTCTGTATAGCAAAAAAAGAAAGTCTTTCAGATGATACATTAAATTTATTAAAAGAAATAAAATTATAAATTATGATAAAATTATTACCAAAACCGATTATTTCGGAAGAAAATGAATTTGAAATTCAAATGTATGATTGGTTAAGTGATTCACATTATTGGATTCAAAAAAGTGATACTTCTTTTGTTTGCAAATGGTGCAAAGATGATATACCAATGATGTTAAGTCATTCGAGACTTTGTAAAAATAATCCTGAATTATTAAAATTATTATATAATTATAAAAATGGAATACAAAGTAGTTAATGAAGATTGGAAATAAATGGCAAAAAAATCCAAAATATTTAAAAGAATATATATTAAAAAATTAATAAATCATGAATAAGAAAATTATAAAAGATTATCACATAAATTATTGCGCCAATTTATTATTGGAAGAACATATAATTGGTGGTTTAAGAGATGAATCAGATTTTAATACTGCAGTTTTTCATGCAAAAAAATCGTTAATATTTGCAAAAGATTTAATATTAAATGTTAAAGGTACTAATAAAGAAAAAGCTGAATTTATTGATAAAGTAATTCAGGATTATAATAAATTTAAAGTGATAACAACATGAAAGAAATTAACTACGATAAACTTATTCAGGACTGCAGAGAAATAGTTAAATGTGATACTGCAAGAATAAGTAAACCTTTAGAAAAAGGTAAAATGTATTTAATTATTGGTTTTAATCGCAATACAGCAGATGATAAACAAAATCAATGGACTAATCAAGATGGTGAAAGAATTGATTTTAATTACGTGGAAGAACGTGTTATTGCTTCGGGAAAAACAAAAAAAGAATTAATTGAAAATACAAGAGAATACCAGAGACTATGCGGTATAACATGGGAACAGTATTTTAAAGAACAACAAGAGGGATTTAATAAAAATATTGCAGTATTAAATAAAGATTAATTATAATTAAAGAAGAAAAAAAGATTGCCGAGAGGTGATAGATTTACATAAAAATAATATTATTAATAATACAATTCTATGATTTTATACAAAGAAGATTTTTTAAAAGCAGTTAAAACAATTCAAGATTATGTTGAACAATTACAACAATCAGAAAATGTAATTATGTCTGAAAATGAAGACGTATATTGGGAAATGATTAATAAATTACAATGGAACTCTGTTGGTGGATATTCATATAAAGAAAAAGGTGAATGGCTAAAAAATAATTATTCACCAGAACAAATAAGACAACTTAAAGAGTTTGTAAAAAATAAAAGAAGTATTTTGGTTGATAAATTAACATCAATTACAATACAATGGGGAACTGGTGATGATGGATTTTGGGATTTAACTGCACACATAGTTGGATTAGGAAAAAATGAATATTATATGTCATTAAATAATCCATCGCTTGTAAAAGAACGTGCTGATAAACGAGATTATAAAGAAAATTTTCAATATATATTTCACGAATAAAAACAGATATTATGAAATACTTAGTTAGATTTTTCGGTTGGATTGGTATTGCAATACTTTATGTATTGTATATCCTCTGGCATTTTAAATTACCTACAAAGAAATATAAAAAATATTTAAGAAATAATGTTGATATAATTTCTGTGTATGTAATTGGTATTGTTATTATTGTAATTCTTTTCATAAACATTGCGATGACTGTGGAATTGAAATAAAAATAAATATACTATTTTATTTAATTAAAACTTATGAAAAATAATAATGCTGAAAATATTGATGAATTTATTAATCTAATTCATAGATATGAAACTATTACTCTGAAAGAAATTTTAGAAAAAAAGAAAAAGTATTTTGTATTTTCTTTATTAAAAACAAGATTAACTGGTTATGGCCATGTAAAAAAATGTACACTATGCCTTAAAGTAGATACAGTATGTTTTAAATGCGTTTATGAAAAAGAAGGCGGTTGTGTTGATTATAACAAAAAAATTTCAAAATCATATCTAAAAATAGGTTCTGCCAGTACTCCTGAAGAACTCTTAAGTGCATATCGTTATAGAGCCAAAGTATTGAGAAAACTTGCAGAAAAAAAGAATATTAAAATTGATTAAATAATTATGATAAAAGAAGAAAAAAGTACAAAAGAAATTATAGTCTATCATAAACATTGCGATGACTGCGGAATTGAAATAAAAAATAGTATGGCTTGTTCCAATGCAAAATGTGAAATGTGTGGTAAAGACTTATGTAATAATTGTGTTGCACATGAAGAATATAATGGTGGTGATTGTAGAACCGTCTATTGCTCTAAATGTTGGTATTTTGGTATTGAATATCTGGAAAAAATAAAAATATTGGAAAATGAAATAGAAATATTAAATAATGAATGGCAAATTAAATGTATTAACGAAAGATTATTGGTGACAAATAAAGAAACAATCTTTAAAAAAATTAAATAATGAAAACAACTGATATTATAAATGTTGACTGGAATAAGTATTCATTAATCGCTATTGATGAATGCAGAATGTTAAAAGATAACAGACCTACATTAACTATTGATAAAAATTATCATCCAATAGATGTCAAATATGGTAGTATAACTATTCTTAATGATGAAAATGAAGAACATATTTTTAATATTGATGGTCTTGAAGAATTTTTTGAAATCAAAGAGAATAAAGAACTGAAATTATTTATTCAATTCGATGATGATGAACCCCTTGAAGCAATTAAAGTAATAAATGGTAATAATGATAAATTTGTATTGGAAATGTTACCTGCTGAAAATAGTTATGTTGAATTTAAGTCTGGTGGTAAAAAGTTTAAAATGTTTTTGAAAAAAGTAAATTATGAAAAAATTTAAAGCATGGGAAAAATCTAAATTGAATTTAAATGAATACCTAATAGAACCTTGTCAAATTGATGAAGAATTATATTTATCTATAGGCAGTATTGTTGTACCTAAATGTAATTTAAATGGTTTTATTCAGTGTGGAGAAGCAGAATATGAAAAAGATGATATGTTTTATTATATGACTGTTTCTATTGTGAATGGTAAATATTATTATTTAGGTATTTTGCCGGAATTTTATGTGTTTTAAATATATGTACAATAACTTGGAGTTATACGTACTTTAATTATTTTAATGTTGCTATTTTAAGCGTTTTTATTGAGATTTAGCAGTATTGATTATTAAGATGTTAAACAATGACTAATAAATTGCTGTGGTAGATTGTGGGAGAAAATGGGAAAATGTGGTAGGAAAAGTATATAATAATGGTAGTTTTGTATGTCCCACGCAACCATCGTTCGACCCTCATTAATTTTTACCAAAACCTGATTTATAATAAATTATAATATTTTATAATGTAAACTATACTTTACAAATAGAAAATATATTTTACGGCAGTATTTATATTAAAATATTAATATGAATAAAAATTTAATTTATGGTCTTTATTGTCCCTTTACAAATAATTTACATTATATAGGAAAGAGTAGTAAATATATGATAAGACCCAAGCAACACATGACTGAATCACATTCTGAAAAAATTAATGAATGGGTTTTCCAATTAAAAATATTAGGATATAAACCAGTTATTAAAATACTGGAAGAATGTGATGAAAATAATCTTGATGAAAAAGAAAAAGAATGGATAAAAAAATCAATAGATGAGGGATGTTATTTATTAAATGTTGCACATAATCATGCAGATAATATTATAAGTAAAAAAGAATATATATTTGAAGATGCAGATATACAAATAATTAGTAAAACAATTAAAGAAAGTAGAAATTATCAAAATCTTCGTCAGGAAGATATATGTAAAATGGCAAAAATTAGTAGACCTACTTTAAGTATGATTGAAAATGGTAATAAAAAAGCAAGATTTTATAATATTAAAAAAGTGTTAAATGTTCTTGGATATGAAATTACTGTAAAGAAAAAGAATGAACAATTCATCAATCAATAATAGTTGATATAATTTACATTATGGTCGTACAATGGCTTAAGTGTACAATCATTCATGGACAATCTATTCATGTACATTATATAGAATGATTCTACGTACATTCATAAAGGCACTAATCAGTATACTTGGTCTCAGGCGTACAATCCTGTTACAACTATTATTATATATTATACGGATTTTAATTAAAAATGTTACAAAATCAACGATTAGTTTTTATATATTGAATTGCTTTTTCTAATAAATTAATATCATCATGAAGATAACCAATACCACGATTACAGGTATTACATAATAATCCTCTTACTTTACCAGATATATGGTCATGGTCAACAGCTAATGTTAATTTTAATTCACTTTGATGTCTGCCACAAATAACACATTTACCATTCTGTTTATTAAAAATAACATCATATTGGTCTAATGTTAATCCATGTTCTTTTATTGTAGCAATTCTTGAACGTTTACTTATTTCTTTTTTATGTAATTGATAATATTTTGCGCAATGTTTTGCAACCTTATCTTTATTTCTTAATTTATATTGTTTATTATATTCTAATATTTCTTCTTTTGTTCTCATAAAAATCTATTAATTTCATATAAATACAAAGATTTTTATAAAAAACCTCAGTGAATATAATTTCACTGAGGCAGCTTAATGGGTCACAACTCCATTAAACATCAACCAAAAAAACCAAAACACAATGTTGCTCCAAGAACGGAGCGAAAAATATTTTTATTTAAAACTGAACTTCTTTGGTATATGGAATTCAACACAGAACCCATTTGTTACATCTCCAACTCTGAATGTATGAACATTATATTCTTTCATACGCAGTACTGACCTCTGGGGAATGTATTTCAGAGGATATACCAGTACATTAATAATTTTAATTATTGTTTTCATCATTATAGAAATCTGGGGTTGAGGTTCTTTCTCATTAAGCATTTCAACAACCCAGAGTTTACGTTTAAATTTTTTCACATTCCAATCATGATAACCATTTTTTAATCTATAGAAATCGAAGAAGTGTGCAGTATTTCCATATTCAGGTATTCTATATTGTTTCTTGTACATTTGTGCACGGTCAAGGTCTCCTGATTTTTCAAGGAATTTAATATAGTCATCTACATGTACCAGATGAGAACAACCCTGTGTATGAAAATTGTCTTTACTTAATATACCAGTTTGGTAATATCGATTTTTTGCTTCAGTAGTTCCATAACAATTGATATAATTAAGACTGAGACTTTTTTCGAATTCATTATACATTATTTCTTCAGACTTTATTTTATTTACATTACTGATATAACCTATAGAGAATTCGTAGCTTCTGAAGTCATTAGGATATGCTTTTTCCGTAATAGGATGCTGACAGTCTTCATTACGTGCTCTGACCAGTCTGGCTTTATAACCACTGGCAAAGCATTTGCGCAAGTCATTTATACCAGCAAAGATATTTGTTTTTGGAGATGACCAATTTGTTTTTGTTTTCATTGTGTTTTTTTGGTTAAGATATATTATTTCTTCAATTTCAGCTAAAATTCTTTTACCGTTTTCAGATAAATTACTTATTGATTTTTTGAATTTCTTACTATTAATAATCTCTTTCAAATAAGAGACCATAAAACCATCTATAGTAGTATTATTGCAAATCGGATGTTGAGCAGTACCAAAATGATTTATAATTGAAATAATCAAATCTTTCTGGTCTTGATTTAATGGTAGAAAATGTAATGTGGGTAATTTTTCCATAATTGTGTTTTCTTTATAATACGGATATCTTCAGGAAATGTTACAAATATTATATTATTTAGAATGATTCTAACAACAGAGTTATAGGTAGGTTGAAGTCTACTCTCTCAACATACAATGGTATGTCAACCCTTTTATTAATATATTATACGGATTTTAATTAAAAATGTTACAATATTAAATAAAAAAACCACCTGCAAAATAATTAACTTATGAAAGATGAAATAAAAGCAGGTGGTTTGAACAACACTAAAAACAAAAAGCTGCTGTAAAGCTACAACAACTTTTTGAATTTATCAAGTATTTTAAAAGGAAAAACCCCCGCAATTCCTTTTTATATCTGTACTAAGTGCAGTTTCAGGGAATAACAGGGGTTTTTCTACTCGATTGCAATTTGGAGTGTAGCAACTCACTCATCGAATAACCATTGCCGTAAGAATATCATCACTGTATGCAGTTCGTTAAGCTGCCTTACTCTTTTGGAGTGCGTTACTCCACAATACAGTTCAATTCCCGTCCGAAGACTACCATCTACTTACTTGACAACTTAGCTATAGTAAATCATTTTCAGTCAGACTACGGTTGGCATTTTGTTTCTTAAATATCTTTAGAACTTTTTTTAAATAAAATGTTTGTTATATTATCAGCAATACTCATTGCAATTTTCCATACGATTATTATTGGATAGAAGATAGTAATAACTGCATTTTCATACTCATCACTTTTCATGAGATTAGTATATATTCTTCCAACAATAAGATAAAGAAATATGTATAAGATTATTGTTAATGTTGTTGTCATATTTTTTCTAATTTATGTACAATGATACGAATATTATTCTAATTTGTTACAATTTTTTCTAATTTTTTTTGGTGTGTATATCATATAATCATCGTGGTCTAAGACAAAACCTTGTTTCATATAGAATTTCATTAATCTATTTAAATTCATTCCATAGATAGCTGTTATCCAAAGTCTGACTTGTACATTATATTTATTAGCTACTTGTACAATATCTTTAAGAACTTTTGAACCCCAACCTTTATTATGTTCATGTCGTTTGATTTTAATTAAAAGCAGGAAGATGAAATCAGTACCATTTTCACTATCATAATCAAGTTTTAATTCCTGCAGTACATTCTTATATTTATTATTTTTTAAATAAGAAACATAGTTATCAAGTACATTCTGGTTTAGTACATTCATAAAAAACCTTTTGTATAAATACAAAAGGTTAGTGTTTCTTTTTATATTTTAAATATGTTTCATGTACAATACAAAACAGTATTAATAATATTATACCTATTGTACAATATGGAACGGACATTCTATTAGTATATTAATGTATCTTTATAATGTAGCCATTTAATTGTAACCACAAGAAAAGTCCAACAATTCCCATACCAAATAAGAGAATTTTAACTATAAGGTTTAGGAAATTACTTTTAGTCCAACATATTCCTAATATCAGGAATAAAATAAATGAAAGAATAAGATATGTATTCATATTATAAAGTTTTTAATTATTATTTACCAAGTCTTAAGTAATTAGCAATTTCTTGTTCTCTATCGGTGTACATTGAGGCAGCAATATTATACCATTTTTTATCTGCTTCAATCCAGAAGAAATCAATCATAATAAGCTCAGAAGTATCGACTTCATCATAACCAAGTTCAGCACAGAGTTCTCCGTGTGATTGACCCCATTTTTCTTTAAACTCCCGAACTTCTTCATCACTAAAATTTCTTGGGTCATAGGTTTCAATACCAAGAAAGTAATCATTATCATTTTGTACATTCTCATGTACGTTTTCTTGTACATTCTCATATTCTTTCCAGTCTTCTTCTGGTAGAGAATGAATGAGGTTCTCATTTGGTATCATGAACAATAGTTCTTCCAATACCGTGTAGTCACCTGCTTCAAAATCTTTCTTAAGGTCAGCAATGACTGCATCAATAAGTACTTGTTTTTCTTTTACTTTTCCCATTGTGTTTATGTTTTTGTGTACATTGATATACGTACATTGGTTTAAATTGTTACAAAATTATGCGGACATTATAATTATTATTCACCGCACAACTTGCGGACATTAGTGTTAATAATCTATTGCATTAACAACTATTATTAGAATACAAAATGCAATTAATATTATTGATAATGGTAGACATATATGCCACCAAGCAATTATTGCAATTGCTAACATTGACATCATAATTATATTATTTATTGGTTAAACATTTGTACAATATTAAACAATTAATCCGAGTTTAGCAAGGTTGGTGTTAAGAATTTGTTCACCATTTTTACAATACTCTTTCTTAACAATATTAATTTGTCTCTGTACAATCATTGACATTATTTCGGACAATGGACGTTTGAAGTTCAGGTATTGATATTTACCGCTATTTGGTACACCAAATACTATACCTGTTTTAAATAACTTCTGCATTTTCTTATCAGCTTTTTGTTCTTCAATTTCAAGTAATTTATCATTAATATAAGTATCTCTATCAACTTTAATACTTATTGATTTACCAAAATCAGTACAAATTTTTGCAGGTAGACTGGCAATATAATTGTCCATTAATTTAATGTTTGCTCTTACCTGTTCAGCTTTTGGATTGTTATATTCATAATTTTCGTAATTATATTCACCACCATTAGCTTCATCAATTACAAATATACATTTAACACCATTAATATAGATATCAGCGTTTAATCCAATTCCTTCCATACCTCGAAAAGTCTTTACATTTTTAAATGTTATTTTTGGCTCTTTCATTGCTTTATATTTTTATTGGTTAAACATTTTGAAGTTCTAATTTATTTCGATAATCAATTAATTTACCGTGTTTACATTCAACCAGATTTTCACTTAATATTGTATAATACTTACCATTTTCGGTTAGTATATCAGTTTTGTTTGCCTTCATATACTTAACAATATCTTTGTATTGTTCTTTAGTATATGGCATACCAGTATTATAATCAAAATGAAGTTCACTAAATGGTATTATGTTTGGATTTTGTTTTGATTTTTCGCCACAGTTCCATTTAATTAAGAACTTACCAAAGGGTTTTAAATTATATTCTACAGTTTTAACTAAAGACAGTTTTAAGTTTTCCATTGTTGTATTTTTATTTTTTCTTTATTTGCTTTAATATATTTCTTTCTTTTTAATTTTATTGCTTCTTTATTCCTTTCAGAATAATCCTTCATATAATTTTTAATCTTTTCTGAATTATTAATCCTATATTGTTTAATATGTTCTTTATTTGCAATATACCATTGTTTGTTATACTCTTTGTTTGCCATTTTATAAAAATAAACTACAAAGATAATATATTTTAAACTAATGTCAATTCATTTTCATGTACATTGACATTCTGACAACGTTCATCTGTTGTTGGATTAACTACAAAACAATCCTTTTCTGCTTTTTGGTTAGCAATTCTCTTAAATTTCAATCCAACGATAATACCTTTAGGGTCATTAACTCTATAATCGGTTTTGTCTCCATTAATAACAGGAAAACCCATAAATGTTTTTGGCAACTCTGTTTCATTCTTTATATCAAATATTGTTGCAATATTAAATCCTTTTTGAAGTAATGCTTTACATGATATTTCATTACGTCCGGTAAATGAAAATGTTAGATGATAATTTTTGGGCTTATTGATGAATTTAGCAGGGTTTTTTGTATAATCATAAAAAACCACGTCCGGGTACAATTCAAACAGATTTTTGCTATTTATCAAAACTGTTTGCCAGTTTATATCCGAAGTACAATTAAGCCTTACACTAAATCCATAACCGTCTTTTTTTGCTTTATTTTGATACCGTTCTAATTCAGCAATTAACCATTGCATAAAATATTCAGGTTGTTCATAAAATAATTTGGTTTTCTTAATACGGCAATCATTTGTCATTGTCTTAACACCTGATAGAATTTCCATACCATTTCGCCCCGAAGTATGTAAACAATTTAGTCTACATTCAGGCGTACTATGACTGCATACATTATAGCCAGAAATATTAGCAGGTGCTAAATAGATACTATATGTATATTGGTGCGAAATTTTGCCGTTCTTAGCAAGTTTAGCACTCTTGTTAACAGAACCAAGATAAGACAAGCCCGTGTCTGTTTTTGTTTGAGCAATTGTAGTGAATTTCATTTGTGTATGTTTTTTGGTTTATGTGTTATATTACGGATTTAAACCAAAAATGTTACAATTATTTACTATTTTTTATATAATCAATTGCTTTTTGTAATATATTAATATTATCTTTAAGTAATCCAATGCCTCTATTACAAGTATGACATAACAATCCTCTTACTTTTTTAGTTTTATGATTATGGTCAATAGATAAAAAATAGTTTAATTTATCTTCTGGTATACCACATATAGCACAACAACCATTTTGTTTAACATATAATTCGTTTTGTTTTTCTGGTGTTATTTTATAAATTCTATTTACTGCACTTTCTTTTATTTTCTTTTTATTATCAATACGATATTGTTTATATCTGTCCCAATATTTAAGATAATATTCTTTATGAATTTCTTTATTATCAATCCATTGTTGTTTAATTTTTTCTCTATTTTTTAAATAATATCGTCTTTTATTATTTTTAACCTTTTCTTTATTATTAATACGCCATTGTTTTCCTTGTTTAATTATTTTTTCTTTATTTTTAGCATAATATTGTCTACGCTTTTCATTTTTATTTTCAATACTCATACATTATTATTTTAATACAAAAATAGTAAATATTTTCATATTACTACACAATATATAGTACAATGCAAATAGAATAAAATAAAAAGAAAAAAGAATAGGATTTTATATTTAAAGTATTTATCTTTACTTAAAATATAAAAATATGAAACAATATAGTATTGATTTTGATTATTATGCAGATTTAGTTAAAATTGGAAATGAATTAGAATTAGCATTACTTGAACAACAAAAGGGATATATTGAGTTATTAAAAAAAGAAAACATTCCATTTGAAACTGATAATGAATATGGTGCACCAATAGTTGATGTTAATTATTTACGAGATAAACCATATATTATAAATTATAAACATCCTTTATTAATAGAAGTATTAAATCATATAAATATTAGAAAAAATATATAATTATTTCTTTAATTGTCTACATATTAAACATTTTCGACAATTATTATTTAGAACGATTCTAACATCTGAGTTCAGTGCACTCTTCGGTCTACTCGGTCCCTGTTTCCAGTTACAACTATCAGTTATTTAAATGTTATATATGATTATACGGATTTTAATTAAAAATGTTACAAAATATCAAAGTATTTATTTCCTACTTTTCTTTTTTCGTAATGTTTTAATAGTTTCAGTATTTGATTTAATATTGGTTCAGGAATATTTTCATAAGGAATAATATTACTTTCTTTAAAATAACCATTAATATTGGTAATAGCAGTAACACTATCTTTATTATACAATTCGACAAATATACATTTTATTTCTTTACCTTTAACAATTAAACTTAAGCAAGGTTTATCTTCAATTTTGAGCTTAAGATATATTGAGGTAGTTTCACCATATTTCTTAATGATATCTTTGATACCTATAATAGCATTTCTTTTGTTCATATCATAATAGTTTTACATGACTAGAATTAACTCTATATTGTTTTTTATCTTTAAGATTAACAATAATTAAGTTTTGAGAATATGTTTTATGACAAGACCGGAATTGATATTTTTGATTAGTTTCGATAACCATAAATGTTTGTATATTATCATCTGTATCATATTCTTCGGGTTCAAGTTCATCACCGTTTACATGAGTTACACTTGAAAAATCAACTACATTAATTCTATCACCAATTTCTTTTTTTACTGTGTCTCTATATTTGTAGTCAAGAAATTTTTGAATACTGGAAGCTAAATTATTTTTTTCGTTTTCAAGAAAATCATTAATATCATCCATTGTTTTTTAATGTTTTATATACACAGGAATTGGAGTATGTTTTTCACTACCTATTAATATCATATTGCTTGTATCTGCAGATGATATATACAGATTATACGTTTGTTTATAGTTACCAAGAAATAATAATATACTATCAATTTTAAATTCTCGTTTTAAATTAAGTTCAAGAAAGACAGTATCTTTACCATCGTCTCTATTACTTGACCATCTGCTTATAATATTACCATCATTAGTCTCCAATATACTTTGTCACCTATTTTAAAACCTTTTTTCATTTGCTTTATGTTTTAAAAATCAACATCAACAATACTTTCTTCTGCGAAAATTCTTACAACACTCAAAATACTTTCTTCTGCGAAAACTCTTACAACACCCAATTCGTTGTTTTCATCAAATTCACTTTGGTCACCATACTTTTCAATTTCTTCTTCAAATTGAGTTTGCGGTACATTCTCAGGAACTAAGTACAATCCAATTTCATTTCCATTAAAATCGGTTAATTGAACTAAGTACATTTTTTTATTGTCTTCGGTTTGTAGTAACATAGCTTTATTTTTTTAATTGGTTTATAATAATTATACGAAATTCTGGACAATATGTTACAAAGATTGCCTAATATTATCGAGCATAGTGTAAACTTCTGAATATGCTTGAAACTGACCTTTATGAAAATTATATTCTTCAATGTCACTAGTACTTTGATTCATAATTTCATTCGATTTATTTGCTTTCTCATTTACTGCAAACATAAGTGCATCAAGTTCTTTATCCATTATTTTGTTTTATAATTATTATACGAAAAAACCCTGCATTTGTTACAATACAAGGTCATTTTTTTTTGTACATTGCTTAAGCATTTTCAAGCATATATTCAAATACTTTTGAATCTGTTTCCATACGTTTTTCAGGAACGGCAATATTACGACTATTATCATTTAAGTATTGATTAATTGCATTATACACAAGAAAATCGTTTACTACTCCATGATAGCCAAGATTTCCAACGCTGTCATCTGCTTCATTTTTTGCTTTACCTATAATGTAATTCAATGTACTAAACTTTGAATTATCAACTATTGGTATTTTAACAGCGTTCAATACTTCTTTTACCCGGTCTTCAAGTTTGGTAACCATACGACCACCAAGTAACTCGTACTTTGCAGTTATTTCTTCGGTTATCTGTTTTGCATTGACAGCAAAGTTCTTCAACATTTTATCAAGTTCATTAAAGCTACGTTCAATTGATAAAGTATGTTTTCCAACAATACAAAGATTGAAATTTTTCATTTGTTCTACTGGAATAGTAGCTCCATTGGTACAAACAAGGCGGTAATAACCGAAAACAATTCTGTATTTAGTTAATCCATTGTAAGAATGTTGAACTCTTAACATTGGTTTAACATAATCGGTTGTGCCATTCATGTGATAAGAATAACGTTGGTCTTCAATGATATAGTCAGCATAAAATCTGACGTTGTTAATGTGAGAATATGTTACACTGAATTTGATATTATTATCATTTAACACCTTTTCAATGTTTGGGAATATGTCAGTATTTTTCACCAAGGTGTAAATGTCTGAACACTGATTTAAAAGAAAATCACTGCCATTAATTTGTCCTATAACCTTACGGCTATATTCTTTATTACATGTCATTGTTTCGTTGCGAATTTCAACATCAAATTGAAGGTCGCCAATGGTACAAACTGTTGCACCTACTTTGGTTTTTTTAACTCGTCTGCTCATGATTTTTATTATTTAGTTTATATTAGTATATACGAATCTTAAATAAAATAGTTACAAATATACGAATATATTTTAAATAAAAAAGGTTGCATTATTAGCAACCTCTTTTTATGTACATTGAACAATGATTATTTTTCAATCAAATCAAAAACAATTTCAATTCCATCTTTGGGTTTATGTGATTGTATTGTAACCCTGTTTCTTGCCCATTTTCCAATCAATTTGTTTTTATCTTCGCCAAAGTAATCGCCACCACCTTGTCCGTTACCTTCACAAGTTAATAATGGTAGAGGGTGAATCCTGAATTTAAAATTGTTATAAACGTCACTTACAGGTACTTTGCTGAGATTGACAAATTCTTTTGTATCTAAGTTTTTTAAATACCGGAGTTTTGGATTTCTTTTTGTATTGGGAGTGATTTTATTTTCACCAACAATGTGATAAAGATTGTGTTCTCTTTTTGGTTCATTTTCAGCGTAGTCACCTGCCCAAACAATTCTATTGCCGTACCAGTCGCCACCTTTTTTAATAAGGTTTTCAACTATTGCAACAAAATCATTGTCAATCCAAGAATGTTCCATTAATTTAAGACCGTTTCCGTAGTCGTGTGAATAAACAAATTTCTTTTTGTCTAAATTCACTGGTTTGTAATATTGTCCCATTGCTTTTTGTTTTTATTGGTTTATACTTGTAACTTAATTATAATGAGTATACGGATTTTATTTAAAATAGTTACGATTTATGAATAATATAATTGTAAAGATACTTCATTTAAAGCAATACAAATATTTTCAATCATATATTCTTTATTTTTTTTGGCTGTTGAAGTACTACTTATGTACATTGGCGTTTCGATTTCAAATGTATCTTTCAAATTATCAATTGTTGTGGCTGCAGTATCACCTTTAAAAAATCTAAACCATAAACCTTTATCGGTATTTTTACCTCGTTTAATTTCTTTTTCAATTAATTCCAATTTGGTTATTAATGAATTTAGATTTTCAGGTTTTGCAACAAATTCAGCAAATGCTATGTATGCCTTTATTGTCAAAATTTTATTAGTTATTATCTTTTCCATTTTGTTTTGTTTTATTTGGTTTATAATAATAGTATACGGATTTTAATTAAAAAGGTTGCATTATAGCAACCTCTTTTATGTACATTGAACAATGTTGTTTTATAATTCCAATGTCAATTGTTCAGCAAATTTTTCCTTATTGTGTTCAACATTATAATCAATAATTCCTTTTGCTTCATCAATAATGCCAGACTTGTCAATATCACCAACAAAACCCCAACAGCTATCAGTTACTTCATCATTAAAAGTAACTTGATAACCATAAACATTGCCGGACAATACATCATTATATTCATCAATCAATGATTGTGCTGCTTCTCTGGGTTTATCAATACCAGAATCTTTTTTAATTAAAACATAACCACAATTTGAAACGTCCCACTGGTCATTGAAAGGATATGTATCATTGCCAAGTGATAATGAAACGCCTGAATGAATATAAGCATAGACAATAAATAAGAAATAATCTTTTTTCAATGCTTTAATATCTTCATTTGATTTAGGTTCAGGAAAACCATCTTTTTTAATGTAGAAGTCCCTGTGATAATAAAGCAAAAATACTTCTTCATCTTCGCCAAGCATAGTATCACTATTATAAAATTCATCTGGAATGATATTAATAATGTGATTTTTGTACTGAATTGTTTTAACTGCTTCCATTGCTTTCTGTTTTTATTGGTTTATGTAGATAATACGGATTTTATTTAAAAAGGTTACAATTTACATATTAGAAAAAACTTCAAGAAGTGTTAAAATAGAAAAATCTGTATCTGTATTATAAAATGTAGTTTTTGTAAAACATTCTGTGTATCTAAGAAATGCAGATAAAGTACTAAATTCTGTTTGTTCATATTTAACAGTCTGCCATATACAAATTTGGTCATTTTTACCTAAAAAATAATTACTCCATTTTTTAGTTTCCATATTATAATGAAGTAAATGAAAACCAATTGTTTTAACAAAATTATTTGGTTTAACTTCTTTATAACATAAAGAAATTAATTGTTGTTTTTCATTTAGATTTTCCATAATATGTTTTATTTTTAGTACATTAGTATATACGGTTTTTAATTAAAAAGGTTACGTTATTTTAAATAAAACTTGTACATTATTATAGCTAAAGAAACATATAAAATGATGATTTCTATCATCTACTTTTATTTGGAATTTGTGACGAAATGTAGTAATTATGTAATGAACAAACACTATACTATGATGAACGAACTAAAAACTATGATTAGCACAGTTTTAGATATTAAGTACAATATCGAAAACTTTAATTTTTGGTATGATAGGATACTAAAAATTACTTATAGTACATTGAAGAACGAATTTATCATTACAATTATTAATGACAGTAAACACAAACAAAAAACTGTACATTTAAGTAACCACGAAATACAAAATTATATCTTAAAATATGAAGCATAAAAAACCCCTGTGTCATTCTGGTTAAATGAAGCACAGGGGCAAACCAATATAAAGACAATGAAACAAAACTAATGATTATATTTTTAGCCAAATACTATTTCTCCCATTACTGCATATTGTACAATGCAATCAGCATCACAGGCATCATAATCATCCATTAGTTCTAATGGAGTTTTACCAATTTTTGTACAATGCATTTTAATTCCATTTAATAATTTTTCAAGATTTAGTTCCCATCTGTCAGGACTTTCTGCATCGTATAATTCAAGCGTTCCACCAACTGAAATAACATCACTTGCAAAATCATATTTTCCTTCTGCTTTTGCGGGTACATCTTTAATAATTGCTCCACCGCACCAGTAATTAATACCACCTTCTAATGCTGTACTAACAATATCATTGATATCTTGCGGAGTTAATTCCTGACTGATTGTAATTTCTATTTTTTCCATTGCTTTTGGTTTTAGTTTATTATACGGACAATATACAAAAATGTTACAGTTTAATTTAATATACCAAGTTCTAACATCCAATTTAATGTATCCAGATTTTCATTATAAAGATAAATGAACATTCCACAAGGTGAATATAATATCTCACCACCATTTATAATAACTTCGGTTTTATATTCATCGGTATTATGAAATAATTCAACTACGTGTTTTTGTAATTCACTAACTGGCGTTCTTATTAACGTTCCTATGTCAATTGGTTTTAACATTGCTTTTGTTTTTATATAATTGTATACGAATTTTAAATAAAAAAGTTACATTATAAGGGACAAAAAAAGGGACAATCTGTCCCTTATTTCTTAATGTGAATAAGCAGGAATTTTTTCAATTTTCTCGTCAATCCATTCAACTAATTGGTCAAAGTACAATCCTTCAATTTTGTCCTTAATAGTTCCCTGCAATGTGGTTAGATAAACATCAAATAAATCCAAACCATTTACAAAGATATATACATGACCGTTATGATGATTTCCTTGCACAGCCATTCTAAACATTCTGGTATTGCGTTTGTCGTCAACTATGAAGGCATGAGCACCCCATGACCAGAAAATCGAAACGTTAATATGAAGTAATTGCATAAGTTCTTTTACATTCAGATTTCTGCAACTCTTTGTGATTTTCTGATAATCAATTTTTTCATTAATTTGATTCATCGCTTTTTGTTTTTATTGGTTTATAATGAGTATACGGACATTAAGTAAAAAAGTTACTATTTAGTTAATAAAATTCCAACTTTCTTTTTTCTAAGATAATTAATACTATTAAGCCAATCACAATCAATTTCGCTAACAGCAATTAAATCAACTTTAGTATTATTATTGATTTTATTAAAAATATATTTCATTGTTGCACCAGTAGTAATAAAATCATCAACAATAATATTAAAACCTTTAAACCATTCACTACACATATAACTAAATCCATGACTATTTTCACCATCTTTTTTTATGTAACGAATACATACCTTTTCAAATTTATCATAAAGAATTGTTGCAATAATTGAAGCAATAATAGCACCAGATGAACCACTACAAATCAAATTAATTTGTGCATCGGTATTTAATTTCTTTTCAATTAGAATTAATTTGATTTTATCTCCCATATACTTAATAATTGGAATATTGTATTGAATATAGTCACCAACAGGATATTTTATTGTTGTAAAATCTGCGTGTATTGTTTTCATTGCTTTATTGTTTTTTTGGTTTATATATGAGTATACGGACTTTAGTTAGAAAGGTTACATTAATCTCTTAATAATATCTTAACTTTTTGTTCTTTAAAAAAATTAATAACTTTTTCACAACCATTATTAATTTTACTAATAGCAATTATATCAATTTGAATATCGTCACGTATTTTACTAAAGATACGTTTCATTGTGTCACCACTACAAATAAAATCGTCAACTATAATATTAAAGCCATTAAAATAACTACTATAAAAATGAGATTTATAATTATCTGCTGCATGACTACTTTCACCGTCTTTTTTTATATGACGAATATTAACATCTTTAAAATCTTTATAAAGAATTGTTGCTATAATTGAAGATATAATAGCACCAGAACTACCACTACAAATTAGATTAATTTGGTCATCACTTTCTAATTTCTTTTCAATTAAAATAGATTTAATTCTAATACCCATATTATTAATAATGGGAATATTTTCTTGAATATGGTCACCAACCGGATAATCAATTTCTTTAAAATTACCGTTAATTATTTTCATTGTAATTGTGTTTTTGGTTTATGAATGAGTATACGCAATAAAATAAAAAAGGTTGCATTTAGCAACCTCTTTTATTGTACATCGATTAATTACTTAATCATTTTATTCAATTCAGCTTTGACACGTTTGGCAACGTCACCTCTCCAAGAACTTGCATTACAAAGGAAATATGCTACAATGCTTTTACCAGTATCCATAATGTAATTGTCAGTAATTTTGTTTAAGCTGTACATTGCTTCAAGATATGGTTTAGCTGCATAGTTTACAGGTTTCCAATCTTTACGGATTTCCTCTGCAATTTCGTACAAAGGTCTTACTGCTGTTTTTGTCGTCATAACTTTATTGTTTATTGGTTTATAGTGAGTATACGCAGTAAATTAAAAAAGGTTGCATTATTAGCAACCCTTTATTATGTACATTGACCCGGTTTAACAATTCATATTAACTAATCTCAATACTTTTGCTTCTTCATCAAGAAAACGTACATACCAATATTCATATCCGGGTTGTTTTGATTGTACATTATCTTCTTTCTTTATCAAAGCTGCTTGTCCTTCAAAATCTTCATTGGTTAATGGTTTTTGATATACGTTAACAACATTTTTATTTGGCATTGCTTTATTGTTTATTTTGGTTTTGTAACTTATGTACATTGAACAATTGTTATTTGGGTCTCAATTTTTTATTTTCTTCTTCTGAAATCATTGACCAATCATCACAATTATCTGGCATATCTGCCATTGCTTCATTTTCGGCTTCGTGGTCGGTTCTGTCTTTAATTATATGTGAACTAATTAAAACATCTTTTTTGTCATAATAACGAACAATCCAATTTTTACGTTCCATTGCTTTATTGTTTTTATTGGTTTATAATAAGTATACGTACATTACCCTAAAAGGTTACATTATGCCATTACTACTTTACGAACATTGTGCAAACTCTTTAATTCTGCTTGTAACATCTCCCTGCATCTCATTATTGTAGCTTTAACCGTACCTATTGGAATCTGGCACATTTCAGCAATTTCAATGTATTTCATTTCCTTACGGAAATATAATTCAGCAACCCTTTTGTATTTAGGTTTTAATGAATCAAATGCTTTGTCAAGTCTGTTTTTAAGCTCAATTTCATTAATATCAAAATCGGTTTCGCTGTCTTTACTACCAACAAATTGAAATATTTCATCACCCTCTTCATTAACAAAATCACTGACATTCTGAACCCGGTTATCATTTGCAGTTTTGCGAAAATGGTCAATAAGATGATTATTAGTAATTGCCATTAACCAAGTATTGAATTTTGCTTTTTCAGAATTAAAAGCACCTGAAATACCACTTTCTAAATGTTTGTACACTTTTTCAAACACTTCTGCAGTTAGGTCTTCGGCTGTTAATCTGTCTTTAATCTTACTATTAATGTAATTCAATACATTATTATAGTTCTCATTGTAAATTGTTTCAAAATTTATCATTACTTTGTGTTTTTTGGTTTATAATAATTCGTTTACGTACATTGAACGAAAATAGTTATTATGATTTTATTAGTATTATTTTAACTTACCGAAAACCTCAATTTCTGTGACTATTTGTGCATCATCAACAGCATAATCCTGTATTGCATCAATAAGATTTAAAATACCTTCTAATGCTTCCTTTTCTTTAAAATTTACATTATCATTATTTATGACTTGAAGTAATAATCTTTTTTGTTTTCTTAATAACTTCCAGTCAATTCCAGTAATAATATTAGGTACTTCCATTTTGCTTTGTTTTTATTGGTTTATAATAGTTAAACGTAAAAAAATATAAAAGGTTACATTTTATTGTAACCTTTTATTATGTACATTGGACATTATCTTATTGCTATGTTAGCAATTAATCTTTTTTGCAAATACTTTCTTAATGCACGTCTAAAAGTAGTATACAATTTTGCTGAGTAATGAAAACCGATTTGCTGGTCATTATATCCGGTTTCTCTCATTGCATTAACTAAAATACTACCATGCAAATACTTTTCGTCAAGATGATTTAATAAATGAGTGCTATTTGAAAGTTCTCCCATTGTTTTACCATCTTTTGAAATAAATGCACAATCCCAACAGTCACCAGAGGAAGGTAAAGGCAGATTTTCTTTAGTAACAAGATTACAATAATCTGAAATTTTCTTTTTCATCTTATTAACTTTATCATTGTCAGATTCAAGTTTTTTGGAAACAATGTCACCGGATTGATTAATTTCAATTCCATCGTAAAATAAAAAGCCTTTAATAAACCATTGACCGTTGTTTTGACTGATTCTGGCAGGTGAATATTTGTTAATTCTGTCTTTAGTTGTTGGTGTACGCCAGCCACCAGAATTAAGAATATACATATTGTCTTTTATTGTGACAATATCAGTATTATGCAAGCGTATTGCTTTGATTCCATTTTGATATTCAATACTTAATGTATTGTTATCAATAAACTTTGAGTTTTTTACGTCTTTAGTGTTACTCAATAATTCACTTTTAGTTCTTTTCATTTTGCTTTTTGGTTTTTAATGAATAAATAAAATTTTGTGAAATATATAGTATTTAACGTATTTTATTTAAAAAGGTTACAAAAAATAAATATATTTTAGAACATTTACCATAATATTATATTTACTGGCAAATGTAACCTTTTTTAATTTCTTACGTTAAACCATACATAAACCAATAAAAACAAAAAGAAAATGAAAAAAATAATTGTATCATATTGGCGTACTAAATTTGATGACCTGCCATACGAAAGAAATACAGAATTTGACTATTCAGTTGATATGCGTAATATCATTATAGAAATAATCTTATCTAAAGGTTATCATATTATGTTAGTCCCAACAGATGACCATTTAATTATCTGGATTGATGACGGTAAATTCAAACAAAGATAATAAGTAAAAAAGGTTATAAGAAATTGTAACCTTTTTTTATTTCTTACGTTAAACTATACATAAACCAAAAACAATAAAGCAAATGAAAACATATTACTATACAGTCGGTACAAATGCCATAAATTGGGATAAAGAACCACAATACTCGGTATGTGAATTAAATTGGAACAATTTTGTTCATTTTTGTCACAGTCTTTCTTATCATTTAAAAACAACCATAAGGGGTTGTGAATCTTCTGGTTATAATAATCAAGGTCATTATTTCACTGATTCAAGGTAAAATTGTAACTATTTTCTATATTGTACGTATACTCTTTATAAACCAATAAAAACAATAAAGCAATGAAAACCAACTTAAAATTAGAAATACATGGGAAGAATGAGTTAAATCGTATAGTATTAGAACAGTTAATTCATATCTATCCACAGTTAGAAAAATTCATAGGTAAGAAAATCAATACACTGAACGGTAAAAGTGCAAAATTTATTATTGATTTTCTTAATTTCAATGCAAATGTTTGCAAATTAACTGATAATGATTTTGCTTCTAATCAGGGTTGTTATTTCAGTATAAGTAATTATTCAATTTGTTTGAATTTTAAACTTTGTTTCAATGGTGGTAAATATGAAGATAAAACATATTACTGCCAGTATTTTGAAAAAAGTATTTACTTGGGTGAAATGGATAATACTACCCTAAAAAACTTGACTGATTTTGATAACCTAACCAAAGATTTAACCAAAGTACTTGACTTTGATGAAGAACAGGCAAAACTTAACAAATATCACGAGTTAAAAGAAAAATTGGAAACAGTAAGAGAAACTATAAAAGTAGATTCAGAATTTTATAAATACCTGTAAACAATAAGACAATGTTAAAAAGGTTGTGAGAAATTGCAACCTTTTTTTATTTCTTACGTATACTCTTTATAATTATAAACCAATAATAAAAAAATATGAGTTACTTAATATTGCCCCGAAGGGTATTTAATAGCCCTCTTATTGAATATGCAAATTTCAAAAATGGTAGTTTTGTTAATCTAATAAGATTAAATAAACCTTACAAAAATGGAATTTCTTATGCTGTGTACGAAACTACTAAAAACCCTTTTTGTTCAAATGGTTTATATAAAACATTCGATAAAGCAAAAATTAAATTTGATTTAATGGTCAAAAATGGTTCACAAGATAGTGAACTAATTGAACATAATAAAACAAATAATTTTTAATTTTAAATAATAACTGTAACTATTTTCAACATTGTACGTATACTCATTCATAAACCAATTAAACATAAAACAAAATGAGAATAACTAAAAAAATAACAGTAAATCAGTTAATTGTAATGCTTGCTAATTGGAGCTATGGTGCGCAACCTGCTTCAATTCAGTATGTTACTGAACCTAAATTAACAAAAGAAGGTAAACAGCGTTTTGGCAATGTTACTAAAATTGCAAATGTTGGCTGCATGATTGGTTATAAATACGAAAATGCTGTTAATAACGAACTTGAAAGAGAAGGTAAAGAAAGAGAATTTTTAAGCCAACCTTTATGGAACGGCAAAGGTAAACGTATTAGCACAGCTTTAAGTAAACATATTGAAAAAGGAACGTTTTACCTTACATATAAGGCACAACAAACTTTTAGGTCGTTTCACTTTGATTCAGTGCTTAACCTTATTCCAAATGCACTAATTAAGATGTATTTTCCACAATCTGACCCTGCCAAATATCAGGGTGTTGATAAACCAGTTTATCATAGAGAAATTGCGGTCGAAAACATTAAACGCCTAAAAGTTCGTGGCACTACTTACGAAATAGTATAAGAAAACTAAAGGGGGGTGTAAATTTCATCCCTCTTTTTATAATTACTTTACTATTTAGAACCTGTCTAAACTAACCCCTACCTATATACCCCCGTATCCCCCCCTCCTATAACCCCCTGTTTACACCCCCTCTGGACGGTGGGGGTGCTACACGACTATCTTCACATAGGTTAAAATAATTCTATAAATATTTAATTATTTTAAAAAAATATTAATAAAATTCCTGATATATAGATACTTAACCAAAAACAAAACCATAAAAAATTCTATAAAAAATTTTTTTATAATTAAAAAATTTTTAATCTATTATAGAACTTATTCGGATATTGGATTTCATCAATACTTGGTGGTTTATTAGTAACAAGGACTTCAATTGCTTTTCCAAAACCAAATTTATCAACAATTGGTTTTACAAACAATCTACTCATATGATATTTGACATAATAAGTATTAAAATATTTTGATATAGAATCGTTATTATAATTTTTATAATCATCATCACATATCATTTGACCCATTTTTTCCACAAGATATTCACAAATACCTTCTTCAATAAAAACTGCACCACTATTAATAGGACACATATGAATACCATTCAGATAGTCCAATTGTATTGATTGTAATTTTTTTGTTTTCTGTATTACAATATAAAAATAATCATGCATAAGTTCATGCAAAATAGTTGCTTTTACAAATTGATTAGATTCGCTGATATTAATTTTTTTCCACCATGATAAGTATTTTAATTCATAATCAAAAAATATTATTTGATTAGTAATGACAATTGAATTAGGTGCATTAAATTCTCCTAATTCCAAACCATCTCTTTCATAATATTCACTAAGGTCATCGGTTGCAATATAGACATTATAGATACTATCATCAACAAATTTCTCAAATTCAATTATAATACTATCAATATTATTATCAACATATTCACAAATACCTTTAGTAGTTGGTTTACCATGTTTATAATTTAGTTGTTGTGCTGATAATATTTGCAACACAAATAACAATATAATAATTATATATTTATTATTCATATTTATTTTCTATAATATATAGACTATTGAAATATTATATAACCTTATTAGGAATCAAACGGAATCGGACCTCATTGTTTCGAATCATAACAATCATTATATTAAGGTAGGTTAAATTTTTGTTTTATAAATTCATAAATACAATCCACGGTTTCGCTTTCATGAATCCAAGTACAATTACTACAATCCCAGACTCTTTTTTTCTTAATTCTTATAAATTTTCCATAATCTTGATTATAACATGGATAGAAAGGACAATAACAGAAAGTACAATCTTCCATTTTTTTATGACAGGGATAATATTCACATTCAATATTTAAATTATCCATTATTATTTTTCTTTTGAAATATTGTATTTGTCAAAGCAATCATCAAGTTTTTGTCTATCAATAGGAACTTCATTCATTAGATTTTCAATTTCTTTACGAAAATCCGAATCATATCCAAATAGTTCAATACCTTTTTGAAATCTTTCTATTCTTTTGAGATTAACCATATTTTTTTCCTAATAATGTAAGTAAATTAATAGGTTCATGTATTACATACGGATATACATTACCAAAAGTTTGTACATAATCACAATCAGGATTATTACATTTATGTGGATATTGTGGTGGATATTGTGCTGGATAAGTTGTTAAGACATTTCCAGTAGGTCTAAGAAAACCTTTTTCACATTTAGGACACAAGAAATCCACTCTTATTGTTTTAACTTCATTTTTTACTTCCATAATTATTGTACTTCTTCAGTATCATCTATTAATAATGTTATTTCACCAATATTTTCATGGCTATACAATGGATATGATTGATTGATATAACTACATTCATGACTGCAATTATTACATCTATGTTGAACTTGAGTTACATTTGTAGTATAGCGAGTACCTGTTGCAATCATATTACCTATATCACACTTCGGACATTTTTTATCAATTCTAAATGTTCGTACTTCTTGTTTAGTTATCATTATTTCCTATTTTAGTTACGACATATATACCATTTTCAGTCTGTCTACGTCTTTTTAATAAAAACTTATATAAAAAACTAAAAATTGTTTTACCTAAAATATTTGGTTGATTTAAAATAACAATCATATCATCTTCTTTTAATTCTACTCCATCTATTTTCATTTTATATATTTAAAAAATTTACTTCTAGGTTTACTATTAATAACATTACTATTTATTATTTTTTTCTTTGTTATTTGCCAATATCTTGGACTTTTTTTACCCAAATAGATATAATTACATTTCCAGCCAGTAAGAGGTAACATCCAATATTGGATACTATACCATTCGGTAACTCTTACTTCACCAATACCTTGTGAAGCAATTCCATAAGGCATTATATCATAACTAATAGGATTATAACTAAAAACCTGTCTATCGGTATTTTTTGTAAGTCTTATAAACAACCATTGAAAAAATAGTTTATTTGCTAATCCTAATTTACTCATTTTTTATTTTATTTTTTACATATTTAAATTTTTCTTCTTCAGTTAAATCTCTAAAATATTGTACAGCAATTGCTTTACATTTAAATACAAGTAATGCTGCTTTTAGTCTTTCCATAAAAGTACAGTATTCTTTTTCATAGTTTAATGGTTTGGCGATTTGATAACCCTGCAATTTTTTGCCATCAATAATCACTGTTGCTTGTTCTTGTGTACTATCAGATTTTAATAATTCATCAATTAATATTTTCATAATTATTCCCAATTTAATTCTTGCATTAATTTTTGTGTTCCTTCATCAATACTATCCAAATATCTTTTGGTTATCCAACGTGGTAATTGTAATTTCTCACCATCCAGATAAACTGATTTTAGAAATATTATTGGTAAATATTCATAACCAAAATACAAGAAGTTATTAAGTTTTTCATACAATATTTCTGTGTATGGATTTTTTTCATCTAATTTAATTATTTTCATACCGGACAGATTTTTTTTGGGGTTTTATCTTTCCAAATCATATGTAATTTCATATAGCATTCTGTACAAATGTACAAATCTTTTGAATAATCCAATATATCTGATTCAATACATACTGAATTAAGTATATGTTTTTCACAAATAGGACAATCTCTTGATACAGTAACTCCCGCAAAGATATCTTTATCGTGATAAGTACTGGCAATTTTTTCAAGTTTAAGTAATGTTTTGGGTCTTTTTTCAACAACATATAATATATCAAGTGCTTCTAATAAATCCTTATCGTCTTTATAATCTTTTCTTAGTGTTTGTTGTAAAAAATAGATTGATTTTCTAAGATTTGTCATGAATATTTTTATTAATTTTACTACCTTTTCGATATTGAGATAATTTATTTTTTGTAATATCTTTTATTTTTTTATTTGATGATTTCTTTTTATTTTTATTATAAAATTAAATTAATTTGAATATTGCCAGTGCTTCACCACTACTATTATATCTATATTTTTCATCAAGATATTCACAAAGTTCATCCAGATTATATTGATTCCAATCTACAAAATCACCTACAAGAATTTCTTTAATTTCTTGTGGTTTATTTTTTTGTTTTTCTTCTTCGATTATAAATTTTTCTAAAGTTCTTTCTGCAAGACTATCAAGAGTTTCATGAACATTACCTTTAACTAATACAGCAGGTATTCCTAAATCTTCATCTTCTGGAATATTAATTATCCATCTATATTCCCAAGTTTCACTTGCTTTACCTGAAAATGCTTCAAAACCACCTTCAAGTCTAATGAAAATAAATGGATGTATATCAGAATACCAACCTCTATTGGTAAAATGATGTTCTAAATTTACTAACATAATATAAATAATTAGCAACAAATATAGTTGATATTAATTAGAAATACAAGGAAAATATTTAAATAAATAAACCTTCGTGTAAGGTTTGATTACTTACTGCAACTGGTTGTGGTTTGAATAATGCTGCAAGTTTTTTACTAGCTTTCATATCAATAACAATATCAAGATTATGTAAATTCTGAGTATATGGTAGAATTCCTATTTTTTTATTTGGATGCATATATAATTCTTTTCTTTTGAAATTTCTCAGCCATTCTCTTTGTTCACCATCACAATCAATAAATGTGTTATTTTTAGTTTTAACTCCAAAATGGTCAATTTGTTTAAGGTCATAATCATATATTACATAAATAGGAAGTCCAAAGGCGATATTAAGTGCATATGCAAGTATTGCGCATCCACCTGCGCACCAAGTACTTCCACCTGCTTCAGTATTATCTAATATTGCATATGCAGCATCATTATCAAGTATTGCTTTAATTGACCTTTTACTAAAATTCTCCATTATTCAAGTTCTTTTTGTAATATTTGTGCAGCATCATGTAATTTACGAACCAAAGAATTTTCATATAATTTTTCAACAACTGCATTACCACACATATCATCAATCATTGAATCATTATACATTTCGAGTACTTTACTTTCTTCATCCATATAAAGAATACGGCTATAATCAAACATTTTTTCAACAACAGTCCAATCCCACATTTCTTCTATTACTGAATGACCGTGCATTTCATCTACTTTGCTCATGTGTTTAAGTCTGTTTGCTTGAGACATATCGTGCATTTCAAGTATATTTGCATCACCTTTTAATGTTACAATATGTGAATTATCATACATAATACCAATTTTTGCTCTACCCCACATTTTTATAATTTTGCTATAATTATGCATTTCTCTTATTTTAGCAAATCCAAGTAATTCTTCAACTTTTGTACTATCATGCATTTCATCAATACTACTATCATCAGTCATATATAGTACTTCAGAATTATTATCTAATGATTTGATTTTTGAATTATCATACATAGCAAATACAATTGAATGTTTAATTTCATCAATTACTGATGTACCAACAAGAATTGCACCTTCATGAAGTAATAACTGTCTGTGATTTTTAACAATCATATTACCAATAATTGTTTTAAGTTTTTCATTTATATTTATTGCAAGTTCGCCAACAAACCATTCAGGAATATAACTTTCACTAATAATTATATTGTAATTATCAATGTCATCAAGTCTATGACCGTCTTTAGGACTAAACATTGCTCTGAAGAATGTTTTATTCATTTCATCTTCAGAAGTAATATATTTGCTAATCAAATCTTTATGCGATGTTGCAAATATATTATGAATAATGTCACCATTATTCTTTATTAGTACGGGATAAAAATTGTTATTCATAATCATATTTTTTTATAAATACTTAAAATTTTGTAACATTTTCTAATGAAATTCGTATAATCATTCAAATAATAAAATTAAAAATATGCCAAACGGAAGAACACATGACATTATTACTGCAGTAACTGCACCAGTTGTTGCGGGTGTAACGTATTATCTAACAAAAGATATAAAAATAACTGCAATTATATTTGGATTGTTTTTATTTTCTTCTTTAATGTTCAATGGTGATTTAGATATTGATAGTAGACCATACAATCGTTGGTGGGTACTGAAAATGATATGGATACCATATCAATTAATGTTTGAACATCGTAGTATTTTTACACATGGATTAATTATTGGTACTATTATAAGAATTCTTTATATTAGTGCAATACCATTCACTATATGTGCTTTTAAAGGACAAACACAAGTATTGACAAATATAACGACATTACATACAATAATTATAATTTTTATTGGATTGGAATTAGGTTCTGCAGTACATACTATATCAGATAAACTTTTTAGTTAATTACGAACCTAATAATAATAAAGAAATAAAAATACCAATACAAGTTCCAATTGCACTTCCAATAGTAAAACCAAACCATTGTAACTTACTATCTTTAGATTTTGCTATTCTTCTAACAACAAAATAAGATAAACCTGCAACAATTATGTCTGATAAAATTGACCATAAATAATTTGCTTGTGCAATTGCTCGATAGTTTATGGTAATAATAGCAAATGATAACATTTGAGAAAAAAATAGAATAAAACTATCCTTAATATCTTTACGTTTTACTTCAGTCATAAGCATTTATATTTATGTATCTGAATTACAGTAAATATAAATACTCTGATATTCAGATTATTCCAAAAGACTTGTAAATCTTAAATTTTTATACTAATTTCGTACTATCAATTCTTGATTATATGTATGATTTGGAAGAAGAGAATGATGATATTAGTGTTAGAAGAATATTAGATATTGATTCAGCAATTAAATGTAATGTCAGTAAAGATGAAATTCAGTTATATGAACAATTGTCATTGGCAATGGAATTAATGGAAGATGAAAAATTTAAAATAACTGATAGTATATTAAAACAAAATAGAATATATTTTAGTGTTGCAACACCTTATCCAAATGGACTTCCAGAAAATATTGCTATATTGTTTTTTAATATAAATAATGATTATAATGTTCAAATAAATGAATGCAAATGTGTTAATGATTTAGATAACAGACATTTTGCAATTAATTTAATAAAATCTTGATTTTTTGTAACAATTTAAATTATTATTCGTATAATTGCATATAATTTGGTGTTGTTGCAGATGTTGGTTCTGCATTCTGTCTGTGAAGTGCAAACGAAGTACAGCATTACTTACGTGGGTTCAATTCCTACCAACACCACAACTGTTTAGGTTCTGCTTCGGCAGATGAGTGGTTCAAATATAATACGCATAACATAACCCGAAGGTGTCTGGGTCTGGGTAAAAATTATAAAAGCATAACTTCCCGATATGCCCGACACCTTCCTAAACTTTTTAAATATTATAATTATGCCTTGGTACGGAAAATATGATGATGATGAAACTGAAGAACAAAAAATTGTTCGTAAAGTTAAAAAAGCAATGAAAAAAGAAGATTATGATGGTGGTAATTTAAAAGCCATTAAAGCATCAGAAGAAGACGATTAAATAAAAATTAATACTATGTTCTATTGTAATGATTGCGCAAAAAAGAATGATTATCCAGAAACAATGTGTAAATCTGTAGGTAATTGTGAATTATGTGGAAAATATGTTGTTTGTAATGATAGACCAAGTTCATTATTATCCAAACCCATAGATTCAAATGGTAAAGAAATAAATTCAATTGAAGAACAAAAGAATCAAGAAATTGAAACACTTGCATTTGAAATTTTTCAGGAAAAGTTGGGATTAAGATTTAAAAAGAATCTCATCACGGAAGAAAAAAATAGAATTACAAATCTTTCAGATTATCAACAATACAGAGATGAAGCATTAAAAATTTATAATCAAAGACAAGCAAAAAAAGAGAAGGCGGTTTTCAATAAAAAATATCCTGTCATTAAAGTAGAAGCATCAGGTAGACCTGAATGGTATAAAGGTGCGAGAACATTATGTTTTGTTTATTCAAAAAATCATGGTAATTTTGTTCTTGAAGGTTATCGTGGTGAAGTTGATGAATATCTGAAAAAACATTATACTCATTATTTTTATTATGCATCAATGTGGTATCATGGTCGTTCAAGAGGAATGTGGGATTTTTGGAAAGAAAATGTTAGTATTTTTTCACCATCTAAAAGTCATAAAGATTGGAAATATAAAGTAAGACCATATTCTGGCGGTAATGATAATCTTACCGAACAAGAAATCAATGAAAAAACTTTTAGATTTAAAAGACTTCCTAAATGTTGGATACCTGAATTTGATAAATTATAAAACAAAAATTAGAAGTAATTAGAATAAATTAGATTCTGATTTAATATTCATCCCCTTCGTGCATTGGAAGCTCTTTAAAATGATATGGTTGTTTTTTATTTGCTATATCAAATATTTCTTCATAATATAATGGAAAAGTATTATATGCTGATGATTGTGCAAAAGTAGTTGAATTTAATGCTCTTTGTACTGCTACAAATTGTTCTGGATATTTTATACTATAATCAAATTTTGATTGATATGGAATAATACCCTTTTCTGTTAATAAGTCTAACATATTATCATGTAATGCACTACGTGATGTTGCTAAATACAAATCACCATTATTTAATAAAACACCACGAGCATCATTTTCAAAATCATTAAGATTTTTTGGATTTTTGTATATGGAAATTGGTTTTTTTAATGGCGTATTTACTAATTTAGTAACATATCCAATAAGTTCTGCATCAATTTTTGATTCTTGTGGTTTTTTTGTAGAAATGCCTAAGTTTTTTTCATAATATTTATCTGCCATGCTAGAATTATCACCTATTTGCCAATCAGAATAAAAATTACTAATTTCTTCCTTAATTATTTGGAGTACAGATTTCATTAGAAATATTTCTAATAAATACCAAATAATACGAAAAAAATTTTTTAATCGGTATATCCTATGATTTCAATAGTTTTAGGGTCGCAAAGTATTTTAACTTCTTTACCATCAATTTCGACATGAACAACTATTTTCTTATTTACCAAACCTTCACGATGATATGTTCTACCCCTTTTGCCTGTTTTGGTTTTTACTAAATATCCTGAATCTCTACTCATATTAAATTACTTTGTTTTTTACAAGCAACAATAACAATTTTTAATGCACTGCTACCATCATTTAAATTTAAATCTTTTTCTTCGTCATAATATATAATTTCCCAACCATCGGTAATTAATGTATCAAAAAATTTTTGTAATAAATTATCGTCTGTAAATGTTTCGCTGAATCTTTTATATCTTATAATAGATTTGTCCAAAATTAATAAATATTAAGCAAATATAACATAAACATGATTAAAAAGCAATAATTTTAGTATTTATATTAAAATTAATTTAATCTTAAATCATACTACAATGAGCAAAGAAAGAGACATTCAGATTTTAGAATATAAAATCGCAGACCTTCAAAAAAAAATTGAGCAATTTCAGGAACATAAAATTTCTGATAAAAAAATTGATAATCTTAAGATTTTAAAACTTAAATATGAAACGGAATTAGAAGAATTAGAAACGGAATAAAAAATTTAAATCGGTAGTCTAACTACCGATTTTTTTATTTAAATAATTATGAACAAATCCGTGGTCTCTATCAAATTCACTGACACTAATAACATCTTCACAATATTTTTGATAATCGGAATTGTAATAATTTATAAATTTATCAATATTTTTTAATATATCTTTATCATTATTAATATCATCAAATTGATTTTTTAGTATGACAATTATCCAAGATTTCCAATTTTTATGTAAGTCTTTATATTTTTCTTGAAGATAATTATAAGCTATTTCAATAATATATGCTAAATATGGTTGTGTTTCTGGTTTGATTAATTCTAATACTGATGCATATTTTTGTATAAGAGCATTAATTTCATCTATGTTTTTATTTGTTAAATCTATCATAAGCATTCTTTGTAATCTGACAAATCTCAACTTTGCCAATAAATTCTTCTAATGTTTTTGCATTTGAATAACTCATAGCATTTCTTAGATAATGTTCAAAGTTTTCAATCCATCCTTGCAAAAAGTATTCCACTTTTCTAAATCTGACAACACCTTCAGATGTTTTGAATTTAGTTTTACCCATTGCTTTTTGTGCTTCTTTTGTACTCATACCTCTAAAATATTTTTTTATTGGATAACCTTTGGTAAAGAGATATCTAGCAACATTATTATTCAATTTTATACCGTATAAATAATTATCAGCACAACTTTCAAATGCTTTATTAAAGATAGAACCAAGCATAACATAATCTGCACCTAATGCAAGTGCTTTAATAATATCTGAATAATTTTTCATACCACCGTCTGCAACAATGGCAGGTGTTTTAAAATTACAGTCATATTTACATATTAATTTTTCTTGACGAACTGCATGAATTAATGATGCCATTGGATGACCAACACCACTTTGTTTTGTAGTTAAACAACCACCGCCATTTCCAATACCAACTCGAATATAATCAACACAATTATTTTCTGCATACCAACGATATGTTTCAGGATTAGCAATATTACCAACCATAATTGTAATATCAGGTCTATGGCATTTAATATCTTTACAATAATTAATAATTTTTTTTATATGACCATTTGCAACATCAATAAGAACATGTGCTTTAAGATGAAAATCTCGATAAGAATTTAATTCATACTTATCAAGGTCTGCAAATCCCATACTTACAAATACATTATCATCAGTTGTTTTATTATTAAGTATTTCACGAACAAGAAATTTTTCGTATTGAATTGTTCTTGGCAGTGTAATATTAATTTTATTTTGTTTAAAAATATTCATATTATCAAGATTCACAACAGTATCCATTGGTGCAGTAAATAATGGTAATTTATATGGTAGTGTAATATCTTTATAACGACTTGTTATATCAGTTACTGATTTAGGTACAATAAGAATGTCGTCAAAATCAAATTGAGGTGTTAAGTCTTTCATAAAGCATTAATAATAAAAGAAGTGTGCGCCTTTAGCAAAAGTAATTAATGAGGTTGTTGAGTTTTAATATTTGATTCTTAAGACTTTATTCGTGGTGAATTTAGGAATTTTTAACATTCTAATCGCTATCATTTACCAATGTATCATAAGTTTCATTATACTAATGTTACTCAACGCAGCACTTCAGTTTCATTTATTCTTCAGGAGAATCCCAAGGAATATCTGTGGTATAATTATAATTATCAATTTCTTCTTGTAGAGCATCAACTCTTTTTTGAAGTTCAGTAATGATACTATTTCGTTTTTCTTCATCAAACTGAACTTTATAATTTTTAATTATTTCACTATAACCAGATACTTGAGTGCCTTCAGCAACTGATACTTCATTCCAAAATGCTATAAGTGCTTTATTTTCAGAAAGCACATAAATTTTAGATTGAATCTCGACATTTGCTGCATTAATGGCAAATTTTAATCCAGTAAGTTCATCGATTTTTTTCAAAAGAGTATTGTAGATTTTTTCTACATTATACTTTTCTGCATTTACTGAACCTTCCAAATATGAATTTTTTTCTTTTATTTGTTGTTTGAGTTTGGTAATTTCACCAATCAAACCTTTTCTTAATTTTAATGCTTTGTAAAGTTTCATTTTATATTTAATTTATAAGGCAATATTAATGATTAATATTTAAATATGCAAGGGTTTTATATTTTTGTTTTAATTCTAAAATCAATTGACCAACCATTGGGCATATATTTGGGTTGCATGGTATCAATAAAATGATTTCTCCAGAGTTTAACAAATTCCATTATTTTTTCTTCAGTATCGAGTTTTTGTACAACATGATAACCGTGGTCATATAAATGTCTATTTTCTTCTTTAAATGCATAAATTTCATCGATATGTCGTTGTTTTAATAAAAGATACAGCTTATACATTTGAATGTACGTAAAGTCTTTAATTACATTATATGGTATATTTGTTTTTTTGGATATAAAATGTAATTTTTCGAGTTTTATTTTATATGGCATTCTTCCATAACATTTAAATATTGAATTTATTGCATGTATTATTATTGCATTTTCTTTACCAATTTCACGTAATTTTGTGGTATATTCTACATTAAATTCATTAATTGTTTTAACGCCAAACGCATGCGCAATATCATCTTTATATAGATTTGCAAGTAATTCATATTCTCCATGTATTTCATTATTAATTAAAACAACATCGTGGTGATTTTTAGATTTGAATTCCTCTGGAAAATATGTTCTATAACAATAAGGTACAATGTGATGTCTTTGTAACCCATCTTCACGTCCAGTAACAACACATCTAGTTTCTCTTATCCCACGACCAAAATCTTCATAATCTTCAAAACCATTACCTTTTGGTATAAAATTTAATTGAATTTTTTTATCTCCAATAATTTTTGCCAAAGTTCTTTCTAAATACCAATAAACTTTTTTTTCGCCACAAGTAAACATATGTTTTCCATTTGGATGATAAACTTTCCAATTTTCAGAATTAAGATTTTTACTTCCTAATTTTAATATATTATTTTTACCTATTTTCTTCGTCATAAACTTTCATAAAATAATTATAAATTTCATCATAACTGCCATATAAAATAAAATCTTCATATCTAAAATTTAATGAATTTTTAAATTTTGATATTGCATTTCCTAATTCTTTACCTTTAAGGTCGGGAAGCCAAGACATAACTAAATCACCATTAAATTTTTGAGAAATAATTTTATTTTTAGCATCAATTTTTTGTAATTCATAGAGTTGTTCAGAAAATTTTGCTTCAGGAAAATATTGATTAATTATTGGTAAATATGTCTCTTTATTGGGATTAAAATTATATTTATTATAAATGCCATTATCTTTCAAGTAATTCAAAAATAAATGATATGAACCACGTTTACGATTTCTTTTTCTGTCAATACTTTTAAGATTTTCCATTTTAAACATTTCAGAATCAAAATATTTACCATTAATGCAAAACTTAAAAATATCTTCAAGAGTTTCAAAACCATTTAAGTATCTATCATAATCATATCCGCCAAAATCAAAAATTTTTTTAGCGTCATTAGTAAGCAAAATATCTCGTGAATTTGAACCATTGAAATTTCTAAATTTATAAATAAGACCTTCCCATCCATAAGATAAACCAAATTTATGAAAGGTTTTACCCATAATATTACCAAGGGGGTCAAAAAATCCGTACGTCTGCGCAATATTCCAATTCTTTTCGTTTATTGGAATAAAATCAATTTGAAAGTCTTGATAATTAAATGAAAATACTCCACCATTACTAATAATTTCGTTTGGTTTGAAAGAATGTTGTATATAATCTCTTAAATTAATGTTATTATTAATACTTATTTTCAATAATAAGTCCAAGTCTCCGTGGTCTGGTTTAGTATAATAGCATTTTAAGATTGTTGTTTCAATTGCAACATCATTTAAAACTTTATCTTGAATAATTTTACCAATTCTTAAAAATTCTTCAGTATTTTTTCTTTCAGTAAATGTGTTTTTTAATGCATGTCCTCCCATTTGATTATTTATTATTTAAATATTATACGACAAATATAACTATTTGTTACAAATAAACAGTAAATTCTTAAAAAAATTTCATGGGAAACAGTATTTATATGAAAGTAAATTATTATGTTTAATTATTACGTATATGTTTATTTAAATCCACTAAAAGCAGGAGAATTTAATGTTGGTAAATTTAATTTTAATTATGAACCATTTTATGTTGGTAAAGGTAAGGATATTAGATGTAGTGTACATTTAAATGTTATTGATAAACGAAATAAATTAAAACAAAGAATAATAGATAAAATTAAGGCGAATAATAAAAATCCTATTGTTGTTAAATTATATGAAAATATGAGTGAATATAGTGCATTCAGGTTAGAAAAATATTATATTCATAAAATAGGTAGACGTGATTTAAAATTAGGTTCATTATCAAATTTAACTGATGGAGGAGAAGGTGGTTCAGGTATAAAATATACTCGTAAAAAAAGAATTAATATGCTTTCTAATAAACAAAGCATTGTTAAATACAATAATAATGGTATTATTTTAGAAATATTTGAAAACACAATTGATTTATCAATTAAATATCCATATTTATCTATTAGTCACATACATAGAGCATGTAAAAGTTTTGGTCGAAGAAAAATTGAAAACTATTTTTGGAAATATCATAATGGGGAGTCTATTGGTGATATTGTTGAGCTTAATGATAAATTTAAACCAATTTTTCAATATGATTTAAATAGTAATTACATAAAAAAATGGAATAACATTAATGAATTACATAAAATTGGTTATTCTAGTGGTGCTATTTTAAAATGTTGTAGAAATAATATGAAACAACAACAATATTATAAATTTAAAAATTTTATGTGGTTTTTCAAAAAAGAAGATGTTACATTACAAATAAAACCATATTGTGAAAATAATGCCAAAGGAAATTACCAAATTGAACATAAAAAAATTGAAATGTATAATATAAATAATGAATTGTTGGGAACGTATAATCCTAAAGAACTAAAAAATATGAAGTTCTTTACAAAAACTATTTATGGCTGTTGTAACAATAAATTTAAAACCTCACAAGGTTTTAAATGGAAATGGGCATAATTTGTTTAAAATATTTTAAAAGATATTACATTTTCATTAATTTCTGGGTCAGAAAGAGTCCAATTATTAAATTCATCTATTTCATCAAGAAATATTTCAAGTAGTTCATGGTCTTTATTATATGCTTCATGTAATAATTCTTCAGAACTTGATGATTCAAAATCAAATTCAAGTTCATCACTATCAGCATTAGGTGCTTCAATTTCTTCAACATCATTATCGAGATTATATTCCCAAATAATACAATTACCATGTGCCGTAAATTCACCTTTTAAGTCTTCAGGTAAAAATCTTTCTTGTAACTTTTCTAATAATTCATTGATATCCATATATATAATATTTTTTAATAAAATAATTTTTACCCATAAATAGAATAATATCAGGCAAAAGTCAAATATATTGAAATTTAAATTTCAATTATAATTGGTGCGTTTATACAATTATAATCTTCATCAAGATTACTGGCATTTATAAATGTAGTATTTTCAATTACTTTTATACCGTATCCACTATGTAAATGACCAAAACAATGAATTTTAGGTTTAATACGTTCAAGTACTTCTTTATAGAGACTTGGTGAACCTTCATGTTGCATGCTATGTGGTGCATAATCCATTATCATAAATGGTGGACTATGTGTTATTAATACATCAGTATCATCAGGAATTGCCATCCAATGTTGTGCAAGTTTTGCTTCTGGGCGATTAAATGCCCAATCATAGAAAGGTTTTTGTACTGGTGTTCCATAAAATTTAATACCATCAATAACAATTTCGCCATCTTGTAAATAAATTACATTCTTTGGTTTATGAGTCAATGCTAATAGTCTATTTCTTTCGAATAACCAGTCATGATTACCAGCAATAAGAATTTTATATACGTATTGGTTGAGACTTGAAAACCATTTAAAAAAATTATGAATTTCATGTTCTTTTCCAACAGAAGTACTATCACCACAATGAATAATACAATCAGCATTAGGCAATACTAATTGATTATGTTTTCCATGTGTATCAGAAATTATACAAAGTTTCATCATCTACAATTGCCAATAATAATTTTCGAATTTTTTAATTCACAAATTAAATTATTTATACTAAGTTCAATATCATTAAACACTTTTGAATTAAAAAGATATTCGATAAGTTCCTCAGAATAATAATTTAATTCAAAACTATAAAAAGTATTACCAACATTATACCAAGTTGAATTGATATATAATTCATATTTATCTTTATTGCGTTCGATTTTTTCTGGCAATTCATTAAATTTATTGATAATAGTTTCACTCACATTGTTTTTTTCAAGAAATTTCCTGAATTCTTCTTTGCTATACTTTTTTGGATATATTCGCCCCATGAAATCAGATTATTTTTTATCTTCTACTGGTTTTACACCAATAGAATAAGTACTATTTTCTTTTTTTTTCTGTTGTAAATTTATTTCCATATTTTTTGTCTTTTCCATTGAATTAACATCTAACATTTTCATTACCAATTCTTTATTTGTTTGTCCATATTCGATAATTATTTCAAGTTGTTTTTTATTGTAAATTTGAAAATCATTAAACATATTAAATCCATCATCATAAATTTTATCAATTCTTAAATTAGCATTATTGAAACCAGTAATCATTTGTTGATTTAAATTATTTATTGCTGCTGTATTATCATCAATACTATTTTGAATTTTATCTAATTTATTAATATGACTTGATTTAACTTGTCCAATAATAAATGCTGCACAAATTAAACCGATACTACATCTAATGACCCATTTTAAAACGAGTTTAGATTTATTTGGTTTTAAATTAATATCTTCGACAATATCTGATATGATATTACTCATTGCTTTAAATTTAATGATTTAAATGTTATTTTGTTATTTATAAATACTCAAAAACAAAAGTTATTTCAATAACATTAAAATTTTTTTATTTCAGCAATGGTATATTTTTAAGGTGTTTAGACGCATATGACCAATATTATATCTCATATTCCAAGGTGCTGTGTATAAGTATGTAAAGACTCCATGATTATTAAGTTCTAAAAAATTTTCATAACAATCATCTATGAATATTTCAACACCTGCTTCTTTTGCTGCATCTACTTTACTTTGTTTAAGGTCAAGACTAATTACTTTTTTTCCGGGAAAATTGTGTTTGTCTAACCATTGTTCTGTAATTTCTTTTGTTACTGGTCTTGAAGTAATGTAACAAGATGGTTCAAATGGTAAATCTTCTGGTTTTATTAATGGTTCTATATTAAGATAGAATTCATCAAGAGTTCCAGCTTTACGCATTGCTTCAAATCTTTGAGTAACATTTCTATCAAAGTACCATGAATTTGGAGTAGCTGTCATTTGAGGAAATTTTTTATGCCATGCACCTGTCCAATCAGCAAGAATTCCATCAACATCTAAACCAATTTTTGGAAGTTTGAGATATCTTTTTGGTCTATCATCACCTTGTGGAAATATATAATAAAATGCATTAATAAAATGTACATTACAAGCTGCATGTGAAATATGTAAACGTCCGCTTTCCGGGTCATAATCTTCACCTTTTTCTATTGCTTGTATATGTCTTTTAAGTGAAGCCAGAACAGATGTCCATGTAAGACCGTTTTCCCAATTTCTATCAAAATATTTATTAGCACCATCAGTAAGTACTTGAACAAAATCTTCAAATGCATGAGGTTCAACTAAATCAAATCTTAATTTTCCTTTGTTAAATCTAAGACCACCACCTTTACCAGTGGTTGCAGTAATATCTTTTTCTTTTTTTTCTTGTTTTTCCATAATTATTTCTTCTACTATGTTTGTATTTTCTTTTCCCATAATATAAATTATTTTATTGTAATTATTTTTATTATTCAAATATTTTTACACCAAACATACCTTCAAGTTCTTTATATGGTGCTTCATATTTTTTTTGTTCTGTTTTAATCTCATCACTAATTGAATAAACTTCTAATTCTGTGATTTTCATTTGAAAATCCTCAACGGTTTTCATTTTTTCTTCCTTATTTTTTGGTTTAATTTTTGTAACATAAGTGAATATTGCACGTAAGTATCCCGGTGGTAAATCTGGATGTGATGCAATTCTTAATGAACCGTATGGTTTTTTTGTATCATTATTACGTAATATCCAACGAGCATCAATACGTAATTCTGTAGCAAATCCTTTTAACCTATCCCAATATGTATTATTAAGGTCAATAACTTCGATATTATCCATATTATATTTGTACTTCAGGATTAATTTGCCTTTCAGGGCATCCATGAATTTCCATTGCACGTACTGCAAGTGCAGCAACTTTACGTAATTCATCGAGTGCACTTTCTTTATTTAAATGATAATTCTCATTTTTTGCTTTACTTAAATGATATTCAATATAATTAAGCCATTCAGCAACTGGTTTATCTTCATCTGGAATTTGGTCTTCTCTTAAGTCTGTATTCCAACGCATGTCTTGATATTTTCTTTCACTATCAATACATTTATAAACATCATGTCTTTCCATTTTTAACCCATTGGATATATCAAATCCATTATTTAATGTATTTTCTAATAATTGAATAAATTTTTCGCCATTATATTCGTTAGATTCCATATATTCAATAATTTCTGGAACACTGGTAAAATATTCTAATGATTTTATTTTATTGTCATTAATTTTTTTAAGTTTATATCCGTTTTTTATAATATTTTTAATACCAATAAGTATATGTTCTTTACTACTGGTTAAAACACCACTACTTTCACGGCATTTTTTATCTTTTAATGACCATAAAACACCACTAAGACTTGCCCAAAAATGACTATTAGGGACTGTATGACAATAATTTACATTCATATTTTTATTTATTAACGATTTCCTTTGCGAGATTGTTGCTGTATTTTATTTTTTCGTCTACGTTCTTTTTTGTAAGAAATAGGAAATTGATTTGTGGTAATATTACCTTTATGTTTAATTGGATGAAATCTTACACGTACTTCTTTTAATTGATTGATATAAAGTTCACGTTTTTCTTCTTCGGTAAGTTCTTTTTTTTCTTCTTCTGGAAGAGGATTTTCAAATACTGGTTCTTCACCACTTTCAATTTCTTGTGCTAATGAAGTTGGTGTTATTTCTTTTGATAATTCAGTACTTTCTGGAATAATTTCATTTGTAGATTTATTATTTTCTGGCATATTTTCATAATTAACATAAAGTTATTTTTGTGTAAATCTACATAATAATTCGATTAGATGCAAGAAAAAAAGGAGACTAGCTCCTTTTTTATTTTTATTCCAATACTGGAACTTCTTCCAAGTACATATACGGTTCTAAAATTCTATCAATTGCTTTTTGATATTTCTGAAGTGGATGATTATCTTCAGGATAATGATTTTCAATCTGAGAAAAACTTTTACCTCTGGCAATACCATAAGCAGCATATAAGATTCGTAAATCTTCTCTATTAGTATAATGTTTATACCATGCTTCGCTTGCTGGCATTTTTCTTTCACCAACAATTTTTACTGTTTTTCTTTGATTTTTATAGAATTTTTGTAATTCAACTTTTGCTTTAATATCTTCTTTCATTTTTAAGATATTGATTTTTATAATTGTTTCCATAATAATGATTATTAAAATTTAATTATTTATTTATATTTACCTATTTTTTATTGGTGTTAATCTCAGAAATTGTACTACGGCTTACATTAAATTTACTTGCGATTTCTTTTTGAACACATCCATTATTTAACATTTTTTTGATTTCTACAATCATATTTGGTGTTAATTTTTTAATTTTATTTCCTGAAGTATAGGTATGTTTTGAATTTTCAGAATGTTTAATCCATTCCAGATTAATATCCCGATTATCGGTTTTAATACCATTAATATGATTAACTTCAAGTGCAATATCGCTATTATTTTTAAATGTTATTGCTACTAATCTATGTACTCTATATGTTTTACGTATATGATTATTATTATTTGTTAATCCAACAACTAAATAATCACGTGAAAAATTTTGTTTCATTATTTTATTTCCATTACGTTTTTTAATTCTACCTAAATTAGAAACATAATACATTTCATTATAATTCAGAATGGGTTTCCAAATTTCACCATTAATATCTTCATTATTTAAATTAAGATATATTTTTCTTGCATAATTTTTATAGTCTTGTTTATTTTTTTCCGTACTAATATTATTAAAATTAATTACAATTTCTTGTATTGGGATAAATCCATCTATATTAGATTCTTTAACGTCTCCAAAATATTGTATTGTTTCAACATATGGTTCTTTATAAAAAAAATTTATAAATATAAAATTTCCATTAAACCATTTAGCTATATTAGTATTTCTGCAAGTACCTATATAATAAGCACCTTCTTTTAAATTTAGTTTATTTATCATAATTATAATTTAATAATAAATACTTTAATTATAAAAAAAGATACTTGACTTATAAATTTATTATGGTGCTCTAGCTACCTATGTATGTTTCATAGCTTTAATTGTTTAATGCTAAGTCTAATTTTTCTGTTAATTTTCGCATTTCGGGCGTACCGTAATAGCAAATAGAAGTCAATTGGTCATTAATGTCAGGTTCGGTAAATGCCACAACATTAGCACCATTGTCTTGCAATTTGTAATATAATCTTTGAAGTTTTTCTTCATTATCGACCGATAATGAAATAATGTAATTAGAATTTTGTTTCCAATCTTTGAAATGATTAGGAAATTGATGTGCAAATTCTGCTAAAGAATGTGCTGATTGTACAAGTTGTTGACCGTTTTTTAAGTCTTTTCTTGTTACTGTAACTAATTTTATCTACAATTTCATGACTTTTGTTTTTTAATTTTTATTTTCTAGTTAGCCACAATACTGCATCACAGCAATATTGAGGCATATATTATACCATTATCATCCATTTTGGGAGCATATAATATTACCTCATTTCCCAAGTTCAAATGTTTGGTAATCTCATTAATATTGTTATACGTATTATCTAATATATACGTTTTATTTTTATATTTAGCAATTACTGTATGTGCAATAATTAATTTATCATTTTCAATGATTGGATTAATTTCACCTATTATTTCTTCAAAATAATCATCTAATTTTTTAAAATTAATTGTTTGTGTAAATGAATCTTTTTTAAAATTTTTTTGAGCAATTGAGACATTTTCTTCGTTTATTACTAATTTATCATTTAATTCTTTTTGTAAGAGATTAAATTTAATATTATTTTCTTCGTTTATTATTAAATTTTGAACTTTATTTTCCATAATTAAAATTATTTATTTGATTTAATTTTATTTTTTAATATGTCTTGTTGTAATTTTGGTATATAATTTTCATACAATTGTTTTCTTGTAACTTGCCATCCAATTTCAGGTAAAGTATAATCTTCAAAATATGTGTATCTAATCATACCACATAAGTTTGAACCAGCTTCTTTAATTTCGCCATTTTCCATCTTTACCTGAAATTTACCTTCACCAAGATGTATTACTAAATAATCTTCTATTTCCATTTTTTTATTTTATAAATTTCAATTAATCAAGTTTTGTCTTAATTTTACCGTACTGTGCCTAACACGCAATATAAAAAATTGGCTATCAAACTGTTGTGGTAAATTGAAAGTGACTACAAAGCCAACTTTTCATATTGCCACCGTTGTAATTACATTGCGTATTAATATAGTAAACAGTATTATTAAAAATATAAATACTTTGAGGGAACAAAATTAATCATAATTTTTGAATCTGCAACTATTTTAATATTTATTTTTTATGATTCCGGTGGGATTCGAACCCACGAATGACATGTTTTTAGAGAACATCGCTATAACCAACTCAGCTACAGAATCATTAATCATCATCAAATTTAAATATATTTTTTCTAATTATTTCATAATTATTAAAACATAAACACATAACTTTAAATTCTTTTCCTTCTTTTGCTACTTGATATATGTATTTTTCACCTTCTTTAATTACTTGTTGTAATTCTTTTTCATTAATATTCCATTCTTTACGTTCTTTAGAAGTACTATTTTTCATTATAAATTCATAACCATCACAAAAACGTTCACATTTAGAAACAGGATATGTTCGTTTAAGTAATTCAAAGTCTTTCATGAATCATTCTGGCATTATTTATAAATTTTTTATTTTTATTCGCAATAATTAAGTACATATAATACTAGTTGGTCTAATTTTTCGCCAAGTTCCCATTGATTTTCAGCCATAGCAATTACAAAACCATCATTAACTTTGATTTTACCATAAACAACAGGATTGTTGTTTTCATCTCTTTTTCTTACGATTGTACCGTAGAAACATCTATCAAAACCTTTATCACCTCTTCCAGCTTTCGCCATAAAGACCTCAGTGATTTCGACTTTTATTTCTTTTTTCATAATTTCTTATTTGAATATATATACGAATTATATATGAAAATGTTACAAAACATGTTGGAATTTTATGACAGTTGCGTTAATATTTCATTGAATTCTTCATCAGAACCACCAAAATTTTTTTGAATATCTTTTATTGATTTAATTTCTAATACTGCCTCACCATAGGCATCTTCGTAAATAACAAGTAGTTGATTTTTATATTCTTCAGAGAATGGTTTAAATAGTGTCATGGAACTATCCTCATCATATATTGTTATTGCTTTTCTTATTCCCATCTGAATTTCTTTTTAAAAAAATATTTGTATTATAATAACCACCTAAAACATTTGGTTGAATTTCATTATAATAAATTACTTCCCAACCCTTAGAACCTAATTCATTTAATTTATCAATTAAGTCACGACACACTAAAAATTTTATTGAAATTCTATTATATTCCCACATAATATATTTTTGTACATAAATACAAAATATATTATAATATTAATTTATGCTTTTGTTTTATCAATAAATGTTTTTACTGTATTATTATTTATTTGTAATACTTTGCCTTTTAATGTTTTAAACATTTCTTCTAATGTTAAATCACAATATTCATCTTTCCAATCAGCAATATAATAAAGTTTCCTACTTTCTTTCATTACCCCAAAAAGAATTGGGTCTTTTTTCTTTTCAATTTCTTTTTTGGTTAATTTTTGACCATTATCTTTAGGGTCATAATGTAAAATAACATAATTATCAAAAATTTTCCTTTCATCAATATCTGATTTGATTTTATATACATTTTCAGGAATAATTCTTCCAAAATTTTTAATCCAAGTTAATTTAAGATTTTTATCTCTGCCAACTTTTTCATAAAAATCAATAACTTGTTTTTCTGTAACGTATTTTTTTAATCCCATTACAATAAGATATGCTTCACCTCTTGCAACATCAATAATATTTTTTAGACTTTCAACTAATGAAATCTGACCCATTGTTGTGGCTTGTTTTAGTGCATTTTCATAATGTTCAGCAATTTCTCCAATTGGTGAAAGTTCTTCATAAGATTTGGTAAGTCCAGTAAAGAACTCAATAACTGTCATGCTTTTTTTATGTTTGGGGGATTTTCTAAGCAACCAATTTGCAATTCGTGTTCTTAACGTTATTTTATTATTATTCCAATTATTTGATGGCACTGCCCCCCATTCTCCACTACCTACCATTACACTATTTTTACCATATATATCATTATCGTCAATTTTTTTATGTTTTGGTAAATTTTTGTCTATTTCAAAATAATCAAATATTTCTAATTCTTTGGTTAGACCTTCTTTTGCACTTCTTTCTGATATCATTGTTATTTATTTTTATGTCGTAAAATTACATTTGTTGAAATTCTATAAGCTAATACTGCTTCTTGATTGTAATGTTCGAGAGTAAAATCAATAATTTCATTTATTTGTTCTTCGGTACAGACAATTCTACATGGTATCATTCTATCTACATAAATTCTACCATGTGGACTTACCCATTCACCTTTTGCTGTTTTCATAATAGTTACACCACCTGTGATTTTTTTCACAAATGCATCCCATTCTTTATGATGTTCATAAGTAAACTTCTGGTCTTTATTGTTAGAAGCAGGTACTAATATTTCCCATAATTCATTTGCCATTATTTTATTTCAATTATAGCACCAAAATTTTCTAATTCAGATTTGAAAGTTTGAGCATTGATTTTTGAAGTTTTTTCACATAAAGTACATGGTGCAGAATCAACTAATTCTTTTGCTGTTTTAAGTTCCAAATTAAGAAGTTCTTTTACTTTTTTAATAATTTGTAGTTTTTGTCCACCAATTTCTTTCAAATAAACATTGAATTCAGTTTGTTCTATTACATTTGTTTCAATTATTGGTGTGAACATTAAAATACTAGTATCTTCTGGTTTGATACCATAATCATTTTCAAGAATATTAAGTAATTCTTTTGCTTCTAATACAGTTAATTTCGATAATGTATCAGCAATTTCGAATAATTTCGGATTTGTTACCATTTTATTTTAAATTTTGGGTAAATATAATAATATTAATTTAATTATTTTAATAATTATACGAAAATTATTTAAGAATGTTACAATATGAAATAAAAAATAACATGAGCGTAGCCAGAATTCTGTTTAATTGTTCTTTTATTTCATATTAAATAAAAGAAAAAACAATTATTTCATCATTTGTCTATTTACTTTAACAAGTAAATCCCTTTCAGGTGCACCAACCCGACTATTATAGACCTGCAATCCGTCTAAGTCTGTATGGCTTGCTCATTCAACAGTAATAACGACAATTTAAGTCTCCTGTTTTATGCAGTTGAGTTCTGAACTTCCTCTATACTTTAAAAAGTACAGCGATGAATCCTCTGTGTTATTTTTTTGTTCTAAATTTATAATAAAATACTAATGATAGCCATACAATATTAGCAAAGACAATTGATAGACCACCAAGAAAACTTAGCATTTGATGCAAACTTGGATAATAATATAAATTCCAAAAACCCCAAAGAGTAAAAAATGATAATGGAATCCAAGAAACTCCTTTTAAACATTTATCTTTTACCAATCTATATATGTTTATCCAACAAAAAAATCCTGAACAACATTCAAATAATCCGTTGATTAAATCATTAGCTTGCATATGTTTATTATTTTAATGTGTAAAGATATAAATAATAATTGATATTATAATAAAAATTTATTTATTTTATGATTTGAGCGAGATATGGGGTTCGGACTCACGACTTTCTGTTTGGTAAACAGACGCTCTACCAACTGAGCTAATCTCGCATGTTGCAGGGCATTACCCTGCATTTTACATTAAGGCATAAGCCTAAATGTTTTTAATAAATCAAATAATTTTTTGTTATTTGCAAAATACTTATAACTATCTGCTTTTTCATAAGCATCAAATTGAGTTTTTGTTTTAACATAAAACTGTAGTACTTCACCACTCGTAAGGGTGAACTCTACCAACCAGTATTTAGCTGGTTGTTTCGGACTAAAATTGGAATTTTCCATAACCATAATTCAAGCTAATTGCCTAAACTACGGAGAATTAATACGTACAGTTTTCATATCACATTAAATTTTATAGTCAAAAAATTTTATAATTGCTTCATCTAATTTATTGAAATTTAAATTTTTTTCATTTAGTAAACAATAAATATTATTTGTTTGATTCATAGTACTCAATTCATTATTAAGTTCTGGAAAATAATTAGCAATATTACATATTCTTAACAATGACCCATTTATTTTAAATGGTGATAAATTATCTTTTAAATAATCATAATAATTATTACAATGATTATTCATAATTTCTTTACTAATATTTTTATCGTTTAATAATTTTAAAGCATATAAATCACAAAACAATTCTTCTCCAATAATTCTAATTTGTTGATGTAATGATTTATCAGGTTGTTTATTGGGATAATGAGTAAGTAAAAAAGCATGTCCTATTTCATGAAATATTATAAATTTAAATGGAAAAGCATTTAAATTTAAATAAATATGAATTCTATCTCCGTTTAAAAAAGTTTTACCTACAGCAACACCAATACCATCATTAGTTAAATTAAATTGTAAAAGAGATTCTACAAATAATTCTTGTGATTCAAATAAATGAATATTAACAAAAAGTTTATTTTCTTCAATATGCTTAATTGCAAAATCAATTGTTCTTAAAATATCTAACATTGATGTTAATTGAGGAGTTAGAATAATATTTGTGTTCATATTTTAAATTTGGTTTATTTTAATTTTTTCGTATAATTTTATCCATCTTCTTATTGCATTATCACTTACGTCATATTTTTTTCCAGTTCCAACATAACCTAATTTTTTAATTTCTCGTTGAAGTTGTTCATATGACGGTCTTTCTTTAACTTTTCTTTGATTAATATGAGGCGAATATTTTCGTTCTTTTTTTATTTTTGGTATTAAACCTTTACTACCTTTACAATGCGTTTCTAATGTAGCATTACAATTTGGACATAAAAATCTTAAATTTTCTAATCTATTATCATTATGTATTCCATTAATGTGGTCTAAAATTAAGGATATTTTTTTACCATACCACCATTCATTTTGACCACAAAAAATACATTTATATTCAATTAAATTTTCTTCAATTATTCTACGTTTTATTACATGCCTTGTAATGTTATTAATGGAAAACAATTCATTATTAGTTTTTTTTGGATATAAGCCATTGCTTATTTTATTCTTCATTATTTCACTTTGACTTAAAAAATGCGATGTATCTATTTTCCATTCTTTTATTCTTCTATGTAGTGTTTTATATGCAGCACCTGAATCATTTCTTTCAAATTTTAATAATACTTCTCTATATAATGAACATTCATTTACAATTTTACGTAATTTATTTTCTTCATATTTTATCATATCGAACTTTTAAAATAAATACGTTCGAAACGTAAAAAAGTACGTCTGAAGAGATTCGAACTCTCATGATTCCAATTACACTTCTCTACGTTCGTAGCGTAGCGTGATACAGACGTATATTGATTTAGTACCCCTGACAGGATTTGAACCCGTATTCTAAGTTTCGAGGACTTCCGTTCTATCCGTTGAACTACAGAGGTGAATTAAAATTCAAATTGTTTTAAATTTTCATCACGTTCACTAAAATTTTTAATTAAATCAATAACTTCTTTTTTTAATTTTTTTTTCTCTATATTATTTTGAATATTTTCAATTTCCAACAATAATAATGCAAGACCCTTTTTACTTTCATTAATTATTGTACGAGCATTCAAAATTGATTGATAAAGTTCTATCGTCATTTTTGAAAAATCCATAACTATATGTTTTTTATATTATCAGGTACTGGTTTTAAATACCAAATACCATTTTCATCAACAATAAAACTTTCTGGTTTATTTGGTTCATATCCCCAAGTACAAAAACCACCACATTCACATAAGTTTTTTATTCTAGGTAACCATTCTCTACCACATAATACACATATAACTTTTTTTTCTTTATTCATATACTATTTTAGTACACCTGATGAGATTCGAACTCATAACAATCACTTTAGGAAAGTGATGCTCGAATCCAATTGAACTACAGGTGCATTATTTATTTCATAAATTACTTCACCACAACAAATAACAAAATCTTTATCTTTTGATACAATAATAACATTTTTACATTTTGGACAAATTACTGTATTCATATTTTTAATTTATTTCATCTCTAATAAAATAATTTGTAAAACATAATGCTGCCATTGCAGTACCATATTGTTCATCAATTTCAAAAGATGAAACTAATATTTTAAATTCATCTTCATTCCAATTAAAATGACTAAATGATTTATTTTTTAATTCATAAATTGATTGATATAATCTTTCTTCTGTTGCTTCCTTACTAAAATTTCCATGTCTTTCAACTACCAATCCACCAATTTTTTTGTTTTCTGAATCATATAACCAATTATAGCATAAACCAGCACTAACTAATTGACTTCTAGTTCCATGATGAACAGCCATTATACTTTCCATAACACTTCCAAAATTATCATTAAACCAACTTTTATCTGGAATTTCAATTAAACTAGCTTCTGCAGGTAAAATTGATGAATATGTCATAATATTCATTGTTTCTATACCACAATCCATTAATGCTAAATGATAGCTTGATGGATAATCTGAATCATTACTTTGACCAATTCCTTTTGTTTCAAAAAAATTACAAGGTATTCTTAAATTCTTCATTTTTTTATGTTATTATTTAAATGTATATAAATTATTTTACAATATTAATTAAAATTTATTAATTATGCGTTATAAAATAATTAAATTTTGTACCCCTACGTGGAATCGAACCACGACTGTAGGTTTAGAGGACCTATGCACTTATCCATTATACTATAGGGGCAATTTATAACTTATTGCGTTACAATCATTTAGAGCCTTCTGTTGGATTCGAACCAACGTGTCTTGTTAAGAACCGGGTTACAAATCCGGTGTAATCGACCACTATACGAAGAAGGCATCTATTTACATTACAACATAACCTTTTTTGGCATGTTCCCAAATTACCATTAATATTTCTTTTCCAGTTTTTTTATCTATAATATAATAATAATAACATTTAGTTCCCACTTTTATTTCAATTTTACCTCTAATTGGTATTGAACTTATTTCTGTTTCAATTAATGTATAATTATTAAAAGGTATTTTAATAAAAAATGAAGAACTTACTGTACCTGCATATTCCTTTTTTACTGTATTAAAAACATCAATATTTTTTGAAATAGAACAGTTAAAGGTAAAAATAAGAAAAAATAATAAAAATTTGGCTTTCATAATAATTATTTTTTATAAATTATAATATCATGAGGTGCTTTTTTATTACCACCAAAGTACAGTCCTAATGTATATCCTAAACCACTTTTCTTTTTAATACTAAAATTGTTTGTTATACCATAGCTTTCATATGGGTTATATAAATAATATATTGTTTTTTCGTTAACATTATCCCAATAATAAATTAATTGAAATTTATACCACACATCAATGTTTATTTTACCTATTGATTTTTGTTCTTGTCTTATACCATCATGATATTCATCTGTAAGAATTTCAATTTTTTTTTCATTTGGTAATGCTCTCCAACCAAATCTAAATGATATATTATGATGCAAACCAATACTAAATCCAAATAATTTATTTACATCAAATTGGTCATTATTTTGTAAATCATAAAGACATGATTCAGTAAACATAAAATTTTTTTCAATTTCTTTAAACTTACCAGTCCAAACAGGTAATGCTAAAAAAAAATATGGAAAAGGATAATGTTTATTTTTTAGTATTTTTATTTTCATAATCACCAGTTTTTGTTATGTACCAATACAATTGTCTTAAACCAATAAATACTGAAATTACAATTCCTTCTCCAAAAAAAGTATAAAATCCAACCGCAAAATCATTTACTATTAAACCAACAATAACTGCAATTATTATAATATATGCCATAAAATAATTGGAAAATGATTTCCAGATTTTCTTTAAAATATTAATTATATTCATGTTTAAAAATTATTAGATTTCAAATTTAGTTAAAATTTTTAGAATTACAATACATATTTAATTTAAATTAGCGCACCATGATGGATTCAAACCACCGACCCCCACGTTAACGGCGTGACGCTCTATCACTGAGCTAATGATGCATTATTTTTTATTCTATTGAAACAATAAATATCGCAAGGTAAACAACAATTTGTTGTATTTCCAATAATTTTATTAGATTCGAAATAACATTGTTTATATTTGTGATTATTTGTAAAATTAGAATTTTTTATTTTTTTTATTAATTTAATGTTTTTATCATTAAAATTTTCTAAATCAATTATAAGTTTTTCTTTTTTATTTTTCATAAAATATTTTTTACAAATATAATAAAATTATTTGTAATTAAAAATGTTTTTATTTCGTTGACCCGGAAGGATTCGAACCTTCAACCTATTACTTATGAGATAATTTCTCTACCAATTAAGATACGGGTCAATTTTGGAGCGAAATATAGGATTCGAACCTACTCCCGAAGTTTGGAAGACTCCTGTGCAACCATCAACACCTATTTCGCAATTATATTGTGGAGAAGACTGGAATCGAACCAGTGATTGTCGTGGTGCTTCAAACCACCGCTATACCAACTCAGCTACATCTCCATAATGTTCCAGTGTAAGCCTTTTACTTACGTTTTTCCTATACTATTACAAGCATATGAATGTCTCACAAAACATTTTCTTAAATTTCATGTTGCCAACCACGAATACAATACAACATTTCACTGAACATTAGAAACAGCTTCTTATGCAACTGGAATTCACACATTTTACATCAATCATATTCTGCAAAACATAATTGTTTATAGTATTATGTGAGTTATGAACTGAATTGCAATACAGTTCATAGTGCGGTAGAAGTAGGATTTGGACCCACGGAGGAATTACCCTCGCTTGTTTTCAGGACAAGTGCAATAGACCACTCTGCCATTCTACCATAAAAATATTTAAACATTATTATTAATATTATAAATAAAAGCGGAGAAAGAGAGATTCGAACTCTCGGTGCGGGTTTCCCCGCACGGTAACTTAGCAGGTTACTGATTTAATCCACTCATCCATTTCTCCAGAAATTTAGTTGGAATAGGTGGATTTGAACCACCGACCTCTTTCTTATCAGGAAAGCACACTAACCACTGTGTTATATTCCAATTATTTTAAATATTCAATTGCTTTTTTGAGCAACGGAATGTTGTCGTTAAATGAACCGAGACCTTTATTACATTTATCGCATAATAATCCTCTAACTACACCATTTTTATGCGAATGGTCAACACATGCTCTAACTTTATCAAATGATATTTCACATATTGCACATTTATTATTTTGGTTTGCAAATAATTTTAAATATTCTTCTTTAGTTAGACCATATTTAGATTTTTTTTGATAAAAAACATTTGCTAATTTAGTATCAAAAATATATCCATTACTATTTTTTCTTAAAAATTCGTGATAACAATTAGTACTACAAAAAATTCCTTTATTTTGTCTTACTTTAATCATAAGTACTTCAAATTCATTATTACAATTTTTGCATATTTTTTTAATTTTTCTACCTCTCATAATATTTATAATTTGTTTATAAATACTTAAGATATACAAAAAATAAGATATATAGTATACTTTTGCGGACTGTGAGGGATTTGAACCCACGACCCTTTGTTTAACAGACAACCGCTACACCATGTCAGCTTACAGTCCAATATTGAGTACGTGGCTGGATTTGAACCAGCGATTTTACGGTTTTGCAGACCGTTGCCATTGACCACTCGACCACACGTACAATAATTCCAACATGTCAAAGAACATTATTTTTTGAGCCAATAATAAGAATCGAACTGATGTTCCTTGTATACCAAACAAATGTTCTACCACTGAACTATATTGGCAATTGAGCCGAAAACTGGAATCGAACCAACATTATCTGGTTACGGAGCAGATGTTCTACCATTGAACTATTTCGGCACATTATGAAAAGAGCATAAAAAAACCCGACTCATTTCTGTGTCGGGTTTGGTTTGATTCTTTTTGTTTAACTTCATTATGAAAACAAAATCCCCGACACGTTACTATTTCTGCCAATAAAATTTGAACAGAATATAGTTCTTCCTATGCGACTTGTTGTGGTCGATATAGAACTAAAAATATTTGTCGTTAAAGTTTTCATCATTTTTATTATTATAAAATCCTTTTTATCTAAATACGTTGCAAAGATATAAAATGTTACAATATATACAAACAATTTTTAAATTATTTTTATAAAAAAACCTCAAAAATATTTTTGAGGTTTTTAAATATGTGATTCAAAGAGTTTTAAATCTTTTCTTCTTTTTCACTTAATTCAAAAACAAAATCCAAATCTTGACCATCAATATTCAAAGCAAGTTTATTTTCATCAAAACTTTTGAATTCAACGAACCATCTTTTTGAGAGGATGAGAGAAAATTTAATCTCTGCGATTTCTTGTAAAATTTTTCTTCTTTGTTTATTAAGAATACCTGACTTAGTTTCAAGATAAGTTTTTAACACACCTTTCTGTTGTTCTTCTGATAGAGATAAGTACATTTCAGATTCAGTTTGTGACATGTATTTCTTTATAGCATCAGCCATAACCCATTCATTCAACTTTAATTCTTTTTTTGCTTTAATTTTAGCAATAACATCTTCAACTTTTGGAAGTGAGGATAAACCTTTAATTTTGGTTTCAAGATTAACTGACATGTAAAAATCTGTTGCTTCTGCAGATGTTACTTTTGGAGCAAAACCATTAAAATCGGTTATTCCTACTTCTTTAAGCCAATCTGTAGCTTCCTGACCAAGCAATTCAACAAATGATTTACTGGTTTTAGGAAATAATGATTTTCTAAAATAATCATATGTTTTTTTATCACCCTGTAATTTTATAAGTTCCCATTCCTGTTTTGCAAGACTGGTTGCAGAAACTGATTTTACCATACCTCTATTAATAAGAGGTAATGAAGTAAGGTCAATAATGATTTTAGTATCTTCATTTGGAGGTACAGGTACTGGACTTCTCCATAAATTATATTTAACATTATTTTCTGCCAAAAGAGTAAGTAATTCATTACTATAACTTACTGGAAGTTTATCAACATTTACAATACCATCTTTTATGAGAGTAAAAGTATTGTATTTGAAAGAACTGACTTTATCTACATTAAATTTATTTTTTGGAAGTAATGCTTCGCCTTCAATATAGATACGAACTGATAAATTTGCACGTGATTCATTCCAAACCAAATCAGTTAATGGATAACCCCTGTCAGGATTACTATTAACAAATTTCACATCAACTTTCTTTTCTTCAAATTCTTTAAGAAGTTTGTTGGCATCTTCAACATTTTTTGCTTCAGAAAGTTGTTTTTTTTCTGATTCTGTTAGAACAGTTGCTGCAGAAATCTTTTTTCTACCAATTCTGTTATATTGAAAATCCGAATGATTTGGGTAGAATAAACAACCTTCAGTATTACCTAAATCTTCAATAAGATTCATCAAGCAGTATGCATTATCAGAAACTTTCTGAATAGCACTAATACCATTAGGAAATCTTTTTGATACATCAGCAACGCATTCTTTAATTGCAGTTTTAAATGCATTAAGTTTTTGTTTTCCAAATGCATTAGCTAATATTTGATAATAATGTTGGTCACCAAGAGCATAGAAAACTTTTTCGGCATCATCATTCATGAGTTTATCGGCAAGTACATAAATTGCAGCATATAATTTAGCTACTTGTTCTTGAGGAACAATATTATTAATTAATGCAGATTCTTCATTACCAATTGCTTTAGAACTAAAGAAATAAATTTCTTTTACATCTGAACCAACCATGATTTTACTGTCCACAATATTATATAACAATACACTTCCATTTGAAACAGAAAATGCAAAATCATAAAGATATTTATCAGTAATATCAACAACAATTTTCTTTCCACCTTTAATACTTGAAGAAATTTTATTGTCAAAAACTGGTTCAAAATCAATAAAACCATCACAACTAATTTTTTCACCACCAAGCATTGATGCCATTTGAGTTAATGCACGTGAATCTGCATAAAATCCATATTCAACAAATGTTGAAGATGCAATGTCATTTTCAAGTGATTTAAGTGTTTTAATAACCTCATTCCAAGAGCAGTCATTATTACACCCATCTGTAAGAAAAATCATTGAAAATGCACCGTTAGGTCTGTTTTTCTTAATTCTACCAATTAATTCCTTAACCAATTCTAATGGTTTTAAGAAAGCAGTTAATCCAACAGGACGAAGCCATTTATCGATAGCATCATTCAAATCACTGAGGGTTTTAAGTGACTTTACTTCAACTTCTTCTTTAAGTATTCCAGCATCTCTACTACCCGAAAACCAAACAATTGAAATAGTATCACCTTCCTTCATTAAATTAGAAAGTTTGTTTTTTAATTGTGTTCTGATTAGAGGGAGTTCATTTGACATTGAGCCAGACACGTCAACCACGAAAATGTGGTTTGTTTTTTTTGCAACCTCTATAGTTGCATTACTATTAACTTCTTGAGTAGTTAGATAATAGTTTTCATCAAATTTTACATTTTTTTTCATACAATTTAATTTATATTACAGTTATTTATGTGTACAATATTTTCTATACGAACATTTTTTATAGATGTTACGTTTTTTCAATAAATTTTCATTTATTATTTTTTTATAAAAAGCAAAGATATGTAATTTTTTTAAATTTCAAAGAACTTTTTACGTAAATACTATAATTTTTAAATTAACTACATTTTGACCAAGAGCATTTAACACAACGAATACAACCTTCTGCAAATACAAAATCAGTTCCACCACATTCCGGACAATTGCCTTTACTTTTTTCACCATCTTTAACATATCTTTTTATAATACGTGCAACACCGTTTTTCCAAGTGTTTATATAATCTTCTTTAAAATTAAGTGAATCAACTAATTCAAATTGTTTAATAATTGGCATTCCATGTCGCATTATACCAGAAATTAGTTTAGCATAGTTCCAAAATTCGGGATTAAATGCATGATTTAAACCTATATGTGTTTGTTTTACACCATTTAAATCAATATATTCAATATCATACCTTTTAATTTTACTTGGTTTTCCATCAATATCAATTCCATCAATAATATTTTTAACCACTTCACAATCTTTTACCGTATTGGGGAGATTGCTTAATCCATTTTCGAATTTACCTGTGAATATTTCGTAAGGTCTATTATCTTTTATGCCAACAACTGCAATCCATTTTTCCAAATTATTTTGAAAACGATGAATTTCGGCTTTTAATCTTTTGGGACGTTTTATTGCATGTATGTCATGAAATTCTTCTTTTTTTTCTTCGATACTAACTAACACCCCATTACGACTTTTATCACGATAAACAGTTATTCCTTTACAACCACTACGCCAACCAGTTTCATATACATTAGCAACAATTTCTTCTGTTACATTTTCCGGAAGATTTACAGTAACACTAATGGAATGGTCTACTTGTTTTTGAATTTTACCTTGCATTTCGACTTTTTTAACCCAATCAACATCATTTGATGTTGCTTTATAATATGGTGATTGTTTAATAATTTCATCGATTTGTTCTTTATTCATTGATTTAACAACATTAACATCATATCCATTTACTTTCAACCATATCTCAAATTTATGATGAAAGACTGGATATTCCATCCATGCAATTCCTTCATTATCAACAAAATCAATACGAACATCTTTTTCTTGTGGATTAATTTTTCGTCTTCTCATATACACAGGTAAGTAACAACATTCAATACCTGAAGTAGTTTGTGTCATCAGAGATACTGTTCCTGTTGGTGCGATTGTAAGTAAAGCAATATTTCTTCGACCATAAGTAATCATATCTTCATATAGTTGCAAGTCTTCATTTTTTATGCGGAGAATGAAAGGATTATTCACTTCAAGATTTGCGGAGAATATTGGAAAACAACCACGTTCTTTAGCCATTATTATCGATGAACGATATGCATCTAATTTTAATGTTTCATGTACTTCTTCGCTAAAATTTGTTGCAGTATCTGTACCATATATAAGCCCTAATGCTGCAAGCATGTCACCTTCCGCAGTAACACCTAATCCAGTTCTACGACCTTTAAATGTCATTTCTTTAATTTCTTTCCAAAGATTTATTTCATATAATTTAATAAATTCGTCTTCTGGGTCAGATTTTATTTTTTCTAAAATGGCATCAATTTTTTCAAGTTCCAAATCTATGATATCATCCATATATCTTTGTGCAATAATTACATCTTGTTTAAATAATTCCCAATTAAATTGTGCTTCTTTTGTAAATGGATTTATAACATAACCATATAAATTAATTGCTAATAATCGACAACTATCATTTGGACATAATGGTATTTCACCACAAGGATTTGTACTTACAGTTTTAAATCCTAAATCCGAATAACAATCAGGAATACTTTCACGAATTACTGTATCCCAAAAAAGAATTCCGGGTTCAGCAGATTTCCAAGCATTATATATTATTTTTTTCCAAAGTTTTTGTGCATCAATTTCATTAGTATATTTTGATTGATTATCAATTGGATATTGTTGAATAAATGTTGTTCCTTGTATTGCAGCATTCATAAAATCATCTGTTAATTTTACAGAAATATTTGCACCAGTAATTTTTCCTTGTGTTAATTTTGCATCAATAAATTTTTCGGCATCAGGATGTTTTATTGAAACACTTAACATTAATGCACCCCTGCGACCATCTTGTGCTACTTCTCTTGTACTATTGGAATATCTTTCCATGAAAGGAACAATACCAGTTGAAGTAATTGCCGAATTTTTTACAGGACTACCTGCTGGTCGAATATAAGATAAATCGTGTCCAACACCACCCCTACGCTTCATAAGTTGAACCTGTTCTTGGTCAATTTTTAAAATACCACCATAAGAATCAGAATCACCTTTATTGCCAATTACAAAACAATTTGATAATGATACAACTTGAAAATTATTACCAATACCTGACATTGGACTTCCTTGAGGAACAATTCTTTGAAAATTTTTTAATGTTTCATAAATCTGGTCTTCATTGATTGGATTTGGATAATTTGCTTCGATTCTTGCGAGTTCTTTTGCAATTCTTCGATGCATATCATCTGGAGTTAATTCATAATAATTTTTTTCATCTTTTAAACAATATTTTCGTATCCATACATCTGTTGCAAGTTCATCATTTTTAAAATAATTTAATGTTGCTTTTTCTACTTCTTGTTTGGAATAAACTTTTTGAGATTTTTCTATCATGAGAATAATAATTTTTTATAATATTTTATTTTATAAATGTATTGAAAAACATTTATAAATACAAGTGTATATGAGTTTTTATTAATTATTTTTTTAAATTTTTTAATGATTTAATACTGAAACTTTTAACAAAAAAAGGGAGCAAATTTGCCCCCAAATAAAACGAAATTAGATACAAAAAAACAGAAATTATTTATCGTCTTTAGTAACTATTAAAGTATTGGTTGATGTTACTGAATTTCCATCTGCAGTGCTGAATAAACTCAAATTCCCATTATCTTTAACATCTTTTTTATTTTCATCATCAGTAGTAATTAAAGATTTTGACAATTTTTGAAAATTACCATCTGTTGTGTTCATACTTCTATATGATACTGATGCATTATTCAATGTATTTGACATACTAACTACTCCATCAGTTGTTGCCATATAAGTAAAAGTATTTCCAGCACTTACACCAAATGATTGACCAACAGAAAATGCATCTTGATTTGCAGCCAAATAAATAAAATTCCAATCATCTTTTTCACATTTCTTTATAAGAGTTTTAATGTCATCAAGTTTGTATTCACGGCTATGGTTTTCTTCACCATCAGTTACAATACAAACTAAAACTTTTGAAGGTTTTTCGTTGCCGAGACGTGTATGTGTACTTCTAACATTATTAATTGTTTTACCAATAGCATCATAAAGAGCAGTCATTCCTCTTGGAATCCAAATTTCACTTGTAAGTTCTTCAGCTTTCTTTATGTCAATATTGTCATAAAGTAAATTGTATTTATCATCAAACAATGCAACTGTTATTGTTGCCTCATCTTTTAATTCTTTTTGTTTTCTTAAAAAAGTATTAAATCCGCCAATACTATCCGATATAATCGTTGACATTGAACCACTTTGGTCAAGTATACAGATAATTTGAGTTTTTTCATTTGTAGGAACGTCAACTATTTCTTCAGTGACGGTGGTTGTAGTTGTTTTTTTAATTTTTTTGTTTGCCATTTTTCATATTACTTAAGCATAAAATTATTTTATCCCAAATATAACATCTTTTTATCAAAAATGCAAGTTATTTTTATTTAATCCAAATAAAAATAATAAGTATGGGAATATAAATACATTAAATAAAAAAACCTGCTAGTTAATTCTAACAGGTTTTGTGACTCCGGTGGGGGTCGAACCCACGTATCCTTGATTAAGGGTCAAGTCCGAATGCCTCTACGGATACGAAGTCAATTTGTGGGTAGTAGGGGATTCAAACCAATCGAAGACCTTTCTAGTACTTTTATGCGCATCTATTATGTACAGTAGCATTTCTTCATTTTTTAACCTTATCCTTTCGAGCACCGTCTTTCTTGACGGCTCGGTTCATCACACCGAAAGACTACCCATGTTGTGGAAGTAGAGGGAGTTGAACCCCCATGCCGAAGCGGGACTTTTACAGAGTCTTGAACCCACCTATGTTCAGTACTTCCAAAATTTTGTGCATTCGGTGGGAGTCGGACCCACGTGGTCACCGCTTAAAGGGCGGGGGCATAAACCACTCTGCCACGAATGCATATTAAAAGCAAAAAACCCGAAACTTTCGAATCGGGTTTATGTTATTTATACTTTGTAATTTATTAGCATTGTATTTTGAACACAGCATTCCCGATTCTCATAAGTTGTTTCTTATAAGATTTTTTACCGTAATAATATGTTCCAAATGTAAACATTGCTTTATTTTTTATTTTAATTATTAATTTCTTTTGCAAATGTATATCATAAATACGAATAAAACAAATAAATGTTACAAAAAATTAAATTATTTTAAATTAATGTGTGATTTATGAAATTTGTATTGCTTCTCTCATTATTTTAATTTCTTGTTGTTTAATATAATTACCTAAATTAGAAGCAAATATCCAACCCGACCTTTCAAATGGAGTTTTACCACCATTATAAATAAAATGAATTTTAAATTTTAGTTTTTTATTATCTTCTTCATTTTCGTCATATTTAAATTCGGTGATATTAATTGTTTTATCTTGTTGTTTATATGTAGCAATTATTCCTTTCTTATTAACAGGTGTAAATTTATATTTAGAAATATATTCTTGTAATTCTGTATATCCTTTAACAAGTCCATAATAATCACTATCAGGGTCATCAAATCCATTAATAATATCAACTAATTTATCATCAATTGCTTGATTAAGTTCAGTTAAATCCATATGATTATATGCATCATTATTTATGTTTTCATAATTAATGTTATTTTTTGTTTTTAAATTTTCTAAAAATTGGTCAAATGTTGAAATATTTTTTAAATTATTTTTATATATATAGTGCAATATTTTATTAATATCTATTGATGTTTCATTATTATCAATTACTAATGGAAATGTTTCTAATTGTTCGTTTGCTGCTGCTGCTTCTGCTTCACCAAAAGATTGACTATATTCTGATAAATAAACATCATTAATTACATCTAATTTGTGTTCATTTAAAAAATCAGTAAGATTACTTTCTTCATAAAATTCAGATATAGTTTCATCATCTGCACCCATCATTTTAGCAATTTTATTTATTTTAGACATATTAGTATTCGATAATGTGCGTTGCATATAATTTAATTCATCAGTATCGACATTTCTATCATTATAATATCCATTAGCAGTTGCAGTAACATAATCATAATTATCTTCTAAATTAAGTATATTAAGAATAGTACTATTATCTACTTTAATTATAAAATAATTGCTATGAAAATAAATTCCTTTACAATTTTCTTTATAAAAATTACTATTTGTAATAAAATTTTCTAATTCTTTATAATTGTCAGAATTTTCATAATTTAATAAAATTTTTAAAAATCCTGTACTTTTTTTATTATATGTATCTATTATTGGTTTAACATATTGTTGAACATCGGGATTTGTAGAATAAATTTCATAAACATCACCAATACTTAATTTACTAAAATCCATAATTTTATTTTCCAATGCATATTTACTATATTCATATGGTAAATATTTATATCTTGGACTTTGGCTTGCAGCTATTGCCCTTTTACGATAATATGTGTCAATTAGTGACTTCTGTGCTTTATCCATAAAAAATTAAATTTCTTCTCCCATTAATACATTAAATTGTTTTTCTGGCATTGGTTGTCCCGTATCAAGATATTGATGAAGTAAATGATAACCACCTTTATCATTTTTATACTGCCATAAATATTCAAATTGTTCATTGCTAAGTAAATGTCCTCGACCAATATATTTTGATTTTTCTTCAAATGTAAGGTTATTAAACCAATCTAAACTTTGATTTTTTGTACCTAATTTTTCGGTTTCTTGCTCTTCGTCAGGTGTTTTCGGTTTATTAATAAATAATTTTTCTACTGGAACTTTTTTATTTTTTAAATATTTAAAATAACTTTGAATCTTATTACCATATTTTTCAATATTACCTGTAGTATTATTTGCATCAGTTAATTCAATTCCTCTATCAGTAGCATCAACAACAACAATATGTAATGGGTCACTTAAATCACGATTACTATCAATAACATAATAAAATGTACTTGTTTTAGTATCACGATAACTTTGCCACATAGTATTTGCTGGTTGCCCAATACAAAAACCATAATGTTGTCCAGTAAGTGCACCAGTAGTATAATGAATACATTTACCAACATCATTACCATCATAAATTTTAATGTTATTACCTTCCCAAATTGGTGATTCGTTGGTGTCTACATTAATTTTGCCTTTCCATTGTTCGAGACCTTTAGACATAGATTCTAATCCATGAATAAATTCAGCAAATTTTAGATAATTAGAAAATGTTTTATTATTAATAATATATCCTACATCGGATATTTGTGGTGTAGTAATTTTATTTGTATTAAGCAATTCAGATACTGTTGTAAATAAACGTAATATATCATTTAATCCTCTATCACCAACTTCAAGATATGCTTTAGACATAATAGGAATAAGAATTTGATTTTTTGACTTATCAATACCTCGAAATTTATTTATTAAATTATTTATATTATTATCATCTATACCATTTTTTTTAAAATAGCAATAGCTTGTTGTTCTGTTTGTTTAGATTCAGCTAAATAATTTTTAACTTCTTCTTTAATTATTTGAATGATATTCATGATTATACGATTAATTCACTTAATAACATTTACAATAAATACAAATAAATACAAAAAAAGCGAAGAAAATTCTTCGCTTTTTAAACACTATATTCAAAACCATCTTTAAATGGTTTGCTGTAAACGGGTCTTACTTGTTTCCAAATAATATCATCGTAGTTTTTTTTGTCATATAACTTAAACAATATTGAACGATATTCTGTCTTTAATGCTTCCATAGCAAATTCTCTACGATTTGTAATTCCATTAACATGGTAAATTCTTACAAATTCTTTTAATGACAATCTTTCAATTTCATTAAAATCAGTTTGTATAATTTTTGTTGTTTTCTTTAACCAATTATAAAATTCATCTGGAACTCTGTCAAGTAATGAATCAAAATCATAATTATTCATTAAATGTTCCCAAATTGTTAAGTTTGAAACATTTGTTAAAATAACATGTAATCTACAATATTCTGCAAACTTAACTTTAACTCTAAAACCATCTTTAAATCTTACAACAAATCCTTCACGATTTTCTTCTTCAAGTTTTTGTAAATCTTTAAGATTTTTAATATTATTTATATCATATTTCTTAACAATTGAAAAATAATTTGAATATTGTGCAACTAATTCATTATAATATGCTTCAATTCCGGTTTCAGTTACAATTCTTCCAAGTAATACAAGTTCTCTTCTATCACCATAATCAACAACAATACGATTTTCTGGATATAATACTTCAAATAAAAAAGTACAATTTTTATTCAATTTATCGTATATGTTAATATCAATCATTTTTTGTGCTTCAATACATTGTTCTGAAATAAATGAACCTCTACTTGCCACAATCCATTCCATACGTGGTGCATAGTAAAATAAGATAATAGGTGAACCATCGACTTTTTCAAATATTTCAAATTCTTGAGTCATATATAAATCAATTTCAGAAGAATCATATTCTTCATAATTTTTAAATTTCATAAATGGACGTGCTAAAATATTACCTTCAACATCAACAACCAATCCACGACAAGACATAGTATATTCGTCCCAAAATTTTTTTGATTGAGCTTTTACTGAATAGTTCAAAATCCAAATTTCATAATTTGGGTGTTTATTTGCTATAATGAGACTATTATCAATATAGTTATTTAATATTTTCCAATCAACTTTTTCAAGTAATTTCACTTTAATTTCCCCTTTCTTTTGGATATGAATAAATTTTGTTTCTTTCTATAAATATTCTTCTTAATTTTTTTGTTTCAGTATTATTTTTACCCAAAACATATGCATATTTATGTTTTGGTTTCATTTCTCTACTTTCACAGGACAATAAATAGTCCTTTGAAAGTTTTCTTATTTGTAATGCAATTTCTTCCGGCATTTTATCAAACATTACACTATCTCCGTTTTGCCATTCATCATGCCAAATAATTTCATTTTCTTTTGCAAGTCTTTTATAAACAGACCTTGCTCTAAAATATCTATCGGATACCCATCTTCCGGTTTCAATTTTATATTGATTTTTTGCACCAGATTTCTTACCCAAATAATAAAAATTACATGCTTGATAAATTGTGCCTAATTCTTTAGCTTCAACATCTGAATAAGCAACAAATAAACGATATTGTGTATTTTTTACCATCCAATTAATTGCAAACATAATCAAAGAACTACCTAAATTTTTGGGCGACCAACTAATACAAGCACCTCTGCTTATTAATCTTTCAATCTTTTTTGTTTCTTCTCCCAATAATTTCGAAAACACACTTGGCATATCAATAATTACTACACCTGCTAAAATTCCATTATATCGTGCAGTAAAAATATGTGTTGGATATAAACTTACTCTACCCAACCATTCATGTTTTTCAATAAAACTTTTAATTTCTTGAAAACATAAATCTTTTTCTTCAAATTGAAATTTAAAATCAGATACTTTTAAATTTTTCGATTCATCAAGAGTTATATTTGCTTGTTTTAAATCATTGGTTAAATTATTTAACCTAATATCATATTGCCAACAATGTTGTTTATTATAATTATAAACCATTTTAATTTATACGAATTTTTTGTAATAATGTTACAAATCTTTTGTTTTAATATGTGCAAATGTATAAAAGAAATTTAAGAAAACATAGAGTATTTATATAAAATTGTGTTTTTATGGTGAGTTCTATAAAAAAAGTGGTAAATGAAGAAATTGAAAAGAATGTAATTAATGAATCATATGTTATAGGTGGTGATAATTTTAATTTTAAACAACTCGTAAAAAATGTGTATTTTTATAATTATAGTGGTTTTTCAACAGAATTTGATGCTGATGTTACAGAAAGTAATATTATAATCACATGGCAAGTTTCATTTTGGTTAAATGATATGGGTATTGAAAATTTTATTATTAGTATAGAAAAACTTGAAGGAACTTATAATATGGAAATGCATAATATTCATTCAGATGAAATAGAACAAAAATCGCAAAAAAATATCGAAGAAACTAAATGGAAATTCGTTATTAACGAAAAAACTTCACTTATATTAGGTAAATCATTATATGTTAAGGATTTAGAATTTGATTTCAAAAATCAAACTTGCAAAGTAAATTTTCAATAAAATAAACATGTTGGAATTCTGAATTCGTCAAATGACGAATTTTTTTATTTGTAGCGATGACGAGAATCGGACTCGTATTTGCTCCTTATGAGAGAGATATCCTACCGTTGAATGACATCGCTAAATTATGTTGAGAATTTAATCTCAACATATGTTCTTTTGTGTCCAATTCTATGTTCTTCAACAATTTTAATTGGTTTTCGCATCCATTGTTTTCTATTTTTAGAAACCAATTTCCAGTTTGGAAATCTTGTATTATTTCCTTTTCTTTTACCATGACAAGTTTCCATGTCATCGTAAATAATTCCACCATACCATTTTTTGCCATTATTTTCACCAAGATGAAAACCACAGTATGAACAATGAATTTTTCCTATTCGTTCAAGATGCAATTTATATGCACGATTGAATTCGCCACGATTTGTGGTTGTTTTTACTAAATTTTTATTTCCCATTTTTCTTGTTACGCTTTAGTGCGTTACAAGAATTCAAAATTTTTTTCATATTTTATATTTTTGAGATTATATCTTTATGTTTTTTCAATGACCATTCAATGCTTTTCCATGTTAATTCCATTGCTTCTGGATTATCTAAATCAATTTCAGATTCATCAATTTCTTCAGGTATTTCTTTGAATTTTATTTTACTATTTTTTCTTAATCCAAAATTCATAAATTTTCATTTTTTATTATTACTGACTTAATATATTTTTTACCATTCCATTCATCATGCCAACGATTATTAAATTGGTCATATGCGAATAATTTAATTCCACCAATATATGGGTCATAAATAAATACCCGAAAGTCATCAAAACCAAATATAATGCAATAATGTCCGTGAGTCCAAGTATTTTTCCAAGATTTCTTATATTCTTTATTTGCTTGTAAAAGAACAATTACTGGTTTTTTAGTAATTATTTGATTTTTTAAATATTTAATATTTTTACGTTCTTCTAAATTGGTTTCTAAACCAAATTTTTTTAGTAAAATAACTAATTTTTCTGGACATAATCCATCAATTGGTGAAATTTTTGATATTTTTAAAAGTGTATTATAATCAACTTTTATTTTAGAATGTTTTAAGTACGACCATGCTACTGCAAGACTACAATCAAAATCATAATTCTGTTCACGCATGGGAATCTGTAATACCATATACATAAAATTTCCCTTCTATTTGTCTCCTTGGTCGGAGTCGAACCGACACGCCCGAAGGCACTCGCTTTTGAGGCGAGCACGTGCTACCAATTTCATCACAAGGAGTTATCCTCTTTTCTTTATAATTCGTCTATATTCAATTTTTTTTCTTTCAGTTATTTTAACTGATTTTCCACATCCACAATCATCTTCTTTTGGATGTGGTTTTCTAATATTTGCCATAATTAATTAATATTTTTTCAGATGGTTTATTATAAACAAGAAAACCACCACTACACATTATTCTATTAGGTATATTAAATTGACAACCAACAGGTACAATTATTATTGGATAGTTAATTGGTGTTGATTGATTTATAATTAATATATTCATTGTTATTATAAGTTTTTATATAAATACTTTAATTAATTTATTCGTAGCGAAGATGGGAATCGAACCCACACGAACATTACTGTTCACAGGTTTTTAAGACCTGCATGTACTACCTATTTCATCACTTCGCCATTATTTATTATTCCAAAATAATGCAATTTTTTTACAAAATGCAATTGTTTCTTCTTCTGTCATCGTATTTTTCATATAATTAATTGGTGTACTTACAAAAACAATATTATCTTTTTCATATGGTTTATTTGAATTTATTCTATCTAAAGATGCTGCTTCTTGTATTGAAAATTTTTTTGTTTTAGAATAATTTGGCAATTCTAATTGTATTCCAGTATAAGGACAAATTCCATTTTGTTTTTGCCATTGTTCTTTTAAATCAATTAATGTTAAATTCCCTAATTTATTTCTTTGTTTTGCTCTTCTAATAAAATCACGAAAACCTGTATATTCATCTTTATGATTATTTGCAATTAAAAATTTTGGATTTCCTATATATCCTTCAAAATTTTTTCGATTGATATCATTACGATGGATTGCTGAACATCTTAATGAACAAAAATGATTTTTATTTCTTTTTATTTCGGATATCGATTTTTCAAAATCATTTCCACAATTATCGCATTTAATTAATTTAGTTTTTCTTTTTTTTAAATTTTTCATCTCCATCAATATTTTAATATAAATACTGTGGAGATGAAAAATATTTGGTGGAGATGCGGGGCATCGATTCCCCGGTGTTGCAATGTGATTAATAAGTTTTCTACAAGTTTATTTGATTTTCCTAAATCAGCAAAATGTTAATTGTATTTTTCCAGAACAACTACAAAACTGTCCAGAATTGTTTTTACTTCCCTTCTGACTTGGAAGTTTTTTGCTGTTTATTTTTTTCCTATTACGCAATTGCAAGTTCAGCACTCTTTACAAATACGCTATTTCCTTTTGTCAAGGAAGTAGGAATAGACATAATGTCTTCTGCATTTATTGTTTTGAACCTTTTTAAAAGTAGTCCGATTCAACTACTACTTGCTTACATCATTTTTCTACATACAGTCAAATCCATTCATCCCCATTATTTTAAAGAACTTATTATATTAACCATGTGTTCCATCAGTTAATGATATTCCATGTTTTAAACCATGAATGAAATCATCAACAGTATTATCTTTATCAAAATATTTAGCAATTACAATACCAATTTCATTACCAATATCAGATAAATCACCACTATAACATATAGATTTAAGTTGTGATATTATTTCATCGCTTATTTTACTAAAATTTTCCATTTTACATTAAACATTTTTTCATAATCATTAGCATCAACAAAATTTATTTGCATATATCCAACTCCTGTCATTATTCCGATTAATAAATACTTAGGATTTATTAATCCTTTAAGTGAATTATCATCAAATATACGGTCTTCAGTAATATTTTTTTCAATTAGACATCGAATAACATATTTATTATCTTTAGTTTGTTTAATAAATCGAGCAGGAATTATAAATATTTTATGCAATTCTTGTTTCATTTATTCTTTTCAGATTTTTTTCTAAAACTCCATTTATAATCAAAACCATGTTGAGTAATTTTATATTTATCAGCCACTTCAATAATTTCTTTTTCGCCTTTACCAAGCACACCACCCATAAACATACTTATTTCTTGAAATGCTTGAAAACTATCAAATATTTTATAAAAATGATAATCGCTTAAAATTGGATTAATAAAAAGTTTTTCATTACGTTTATGATAATGACCAATATTTATTCTATTATAATCACTATCATAAATAAAAACAGGTGCTTTAAAATCTCTAAATAATTGAAGTGAATTATAATTTTTAATATAATTATACTGCTCTTCAAGGTTTCCATACCAACCTTTATTATCAATAATTGTTTTTATTAAATCAAAATCATATGTAATTGTAGTTGTAAGTTTTTCTGGATAAACTTTTCTGTTTTCGCTATATAATTTCCAACCAATATATAGTTTTCCACAAAATCCAATAATAAAAGAACTACAATTTTGATAATTTTTATGTTGTTCATTTTTTATTGTATGATTTTCAATATTTAAAAAAGGTGAATCTTTACTTTTTTTCCAAGAAAATCCCTTTCTTTGAAATATTGATGGAATTTTTTTTTCTTCAACCTCAATTATTTTACGGTCATAAACAAGTGTTTTATCGATACCCATCGTACCAACAACACCATCGTAATAATCTTTTTTATTGTAATTTATTATTAACATAATTTGACAAATTTAGTTTATTATATAAATATATGCAAATAATATAATATTTATTTTTTATTTTAGCACGTCTGGAAGTAATCGAAACCTCATCCACGGGGTTGGAAGCCGTTATCTTAACCATTAGACGACAGACGTATATTATAATTAATTTATTTTGTAGCACAAGTGAAATTCGAATTCACACTTTAACGGGTTTAAGCCGTTTCTCTCTACCAATTGGAGTACTGTGCCATATTTTATTGTGATTATCTATATAACTATTTGATAATGTGGAGCATGAGGAATTCGAATCCTCCTGATTTTCTCGGTGCAGACGAGATGACCAACCCTAGCAGTCCCATACCCCATTTTATTTCGTGTAAAATTTAATCCATTTTCTTATCGTATTATCACTCACACCATATTTTCTTCCAGTTCCAGTATATCCTAATGTTTTAACTTCTTCTTGAAGTGTTTCAAATGATGGTCTATTAACTTTTCTTTGTTTTAATGAATAGCAATTAACACATGTTTTAGAATTATTTTTTATTTTTTTACCACAATTACAAATATTAATTATTTTATTTTTTATTATTTTTTCTTTATGAACTTTAATGTTAATTATTTTTCCATTATGAATATTTCTAACACCTTGTGTTGGCATTTGTGAATGACAATTTGGACATAAAATTCTTAAATTTTCTAATCTATTATCATTGTGTATTCCATTAATATGGTCTAACTCTAAACCAAGTTTATTATTATTCCATATTTCATTTTGTCCACAAATTCCACATTTTCTTTCTTTTAAATTTAATTCAAATAATTTTAATTTTATTTGATGACTTTGCCATCCCATACCATTTAATTTTAAAACAAGTTTAATGAAACTTTCTATGGTATGTCTATTTCGTGGCGATTTACCTCTATTCCAACTTTGTCCAAGAAAATGTGATGTATCAATATTATATTTTTTTATGGTTTTTGAAATATGTGCATGATTACCACCATTAGCATTTAATTTTAAATAACGTAATACTTCACTAATTGCTTTGCTTTTAAGAACAATTGGTTCTAAAAATTCTTTTGTATATTTCATATATTATATTTAATATAAATACATGAAATATTAGGAAAGATTATTGTTTTTTAAAAAATATCTTTGTGTGAATGACTGGAGTCGAACCAGCAAATTTTCGAGTCTAAATCGATTGCCTATTAACCATTTGGCTACATTCACGTTTATTGTCTCTCAAGTCGGACTCGAACCGACACGCTACTATTATTTCGCACTGGTTTCTTAAACCAGCTTGGCTACCAGTTACAACACTGAGAGAAAGGTATCACCTTTTTAACCGATAAATATTAAATATCGGTAATTAAGGCGATATTATGATTGTATTTGGCACTACAATCTTTTGTATTCCCTGTAGGCTTCGAACCTACGACATTTTGCTTGTAAGGCAAACACTCTGACCCATCTGAGTTAAGGGAATATATTTGTTGATAAAAGCCAGCATTAAATCAAATTTTATATGATAATGTTAGTATTTCCAACATCATATTTATTTCTGTACTCGGTATGTTAATCGAAAACATATTTAAAAGAATGAGAATCTTTTGTCCTAACCATTAGACGAACCGAGCATTTATCATTCTGGTTGTATTAAAAAATGTTTATAATGAAAATGAATTTTAGTTTTAAAAGATGTTTCAAAAAATTCTCCCTGCTCTTTCATATCTTCATCGTTTTCTTCATATTTCCAAACAACTATAACATTATTAAGAGATTTTGCTGCTTTTTCTAATATATTAAAAACTGCTTTATTTGATAATGAATTAATATATTCAAATTCACAAGTAATTGTTAAATCAACATTAGAATGTTCTTTAATAAATTCATCTAATGCTTTATCAATATCATCAAAAAACATTGAGGAATTCTCAGGAAATGATTTTCCTGTTATTGTAAGAATACCTTTATTAATATTAAAAAAAACTGCGGGTGTACTGTGAGTTGCATTAATATACAAATTTTTCATAATTTAAATTTTAAATTTATATTTCAGTACTGCATGAGGAATTCGAATCCTGCGAAGCCTTTCGGCACTTGCTTGAAGGGCAAGCCACTTTAACCACTTGTATAATGCAGCAAATTAATTATTTCATTTTTAATATAATTTAATATAACAGATAATTATTATAACACATTAATAATCATTGCCGTCCCCGTGGGATTCGAACCCCTCCTTATCATAGACAGTGATACATACTAACCATTATACTACGAGAACGAATTTCCAACATGTCAAAGAACAGTATACAAAGAAAAATTTTATTTGTTACAAATTCTAAAAAAAAATCCCGACCATTTTAGCAGTCGGGATTTTTCATTTAAGAAAGGAGGTGTTATTTGTAATAAATATTACCCGACTGAATATAATGTATCTTCTGCATCTGCCCATAATAGGACAACTGCCATCTCTGATACCAATATGTCGAGTACTTTTTTCATCATTTTAAAATTAAAAATAGTTTCTTTTATTCTAAATACGTTGCAAAGATATAAAATGTTACAATATATACAAACTTTTTTTAAATTATTTTTTATATACAATATTTTTAGACGTTCTAAAAAGTATTTATTAACATTAAATGGCTAATAAATATCTAACACTAATAAATTAATGGAAAATAACACAATTTGGACGCTTGAAGCTCTTAAAGAGCATTATGATGTTGTATTAAAAAATCAATATGAACATTATAAAATATTGCTTGCTGAAAGAGACGAACGTGTAACTCAAAGGTATCAAGCAATGGAATTAGCTGTTAATAAGGCAGAGGTTGCAACAGAAAAACGTTTTGAATGTGTTAATGAATTTCGTGCACAACTTGGTGACCAGTCGAGAACATTAATGCCACGTATTGAGACAGAAGTATTGTTAAAAAATGCTAATGATAAAATTGATGCACTTACAATTAAAGTCGAAAAATCTGAAAATATAAAAGCAGGTGGAAATGCTATGATTGCATACATTGTTGCGGGAATATCAATACTAATCACAATTATTACATTATTAGGAAAATTTTGGGTTAAATAAAAATTAAGATAAATTAAGTGATTTGAAATAACTATCAAATAATGATTTAATATTTCGACTTCCAACTGGATTCATTGAGTGTATTAAAATTGTTTTTGGTAATTCTAATTTATTGTCAATGCAATAATCTATTAACCATTTAGCACAATGATAACCAGTTTTTTCTTCATATTTAGGTATAAAGAAATTCTTAGCATAATCTTTATATTCAATGTGTGAAATTTTTGTATTTATTGTTACTTTGAGATTTTCATATTTCCAAATAAATCCACCAGCAATTTTTCTTTCACCTCTAGCACATTTTGCAATGTTCGAAAAACTAATATTTAATTGCCTTCCTGCTTCATTAACTGAACCATAAATATTAATTAGATTATTATTTATATCATATTGAGATACTGTCATACTATTTTTATGGTTTTCACCATATGCAGAAAAATCTCTATATAATACATTATGTGAATGCCATATATTTTCAGATGATGTACACCACTCTAAATTATTAATATGATTATTCCATCTATTTCCATCAATATGATTAACTTGTGATTTTTCATTATTAATACCCATAAATGATTCTAAAACTAATCTATGAATTTTTTTGTGTATATTTTTACCGCAATTATATAATGTTACATATAATCCAGATATGTTTTTTAATGGAGTTAAAATATTATTACCTGTTGTACCTTTTGATTTTTTTGTTCTTAAAATACGACCAAAATTTGAAACCATGTAAATTCCTTCATATCCAATAATATCCATCCACTCTTCAGAATTTTCCAAATCATGGTCAAAACTAATAGTTTCTGGAATACCATTTTCTTGAATCGTTTTCACAAATTCATCATAATTTCGTACAATTTTCCAATCAAGAATATTATATATTGGATTCCCTAAATAATAAAAAGAATCGATAGGACTGCGGAAGTCATCAAGAAATAAATTATATGACATAATAATTAATTTAAAATTTTAACAAAGATAATTAAAAAAATTAATATTGCTGTTCTGGTAAGATTCGAACTTACAAACTCACTAAAGAGCATCAGAGTCAAAGTCTGACATGTTTAGCCAATTTCATCACAGAACAATTTATTGTTTCAATATATTCAAACCAGCAATATATTAATTACATCACTAGAGAATTTGGGGGTGATGAGGTATTTGAAACCTCCCCGACAGAACCACAATCTGGCATGCTACCGCTACACCAATCATCCCATATAAATTATATATTATTATTAGGTATTTCAAAGAACTTTGCTAAATTTTTAGTTAACCTTTTGGTTATGCAGTGATTACTACGTGCAAGTAATTTAACATCAATCACTTCGGGGTGACACGGTTCGAACGTGCGAGGGATTTCTCCACCTGCTTCCAAGGCAGGACTGCTACCAACTACAGACCTACACCCCGATATATATAATAAAAAAACCCCACTCTTACGAATGGGGTCAACATTAACCTAAAACTTCTTTCGAAAAATTTAAGCATAATTTCCCCATTCAGACATCTGTGGATGTTGCTGTGGTTGGGGTTGAATATGTATTAAATTTTTCATAATCTAAAAATCCATAATATGAATAACAAAATGACTACAAATATATGCAATAAAATTATAAATACAAATAAAAATTGAAAAATATTTTTATAAAAAATTGCATCACTTTTATTGTGATGCAATTACTTTTAAAATTCTTAGTCAAGTCTTAAAAATTTACATAACCACTTTCTGGCAATAAATTTTTAAAAATCATTCCTGTTCTCAGAGCTAACTTAATTACTAATTAAGCAATGATTCTCTGTTCATAAATACATAGATTGTAAATATAATTTCAATATTTTTGATGATATTCATCAACTTTTAAATAATATATTTAGTATTTATAAAAAAATGATTTTGATGAAGAATAAAAAAATCATAAAAATAATTAATGAAGTAATTACAGAATTCGATTTTTTAGGTAATGATGAACATCTTAAAGGACAGGAAGACATTACTTTGCTAAAAAATGAAGATATGCAAAAACAATTTATTTGTGATTCACTTTTAAGTAAAAAAAATAAAATAAAAATTGTAGAAGTTGCTGATGCTCGTATTGGTGGAAATTGGGACGAGGATTTAGATGATGCAAATAAACTTACAATTGAATATTACTTGAAAATTCAATATACTTATGACCTACAAAAAAAACCAATTATATTTTATTTAAATTTCGATAGCGATAATATTTCAATTAGTAAAGATGGTTTTTATGATAAGGGTGGTAATGATGTTGCACCATATGGTGAATCATGGTTTAACTCATTAAATTGGAATGATATAAATGTTACATTATCTACTGAAGACGGTGATGAAATAGAATTTATTGCATTCAAAAAAGCACCACAAAAAATACAAATGTTATTTATTAGGGAATATACTGCAGACTTTATTGGAACAGAAACTAAATTGGATATCCGTACAAGAGAAATGAATGATAAGATTCAAAATATTCCTTATTGCTAATCATGACAAATGAGAGAAAAAAAATATTAAATAAAGTTAATGAATTAATTGATAAAAGAAAAAATGAGTTACTTAATGAATTATCAAAAAACAATGTATTAGAATTAGATGATTCATATGTAGTTACAACAAATACTATTTAATTACCATTTTTTTAAAAAACAATGCGATTTAGGACTTCTTACTTTTGCGGGCATATAACAGCCACAAAGTTTACAGAAATTTCTTTTATTTAATTTATCACAATTGTTAACACAAATTTCAATTCTTTTTTTTGCTAATTCTTCTGTTTTAAGATTTGGAAAAGTGAAATTTTTCCACCCAGTATAAATTTCTGATAATTTACTCATATTTAACGATAAATAATTCTACCACCCTTATTCACAACAATACTTGGATTCTTTTTTGATTCTATTAATGCATTATGAAGTACTTCTGGTGAAGTAAACGCTTTATCATATATTCTAAGTTTTTGAATTCCACCAATAAATCCAGAATCAAAATTTTGTTCTATAGTTAAATTATTTTTTCTTTCATCTTGTACTAAAATATCTGAAGCAGTATATGTAAAATTATTAATATATAATGTGCCACCAGTATTGAATAATCCATCTGTTTCGATTAATATTCCCACATATACAATATTTTTTCCTGAATTATCTTTTGTTCTAAATGTAGTTTTTATTGGTAACCAGCCATTTTCTCCCGTTAATATAATATTAGGATTTTCATTACCAAATCCGACAGTTAATGCGTTTTCTGGAGTAACAGGAATTCCATTTATACCATAATACATTACTTTATCCAATTCATATTCATATTCACATCTATCCATAAATGGATGTAATCCAAGATTTTGAAGACTTAATATATATTCATTAGTTAATGGATATATATATTCAGTACTATTAATAATATCAATATCAACATTATCACTATACATTATTACTGATATTTTATTAATACTGCCACCACTAAAAAAACTATTATTAAATAATGATAAATTAGTAATATAATCTCTATTTGATAATACTGAAATCGGTTGATTGAATTTTATAAAATATGTATTTCCAGTTCCACCAGTATATTGTATGCGCATTACTGTTAATGGATGTTTTACATTAGGATTACATTTATCAATATATGTAAATGTTGTACTATCAGCACTTAATGATAATCCTGCTAAATATGTATCACCTGTTGGTGCAGTATAACAATCTGTTGAAATAGGATTGGATTCTACCAAAAATTTGTTATTAATATAATTTGTATTTTGACCACTATATATCACATAAGTTTGATAATCGTAATGCCATGAATGTTTCAAACCAAAACTACCACCACCCCAACTTATAGAATATGGTACACCTAATTGCTTTTCTTTATCATTAGAAAATGATTTAAAATAAAATTCAGGAAAATCATGTAGTATCCAAACTGCACGACCATTAGCATAAAAAATTAATTTACCTAATCTTTGTTCTGTACAATCAATTAAATCTGGGTCATCAATTGTATTATTAGGGGTAAATACAATTGTAATTATAGTTAAACCAGTAATTCCACTTAAAACTTGTGTAGATTGATTTGTAATAATATTACCATTTGTATTAATATATTTATAAGTTAATCTTTTATCTTGTGTTATTTCAAATGCAATTACATTATTTTTAATATTATTAATTTCAGGAGCTTCATTAAATATATTTTCTTTATTATCTTCTGGTACTTTAAAACCTTTTTTAATTATTTGTTTTTCTATAATTGCATCCAAATAATTTTCAAAACTTGTTGTTACACCTGTAAATGAAGTTTTTCCTGTTATAGTTTCACCACTAAAATATGGATTATATTTATCTTCTGCACGTGCACCCATCATATAAAATATACCTTGTGAATCAGGTTGCAAATACAATAAATTTTCAATAGTTATACCATTATTATATCGTGCTGGTAATAATTCATATTTATAATCATTTAATTTAAAAAAACCTTGTAAATATCCACCATTAAGTTTGAAATAATTACCTGTTATACCACTTGTAATACCAGTTATTGGAAGAAATTGTGTTATTGCTATAACGCCACTTGTTTCTCCTGATAAAGGATTATAAACTATATTATAACCAACTCTATACATAGAAAATAATGTATCTTTTGGTGTAAGTGTAATTCCACTCCACATAATATTAGTTCTACCATTATCAAAAGAAGTAAGACCAAAATCAATTAAATTAATATTATCAGAAACAGCACCATTCCATTTGGTTAAACTGAAAGCAGTTAATCCTGTATTCCAATTTTTCCATGATTTTATATTAGTTAAATCAATGTGTATTGCCAAATTATTGGGAATTATATCATTTAAACATTCTAAACTCATTTTGTATAAGAATTTAATTATAAATACTAAACCCATTTAAATATAGTTGAGTATTTATTAAAAATGATAAAATTAAACGTATTGCTTCATATAAAGTATTTATATAAAATAAAATAAATTATAAAAATCAAGAACATGAAAAAAAATGATAAAAAAAGACTTTTTGAGGTCATGAGTAGGCTCGACAAAACATTCAAGCCAAAATTAAATGAAGATGTTGAAATGGGTGCTGAAGTAAGTCCAGAAGAACCCGTAGCAGCATTACCATCAGGTGAAGAAACTTCCGAAGAAAAAACTCCCGAAGAAAAACTTGCAGAATTAACAGCAAAAGTTGATGAACTTTATGCTATGCTTCATGGTGAAGAAGAGGAAGAAGTTCCTGCTGAAGAAACTGGTGAAGAAAATCCTGAAAATCTTCAAGAATGGAATTTTGATAAAAAAAAGGGTGAAGAATCTAAAGAAAAGAAATTTGAAAAAGCTGAAGAAAAAGAATCTAAAGAACATGAAGAATCTGAAATTCCTTCTGAAGAAAAAAAAGAACATAAAGAAAAGAAAGAGTTAAAAGAAGTAGAAGATAATGACGGAAAAAAAGTTCCTGTTGCTGCTTGGGATAAAGCAAAAACTGGTAAATAATTAAATTTGATATATTACAATTGAAATGAAAAAAGTATTTGATACTAAATCATTGCTTTTGGAAAATATGGCAAAATTAAATCCAGATTTTAAACTAACTGAAACCGATAAAAAATGGATTCAAAAAGCTGTTAATCCAGAACATAAAGGTTATTGTACACCCATGTCAAAACCTACATGTACTCCAAGACGTAAAGCATTAGCAAAACGTTTTAAAAAGGGTATTGAAGAATCAAAGATAATTTTTAAAGAAAATATTAATTTTCCTGATATTAATCTATATAAAACAAGAATTACAAAAATAAAAGAATTTATAGATTTATTATTAAATCAGGGTGAGCTTGAAGTTATTGATACTTTATATAGATTATTAATTGATAGAAAAAATAAACATATTTCAGTACCAGTTAATGTTAATGAAGATAATTCATCTGAATATTTGGAAAAAGTTGAACATCTTAAAGGTAAAATTGATTATCTTTTTGATACTAATCATTATGATATTCTTGATAAAATTGATGATATAATTTCGAAATTATTTCCGATTAGTGATGAAGAACTTGCAGCAGAATTAGCTTAAGATATTAATAAAATATGATTGAAGAAAAAAAAACACCACGTTTTTGGTCTGGTAGATATTGGAAAAATCATAATATTTCTGATACTTTAAAAGAAGTGGTCGAACCTGATAATATTGATGTATCATCAATTCAAATGCATGATACATTATCACCTTTTATTTGGGATTCAGAAGAAAAAATAAAACCAGAAGTTAGAAAAATTTTATTAATGAATGCTAAAAGATTTATTGAATTTTGTGATGCTGAAAATCTTAAATTTAATGATATTATATTGACAGGAAGTCTTGCAAATTATAATTATAATGAAAATTCTGATTTAGATGTTCATGTTATTCTTGATTTTAGTCAAATATCAGAAAATAAAGAATTTGTGGGTGATTTTTTTAAGATGAAAAAGCAATTATGGGCAGAAAATTTACCAATTCAAGTAAAAGGACATGATGTTGAAATGTATTTCCAAGATAGTGCCGAACCACATTATTCTTCTGGAACATATTCACTTATTAAAAATGATTGGATTAGAAAACCAATAAAAAAAATTGTAAATATTGATAGTGCTGATGTACAATTGAAAGCAGCAGATATTATGAATTCTATTGATGATTTAGAAACACATGAAAATCAAAAAGATTTTTTAAAAAAGCATGAAATATTAAAAGAAAAAATAAAAAAATATAGACAATCAGGACTTAATACTGGTGGAGAATATTCAACTGAAAATCTGGTATTTAAATTACTGAGAAATACTGGTTATCTTGAAAAAATGATTGAATTAAAAAATGATTATTTAACACAAGAATTAAGCCTTGATGAATTCATGAATTAAGTTATGAAAAGATTTATAATAACAAAAGAACAATTAAAAGAATACATTGAAAGAAAAAAATCTGAAAAAGTATTCTATGACATATTAGAATGTTTGCATAAAAATTCAAAATATTTGAATGAAGGTATTTCACATAAAAAAGCAAACCAAACAGTTATTGATGATTTTCAAAGAAAAAATTTAATAACTCCAAGTATATACGAAATGTTGATGAAATACAAAATAATAGATGAAAAACATGAAATAATATAAGATTCCTATTTTTTTGTTCTTAATTAAGTATTTATAAAAAAATATAAGATAAATAATAAGATATTAAATAATATTCAAATGAAAAAACACACATCAGAAGAAGCATATTATGAAAGAATGAGAAATTTGGCAGTTGTTAATAAAACAATTGTAAAAGAATCTCAGAATCGTAATTTAGGCACTTTAATTGATTATAAAAGAGCAGCAGATGGCGTTGCTTATGGCATTATTAAAGAAAGTCATAATTATTACATTAAGAAAGCAGGTCTTAAGGAAGACCCAAATGTTGCTGATTTTGCATATATTGGTGGATTGGCGAATATTACCGAATTTCAATATAAAAAATTATCAGAAGCTGAAAAACAAAGAAATATGTTGTTTCGTACAATTAATGAAGCAGTTTCATTAAAATCAAATAAAACTGGTAGTAAAAAAAGATTAAATGAAGATAAAGCTGGTGAAGAAATTAAAGCAAGTCAAGAAATGGCTGCTGGATTAGATGCTGCAAAAGATACAACTCCTACTTCAGAACCTATTCCTGATTTAAGTGGTGAACCAGAAAGTGGTTTAGAAACTCCTGCTCCTACTGAAGAACCTATTTCTAATACAGGTGCTGAAGAACAAACACCACCTACTGATATTGCAACTGATGGAGCACCTGCTGGTGATGAAACTGGTGAAATACCTGCAGAAGTACCTACTGATGATAAATCTGGTGAAGAAATTCCTGCTCCAGAAGATAATACAGAAGGTAATCCAGAAGACCAAAAAAATATTACTACAAAAGAAATTGAAAAATCTCTTGGTAAATTGACAGAAAAAATAAGAAAAACAGAAATGACAGATTCTCAAGTTAAGTCATATGTTAATTCATTTCTTGCAGCATTTAAAGATAAATTCCCTGATGTTGAAATTGAAGATAGAAAAGCAATGGCAGAAAAAATCACTAAAGTTGTTCCTGATGAAGATATTGAAGACTTGGGACAAAATGTTGAAAAAACTGAACCTGCTGAAGTAGAAGAAGGACAATGTGCAGAATGTAGTAGTTTTGCTAAATTCGCAGAATCAAGAGGATATAATGCACAATCAATTCAAGAATGTGGTGAAGAAGAAATGACTAACTTAGTTAGTGGTTATGCAAATGCACATAATGATGGACAAAATGATGGTGATTTTAAAGCAGTTGCATTGTTTATTACTCCTGAAATTCTTGGTAAATTGAAATCTGATTATGGTCATGATGAATACAGTGAAAAATTAACTCCTTATACTAATGAATTAGGTGAATGTGATGAAGCATCTAAAAAACAACAAATTGAAGAACTTTTTGGTGGTATTGGTAGTGCATTTAAAAAAGTTGGTGGTGATATTAAAAAAGGTGCACAAGCAGTTAGTAATGCTGTTGGTAGTACAGTTCAAAAGGGTGCACAAGCGGTTGGTCAATATGCTACAGGAGTACAACAAGCATATCATGCTGGTGAAGTACCCGGTGAAGTAAAAAAACTTGAAGGTATTGCTGCTAATTTAGGTAAACAAGTTCAATCATTAAATACAAGATTAACTAAATCAGGTCAACAACCTATTGATATTAAAAATATAATAAAAGCAATATCACAACAAGTTACTGGTAAAGGTGCTGGAATTGCTGGTTTAAATCCAGTTGCTGAAAGTCTTGATGACCCAGCAAAAATTGAAACACAACCTATTGAAGAAATAAAAGTGCCTGAACCAAAAGCAGGTCAAAAACTTAGTGCAACTGCACCAATAAAACAAATTAAAGAAGAAGAAGAACCTGAAGTTAAAGATGATACTACTGAAGAAAAACCAGAAATAAATATTGCCCCTGCTGCTGATACATTAGGTGGTGGTGTTATTAAACCAGAAGGTGCTGGCGTTGAAATTAGAATAGAACCTGATAAAAGTATTGACATTTCAATGAATGAATCCGAAAAAAAACTTAGAAAATATATTCGTAACAGACTTGAAGAACATGCTGGTTTAAGAAAACCAATATTAACTGAAAGTAAAAAATCTCCAGCATTAAAAAAACTTGATTCTATAATTGATAAACAATACAAATTATATGAATCTGCTGTATTAAAAAAAAAAGATAATGTAAATGAAATTTTTGGACTTGGTATTAAAGAAAAATTTGCAAAACTTGACCCCAATAATGCAGCGAGTGTTGAAGCATTATTTACTTCAGTATTTAAAAACATATTAATTAATCCTACTATGGGTGCAATTGGTAGAGCATCAAAAACAACTCCAATTAATATTAAGTATGATATATTAAAACAATATGTTGATAATAATGGTGGTACATTAAGACTTGCTGATAGCAAAACCGTAAAATATGCGCCACAATCTATAAAAAATGCTGCAACAAAAAATGATTATTCTGCTGTTGGTGGAAGTGTAGCAGGAACAGTGTAAAAACACATAAAATTAAAAACCCGAAATTATTCGGGTTTTTTTGTAACATTTTTATATCATTATCGTATAATAATTAAATTATATTATTATGATAGATAGAACATTTTTAAAATATAAATTTTTTAGAACATTTATTGGTGGTGGTTCAAAGAAACACGAACTTGAAATATTTAAAAAAGTTCAAGGCAGTAAAGAAGATAATTCAGATTGTGATTGGTTTGAATATAGGAGAATATTTATTCAATATTTTGACGATTTACTTAACGTTATTTTTAGTTGGAAAATATTATTAAAAAATTTAAGCTATATATTTGCCATCCTTCCAATATTTTTATTATCAAAAAGTCCACTAATATCAATAATTATTTTTTTAATATCAATTATATTTCAAATATTATATTTATATTTAAAAAATAAAATAAGAAAAAGATTAAATGATTATAATATGTGTCTAACAATAATATTATGCGAAATAAAGGAACAAACAGGTTTTGAATTCAATAAAAATTAAAGCCACGCCAGTGGCTTTTTTTATTAAAAGTATTTATAATAAAATTACATTATGGACTACGAAGATAATAAATTAAAACTAATTTTTATTTTAAAAATTGGTTATAATGCAAAGGGTGAAGGTCTATATGAATTTATCTTTTCATTAGACCCAACAAATATTGATATGGAAGGTTGGTGTTGGGATTTAAGTCCTGCTTGTGATAATGCAACTCCACCAACAGAAGAATATATTAATGCAATTTTTAATTTAAAAACCAGTTCATTTGATTTATTTTGCCTACATGAAGCAGTTGATAGAGAATATATGCATGGTTATCATACAATACATGCTTTAGCATATGAAATTGAAAAACAAGCTGATGAAAATGGTAATTTTGGTGATTATGAAAAAATGTTTGAAAAAGATGATAATGAAGAATTTCCATTATTAGTATTTCATTATGGTATGACATTAAGTAAAGTCAAAGATTTACTTAATGCCAGAAAAATTATTTTAAAAAATAATGAATTTGTTGAAACTTCTTCGATTAAATTATAGTATTTATAATATCTGATTACCCATGAGGTAAAACAGTTAAGAAAACGTATTTATGCGTTTTTGGTTTTTTTGTCTATCTTACCATATTAGGAAGAAAAGATTTCGAAGTTCGATACATCATTTAGGAATGTACCGAGCTTTGCGGTTTTAATCAAGGATAGTATTTATTATAAATATTTATAAATGTCTGAAGATATTGACAAATTAAAAGATAAAGAAGAAGAACAATTTCCTGACCATATTCCAGTCATTCCATTTGATGCTCAAAAGGAAATAGAAAAAGAAGAACAAAGAAAATTAGCAAAAGAACTTCGAAAAAAATCTGGAAATATTGAACCCATTATTGTTGCAAAATCAGGTCTAATAAAAAAAGCAAGTGAATTAACTCTTCATGAACAAGAAGATGAAATTATTCGTTGTGCTTCAAATCCAATTTATTTTATTGAAACTTATTTGACAATTTTTGACCAAACTCAAGGTAAGGCTGGTCTTATTGTTCCTTTCAAATTATTTGAATTTCAAAAAGAATTAATTCAATCATATTTAGAAAACCGTTTTGTTATTGCTAATAAATATCGTCAAGCAGGTATTTCAACAACAACTTGTGCATATATTGCTTGGTATGTAATGTTTAATCGTAATAGACAAGTAGCTATTGTTGCAGATAAACTTGAAACCGCACGTGATGAATTAATGAGTGATGTTGTTGATTTTATTGAAAATTGTCCTGTATGGCTTAGACCAAAAACTGGTAGAGATACAGAAAAAAATTTAAAAGATACACAGAAATTGAAATATTATGATAATGATTCAAAATTAGGAGCATTTGCATCTAAAACATTACGTGGTATGACACCAACTTTATTGTTTTGGGATGAAACAGCATGGGCAGAAAAGGGTGATAAATTCTGGACTTCAGCACAGCCAACATTACAAACTGGTGGTAATGCTATTATGGTAAGTACACCTTCTGGTCTTGATGCTGTTTTTTATCAAACATTTAATACTGCAAGAAAAGGAAAAAATAATTTTAAAGCGGTTGAATTATGGTGGTATAATGACCCTCGTTATAATAAAGAATTGGTTTGGCTAAAAAATAAAGGTAAAACCACTGAAAATAAAATAATTGATACAAATTGGAGTAAGGAACAGAGAATTAAAATGATGGACGATGGCTGGGAAGCAAGTAGTCCTTGGTTTGAAGAACAAATTCGTAATGCCAATGGTGATATGCGTAAGATAGCGCAGGAACTTATGTGCGTTGGAAAAGATTCATTAATTACAATTAAAAATAAAAAAACTGGTATTATTGAAACATTAGAAATTTTTAAATTTTATGATAAACTTAATGAACAAAATAATTCTTGTGAGTATTTATAATAAAATATAATATGAAAAAAGAAATATTAATTAAAAATTTAAATAATGTAAATATAAAAAATTTTAGTATTATGGGCGGTGTTGCACATTTTAATAAGCTGTTTCCAAATCTATTAAAATATATTAACGAATATACTAAGGAAATTCAAATATATCCGTCAAACAAAAAATTACCAGCAAAAATTTTATTTTTACAAAAATATAATGGTGACATTAACAAAATTAAGATTGATAACAAATTAATGATTTATGACTCAAAATTATGCGATTTTAAGAAATATAATTTAAATGCAGCAAAAAAACAATGGGATTTATGTAATGATGAATTATCGAAAATTGTTGAATTGTATTCTAAAATAGAAACAATAAATTTATTAAAAAATAAATATAAAATTTATTATGGAAAATCTGGAAATAGAAAATTATTAAGAGATGATAAAAAATTATATTTAAGTTTATTATACTATACATCTCATTTGAATTTACTTAATAAAAATTTAAATAAATTATCAATGAGATTATATATATTAATTAATAATATTGATATTTATTGTCACAAGCATAATGTATTAAAATTTTGGAGAATAAATAAGGGTGAATTTAGTATTATTTGTGGAAAATGTGAACCCAAATATCCATCAATTAATTGGTTTAAAAAAACATATTGTGATAATTGGAATTATTATTATAATGAACGAAAAGAAAATGTTAAAATAAATAAAACAAATAGTATTGAATGGTTTCAACGTAAATTTGGTACTGAATTAGGAATTATAAAATATAAGGAACATGTAAATATTAAAATGAATAAATTATCAATATTAAAAGCAAATAGATATAGTAAAATTTCTCAAGAATTGTTTTGGAATATATATGATAATATAGATAATAAGAATAATATATATTTTACCGAATTAAATAAAGAATTTGTATTAAGAATACCAGAAAAATTTAATTATGATAAAACAGTAATGATGTTAGATTTTAAACAAAACAATAAAGTTATTGAATATAACGGTACTTATTGGCATTCGAATGATATTGATGATATTAGATATTCCATATTGAAAGATATGGGATTTGAAATTATGTTTGTAACTTCAGAAGAATATAATAGAAATAATAAAAATAATGAAATCATTAATAAATGTGTTAAATTTTTACAATGTTAATTAATACTGAATATGAAATATTAAATAATTCAGGAAATTTTGTGGATTTTTTGGGAGTGGAAAAATCGAACAAAAAAAATGGATTAAAAATAACTTTAGAAAATGATATGTCAATTATTGTTAGTGAAGACCATATATTCATTACAAATAATGTTGATATGTATGCCAAATCATTAATACCAAATGTTGCATATTTAACAACAACAGAAGGAGATTTTTATGTTAAATCTGTTGAACCGATAAATGATTGTGAATTTTATGATATTGTTGATAGCGAAGGGTGTGAATATTTTGCAAATGGAATCTTAAATCATAATTGTTCTTTTTTGGGGTCTGGTGATAATTTTATTGCTAAAGAATATTTAAAACGAATTGAAGAAAATGAAAAACTAATTCCAATTCGTCAAGAATATGTTGATGGTAATATGTGGATTTGGAAAGACCCTGAAGCAGGTGAAGAATATATTATGGCATTAGATGCCTCTCCGGGTCATGGAGAAGATAATTCAACAATAAATATACTTAAAACCATAGAAACTATTGAAGAAAAAATAATAGAAAAAGGTGGTAAAACAAAAAAAATTAAAATAAAAAGGCATAAAGTTGAACAAGTTGCTGAATATTATGGTAAAGTTACACCACAAATGCTTGCAGAAATAGCATATCAATATGGTAGAAAATATAATAATGCATATTGTGTTGTTGATATTACTGGTGGTTATGGTGTACAAAGTGTTGAAAAATTATTAGAATTTGGTTATGGTAATGAACATGTTCATTATGCTGAAGTAACACATAAACCAAGTAGAGATAGATTACAAGGATATATAAAAAAAGGTCAAAAAATAATGCCAGATGGTACAGTAATTAATGTTGATTTAATTCCTGGATTTTTTATAGGTAATAATCGTGCATCAGTTATTTTGGAATTACAAAGAGCTATTCATTTAGAAGATGTTATTATTAGGTCAATTAGATTATTAGAAGAATTAAAAACATTTGTAACTGTTGCTGGTAATAGGGTTGCAGACCATAAACGTACATTTCATGATGATTCAATTATGGGATTATCAATTGGTTTGTATGTTCTTAATTTTGATATGGCGAGATATAAACAAAGTAAAGGAATAACTGAACATATGCTTAATGCCATAATAACCAATAATGATATAAATGAAATGGGAAGAAAAATTGATATAAAAAACAGACCAATGATTTCACCTAATAGTGTATCACCATTAAATCCATATGGAGCAAATGCATGGTTATTTGATGGTATTAAAGATAAAAAGAAAATATAGTATGTATTTATATTTAAATGACTTTTTAAAAAAATCGAAGTATTTATAAAAAAATATAAAAAATTATAAAAATGGCTGAACCAACAAAAAATAAAGGAACAATATATCAAGAACTTAATAAAATGATGAATCTTGATGGTTTTGGCTTTCAAGATAATCAATCTACAAGTGTAATGCTACAAGCATCTACACCACCACCTGAAAGAGCAAAAATAATAATTAAAGGTAATAGTCCTGAAGAAATTCAAAAAAAGGGTTTGGAGTTGGAACAAAAAAGAGAACTTCAAAATAAATTTTTTAGAACAACTGATAGGGGTTTTCAAAAAGCACTTCAATATGAAGCAGCAAGACTACCAGCATATATTGATTATGAGGGTATGGAATATTATCCAATTATTAGTAGTGCATTGGATTTATTTATGGAAGAAGCAACTACTATTGGTTTAAATGGTAAAATGTTAAATATATATTCTAACAAAGAAAGAATAAAAATGTTGTTGGAAGAATTTTTCTATGATATAGTAAATGTTAATGTTAATTTACCTTTTTGGGTAAGAAATACATGTAAATATGGAGATAATTTTGTATTACTTTATGGCGAACGTAAAAAAGGTATTACACATGTAAAGCAATTGGTAAATTATGAAATTGAAAGGTTTGAAAGAATTCAAAATGGTAAACCACTGGTTAAATTTAAAGAAAGAATGACTGGTGATGAATTTAATGTTTTTGAAATAGCTCATTTCAGATTACTTGGTGATGATAAATATTTACCATATGGTAGTTCGGTTTTAAATAAAATACGTAGAGTGTTCAGACAACTTGTAATGGCTGAAGATGCTATGCTTACATATCGTATTATCCGTGCTGGTGAAAAGAAGGTATTTAAAATAGATGTTGGAAATATTGATGAAGATGATATTGAAGAATATATTTATAAAGTTGCAACTAAATTCAAAAAAACTGCACAAGTAAATCCGAATGATGGTCAAATTGATTATCGTTTTAATATACTTGGTAATGATGAAGATTATTTTATTCCTGTTAGAAATGCAAATACTGAAACTGGTATTGATACACTTCCCGGTGCAAGTAATTTAGATGCTATACAGGATATAGAATATTTAAGAGATAATTTATTTATAGGTTTAGGTATTCCAAAACCCTTTTTATCATTTCAAGATTCTGCTGGTGCTGGTAAGAATATGGCACAATATGATATTAGATTTTCTAAAAAAATAAATCGTATTCAACAAGCCATAATTCAAGAATTGAATAAAATGGCAATGATTCATTTATATTTATTAGGATATACTGGTGAAGATTTAAGTAGTTTCACTCTTACACTTACAAATCCAAGTACTCAACAAGAATTATTGAAATCTGAATTAATGCGTGATAAAGCACAAACATATACAGAATTAACTCGTGCTGAAGGTGGTATTGCAGCTATGTCACATACTACCGCTAAACGAGTACTTTTCAATATGACTGATAGAGAAATTGTTGAAGATTTGAAACAACAAAAAATGGAAAAGGTTGTTATGCAAGAACTTCAAGATTCTCCAGTTACAATTAAAAAATCTGGTTTATTTACTGATATTGATAAACGTTTTGGTTCACCAGAAGAAGGAATGTCAATGTCTGGTACTACTGGTGGTGAAGCTGGTGCTCCACCTATTGGTGGTGCTCCTGCTCCAACAGGTGGAGCATTACCTACTGGTGGTGGCGCAGGTGCTGGTGCTCCACCTATTGGTGGTGCTCCTGCTGGGGGGGGTGGTGCTGAAGCAATGATGGAAAATAAAGAACCTAAATTAAGTGAAGAAGAATATAATAAACATATTGAAAAATTAGTATATGGTAGTAGTAAAGAAACAGAAATTAAAAAAGAATCAGAACATACACAAATTATTCAAGAAAACAATAAAATTAATGATTCTTTGAATAACAAAGCATTAGATATGATTAATGAAATAAATAATTTATTGGAAAATCGTGAAAGTATAAACACTGGACAAAAAATTATTGAAATACAAGATACTGAAATTATGGATATTGAGAACATTGATTTACCCGAATAATTTAGATGTATTATTTATATATTGTACGATAATAACATTTATAACTAATTAGAGTATTTATTATAAATCGAATTGTATCATATGAAAAATGCCAATATAGGAATTGTTAATTTGATAATTTCAAATAAATTAAAAGATTCATATTTCAATAATAAATTTATTGAAGAATCTAAGAAAATTGCTTTTGATTTTCTTGATATAATTAAAAGTTCTCCAATTTTAGAATTAGAATTTAAAGTGTTTAATAATATAGAAAATAAATGTATTGAAAGTGATATTGCTGCAACTCGTTATATAGATAATAATATAAAATTATTTGAAGTTTATACAATTCAAGAAATTGATAAAGAACACGAAAAATTAACTTCATTATATGAAGAAGTTCCCGCATTTTATAGTCAAATAGAACAAGATAAACTTAAATTATATGAAGCAATAGATAATCTAATTAGAGAATCTCTTCAAGATTATGATAATATTAATGTTGATAATATACATGAATCATTTACTTTAGTTTTAAATCATATAAAAACACCAAGAAAATCATTAATTGAAAATGTTGATGTGAAACCTATTAATGAAGATGTTATTGAAATTGCAGTAAATAAATTTAATGAAAAATATGAATCATTAAATGAAGATGATAAAAATTTACTTACTACTCTTATTAAATCAAATGATAGTGAAAAACAAGCACTTCTTGAAACTTATAGAACCGAAACTCTTACAATTTTAGAAAGTATAAATAAAGATAATACTAAAGATAGCGTTGTAAAAGCTATTCAAAAAATAAAAGAAATGGTTTATAAGCAAAAAGATGTTGATGATAATATTATCAGTTTATATGAACTAAAAAAAGAATTACTTTAAGTTCTAAGATTTGTTTCATCTACTTCAGCTTTATATGAATCAAAAGGTAAATTCATTCCCAAATCATCATAGCCAAAATATCCATGAGGATTACCACCTTTTTGTGTTGGTTTTTTACCGAGAAGATTAAATATTCTTAATACATAATTAACACCTTCTAATTCATAACCAGATTTATATTTTGCTGCTTTTTGTATTGATGTGCTATATGAGGGGGTACAAAGTCCTTCACCTCTACTATAACCAAATAATGTACTACTTGTAATACCTTTAGTATATTTATCTGAAATATATTTTAGATATACAAATTGTGCTTTAATCATTATTTCAGGATTATTACAAATATTTTGATGTCCATATGGTCTATTTCTACTTCCTAATGGTTTATCGACACGAAATGTATCCATATCCATTGTATTTCCAGACCAACCAACAGTAAGTGCATTTTTTTCAGCTTGTGTAAAATTACTATTATTTATAATCATACTATATACTGTTGTTGCAATAAATTGATTAATTCCTGATGCAGTACTTGTTAGAGGATAATTCCATAATTTATATCCAGATTCTGCATATGCTTGTGCTGCTATTACATTTGGGTCCATTTGATATTGTTGTCCATATTTATTAAACCATACAATAAGTGCTTCACCTAATTCTTGATTAGTTTTAATTAATGTTCCATTATATTTTGCTTGAGAATACCAGACTTTTGATGGTGATGTTTCAGGATAACAATAAGGTAAAGAACCTTCATTATTTTTACCATTTAATAATGAAGAACCAATACCTTCGCATACACTGCGAATAAATGCTTTACCTTGTTCTGTTATTGATGTAATTGCCATATTATATTAGTTTAAATGTATACATTGAATTATATTGCGTTTGTGGATAATTTGTTAAAAGTGCTCCTTGTACAATTTGACCAGCAGATAAATTACTAATATCTTCATCAATACCTACAAATGCTACTGGATTTAGTACACGAGGTACAGGATATTTTAATATTTTAGTTCCAGAAAATTCAGTCATCATTTTATTTGCAGTAATTGTATGTTCAACACTTAATATAATATAAGCACCATTAAATAATGGAACGTTTTCAATTTGAAAATATTGTGTGGGTTGAATTGTTGCATTTCCCATAGAAGTAATTGTTGCTTTATATGACCTATTTTCATATAAATTATAAAGATTTTGACCTTTTGGTGTTGGTGCATCTATTTTATTATCACCAGCAAGTCTTGCAAGTATATTAATTGATTCATTTGTATCTGTATATTCTTTACTATCAATTTTTATGTTAGTAAACATTGATTGATTTTGTTCACCAAATCTAACTCTAAATGCACGTACTTGTCTAAATTGAAAATTTGAATTTATTTCTTGTTCTTGTTTGGTATCATTTGGAGTTGTATTGAAATCCTTAACTTGTGGATTACTTAAATCAATAATACCATCATTTATAAATCCATTGGTTTCTGAACTTGATGTTGATGGATAGCTCGATGAACCACCTATATACATACATACAAAAGCACTTGATGGATTTAAGGCAGGAACTCCTGTAAGTATTTTAAATGAATCTTCCCAATTAGCGGGATTATCAAATGACATAAAATTTTGAAGTGGAAAAAATTCGAAACCATTTGCTGATAATAATTGTGATAATACACTAAAAACAGAAACATTAGTATCTTCAAACAATTGTGGAAGTAATTCTGCATTAATTATTGTATCACCAATAGGATTCATTGCTCTATCAACAAATACAAATGAATCTATTAAGTTTTTTCCTGCATCATTATATGGATATCCTTTAATTGTTTCTGTAGGACTTGTTAACCATTTATCATTTATATTTTTAAAAGAATAATATGTTTGTGTTATAATGTCAACATCACCCTTTATTTTATCTATTTTATTTTTTTCTTCTTTTGTTTTTTTATTCATTGCAAGAAGTTCTTCATTTAATTTTACAAAAAAAATGTTAAAAAAACTATTATCTAATTTTTGATATATTTTATTTGTTTGTCTTGTTGCAAGTGATGTATATCCAGCATTATATGTTGTTTTCTTTTCAAAAGTAAGTTCACTAAAAACAATAATATTTTTTCTAAAAATTAATGAATTAAGTACATCAGGATAAAAATATCCAATAGCACTTGTAGTAGTATTTGTAGATTTTGGATTCAAATATATATCATATGCAATATTTAAATCATTATAATAAGTATTTAAAGCATTATCATATGTATCATTACCATAATTTATTGGTAATGGTAAGTCTTTTACTTTCTTATGTACTTCATTATATAGATTATTAACATTATTTAATAATGCAGGAAAACCTAAAGAATCATTATAATAGTTATTAAATGCTTCTTTAAATTTTGCTTTATCTTTTACTGATAAATATAATTTAACATCATGCAAATCTGCTGCAATAAAATTACCACCATTAGGTAAATATTGACCAACGTCATTTGTATAAAAATCTATAATTGTATTAATCCAAGGAACATATGTATCACCACCTTCGATTGCATCAATTAATGCTCCAATATATAATGGTAAGTATGTTGGAACTTCAATTACTGCTGGTGTGGTGAATACTAATTCATTTAAGCCATTAGGAAATAAATTAAAAGGTCCTAATGCAAATCCAAAATTTGATATCAATAATAATGCACTTAAACGTGCATTATTTGGATATAAATTGATATTAATTATTTTATTATATATTAATTTATCAACAGAATTTTCTATAGATTTTTCAATATTTGTTACTCTAAATGATAAACAATCTCTCCATACATCAACAATACTTGTAGCATTTTCAAGATTACCACTGGCATAAAAATGTGAAGAATCACCAAATGTGTTACCATTTGCTAATGAATTATTAAATGTTGTTATTACATCACCATTATTTATAATTGCTGCTGTAACTAAACCACCTAAATATCTTGATTTATATACAGTATTGTCATTAGTAAAATCACCATCTTTATCTTCAACATCTTTAATATATAATACATTTTCTTGAGTAAAGTTATACCAAAATTCACGAGGACTGCCAACAAATAATGTTTTATACCAAGGACCTTCTACACCAGAAGTAAATTTATCAATAGGATTATTTGTATTTTGAGTATCATTTGCAGTTCTCATAATAATAGGAGATGGATATAAATTAATTCCTTCAAAACCAATATTATTTTTATTTACATATACAAGTCCATTTGTATCATCTGTTGGTGTTATTGGAAATTCTTTTACTCCATTAGGAATATTATTTAAATTATATAAATTAATACCATTTTCAGAAACTTTTGACATATCATTATAAAATGTAACAAGTCCATTAGTTTTTGCATAATTTTCTATAGAACTTTTTACAGCATCAATAAAATCTGGATTTGATTGTGTTCCAAGTGATGCAGCTAAATTTGCTGCTTCTGAAGCTGCATATAAATTAATATATTGATTAGTTACATCATTATTATTTACATATACATTAGGAATTGTACCTTGAGATAATATGTAATACCTTCTTAATAAAATTTGATAAATTTGTGTTAATTTATCGGAAGAAGAATTAATTGTTCCAATATATGGACTTACTGGAGATGCACCACCAAGTATTGAGTCAAATGGGGATACTGGTATCCACTTATAACTACCATCATCATTTTGTTCGGCTCTCATATCAAGTTGTGCTTGAATATTGTGTTGTTTTTGGAAACTATCAATAAAATTTTGTACAAGTGTTAATTCGGGAAAATCAGCACCTTGTTTTTGTAATTCAATTGGTGCAATTCTTTCTTCTTTTGTACCACCAGCTACTTGAGATTGTCGAATAACTAATGGAAACGAATAAATTTGTTGTAAATTATCCGCATATAATTTATTACCACCAATAATTGTTTTATCTGGAATTCTATTATGATAATTTTCTGCTAAATTTGATGTATCTCTGAGCGTATCAAAAAAGGTATCAACATCATTTAAAATTATTTTAAATATATTATATACAGTTGGTATCATGCCTAAATCATTGATAACAATATCATTGACTTTATTGTTTATATCTAATGCAAGGTCATTTTTTTGTTTATTTAAATTAATATTTGTTTTGTATAATTCAGTATAATAATCAGTAATATCAAGCATAACATATCTTGTTGATTGATATGTTCCTGATTCTATATTATATTTACCATATTTATAAACAGCATTTGGAATGTTTTTATTTGTTATTGATACTGGTTTAATAAGACTATCACGATACGCATTTAAAGTATTTATTAATCCATTAATACGACTTACATTTGCAGTATATCCAGTACTTGCATCAGGTGTCGGTATATTAGTTCCTGCAACATATCCAATACATAATCTCATATTTGAATTAATTTCAGTTCCAGATGTTGATTGTTTTTTTAACATATCATCAAATTGATTCAAATTATTAATTTCTTGATAATCAGAATTTTGATTTGGTTGCGTTGTTGGAATTTGTTTTGCATTAGGTACTATGGATTGTACCATTTGTACTATTAAATGTATTTTTCCTTTACTTATTAATTTATCATTTTTATTAAATTCATTTATTGTTAGTATTGCATTATTAATTTCGGTTAATTTATTAAGTACTACATCATAATCATGACTTACTGGTTGTGCCTTAAATTTTTTATCAATATCTGAATATAAATTTCTTAATTTAATTATTAATTCATATGTAGTTCTTGGTGGATTTTTTGCTTCAGGATTTATTGATTCATTATGCGTAATTAATGGTACATTTACAATATATCTAAATAATATATCGCTTAATGGCGCAAATGTCATTGCAACAAAATCAGCATTAATTATAAAATTACCATTTTCTGCTTGAAATTCTGTTGTATATTTAACGAGATGTAATTTATATGTTAATGCTTTACCATAATATCCTTTAACTGTTAACATGAACATTGGTGGTGGAAAATCAAATAATGCTCTATATGGTGAATTTTTAGTATTAAAAAATGATAATCCTCTTATATCTACAAATTGAATAGTAACTTGTGGGACATAGGATGAATTAACTGTTATTTTAATACTGGTAATACCAAAACTTTCAAGAACATCTTTATTACCCATACTACCGTCATAATAATTTGTGGTAAAATTTAAATAATCGGGATTATCAGATGTTTTATCTTGATTTGGTCCCATTAAATTTATTTTTTTACCATTATCACTTGTTACTGTTGAATTAATAATAACTGACCTTCCTTTACTTACCGCAGTTAATTCTGCAAAAATAAACATATCTTGATATTGTGGTATACCATTAACGAATGGAACACCATCAATTAAATTATTATTTATATTTATATCATTAGGTTCTACAAGAATTACATTACCATTAATAATTGAATGTGCACCTTTTGTTATTGTAGGGTCATTTACCATCTATCAATTTTTTATATAAATACAGAATAACAAAAAATATAAAAATTAGTAAAGACAATCGAGTTATTTATACTATTTATTAGAAAACGAAAATGATGTTATTTCAATCAATATTATTACAAGTGCAAATATGGCAAAATATATTTTTTTATTTATTTATTGTTTCAGGAATATTATTTTTTCCAATAACATTGGTTATGATGAGAGCATTAAAGAAAAAAAGTGCAGAAATAAAATTAATACAACAACAACATGTTGCAAAGGTTGATATTATCAGAAAAGAACATTCAGATACTTTAGAAAAAATTAGAATTGAAATGCTTAAGCGTGAAGAAGAAAGAAATCGTCAATGGATGGAATCTGAAAAAGAAACATTACATGTATTAAATGGCGTTTCAATATTATTAGATTTAAGTGAAAAAATTGGTAGAGTAGAATCTGAAAAAATCTTAAAAAAACTTGATGAAATTCAATTGCAAGTAAGAAAAATAACAATCCCAGAATAATCCTTATGTTTTATGCAAAAAAAATTAGATAAACTCAAGGAAATTAATTTATTGCTTAATAATATATTAGCAGAATTAGAAACTCAGATATTTATTGAAAATACAAATGATTATAAAGAAAATATAATTAAAGAAGAAAAACCTAAAATAGCTGTTGAAATAAAATAGCATTTGAAACTATTTATATAAAAGACATTTAATAATGAGTATGATATTTCCTTTAAACGAAAGTAAAATAATACAAGCAGGTCAAACAGGATTTGGGATTCTTATAGAACATGACGCAGGATATATTAGTTCTGAAATTAATAAAGATATTCTTAATGAAAATTTTGAACTTAAACCTAATGAACCAGTTTTAGTTAATTGTATATTACAAAAATGGGGTGTTAAAAACAAAAATGGTCGAATTTATCCCAAAGATGTTTTAATACCACAAGTTAAAATATATCAGGAATTAGTTAATACAAATAGTGCAGTATCAGAAGCAGACCATCCCGATTGTGTGCAAGCATCTAATTCTCAAATACTTACAAAGAGTGGTTGGAAATGGTTTAAAGATATTTCAGACAATGAAGAAATTTTAACACTTAATATAGATACTAATCAAATTGAGATTCAAAAAATCGATAAAAAAATATATATGCCATATGAAGGCAAAATGTATAAATTTTTGGGAACTAATATTGATTTAACGGTTACTGCAAATCATAGATTTTTATTAGAAGATTCTAAACGTAAACAAGAATATTATTATGCTAAAGATATTTATGATAATAAAAATAATATTTTATCGTCAGGTAAATATAAAATATTAAAAACTGCTAAATGGAATGGTCAATATTTGGAATATTTTACTTTAAACGGTGTAAATAAAAATACTTTAAGTTTTAACTATAAACATGACTTAATCGAAAAATACACAAAATCAATAAATATTAAATCTGAAGATTGGTTTGCATTTATAGGAATATATTTAGCTGAAGGTCATTGTGGTGGAACTAAATCAAATCAATATAAATTAAAGGGATACGATGTTGTTATAACACAAAAGAATATTGAAAAGAAAATAATAATCGAAAATTTATTAAAAAAATTACCTTTTAAATATTGGAAGGATGAACATAATGATGGTAAATGTCAATATCACATAAATGATGCTAGATTATATGATTATTTATATGTTTTAGGTGATTCATTTAATAAATATATTCCTATTGAATTAAAACAAGCATCTTCCGATTTATTGAAAATATTGTTTAGATGGTTTGAATTAGGTGATGGAAGATTAATAAAAAATAAAACTATCAATAAAATACGTAAAGAATCAGTTTTTTCGATATCAAAACAATTAATTGAAGATTTACATGAAGTTTTAATTAAGATTGGTGGCTGTGGTAATATTACTACTTATCAACCAAAAGATAGAGAAATTATTGACCATAAAATATTAAAAAGGGAAATGATTCTTTCTGATGGTACTGTTGAGTATATTACTGAAGACGCAAATAAAAAAAGATTAATTAAATTAGAAAATAGTCATTTACAATATAATTTAAATATTTCAAAAACAAAACATATTTATTTAGATAAAAGAAGTATAAAAATAAGTGAAATAAATTTCGATGATAATATTGCTTGTGTAAGAGTAAAAAATGGAAATTTTTTAATTAAAGTAAATGGTAAATCACATTGGACAGGTAATTCCAGTATCATATCACTTCAAAATATTTCTCATATGATTACTAAAATGTGGTGGGGTACTGGTGAACAAGAAAATGTGTTATATGGTCAATTAAAAATAATTGTTAGTCCCGGATATATTAGATATGGTGTTGTTTCTGTAATTGGTGATAAAATTGTTTTGTATTTGCAAAACAAAATTAAATTAGGAATTTCAAGTCGTGGTGTTGGAACACTTAAAGAAATAAATGGTGAAAATTTAGTTCAAGGAGATTTTGAATTAATTGGTTTCGATTTAGTTTCAACTCCAAGTACTCCGGGTGCATATTTATTTCCAGAAAAACGTGGTGATAAAAGTTTTGGTGAGAATTATATAAACAAAAATGGTATTCTTATTAAGGAAGAAGAAGGTAAAATAATAAAAGCAATTAATAATTTCTTATTATAAAAAAGACTTACAAATAAGAATTTTAGTATGTAATTACACTTTTTCGTAAAGAGAATGTATTTATATAAAAATTATGGTATTAGTTACGACATTAATAATATGAAAGACGATAAGAAATCATCGATAATCAAAGAAGCATTAACTGATTATAATGCAATCAAGGAATCTGCGGAAGCTAATGCTAAACAAAAATTAGCTGAAGAATTTCCTGAAAAGTTTAATAACTTATTAAAGGAAGAATTACAAAATAAAAATAAAAAAACAAAAGAGTCATATAAAAAACTTGACGAAACAAAAGAACCTATAGTTGTAGGTGAAACCGAATCAAATAAAGAATCTGATATGAAAAAAGAAGTAAAAGAGACCAAAAAGGTTGAAGAAATTGCTGGAAAAGATGGTGTATTCACAGAACCAGCAAAAAAAGTGGCAAAAGTTGAAGAAGATGTAAAAATCACTGATACTGTAGGCAAAAGTGACCCTTATAAAGAAAAAGCAAAGGGTGTTCAAAAAGTCGAAGAAACTGCTGGTGACGGCAAACCTTTCGATGAAAAAGCAAAAAAACCACTTCAAACTGAAGAATTTAACATAACAGAACTTGATGTTGATGGAGTAGGTTCTGCTTTAGAAGGTGCAGGAAATGAAGATGAAGTCATTACAATGGATGAAATCGAACAAGAAATTTCAACTATGCAAGGACTTGGTGAGGAACTGAAAGGTATCGCACCAGAATCACCTTCATATATGGAAAAAGGCAATAAAGGAATTGCATTTAATCAATTAGTTAATATGAGAAGTCAAATTGATGAAATGATTAAATCAATGGGTAATAATATGGAAGAAATGCATGCTGGTGGTGCAACTGATGGTGCTCAAACTTATGGCACTGACAGTCAAATAAATACACAACACGCACAAGGTCCTACTGATAAACTTATTGACGAAAAAAACATAGAAGAAATGCACGCTGGTGGTGCAACTGATGGTGCTCAAACTTATGGCACGGACAGTCAAATAAATACACAGCATGCACAAGGTCCTACTGACAAACTTATTGATGAAGAACCAATTACTGACAAAGACGTTGAAGCCGTATTAGGTGGTAGTGGTGTTTCAGAAAGTGAAATTGAAGAAAGTAAAACACAAACACTTGCAAATATGAAAAAAGTAACAGCAACTATACCCGGTAAAGGATATAGAGATACTGCTGCAGCAAACAAAATGCGTAGTGGTCTTCAAACCGAATCTGATAAAAAACTTGGTGGTTTAATTGATGAAAATAAGAAATTAACAAAACAATTAAATGAAACTAAGAAATACAAACAATCAGTAACTACATTAGTGGAACAATATAAATCTGCATTGGAAAAATATCGCAATCAATTGAAAGAAATGGCAACATTCAATACCAATTTGGCTCATGTAAATAACCTTTTGGTAAATGAAACATTGGCATTAACGCAAGATGATAAAATTAAAATTATCAATGAATTTAAAAAAATTGATACAATTGCTGAATCACAGAAAAAGTATAAAGCAATCCTTACTGAAATGAAAGGTAGCCGTAAAACTTTAACTGAAAACATTGAAAACAAAGTATCTGCTTCGATACAACCGTCTTCAAAACAAAAACTTGATGAAGTAGTTGAAAAAACGGCATACGAAAATAATGAACACATTAATAGAATGAAACATTTAATTGAGTATGTAGAAAAATCAAGAAGCAAAAAAATAATTAATTAAAAAAAAATTAAATAAATAAATAAAATGGGATTTTTAATGGAATCTGCGGAAGTTGGTAATATTGGATTAAAACAACTCCGTGAACAAAGAGAAATAACTACTAACAGATGGGAAAAAATCGGTTTGTTAGAAGGTTTGGAAGGTAACGTAAAAGAAAACTGCGCACAATTGTTTGAAAATCAATTGTCACATATGATTAATGAATCAAGTGATTCTTCTTCAAGTGGTCAGTTCGAAACTGTTGCATTCCCTGTAATCCGAAGAGTATTTGCTAAATTGTTAGCAAATGATATCGTGTCTGTACAAGCACTTAACTTACCTATTGGTAAATTGTACTATATTAACCCAAAAACAAGTGTTAGAGTAGATAGCTCTACTACAACAACCACTCCGGGTAATTTACACACATCACCAGACGGTGCTTATGGCAACGCTGCTGAAAAACCAACCACAAGTTTAACACAATTTGAAACACGTTCATTGTATGATGCATTCTATGCAACTTCATATAACGATGAAGGTACTTCATTATTTGACCGTTCAAAAGGTACAATGAGTGTAGCTACTGGTGCAACTACAGTTGCAGCATTCACACTTGGTACTGACAAATTTGCAACAATAACACTTAGCGGTTTTTCAACTACTAATGATGGTAAATTAATCGGTCCTGCTGGTGTTCAGATTGATACTGAATCTTTCCTTGCTGGTTTACATATCATATCAAATAAGACTTTAACCGCACCTGCTCCTTATGCAAGTGAAACTATTGTAGCTGGTAATCCTATTCCTTTCAACGTAAAAGTTCAGAAATATGGACAAGGTATTGTTAATAAATTAGGACAAATTGTTTTTGTTGTTGACCTTCAATATCCGGGCGCAAATGGTTATCAACCATTGTCTGGCACAACTGGCACAACTACATTTAAAGCAATTTATAGAACTTACAGCGACCTTGAAGAAGATTCAAGAATGGCTGAAGTAACTTTCGTACTTGACCAAGTAACAGTATCTGTAGAAACACGTAAAATGCGTGCTATGTGGACACCTGAATTGGCACAGGACGTTAGTGCATTCCATAACATTGACGCTGAAGCTGAATTAACAGCTTTATTGTCAGAACAAATGGCTGCTGAAATTGACCGTGAAATTCTTCGTGATTTACGTAGAGGTGCTGCTTGGACTGCTCGTTGGGACTATAACGGACTTCGTAAAGGAACTAACACTTACTATGGTGTACAGAAAGACTGGAATCAAACTTTGGTAACAAAGATTAACCAAATTTCTGCTCAAATCCACAAATCGACATTGCGTGGTGGTGCATCATGGGTAGTTGTATCTCCTGAAGTAAGTGCAGTATTCGATGACCTTGAATATTTCCATGTAAGTAATGCTGCTCCTGAACAGGATAAGTATAACATGGGTATTGAAAAAATCGGTACTCTTAGTGGAAGATATTTAGTATATCGTGACCCTTATTCACCAGCTAATACAGTATTAATTGGTCATAAAGGAACAAGTATCTTGGAAACAGGTTACATATATGCTCCATACGTACCAATGCAGTTAACTCCTGTAATGTACAATCCATTTGACTTTACACCGATTCGTGGTATCATGACTCGTTATGCAAAGAAAATGGTATTGAACAGATATTATGGTAGAATTTACTGTGATGGTTTACAGACATTTGGAATTGGTGACTTACAGTAATCAATTAAGTAATAAATAAAGAAAAAAGGGATTGAATTCAATCCCTTTTTTTATTTATATTGAAGTATTTATAGCAATAATAGTAATACTATGAAAAAATTATATTTTTTGTTATTTTTAATGTTTATTCCAATTTTAACATTAAAAGCACAATCTTATGATAAAAAAATTGTTTATGATACTCTTGGTACTTGGAGTAATGTGGCAGTGGATAAATCTATAGATAATGTATATGTAGATAAAATTATTATTTCATCTTATATAACAAAACAAAAAGTTTTAACATATGCTAATTATAATATTACACAAAAAACAGTAGCTAATTTACCTAAATATAGATATGAATTAGTTTTAATTAGTGAATCAAAAAGAAATAATATTTTAGTAAAGACATGGATATATAATGCAAAAGTATTTATTAATGACATTGAAGTTACACATGAACAATTTCCAAATGGATTTACTGCAATAATTGATACTAAACCAACAATAATTTACTGGTATGAAACAAGCAATGATACAATTAATATTAAAATTTCTTGGGAAAGTTCTAATTATTTTCAAAATAAATAAAGAAATAATGAGAAAGAAAGTAACTACAACAGATATAAATACTAAAGTACAAATAAATGCAAATACTCAAATAGTGTTTACTTTAAAAAGTTTTTTTGCTACAATAGGTACAATATTAGGAATTTTCTATGGGTTTTATCAAATTGTTATAGTACCAAAAGTTGATAATACTGAAAAGGTTTATAGCAAAATGTTTGAAGACCAAAAATCACAAAATCAAATATTTTATGATAAACTTGGTAATATTAATTCTTCGATTGGTTCATTAAATGCAACGATTGAAGCAATGAATAAAGAAAATCAAAATCACGAAAAACCTATTGCTAATACTGGCGGTTCACTTGGAAGCAATATGGGTGCAAACACTAAATAATAATTTATTTTTCCTGAATTTCGATTACTTTAATTAAAGTAAATCCTTCTGCAATTTCATTATATTTATCAAGTCTTTTTTTCATTATTTCATAAGTACTTAATAATGTTTCTTGAATTGTATTTGCATCAATATCAAATATTTTACATTTATTTTCACTAAATGTCACCCATTCTTGATTATGAGGTTTATATTGACCATAAAAATATAAATGTTCTGCTTCTGGATTGAATTTTACAACAATCCTTTGATTTTCTTTTCTTTCGATTTTAACTTTCCATTCCATATTATAATTTATTATTTTTCATCTGTCCAATTTCTATCAAATATTAGTTCAAGTTTAGCTCTTGTATAAGCCACATATTCAAGGTTTTTTTCTTGAATATATTGCCAAGATTTAACATTTTGTAACGGTAATAAATCAGGTCTGATTATAAAAACTCTATTAGCTTCTAAACCTTTGATTTTATGTACAGTACTTAAACAAATTCCTTGTATTTCATCAGTAAATATTGTTTTTATTTTATATTTTAAATCAATAATACTATCAGAAAGTCTGGCTAAAAATAATAATGTCATCACCTTATCTTCAAGAGCAGTATATCCACTATGTTCATTAGGATTTAATATTCCTTCTGACATTAAATCACGTCTAAATGTTGCTAATTCTTTTTCCCAGAATTTAATTAATTTATCAATATTATTAATTTTACCAATTAATTCAATAAGATGTACACCAATATCAGAGCCTTTAATAATTGCTTTTCTATGTAGTGTAAGAAATTCAAAAAATAGTTTTACTAATGGCATTGTAGTTCTACATAATACAAAATCACCACTTTGCGCTTCAGTAATTACATTACCATCTCTTACTATACCATCAGGGGCATTATCTAATGCTTTAATATCAGGAACAATTTCTTGTGCTTTTTTTATCACATTTTTTGAACATCTAAATGATACTGAAAGTGGAAGTATTTTTGTATTTGGAAATTTTTCAAACCATTCGAAAGACTTGTCATCTGCTGCGTTGAAACCGTAGACCCCTTGGAAAAAATCTCCGACACTAATTAATCTACCAATAATTTTTCCATTTGTTTTATCTTTTTTTAATATTTTTTCAACAATTTTAATTTGGCATCTATTTAAATCCTGTATTTCATCAATAAAAACATAATCTTGAGGAAACATCCAAATACTATTATCAACAGCAGGTAAATATATCATATCTGTATAATCAAATGTTTTTCTATCTATTGTCATTTCATCCAAGACTTTTAATACTCTTTTAATATCTTTTGGTTTATTTATTGGAATATCATATCTTTCGGAAATATATGGAATATATTCTGATTTTGTAGTAAGTGTTAATCTACATAAATTAGCGAGTTTTTTTATGTTATTTAAATAAAATCCAATTTCTTCTTCATCTTTAAATTCATCATGTAATTCCCAACTTTTTGATTTTTTTAATATTATCTTATCTGCTTTAAATTCATCAAATTGAATTTTATCACCATATTTTCTTTTAATTGCTGAAGTACCAAGACCATAAGTAGTATAACATCTAACATATTCAGGTAGTTTGGTTTTTAATTCTTCTTGAATATGTTTATTAAATGCTAAAAACATAATATTTTTATTTTGTGGTAGTAATTTAACTGCTTCAACAATAGTTGAGGTTTTTCCACATCCTGCGAAGGCTTTAATAAGTATATTTTCGGGTCTTTTTTTTGTAAAAAGAAAAATTCTTTCTTGTTCTGGTGTTGGTTTATGATTCATATTAAGAAATTATTTTAAATTTTTCGAGAAATTCTAATCTTTCCCTTACAAAAATTTCAATTGAATCAGAATTTTTTCTTTTACCACAATATAATATCATTAATTGACCGTCATTAATATTTGTTGCATTAATTACATTATCATTAATTATTAAATATTTATTTCCAGTTTTTTTATGTCTCGCTTCCATTATTTGTTAATTCTTTCCAATTTTCATTTGTTATTCCACCTTGTAGTTCATAAATTATATTATTTTCAAGCACAAGAACTCTTAATCCTTCTTGTCTTGTGTAAATTTTGTCATTATAATGAATATATTTTTCATTTAATTCATCTCTCAATTTAATGGTTTCAACCATTACATGATATTTTTTCTTTAAAATTAAATCAAAATCACCAATACTTTTCATATTATTCCATAATATCTCAGCTATTTCATCACCAATTTGTCCAAGCAAATTGATGCTTGTTTCAATTACTTTAGCTGCTTCCTTATCAAATTCTGTACTTCTACGACCATATACCTCTTGAAGTATATATCGTGCTAATTCGATGGCAAAGAATTTATCTTCAGGTCTATGTTCATAATCTTGTGATAAATCAATACAAGGTCTCCCCTGTTCATTTAATTTGATTTCATATTCAATATTATACATATATGTTTTAATCTTGAGTACCACAAATATATAACAATCTTTTGAGATTAAAATGTTTTTTTAAAAAAAGTTTTTAGTATTTATATCAAAATACTATTATGGCATTAATTACAACAGTAGATAAAAATAAATTATATCTTAGAGTTAAACATACATTAGGGTATCCATTACGACCATTTGAAATTAAAGATGAAATGCTAGATTCATATCTTGAAATGGTTGTTGAAGACTATTCTGCATTAGTTAATACTTGGTTAATAGAACAGCAATGGATTGGATTAGAAGGTCTTAGTAAAGAAAATAGTGATTTTCTTAGTGCTTTTACTACTAAACCAAATACTTATATGGAAAGTTTTACATATGCTTATTCAAAACAAGTTGGTTTAGGAACTAATGCTCCAGCAGCTACTGGTTGGGAACTTAAAAGAGATTTTATTATTACTAGTGGACATACACAACATTATATTATTCCTAAAAATCGTGAAGTAAATGAAGTATTGTGGGAAACACCACCAGAAATTGATGGCGGTTTAGTTGACCCATTTGCATTAAATGCATGGAGTGCTGGTATGATGGGAATGTCGTATTTAGGTAGACCTGCATTATACGTTCAACCTACGTTTTCAACACTTTTATCTGCACAAGACCGTAGAATGAAACAAAGAGTATTACAATCAATATTAACATATCGTATTACTGGTTTAGCAACAGGTGAAAAAATGTTACATTTATATCCAATACCAGATAGTCGTTATGAAATTGGTTCTGTATGGGGAAAACATTATGCAGGTCGAAAGGTTTGGTATTGGTATTATGATACAAATAAAGAAGGTAGAGATAAATGTTTAGAAGAAAATAACGATGTTATTAAACTTCCATCAGACCCACCAACAAAAGTATTACAATGGAGTAATATGAATGATATCGCACAACAACAAATAAGAAATTTATTGATAGCTCAAGTAAAAATAGTTATTGGTGGAATTCGTGGATTTTATACGGGTTCGATAGGAGTTACAGAAAAAGAACTTACAATGGATTATCGTCATTTATTAGATGAAGGTATTAAGTTAAAAGAAGATACAGAAAAACTTATTTTAGACCAATTAGAATATTTAAGTCAAGAAAATATGACTAAAATTCGTGCAGATATTGCTGAAAATGTTAACAATGCTATGAAATTCCAACCTCCAAAATTTCCAATTATCTCGATATAAACAAGTTATGTTGAAGAAATTATAGAATTAATTTGATTAGAGATTAGTTTTATATTTTCTTCAATATTTTTTAAAAATTCTTTTTCATTTATTCTTATAATATGACAATTATGCATTTCCTTAAGATAATTTTCTTTAATTAAATCACGTTCTTTTTGTCGTTTAGCATTATGATGTTTTTCATCCCATTCAATACATATATTATATTTCGCAATAAAACCATCAACCCAATATCTTATAAATTTCTTTTCACCACCATTTAATGCATGTTGAATTTCTATCCCTAATTTTTCTGATAATAAATCTAAATATATTATTGAATTAGGATTATATTTTGGGGCATGTTTTAACCATAATTCGCCATATCTCTCAATCATGGTTGCTGCAATTTTTTCGGAAACCCTTTTATTTTGTGTAGCATATTCAACACCATATTTTTTCAAATAATAAATTTTCATTTTATTTTTATATTCTTCAGTTTTTGTGTGATGGTCAACACCATATTTAATTAAACAAGTTTTTTTTGATTTTTTTTTAAATTCATTTGTTGATAAAAACCATTCAGTATTATACTTTTCCAAATTTCTTTTTTTTGTTTCATTTTTTGATTTTTCTGTTTTATTATATGAATCCATACCATATCTTCTAATATTAGTTTGAATTCTTTTATTATGAAATTCTTTTGTTTTTGAAAAATGGTCAACACCATATTTTTTTAAATTAGTTTGTTTTGTTTTATTTTTGCATTCATCCGTTTGATTATACCATTTTCCATTTTTATATAATTTATTTTTTATTTTTTTCTTAATTTCGTTTGATTTTGATGGATTATCTACACCAAATGTATTTAAACAAGTTTGTTTTATTTTATCTTTATGTTGTTCTGATTTATTTAAACAATTAATTGAACAATATTTGTGATATCCAATATTATATTTTTTTAAATGTAATATTTTGTTACAAGATATACATTTAGGGTTTTCAAATAAATTATTAATGTAATTATATAATAATTCATGCCAACTATTTGAATTAGAGAATTCAATAATTTTATTGTATAGGTCAGGAAAATTATTTTTTATGTGTATTTCTCTTGTTTTATATCCAGATTTATTATTGGTTTCTAAATATACTTTTAATTCTTCACTTTCCATTTTTCATATCATTTTCAAGCAAAATTCTTATTCTTTTGGATAGACAATATCCATTATCTTTTACAAATTTTAAATATTGTTCTTTTAAACCAATACTTAATCTAATATTAAGAACATCATTTTTATCTTTATCGTATCTCATAGCTTTGTATTTTAAATTAATTACAAATATAAATACTTTAAAGTTAATAAACAACAGTATTTATATAAAAATAATTAATATTATTAATGAAAAAGAAAAAACAAATAGTTGACCTTGAATCTCAGCGATATGGATTATTTGTAACTCAAAGTTCAATTGATTTAGATATTATGTATGGTAGACAATTTTTAGAAACTGATAATGCGCAAGAAGTTATTTTGCATAGAATTAACTTAATAGAAACCAAAACACATAATTTATATGGTCAAACCAAAGCAAATGATAAAAAGTTTATGTCACCAGTTAGATTAAAAGTTATGGTTACTATCGAAGAAGGTAAACAGGAAAATTATGGTAATAATCCAAGTGGTATTGCTCGTGATAATACTGGTAATATTAGTTTTGGTGTATATCTTAAAGAACTTGAAGAAAAACAAGTAGAAATCAATAGAGGTGATATTATTGAATATAATATGAGTGGTGAAAAGAATAGATATTATGAAGTTGAAAGTGCAAATAATGTTACAGATGAAACAAAAAAAACAATTGGAGGATTTTTTCCATATTGGAAAAGAGTAACTGGTGTTCCGGTAATTTCTGATACAATCAAATTTTTTGAGGGTGGTGAAAAAGGTACTTCTATTGTTTAAGATAAATGAAACAAAAGGAAATTAATTACGTATTTATATAAAAATTAATATAATGGCAAATAATAAACAAAGACTTTTTGAAGTCATGCATAAAGTTAATCCCGAATTTAAATTAAATGAGGAACTTTTAACAGTATCTAATAGTGAATCAGTAAATGAGGAACTTGCAGTAGCATCTGATGGTGGATATTATAATAAACCAGAACAAAAAATTATTGTTTCAAGTCAAGAAAGTGAAAAAATAAAACAAATTACTGATGCAATGTATAATGATTTATTCACTGGAGAAGGTACAACTGTTGTTGGTGCTAATGATAAGTTAAAATTACAGATTATTAATGATTTAAGAAGTAGTGGTATTCAAATGGAGAATGATAGCGAAGAAGGCACTGATTATTTCTGGATTACCAATGAAAAAGATTTGGAATTAGCTAAAGATGAATTTAACTTAATTGTGAGTAATTTATATGATAAAGTACAAGATAAACCAATTAATGAAGTAGCACGAGGTGTTAATCCAAAATATACACATTTTGCTGTTTTGAAATCAAATAATAAAATTTTAAATGGATGGGATTATCATGGTTATGATTCAGAAGAACTTAAAGCAGATAAAAGACATTATTTTTATGATGATATTAAAGATATGCAAATTGACCCTAAAATTACTAAAGTAGTTACAACAAAATATTTACAAAAATTGGGAATTGACCCATTTAATTTTGATAATTGGAATAAAGACCAAAGCATATTTACACTTGAAAGCGTAAAGAGATAATTATTAATAAATAAGGGAATTAAACTTCTTTATTTGATTTTTTAAAGTGTTTATTTTTTATTTTTTCAAGTTCTTCACAAAGTTTTTTATGTTGTTCTTTTGATTGAATACCTAAATCATCACCATATTCTGAAAATATTGAAAATGTGAATAATATATATTCTTTTTCTTTATCTGATAAATAAATTCCCTTTTTTGAAAATTGATATAATGCCAAAGCAAGTAATAGAATTATTACTATTAAGAATCCTATTAATATGTACAATATTGTCATTCAATATAATTATAATTATTAAATTTAGGATTATTTGATTTTAAACGATAAAGTATTGTTGGTATTGGTATACTTAGTTTATTGTGAGCATCACCAAGTGAAAAATATTCTATATTATCTATTTTAAATTTTATATTTTGTGTTCCATTATATTTACCTTTTCGTTGTACGGACATTATTTTTTTGGTATTTTCACTATGTTTTTTATTATAAAACGGATTGTTTTCACCTTTTCTTGGTAAACATTTAATACAATATTTATTTTCTGGTGCAATTTGCTTACCGCATAAACAATAGTTAATTGATGACCCGCCTTTCCAATTCGGATTTTTTTCCATTGGTCTTGAGAATTTTCTTTTTCTTTCTTCCGGTGACATATTTTCTATGTTTTTATTAATTTTAAATTTAATTTTATTAATAATTGCCGTTTTATTGGGGTGATTGGTTAAATTATCACCACCGTTTGCTTGTTTACCAATGTTATATTCAGGATTTATATTTAAATATTTTTGTTCAACAATTAATAATTTATCAATTTCACATTCTTCAATAATTTCAAAAATAAATTTTTCCTCACCATATTTATTCCATGCTCTTTGTAAATATATGTTTTCATGTCTATTATGTTTTAGTGCTGATTTATGTAAAACCCATCTTCTTTTAATATTTTTTGCCGAACCATAATAACATTTATTATTAATAATATTTTTAATTCTATATATTCCAATCATAATATTTTATTTAATATAAATACTATGAAAATCAAAATATAAATGGTAATCCTACTATTTTTTTAATCCAGTAAATAATTCCATTTTTATTGCAGGATGTGATTCATAGTTAATCAAATCAAAATCATTAATAGTTAAATTTAAAATATCATTTAAAGAATTCAATTCTTTATTTATTAACATTTGTGGAAGTTTATATGGTTTTTTTAACAATTGCTTTTTAAGTGCTTCAATATGATTCACATATATATGAGTATCACCACCAATCCAATTTGCAATTCCGAGAATCATATTACATGATTTAGCAAAAATCATTAATAATAATGACATTGAAGCTAAATTAAAACTCACGCCAAGTCCAACGTCACATGAACGTTGGTACATATTTAAATCAAGATAAAATTTAGGAATATTCCAACCAGTATTGTCAATTACGTTCATATATTCAGGTATTCCTTTCCAACCATGTGCATCAATAAGTAATGGAAATTTATTATTATTTACAGCATAATAATATGCTAAATCTCTTCTTTCTTTAAAACTTAATGGTCTTACAATAAATTGATAAAGTAAATGACATGGTGGAAGTGCCATATCTTTAAAATCAGCCTTATTCCAGCCATTAATAATATGATAACGACTGTATGGATTTGTTTTAAGACCATCTAATACATCTTTTATTTGGTCGACACCGTTTTGATTACGCCATTGATAACCATAAACTTTACCAAGGTCACCTAATTTATATATAGAATCCCATTCGCCCTCATAAAATTTATCAAGATTTTTGTTTTTTATTGCTTCAATAAATTTATCAATATTATCATATTTTGGTTCAAATCCTCTGTCTTTAGCTTGTTTTAAATACCATCTATAAGCATCAGAATTCCAGATATTTACATTATTATCGACAAGATATTTTATGTTTGTATCTCCATGTAAAAACCATAAAAGCTCGTGTACAATGCCCTTCCAATACATTTTTTTTGTGGTAAGCAGTGGAAAACCATCTTGTAAATCCATTCTAATTACAGCATGAGATATACCAATCGTATTTGGCATATTTGCTCTACCACTTTCTTTCTCGACACCATTGTCGAGAATATCTTCAAGTAAATTTAAATATTCTTCCATAATTTAATTATTTTTCGATAATTTACCAAATGCATTATTATTAATTTTCATTTTTCCTTCAGCAATTAATTGTTGTTTTGCTTTATCAAGAACCATACAACAAATATTTCCTTTATTTTCATTATGATATTTAATAAATTCCTTACGAATTTTAGTTGTAGTTAAAGCAATTATTTCTCTTGCTTCTTTACGATATTGTAAAGCAATTTCATTATTAATTACTTTTCTACATTCTTTAATTAGTATTGTTTTTTCTAAATCCTTAATTAATTTACGGTAGATTTTCATTTTATTATTATATCTTTTTGTCCAAATTTTATCCTTTTGAAAAGCAATTAATTCCTTTGATTTATTATATATTGTTGATGATATTCTATATTCAGGAGTTAACTGTTTTTTTAATAATTCTTTATATAATTCATTTTTTTGACCATCAGTTAAGCCAACATTATCTTTAGGTTCTGAATATAAAATATATATTGGATTTGAATTATTCTTCGAATCAATATATATTTTAACAATCAATGTTATTGTTTTTAAAATTTTAATCAATTCTTTTATTGTTGTTTTTCCTTCAACAGTATATACTATATTAAAAACACCATTTGTTTTATCAAGCACTGGTGGGGTTTTAACTAATTCTGGATTAATTTTTTGAATATGAACTTGAACATTCGAACCATCATCTAATTTAAATTCACCGATTAATGATATTGTTGATTCATCGTTTGAATTAAAATATTGATAATCGAAGCCATCAATATTTGTGAAATCCATGACTTCATCAAGTTCCTTATTAATTATTTCAATTAATGTAAAATAATCAGTTTTCATAATTTTTATTGATGTTTAAAAACCTGTACTCCCAAAACCACCTACACCTCTTTTTGTGCTAACTTCAAATTCATCAATTAAATTTAATTCAATTGTTTCATATTTTGAAATTATCATTTGACCAATTCTATCACCATGTTTAACCAAAAAATCTTGATTACTTAAATTTATCAAAATTATTTTAATTTCTCCACGATAATCACTATCAATTGTTCCGGGTGTATTAAGTATTGTAACACCACAATTAAATGCTAAACCAGAACGTGGTCTTATTTGTGCTTCATAACCAATAGGTAATTCAATAAATATTCCTGTTGGAATTACGCATCTTTCTAATGATTTAATCACAATTTCTTTATCTAAATTTGCACGCAAATCCATACCAGCAGAACCTTCTGTTGCATATGTAGGTAAACTATTGTTTGATTTATTAATTATATTAATTTTTCTCATATTTTATATTATCTGTTATCTCCACTTCCATGTAATGTATTTCTATCTCTACGAGATTTTAATTTTTCAATATTTGATGTTGCTACATCATCTAATCCAATATCAAGATTATCGCACATCGATGAAATATACCATAACAAGTCCCCCAATTCTTTTTTTATTTCAATTACATGTTCTTGTGTAATATGACCGCCATCATCTCTAATAATTTTCTTTATTTTACCTTGAACTTCACCAGCTTCACCTAGTCCTAATCCATCATAAGCAACCGCTAATAATAATTTTACATCAATTGGTGTATCAGGATGTGTTTCTAAGAATTTATCTAATGATATTTTAAGAAAATTTGCTTCGGTTTGATATTCTTTAAAGGTTGTTATTACCATTACTCATTTTTTTAAGTATTCCTATTGTATTAATAATTTCTTGTTCCCCTTTATTTTGAACTGCTTCTATTTCGGCACTATAATCCTTTACTAATTTTTCATTAATTTCTCTAATTTCTTTAATTTTATTTAATGCAAAACGTGCTTGAGAACCATATTCATCCAAATCAATAGATGAAATATTACCTCTTAACTCAGAATAAATTATTTTTTCATAATTTTTTTTATTGGCATAAAATTCCAATGTTATTTTAAGTAATTCAATTAGATTTTCATAATCTTGAGTACTATTCATTATCTTCTTCTAATTTATTGTTTTCAACAATTTGTTTCAAATCTTTAACTATCAATTGTTTTATTTTATTTATTATGTTTTGATTAATTGAATGATATCCAGTAATACAACTATCACCAATTCTTATTTCTTTGCCAACACCATAATAATCTTCATAACTTTTATCTAAATATGGAATTCTAGTTCTAAAAACAATTTCAATTGAATTATTGGATAATAGTTTAATTAAATCATTAAAATCGTTAATATATTCATCTTTATCATAAAAGACATTATTATGAAATATATTATTCGTTATTTTTGTCATTTAATTGTGTATTTATTTTATCTTCAACAATTTGTTTCAAATCTTTAACTTCATTAGGATATAATGTAAATTCCTTACGAACTGAATGTGCTTTGTTGTTATTTATTTTTTGATGAAAATATTTGCCTTGAGATTCGGCTTTTTCAAATTCATTGTATTTTTCAAAACTAACATTACTATAAGAATATGTATGTCCTCTACTAAATGCAATATAAAGTCTTTCTGTTTTAGGAAAATATGTAGTTTTTAATATATTATCGGAATTAAAAACTGCTTCAATATAACCAATACTTTTATCTTTATCTTGAAATTCTTTTCGTTCTACTAACATTAAAAATGTATTAAGTAAATATAAATATTATTTATGATATTGATGATACTAACACATCGCCAATTCCATGTTCCTCTAAAGTATAATTAATAGGAAATGTTTGAGGATTTTTGGAATTAGTGTTTTTCCACATCTTAAACTTTTCCATATTTTTTGTTTGTTTAAAATGATTTAATAAATATGTAATCGCATTTATTTTATTTTCTGCCAATACATAATATTCTGTGCCATAGTCATTTGGATTAAAATAATAAAGTTTCATGTTTTTTATGTTTTTAATTTAAAATGTTTTTATATATAAAAAATTTATCTTGCAAATGTATTAAAAGTATCTCTAAAATGCAAGTATTTATCTAAAAAAGATTATGTCACTTCCAAAAAAAGCTAAATTAACCATTGATACTAACCCACCAAAGATAGGTACTGAATATCTTAAATATGGTATGGATAGAATTGCTGACTTAATGAAAGAAACTAATTTAGATACCAAATATTTACCTAGAACCATTTTGCTTGAAAATTTAGACCAAGCACTTTTTGATTATGTTAATCAATATGGTATGAAAGCTGTTATCGATAATAAAGAAGTACCAACATTTTATCTTGACAATGACCGTTGGGGTGAATTCAGCAAAACTTGGAGATTTATGGACGGGGACCACAATGTTCCCACACCATATATTACTGTAAGACGTATTGATAAACAAGCTGGTACAAGACTTGGAACAATGTATAGAATTCCACAACCACGTAAATTCAGATATATGAATGTTCCTATATTAGATGAAGGTGAAGTAATTTATTTACAATTTAAAATGCCAGAACCAGTTAATGTTGATATGATATATGAAGTGGCATTATTTACTAAATATCGTGTGGATGTTAATTTATATGATGAACAAGTATTAAAAAACTTTGCTTCACGTCAAGAATATCTTACAATTAATGGAAATCCAATGCCATTATTATTTGAAGGTTTTGCTGAATCAAATCCTATTGAAAATATTGATGGTGATAGATTTTTTGTTAGTAAATATGCTTTAAAAATCTTAGGTTTTATTCAAGATGAAAAAGAATTTCAAATGGTTAAAACTCTTAGAAAACCAGTTATTGGTTATTCTGTTGTATAACTATCTTTTGTAGAATTGAATGTATTTCCCGTTGGATAATTTTGTTTCAAATTATTAAAATCAGATACTGTGTTATTTATTTTATTTGTATATGTAGAACTATTATATAATTCATATGCATTGATATTTGGACTTGATGTTGTTGAGAAACTCCATGTTCTCGAAGTTAAATTCAAAATTGCTTTAAAATATAATTTTTCTGGTGTTTTAAGTGCTTGATTATCTCTATTATAAAATAATTGAATTTTACCATATTTTGCATTATAAAAACTAAATTTAATGTATCCAGTAGCATATACATTAGATAAATCAATATATGATTGTGGTACATACCAATAATTAAATTGGTTTTTTATTTTTAAAAAATTAATTAAAGGACTTGTACCAACTAAATAATTTGCAGTATTATTATTTGCAAGAATTTTTGTTAAATATGTTGTAAATATTTTAATTTGAGTATTTGGATTATAGGTGTCATAAAAATCTAAAATAAAAAAACTATTGCGTATTGTGTCACGATTAAAATCTATTTCATCTTGTGTAAATCCTGCATTTATAAATGAAATAGAATCAACATTATTTGCCATTTCATTTATAGCACTATCTAAATGAAAATAAAATGATAAATTATTTTGAATGGTACTATTAAATCTACGTACTTCAGTATCATTTACAGGATTAATAAGTTCGTCCTCAGTATCAATTGTTAAATTATCTATTTCTTGTTGATATCCGGTAAGACCTATACTAGAACCTAAACTGAATTTTAAATTCAAATCAAGATTATTAAATTTTATTGTTTCTTTAATTACTGGCATGGTGCTCCTATATTACCTAAATTTGTCATTGGTGTTATGTTTAAACTACTTGCATTTTTACTAAACCATATATTATTAAATATTTCTTTTGTATGTGGTTCGGTCATATCTGGAACTATTGATAAAATAATTCTTGAAAATAAATATCTTCTTTTATTTACAAAAGGATAATCAACACCAATTCCAGTTAATGGGTCTACATATCCTTGTGGTAAAATATCACGCCAAACAAGATTTCCTTTATTATCTATTGGTATTGCATATTCTGGTATTGTTGTTATAATATCATATGAAGTACTACCAGTATTAGCACTATCAAGTTCATTAGAAAAATATCTTAATTTAAATGAAATAAATGGATTGTATTTCCAACGAAGTACACTTACATCTGAACATGTTGTTGAAATATAATATGTTTGTTCTGATACAGGTGTTTGAAGAAATTCTGGTATATTATAATTAATTAAATCACCATATACAGTACTACCTATAACTAATGGTGTCGTATTTAATAATGTTTGAATTGGTGTTAAACTAGTATCCCAATTAGTATATTTAAGAACTTCTGTTACACTTGGAATATATTTGGCATATAGAAATAGTTCAGTTATAGGTATTAAATAATTTTGTTCTGTATTAAGAGAATTAAATGATTCAAAATATGTTGAAATATCAAAATCTCTTTTAAAATTAAATGCGTAAGTTTGTTCACCATATACATTATTAGAAAAACCTACTGGAAATAGTTCAAAATCATTTGGGGTTGCAATTACTTCAAAATGTCTTACAAAAATAGATGAAGAATGTTGTGCTGATGGTTTAACCAAATAGAATTCAAATGAATTTTCTATGGTTTTAGAATTACCATTAAATCTTGGAGTTAAAAAATCTTTAAATTCAGTATAATTATTTATTAATCCATTTAATAATGACATATATTCAATTCTTCCATAAATTCTATAAATTGCATTTTCTTCTCTTTCTATATTAAAAATTTCAGTTTCACTAACTGCATCATTAACATCATATTCCATAAGTTCAGATGTATTGTTGAATAATTCAACTTTATCGTATGTATCTACATTAACAGAATTAGTGTTTTTCTGACTACCAAGCAGTATTTGAATCTTTTTATCCATATAATATAAATACCTTAAAATTTTTTTCTTGTTTTTGTAACATTTTTGATTGAAATTCGTATATAATAGAAAATGATTCAAATTATGATTCAAATGTTTAACTAAAAACAAAAAAATGAAAAATTTAATTTATTTTATTCTTGCAATCACCTTACTTAGTGTAAGTTGTAGTAAAAAAGACGATGGTAATGTTACACCTACTCCGGTAACTAAAACACCGGGTCAGCTTCATCCCGAATATTTGGGAAAATGGCATTGTGATTCAGTATATACTGATGGAAAATTGAATTACTTTGTTACTGGTAATAATTATGAGTTTCAAGATACTAAGTGTATTAATACTGATGATAAAGTTGCTTCAATTCATAGTGTTTATGATAATTGGACAATATCTGGAACTACTTTAAGTTTGAATATTATAGATGACAACACTCCTTATACCATGACAATTATAAAAGCACCTACCAATAATAAAATGGTATTATTGGATTTTGGATATACTGAGTATCTATCTAAACAATAAAAATACAAGCATTAAAAAAACCCTCTTAAATTAAGTTTTAAGAGGGTTTTTAATGGTATAAATTTTTTTTAATACTATTTATAGAAAACAAAAAATAATGAATAGAATTATTAACTTGGAAAAGGAAAATTATTCATCAATAGATGATAATGATTATGTTCGTCTTAAAGAAATAATAAGAGTTGTCAAAGATTCCAACAAATATGAATTTAAACCCGATATAGAAATATTATCTAAATTAGGTTTAAAAGAAGGCGAAAAAATGACAGATAAACAAATAAAAGAGTGGTGTATTTTACGAGATAAAAAAAGAAATAGTCAAAAATTGTCATAATTGGTTCTATATGGCAATATCTGAGTAAATAAATATAATATAAGTCCTTTACAATATTTTATAATATCTTCATCAATTATTATAGTTGTATTAATTTTCTCATAATTAATTTTATCAGTTAAAAAAGCAGTCCAATTCGTTCTATCAAAAGTTTTGCCTTCATTAATAACAAAAGCAATAATCATATCATTTAGACTACTAAATTTCTTTTCTTTGTAATAAGAAATTAATATGGTTTGTTCTTCATCAGTTAAAATAACATCAAGTTTTCTAATATCATTAAGAATTTTATCTATCATATCATCCATATCTCATTTATATTTGTTTAATTCAAATATACTATATAATAGATTTAATAAGACAATATATTCTGTAATTGTAATCGTATTAAATGGGAATTATTATAATGGTTAAGGTGGAAAGAAATAAAAGAATTTGCAATTTTATTTAAATATTAAGCAACATAAAAAACCTTCTTAAATTAAGTTTTAAGAGGGTTTCTTGTTATATAATATTGAAATCAGCCAATAATTGTATACAATCATTACCATACATACCTTTAAATAAATAAGCTGTTTTTAATTCATCTGCAGGAATTGTTGTAGTTGGAGCGTATTCATCCCAACCAAATAAATAATATTCTTGACCATTGGTATTATAACCAATTGGTTTTGAATTTTGATATTTATAATATTGATTTGAAACAGATAATTGTATTTTATGTGGATTATATTCATTATATTTATTATATGCGGGGTCAGCATTATTCCATTTTCTAATATTAATACCTTTTATTGGAATTTTACTTAATTGTGTTAATTCACTTTTTGGAATATTAATAAATGCTGTTTGAAATGCATCACCTCTTAATATATTGGAACTATCTTTTATTCCAGCAAATAATTTTTGATTATTTGATTGAATAAAAAAATTGTTGGAAATATCACTAGGACTATGATAAACATCTGCAAACTCGTAAAGTCTATTTGGTGAGTCAGGAGAAAATGCCCAACCATAACAAGGAAAACACAAACAAAAATTTAACCATTGACCACCAAAATATCTATTACCTTTATTATCAGGATTTGATAAATTATCAAAAGTAATTACATTTGGTGCAAAATCATATATATATTGACGTTGTGTAGGATTTGTGATACCTGTTGATGGAGTAATAATATAATTTTGTTGGTCAGTTGTTTCTCTTTGTGTTACCCAATCAGTTCCGGCAACTTTAAACCAAGAACCACCAATAGAAGCATGACCAATAGAAGTAGTAAATGTGTTTTCAGTGTTTACATTATTTGCTGTATTAAAAGCAGGACTGTGAGACCATTTTGTTGGATAAAATTGAGCGACACTATATACACCACCACCAGTAAAAACATAATAACTTTTTCTCCAAAAATCATTATCACTCATTAATGCTCCTACTGGATTAATACGAATATCGGACGTAACAAAACTTTCATTAGAATGTAAAGCAACTGTTTGTGGTATTTTAAACCATCCCCTTGCTTTATGTTGTGGATGGTCACCAGCATAATTATGTGATGAAGACCAATATGAATTTTCTGGTAATTCTATAAGGTCAGGATATTTAATTAAAATCATTCCAAAAAATTTAGTAAAAACACCTGATGTTGAATTATCATTAACAACAGTTTCTTCACCAGTTGAACTTGTTATTACTTTAACTCTATTACATGGAATGCTTAATAAAAAATCACCATTAGTATTATATTCAATATATTCTGATTTATCTAATTCTCTAATTTGTTTTTCTGTATCAGCATGAATCCAATCAATATTTCCACCAACAAGTGGTACATCAGTAGTATATGTAAATACTCTAATTACTGGATTGGCTGTTCTATATGTTCTTATATCCATATTATTTCTATTTTGACCACCAGAATTACCATCATCAGTATCCAAACTATAAAAACCTAAATTATCAGGACTTGCAGCAGGATTACCAAAAATACCATATAATCCCATTGTCATTGTAGTACCAAATATAACAAATGATGAAGATAATATCGCTTTTATTCTAAAGTTTAATTGTGTTATTCCTATTTCAAAATTTGTGGTATCTCCCCAGAAAGGAATTATATCAACAGTAATTTCTTGTGTTTCAATATTTGGTAAATCTGTTAAATCAATTGCTGGTTTTACTGCAGAGGCATTTTTAGTAAAAAGATTTGGTGAATATCCGGCATTTATCATACTTGCAGGCGACATACTATATTTACCAATATCTGTAATATCAACACTAAGATGAACTGTTTGTGTACCTGTTGGTACTCCAAAAATCATATAATCGCCAGAACTATTTGTTAATGCAGTATATTTATAATATTTTTTATATACATTTAAAAATGATTCATTTACAACTAATTCTGGTTTTATTGGAAAACTACCAAAAGGTTGTTTAGGTTTAAATGTACCTGTTTCTTGATTAAGTTCCGAAACACGAGGTAATAAATTATATCTTTTTCCATCATTATTTTTATCTCTGGGTGTTTTATATGGATAGATACTATATATATTGCTATCTTCTGCATCCGCATCAGTTAATGGAATAAATATACTTATTTTAGCATTTGGAACACCCACTCCATCATTTGCTGTTACTCTACCAACTAATACACCATAATCAGCATTAAAATTTTGATAAGCATCTTCTGTACTAAGATTTAATGTTAAAAATTCAAGTGTTTCAACATCCTGTTCAAGTTTTACTTTTATATATTTATCTTGACCTTTAGTACTTGTATTGCCAGTGCCTAAAAAAATTCTTTGAGATTTATTCATAAATATTATTTTTTATAAATACTAACATCAAGAAATCCTTACCTATGTAAAATATTTTTAAAAATAGAATTTAATATAATAATTTTACATATGTTTGTAACATTTTTAATTGAAATCCGTATATAATAGAAAAATGATTTAAATGTTTAACTAAAAACGAAAAGTTATGAAATATTTATATGCTTGGTTAGTTGCTTTATTAATATTTGAAGCAGAGGGAATGGATTATGATGGTTATTATAACCTAACACCAAATTATTATAATCCATTAACTTATATTTACTTATTATTGGAATATATTGTGTTAATATCAATATTTATAATAAAATATTTATATCATAATTTTATGAAATATTATTATAAATTTATGTAAATAATATTCCATTTCTAAATTTTAAATTAGATTTTAATGAATTTGAATTATAAATTTTAATTAATAATTATTATTGACTACACCAGTATCTGTATTTTTAGATTTACTTAATTCATCTGCAATACTATTTTCTTTTCTAGGTATCCATTGAAGTGTAATAATATTTTTCTTTCTTAATGCTCTGTACAATTCTATTGCTTGATGTGCATATGGAATATACAATCCTTTCTTTATTTTCCATAATTCCAATGTTTGCATAATAACTAGTTTACTATCACCGTAAATATTAATTCTCACACCTATTTTATTTTTCATTAATTTAAAAATCATTATTAGTGCAAGATATTCCGCAATATTACAAGTATTACCAATTTTTGCTTTATAAAATCTAGATTTTTTAAATTCTTTGTCTTCACTTGTAATATAAACACCCCAACCCATGTTTCCGTTGGGATTCTTGGGTTCACAACTACCATCAAAATAACAATTATAAATTTTCATATATACTTATAAAAATATTTGATTAAATATTAATATCAAAAGTTTTTTCAAATTTCATGTTACCACAATCATAAATTTTTAAATATCCATTATCATTCATTATTTCAAATTCTGTTTTATTTTTATCAAAACCTTGTTTCATAAGAATATTTTTTCTAAATGAATATCTATAATATCTTTTAATTTCTTTAATTTTATTATTATAATACCAATAATTTGGCTTAGTATTGCCAATGAAAGTAAATCCCAATTGCTTATATAAACCACCTTGACTATACCTTCTATCTGCAAACGTTAAAATTGATTTTGGAGCGTATGTCTTAGTAAAATAGCTAAACAATTTACTTGCCCCACCAATAACACTTGTATTAAGTTTATTGCAAAATCTATGCATCTCATACTCTCCTTCAATATTAATTTTATTACCCATAGCAATACGTTTTTTACCAAAAGTCATAACCAATACCAAATCATTATTATAAAACAAACCTATTCTAATTTTACTATTAATATTACCTTGTATATGATTATTATTTAAGAAGTTATTACATGTTATATTATTAATTTCTTTAAGTATTGTTTTTCTTGCAAATATTTTATTCTCAATAATACCTAACTTAGATTTAATTATTGATTTAACAATTTCCTTTTTATTAACCCACTCATCTTCAAATATGTGAAGCAGTTGTATGCCTTGTTGTTCACATAAATTAGTTTTGTTAAGGTGATAATTCTTATCTTTATATAATTCTGAATGCCAATATAATCCATTGAACTCAATACCTAATTTATTGTCTGGTAAATAAATATCAATTTCTTTATTATCAATTCGTATTTTTTCTGATTTTATGTTTATTTCATTATTAATAAAATCTTTAATTTCGTTTTCTTTAATTGAAACATTTTCAGAAATTGGGTTACATTCAGTACAGACATTTTCTATTTTTTCTCTTAAACGATTTTTTAATAATGAAATATTTATTGTAAAATTATTATGTTTTTTACATAAATTAGATATAATAAGTTCATCATATATAGTATATTCAACATTATTTTCATTTATGTTTAAATTTTTTGCCCATAGTTTTTTATTTTTTATGCGTAATGTCTTTTTAACACTAAGAATAATTTTATTTTTTATTATTGAATTTTGTGATGGAATTTTGACACCAAATTTTTTTAAATTTGTTTGTTTGGTTTTTTCTTTAATATTATTATCTTTTAATGTACAATCAACACCATATTTAGTTAAACATGTTTGTTTTTGTTTTTCCTTATTATTATAATATTCATTACCATATCTTTTATTTTTTGTTTGTTTTGATTTATTATTAATTTGAATATTCTGCATTGGATTTTCAACATTATATCGTTTCAAATTGGTTTGTTTTTGTTTCTCTTGTTGAGATTTTAATTTAAGATGATGTTCAACACCATATTTTTTTAAATTAGTTTGTTTTGTTTTTTCTTTAACACTATCTAATTGTTGCGGATGTTCAATACCATATCTTTCTAAATTGGTTTGTTTTATTTGTTCTTTTTTTTCTTCAGAAAGTAATGTATATTTAAATCCAAAGTTTTTTATTGATGTTTTTTCTCTTTTGATTTTAATATTATTGTCTTTTCCAATACATTGCATTGAACAATATTTTGAAAATCCTTCACTAAATTTTTTAAATCTAACTGGTTTTCCACAAATAATACATAAAGGTATTTCATGAATATCATAAAACAATAAATATAATTTTGCATTAAATGATATGGTTGAATTGAATTGATTGTTTATTTGATTAAAAATTTCATTATAATTTTTTTTAAAAAATGATTCTGTTGCTCTTCGTGATATAATATTATTAGTATTATTATCAATAATTATATTTTTTATAATATTTTTCATATGTTTATAATATTTAGTGCTACAAATATAAATACTTATTTTTTAAAAATAAAATTTTTTTTAAAATAAATATAAAATTTTATTGGAAGAATTTAAAAGAATTTAAGATAGAAAAATTGAAATTTTTAAAAATATAAACCGAAATAAATAAAATTTGATAAAATCTGGATTTATGAACAAAATAACAAGATGATAATAATTAAGACAAATCTTCTTTTCAATTATTTTTTAGTATTTATTTGAAAAACAATAAGGCATTGTTTATAAAATGAAAAATAATAATGAAAAATAAAATAATTAAATAACATGGCAGAATTTGTATTCACCTCACCGGGTGTAAAATTTAAAGAACGTGATTTAACGTATGTTGTACGTAATGTGGGAATTACCTGTTTGGGTCTTGTAGGAGAAACACTTAAAGGACCTGCTTTTGAACCTGTATTCGTTCAAGATTCAACTCAATTCACAAGCAGATTTGGTGGACAAAGCACACAAAAACTTTCAAATGGAAATCTCCAATATCAATTACCATATGTTGCCAACTCATATCTTAGTGAAACTAATCAACTTTGGGTAACCAGAGTATTAGGACTTAGTGGATATGATGCTGGAAATGCATGGGCAATAACATTAAGTGCTGGTGTTGACCCAAGTACTGTTGCATCAAGTGGAATTCCTGTTGTTTCAACCCATACATTTACAAATAACCAATATTTGGGTGTCGCATTGATGTATCAGGGTCAAACAGGTACGTATTCTTCAGGATTTACTAAACATCTTGGTAATACATTTACTGAATATGTACACACATTTACTGCAACTACATTGAGTATGACTGGAAGTGGTACAACTAGAGATAAAGTAACATTATTTACAGGTACTTCATATAGTCAATATGAAAATATGGTGTTAGCTGTAATTAGAAGCAGAGGTACTTCAATAATTCAACCACATAGTACTCAACTTACAACATTTGATACAACTATACTTACTGTAAGTGGTAATACTACAAATATTGGTGTTGGTGATTTATTTAGTCAATTTATGCTAAGAGCATATAGTACTGGAAGTACACAATATTATACAGTATCATTAAATCCAAACTCAAGTAGTTTCTTACCAAATGTAATTGGTTCAGCACCAAAAGACAAAAAAACAAAAATTTGGGTTCAAGCAATTTATCCTGACCTTATTCAGAAATTAGATTCAGAAGGTATTGGTTATGGTATTAATACAACATTAATTACTGCCACTTCAAATAATTTTACAAATTATAAAATTGGATTCCAAACACCTGAAACTCCTTGGGTTGTATCTCAATTAATGGGTAATCATGTTAATAGATTATTCAAATTTATTAGTATTTCTGATGGTGATGCTGCAAATGATGAAATTAAAATAAGTATTGTTAATATTAATCCAGACACTTATGAATTTGATGTAGTTGTTCGTGATTTTAACGATACTGATGCAAGTCCAATAGTACTTGAAACATATTCAAAATGTACAATGATTGAAGGACTTAGTAGTTATATTGCACAGAAAATTGGTACTACTGATGGTATTTATAATCTTGCAAGTAAATATATTATGGTTGAACTTGCAACAGATATTCCAAATGATGTATTTCCTGCAGGTTTTGAAGGTTATGAATTTAATGACTATGCAATGTCAGCAACAAGTGACCCAACAACTAATGGTATCCCACCAAAAATTTTCTATAAAACAAAATATAGCGAAACTGATAAAGTAAATAAAGTATTTTTAGGTATTTCTGAACATGGTTATGATAGTACCAATTCAACTGGTAGTGGTATTAATCAGAACTTTTTTAATTATAATGGTCAAAACGGTTTTGTTAAAACAAAAGGATTCCATATGGATTCTGGTGCAACTGGTATATATACTAATGGTACAATATATATTGGTCAATTTGAAGTTGGTGCGGGACAAATACAAACATATCTTGATACCAATGACCCACTAAATCCATATTATAGTATTAAAACAAGAAAATTCACTTTTGTTCCTGCTCGTGGTTTTGATGGATGGGATGTTAATAGAGGTATAAATGGTGAAGACCGTTCATATGGTGATGGTTATCAACAGGGTGGTATATTTAGTGGTCATCCCGGTCATCCAGAAACAATACCAACAAATGATTTTCATGCATGGCAAACAGCAATAAATACATTTTCAAACCCAGAACAAGTTACAATTAATCTTTTCTCAACTCCGGGTATTAACTGGTCAGACCAAAGTATTTTAGTTCAAGATACAATTGATATGATTGAACAACAAAGAACCGATTCATTATATGTAATTGATTCACCAAATATTGATATAAATATAACAAATAATGGTAATACTGGTGTTCCTGATGATGTAGAAGCTGCTCAACAAGTTGTGGAATTACTTAATGATGTTGATATTGATAGTAGTTATTCATGTACATATTTCCCTTGGATTCAAATAAGAGATAATCAAAATAATGTTAATGTTTATATTCCAGCTACTGGCGAAGTTGTAAGAGCAATGGCATTTACAGATAATGTAAAATTTCCTTGGTTTGCACCTGCTGGTTTAAATCGTGGTGTAACTAATGCAATTAAATCAAGATACAAATTGTCTCAAGAAGCTCGTGATATTTTATATGCTGGTAGAATTAACCCAATGGCTGATTTTGCAGAAGCAGGTACAGCAATCTTCGGACAAAAAACTTTACAAGTTAAAGAAAGTGCACTTGATAGAATCAATGTTCGTAGATTATTACTTCAAATTAAAGTTCTTATTGCAAATATTGCTATCAGACTTGTATTTGAACAAAATGACCAAACAACAATTGACCAATTCTTGGCAAAAGCAAATCCTATTCTTGACAGTATTAAGAGAGAAAGAGGTTTGAATGACTTTAGAATTAAAATGGATAATTCAAATAATACTCCAGAAACAATGGATAGAAACGAATTGTATGGTGAAATATTCTTAAAACCAACACGTGCTGTTGAATTTATTGGAATTACATTTACAATTACTCCTTCTGGTGCATCATTTGCTGATGTTGGGGCATAATTTATAATTTTATATTAAAAAGCCATTAAATATATATTTAATGGCTTTTTTTATTTATTTAAAGTATTTATATTTGCATAACCGAATTGGTTAGTAAAAATATAAATTCATCATATATGGCAACAATAGTTAATTTAATTTGCAAACATTGTAATAATATTTTTTATGTAAAAAAAGGAAGGGAAAAACAATTTTGTTCTAAAGATTGTAAATTAGCACATAGAGCACAAGAAGATAATAAATTTTATGTTGAAAAAAAGTGTGAGTATTGTGAAAAGATTTTTAAATCAAAAAAGAAAGAAAAGAAAAAATTTTGTTCATATAAATGCTCTGGTTTAAATAAAAAGAAAAAATCGAAAGAAAATAGACATTGCTTAATATGTAATAAATTATTTATTGAAAGAATAAAATATGAAAGAAAATTTTGTTCTAAAAAATGTAGAGAAATTTGGCAAAGTATTCCAGAAAATAAAGAAATTAGAATTAAAAAGTCGAAAGAAGCGGTATTTAAAAAATATGGTGTTGATAGTACATTTAAAGTTAATAGTATTAGATTATTAGCAACTCATAATATGAAAAAAACATATGCTACGCATGGTAATAAAATTATAAATCGTGGTTTAATAAAAGTTCAACTAAATAGAGATAAATTATTAAAGAAAAGATTTTCAGAAAAAGGATATTCAATATTAGAATTTAATGATGATAATATAAAAGTTTCACATCCTAATGGTCATGTTTTTGAAAACAATAGAAAATTATTAGTAAATAGATTAAATCATGATGTTGAATTATCAACAATATTACAACCAATTGGGTCACCAAGAACAACATTTGAATTAAAAATATGTAAATTTTTAAAAAATAATAATATTAATTATATTCCAAATGATAGAAAAACAATTGATGGTGAATTGGATATTTATATACCTTCATATAATTTAGCAATTGAAATAAATGGACTTCATTGGCATTCCGAATATTATATAAATGACGATTATCATATTAATAAAACAAAAAAATGTGAAGAAAAAAATATTACATTATTGCATTTTTTTGAAGATGAATTACTTGAAAAATATAATATTATTGAATCAATGATAAAAAGTAAATTAGGTATTATTAATAATAAAATATTTGCAAGAAAATGTCAAATAAAAGAAATTAATCCTAAAATAGCCTTCGAATTTTTAATAAAAAATCATATACAAGGTAATGTTAATGCATCCATTAAATTAGGATTATATTATAACAATGAGTTAGTATCTATTATGACATTTGGAAAATTAAGAAACGTTCTTGGTAATAAAATAAAAAATGATAATGTGTATGAAATGTTACGTTTTTGCAATAAACTTAATACTATTGTTGTTGGCGGTGCTAGTAAATTATATTCTTTTTTTAAATTAAAATATAAACCATTTAATGTGATTAGTTTTGCTAATAGAAGATATTCAAATGGTAATTTATATAAACAATTAGGATTTAATTTAAAATATAACACAGCACCTAATTATTGGTATGTTGTTGGAAAGGAAAGAAAACATAGATTTTTATTTAGAAAAGATGTTTTAGTTAAACAAGGATTTGATAAAAATAAAACTGAACATCAAATAATGTCAGAAAGAAAAATTCCAAGAATATATGATTGTGGCAATATTAAATTTATTGATGTTGGAGCATAATTTATAAATTATAAATTGAAAAGACTCACTTATTTAGTGGGTCTTTTTCATTTTCAAGTATTTATATAAAAATAACATAATTTTAAATAAGAAATAATGACAAAAAAAAGTAAAAGGGATAAAATCAATAAAATTGAACAATCCATAGAAAAAACTAAAAAACAAGAAATAATTGAAATAGAAGAAGTTGATAATAAACCAATTGTTGAAGAAAAATCTGAAGTACAACCAGAAATTCTTTTAGATATACCACAAGAAATAATTATTGAGAATAATAATCTTTCAGATGAACAAGTAGCAATTAATGAATTACCAAAAATTGAATTAGTTAATGAACCAATTAAAATAAAAATTGATGTTGCAATAAAACCAAAAAGAACTATTGAAAGTCTTGGTAAGGATGAATTTAGAATGTATCAAAGAACTGGTAGATTACCTGAATAATATAAAATTAATAAATTAACATATATTTCATGTTACCACAATCATATATATAATTATATTGATTTTCTTGCATTATTTCCTTTTCTGTTTTATTTTTATCAAAACCTTGTTTAACCAAAACATCTTTTCTAAATTTAAAACGATAATATCTAATTATTTCATTTTTTTTGAAATACCAATAGTTAGGTTCAGTATTTTTTATATAATTAAATCCTAATTGTTTATATAAATTACCTTGACTATATCTTCTGTCTGCAAATGTTAAAATTGACTTAGGTTTATAATTTTTTGTAAAATAACTTAATAACTTACTTGCCCCACCAATAACACTTGTATTAAGTTTATTACAAAATCTGTACATCTCATATTCACCTTCAATATTGGTTTTATTACCCATTGCAATACGTTTTTTACCAAAAGTTATAACCGACACTAAATCATTATTATAAAACAAACCAATTTTAACCTTAGAATTAATATTACCTTGTATGTGATTGTTATTTAAGAAATTAGAACAAGTTATATTATCAATTTTTTTGATAACACATTTTCTTGCAAAAACTTTATTTTCAACTATACCTAATTTAGATTTAATAATTGACTTGACAATTTCTTTTTTGTATATCCATTCATCTTCAAAGATATGAAGCAATTGTATGCCTAGTTGTTCACATTCTTCAGTTTTATTGAGATGATAATTTTTATCTTTAAATAAATTTGAATGCCAATAAAGTCCATCGAACTCAATACCCAATTTATTATCTGGTAAATATATATCAATTTCATTACCAAACAATATACTTCTATTACCAGTAATATAATTTATATTTAGGGTTTTTAAAAATTCTCTAATTTCAATTTCACCAGTTGAGATACTACCACCCAATGGAAGTAATTTTGTTGACAATTCTGCGTTTGTATTAAATCTATTATTAGCAATATGTCTGGGTGTTTCAAAAATGTGACCATCTGGATGTTTTATTACAATAATATCATTTTCCAAATAATTTAAAACAATATAATTTCTTTGTTTTATTTTTTTTTCAAAATAATCTTTATTCAGTTTAGATTTTTTTTGTTTATTTATGGTTAATGATAATGGATTTTCTACACCATATTTAAGGAAATTATTATCTTTTCTTTTATTTTTTATTATTTCTGATTGGATTGCAAATTCTTTCCCATATTTCAATAAATTTGTTTGTTTTGTTTTTTCTTTAATATCTGGATGTTCAAAGATATTACTAATATTATATTTATTTAGAATAGTATCACTTCTTTTCTTTTTAAAGATATTGAATTTTAATGGTGAATCAACACCATATTTTTTCAAACAGGTTTTTTTTGCTTTTTCAATTCTAATTTTACTAGAATTTTTACATTGTTTTGAACAATATGTTAAATAACCTTCACTAAATATACCTCTCCATTTAATATGTATTCCGCAATTATTACATTTAGGAATTTCAATTATATTATATAAATAATTATATAATTTTTGTGTAAATGGAAAATCATTTGTTTTAAAAAAATTATCATGATAATTGTTAATTAAATCAATCAAACCAATAAATTTAATTAATATGTGTTTTTCTTTTGTTTTATATCCCGAACCATTATTATTTAAAAAATAATTAATTAATTCCGATTTTGATATATTTTTCTCAATCATAGTATTTATAATTAAATTATGTAAAGATAATTTTAAAAATAATAATATTAACGTAAATTATAAATATAAATACTATGGCAGGAGAAATGATAAGAACGATTCCGTTTAAATACGAACCAAAAAGAGTTAATAGGTTCTTTGCGGAATTCTCAGATACAATCGGACTTGAAGTATGGCAAGTACAAAAGTTCAAAAGACCTTCATTAAAAATCAATAGTGTTCCAATTCAATATATGAATGAACAAAACTATGTAGCTGGTAGATATACATGGGATACAATGTCAATTACATTTATTGACCCAATCGGTCCTTCTACTTCACAAATTCTTATGGAATGGGTTCGTTTACACGCTGAATCACTTACAGGTCGTATGGGTTATGCTGCAGGATATAAAAAAGATATTTATTTAAAGGCATTAGACCCAACTGGCGTTGAAATTGAAAAATGGACACTTGAACAATGTATGATTACATCAATTGATTTTATGGATAATGATTATAGTAGTGATGAATTAACAAACGTGGTTTTAGAAATTCAACCTTGGAGATGTATACTTAATTTATAATCAATTAGTTAAGTATTAAAAAGCCACTTAATTGTGGCTTTTTTAATGTAGATAATTCAGCAATTCTATTATTCATAATTAGATTAACATAATATGACCTATCTTTAGCTTCAATTAATTCATATGAATCATTATTATGTGAAAACCAAACAATATATGATTTACCAAGTTTAACACCAGTAATTTTTTCAATAATATATTTATATAAACCAAGTTGTAATGAATATGTTTCTAAATCACAATCTTCTAATAAATATAATTCATTAAGTAAATGTCTTCCTTTATTTTCTTTACTAAATTTTTTATTTGTTTTCCAATCATAAATTTGGAACACTCCCATTTTAATATTATAAAATAAAATATCAAGCATTCCACCAATCAATGATTCTTTATCATATACAATCATTTCAGTTCGAATTGGTATTAATTTATTATGTACATCATTATAAAATTTATCAACATGTTTTTTTGTTATTAAATATTCACTTAATACAGGGTCAAAACCAAATTCATTTAAAATTAATTGTTTTGGATATTCGAATATTTTATTTTGAAATAGATTTTCAGCATAATCATGTATTGCAGAACCTTTAATAGTACCTTTTTTATTTATAAAATTCCATGCTCTTTTAATTATTTCGGGACTTATATTAAATTCATTACCTTTACAATCAGACCAAAATTCTTCATCAAAATCTTCTTGATATTTATGAATTAAAGTAGTTACAGATATTAATTCTTTACCATCAATATAATATTTATGTGGTTCATCATAAAATGTAATATCATTAAATGATGTAAATAATTCATTAGGTATTTGAATATTCATAGATTGTAAAGGTATAAATTAATTAATTAATTACAATATTTTTTTGTAATATTAGGTCTAATTGTAATTGTTCTAATTTATTGATGATAGCTGATTTATCGGCAGGAAGTACTGAATATCCATGTATATGATTAATTATTGCATCTCTAAAAACGTTTAATGCTTCGACAATAATATCCCCTCTTCCAAGTGGATGTCCTTCATTAAATATTCTTGTTCTATCATCAGAAGTTAGTCTTGCTGCTTTAAATTGTGGATTTCCAGTATGTGAAATTATTGCAATTTTATCACTTGTAATTATAGTATTACTATAATAACAAGTTGATGTATTATTTATAGTAGCAGTTGTTGTATTATTTATTGGTTCAAAAACTAAACTAATTTCAGCAGGATTTTTTGTATTTAATTTTAATATGTTATCATTTTCATGTTTACCTGCTCTAATATGTACTTCATTTATTCTTAATATTACATCAGTATTAATTCTACCAATAATTGCAATATCAGTTTTTATTGGAAATACGCCATCAGCATCAGGATATGTTGATGCTGCTTTTTCTGGATTAACTAATGCATAATTTGTTGTAGATGTTGCGGTAAATTTAGAATCAAACCCTATTTTATGTATTTGAGATATGATACTACCTGTCCAAAATCGACTTCTCATTGGAAATTTAATATCTTCAAGAAATACTCTAACTAATTCGCCAATTTGAGGATACTGATAAATAAATCTGGGTATTAATGGATAACACCAAGGTAAATCATTAATATCTGTTGTACGATTATCTAAATCTGGTATTTTTACTTTAATTCTACCACCATCAGCATCATCATCAATACTCATAACTTCACCATAGTATATTGTTCTTTGTGGAGTAATTGTGGGTTGCTGTTGTTTGTTAGGATTACTTGTTTGTATATATGGTTTATTATATGACATATTTATATTGTTATTTTTTCAATTATCACAACATAATTTTTTTCAAGTTCATCTAATAATACAAGTTTTTCATTGATTAATTTTTCAAGCTCTTCTATTTGAAAACTATAATCAACAATTTCTTGCTTTAAAGCATCATGTTTTGTTTTAATATCATTACCTATTTTAAGTAATTCAATTGGCGTATATTTGCTATAATCTTCCATTTATTATTAATTAATTTTGGTAATATTATATTTTGTACCACAAATGGTTCAATATTAATGTCATTAAATTTAATTGCAAATCTATCTTTTCTTTTGGGTTCATAATTAGTTTGTACTTTCATGTTATTTATTGTATTACTCCAAATGCAGTCATTATTATTATTGTTGAACCATACACAGAAACAGGTCCTGATGGTGAAGTGCCTGTTCCTGTGAGAGTTATTCCGGGTGGAACTGCTACAGTAATAACAGCATCCTGTTGAAATGCTTTGATTATTTCTTCAATTCGAATTCTTTCCATAATTTCATCAGGATTAACACCACCTGAAGGTAAAACACCAACAGGTAATCCCGCTTCACTTTTTCTGGCAATAATACGTGATGCAATTTTAGTTGGTGATAGACCGGGACGTAATGGAACACCAATTAATATCATTGGTGTTGGAATAGGTGGCGGTCCACCAAGAGATGAAAGACTTAATACTTTATTAAATCCCCCAATAATTGCATTAATACTACTATAATCAATTGCCATGTTACTTATTTGCCTTTAGTTCTTTAATACTAATCCATTTCCAACCCAAAAACCATTTGGTCATCAGTATCCTGAACCAATTTGGTTTTACAGTTGTTGCGAGTTGTGTGCCTTCTATATCACCATTATCAATGAGATAAACGCCCACAAACTGTTTGTTTAATTTTTGGTCTACTATCATATTATTTATTTAAAATTTATCCTGTTAAACTTGATGCAATATTACTTGTACCAGTTAAACTTAAAATTATATTAATATATTGATTTATTTTTTCTTTAATTACTTTTTTTATTACTGGTGTTAATAATTTTATTAGATATAAAATTGCTAATGCAAAAATAAATTCTGCAACTATTTTTATTATTTCTTTTGCAATACATTTAATACAAATCTTAAATTTTTTCATATCATCCTTTGGATTGCTAATTAATACAACTCCATTATTTTCAAAAGCACTCATTACACCCAATAATACTCTAATTTGTGGTGCAGTAGTTACAGCTAATAACATTGCCATTGTAATTGCACCAATTATTTTTTGAAAAAATCCATCTTTTATTGTTTGTTTATTTTCTGTAGATGTTTCTGTATTATTACTTTGGTCAATTGTTGCTTCTACGGCATTACCAACTGCAAATGGGTCAGTTGACCCAGATATTGATGAAACTAAATTTTTAAAATCATCATACGATAATTGTGCTGGCATAATACCACAACCCATATCATAATTTACAACACCATCAACCATTTCACGTGCTTTTTGAAGTAAATCTGCATAATCACTTGGTGAAATTGTAAATGAATCATCATCATTTAATAATTGTTCCAACATTTTTTGAATTTGTAATTCATCGTATGTTTGTTGTATTGTTTTATTTCGTTTATTTGTAAGTGTACCATAAATACTATCCATAGTATTACTTACAATTTCTTTCTGGTCAAGTATTTGCGCATTATCAATATAATTACTAAAATAATCACCAATATTTGAACTACTACTATTATGGGGTTTTATATTAAAACTATCTGATGTTGCATTATAATTAATTGTCATATTATTATATGGAGTATCAGTACCAGAATTTAAAATAGCATCATGTGCTGAACTATCAAAATTTGGAGTAGAAGTATTATATAATAAACTACCTTCACTTGAATTTTTATCAACTTTATATTTACCTGTGGTATCAACATTTTTTACTGGCATTATAACACCGTCTGATGCATATGTTGATGGTAATGCATCCCCAGAATTTGAATGTATAAATTGTTTTTTTAGTGCTGTTTTTAATTTTGGTTCTGAATTACCAACAACTTTTGTAAGCATTTGTCCCACCACTAATTTTAACGCTTCACTACCAGCAACAGTTTTTAATACATCAAGTAAAAACGGAATTATATCTTTTTTATTATTAACAGATGGATATAAATCAGTTGACCTTGGTGTTTTTTGTTGTTGATTTAATGAAGTATATGCACCAATAGTGGTAAAAACACCTCTTTTGTTATCAGATAAACTCATTATTCGTTATTTTTTTTTATTTTCTTTTTTCTCCAATTCATCGGCAACGAATTTAAGTAATTCGTTTCTTCTGTCAGTAGTTACTTCACTCTTTTCTTCTTCTCTATTGCTTTTATAATTATTATTAAAACCACCAACCTTATTATCAAAAACAACTTCTTTTAAATAACGAAGTAACATGATTTTTTGGTCTTGGTTTTTAGCTTCAGCAGCAATTAATTTTACAATTTGGTCACCAATAGCTTGAACTTCGCCACTTTCTTTTACTTTAGTTTCCCATTTTGTAAAAAGTCTAGTAATTTTTGCTTTTATGTTATGAGATTCGTCATAAATTTCTTGAAGTAATTTATTTACGCTTTCTTCATCAAATTTTAATTGTTTACGAGTTGGTCTTGGCATAATTTTATAGTTTTAGTACATATAAATACACATTAATTAGAAAGTGGATTTATCATAAAAATATCAAGAATTCCATTATATTTAAGTTTTTTACTTTCTGGATAATTTATAATATTTATATTTTCAAGATTAACGTCATGTACAATATTTAAATTTTTATCAATAATAACTGCATGTGTTGTGGGTGGTTTATCATTTGGATTATAATATTTAGGTGAATATACACTTGCATAGAAATATCCTTTAACTCCTTCCATATTTTTTAATCTATAAAATTCGGTTCGTAATTTAACAGTTGGTATTCCTTCTCTTTTATTTATTGTTCTATATTGATTATTATTATAAAGACCACCATCATAATTATATCCATATTTATGTAAAAAATGATAAAACGTATTAAACCATTCGTGTCCTAATGTATTAAAATTTGGTACTTCTTCGAGAGATAATTCAAGTAAACTGGCAATTGCTGCTTGCATACAATTACCATGACTTTTATCAATTATTGTTTGATAAATTTTAATCATCCAAAAAATCTGTTTTTTGTAAAAAATATATTTCTTTAAATGGTTTAATGCCTATTCTTATTTCTTTTGTGGATAATCCTGTTTGTTCTTTTAAATATAATAAAATTTTATTTTTAGCAAATTTATTTGTAACTCTTTTATTATATTTTCCTTCTGGAGTATCTTCCATAAATAATACTTGCCAATTTTTTAATACATTAACAATTGCATCACCAACAATAATTTCATTTCTTTTCATTATTGGGTCATTATTGATTTTATCTTCAATTTTGGATATTACAGAATTAATTAATTTCTCAAGTTGATGCTGACTTTCTGTTTCAATTTCATAGGTATATTCAACATTTTGATTAATTTCATCAATATAATCATCAAAAGATAAATTAATTTTCTTTTCAGTATAACTTTTTTTGCTATGGTCTTTATAATAATTTCTAATTATTGTTTGGCAATAACTAAATGCTTTTGTTTTATTTCCCGATTTAGTAATTTTATTTGGATTGAATTTTACCATATGCTCGATTAAATGTGTAAGAGCATTTGATTCAACCTCACTCATATCGTAATTACCAATATGAATGGGATATCGTCTTAATATGGATTGTATCATTTTTTTAAAAGGTTCAATAAGAATTTCATTATAAATTTTATTCTTTTCTTCTAAAGAATTAGAATTTATATAATCTATAACTGCTTGTTCTTCCTTTTCTGCAAAATATGGTACACTAACTTCGAATTCATTTTCATTTTCTTTCATTTATCATAGAATCAAAATAATCAAATTATTTATTCGACAATTAATTTTTGAAGTCTTGACATGTCGATTACTCTATCATTAGAAAAATTAGATTCTTTAGTTGCTGTTTCAAACCAAAATTTTCTTTCATCTACTGGCATATTTTTTAAATAGCTATCAAACATACTACCTTCACGTGTTGATAGATGTTTATAACCAATTTTTGGAATTGTAAATACTTTACTTGCGTTATTTAATGCTCTAAGTAAATATTCATACATAAATGCTAACTTAATATTAGATTTATATTTACCGAGATTAATAAAGTCAGATTTTTTAATTACTGCGCCACTTAATTTGAAATCAGAATATTGTTTTAATGAATTAGCATTTAAATAACCCATTTCGCCATTTTCACCAACAAATTGTTGTGCCCAAACAGTTTCATTTGTTAATTTAATACCCTCATTTTTTTCATTAACTTCAATCATCATGGTTAGAAAAATATCAATTTCTGGATATGTTTGAATATATTTTTCTACATTTCTAAAAAATGTTGTACCATATTCATCATCAAATTCAAGTACTGAAAAATAATTAGTAGTTACAGCATCAACTGCTAAATTAACTTGTGATTGATAATCAGTTTTACCTTGATTTTGTATTAAATTAAATTTAATTTTATCTTGATACTTACGAAGCATAGAATCTTTAAATGGAATAATTTCACCATCAAGATTTAATGGATATACTATAAGTACTTCAGGTAATTCGGTTATATTTTCTTGTTTATTAATAGATTCGATTGCCTTATCTAAAAGACTTGAAATCTGGTCATTATATTCATGTATTGGAATTATTATTGAAACGTTCATGTTTATTTTTATTTAAATTTTATAATTATTTTTATGATACAGCAGGTGGTTCTATTATATTAGTTTCTTGTATTGGTTGTATTACATTCTGAAATAAATTAATTCTTTGTGTTATATAATTAGAATAAATTTCCACTAATTGCTTTTCACTATCGTTTTGATTATATTTAGATGCATTTTTTTCCATTAAATCATATAATTCAGGACTAATATTATCATCTAAAAATTTAACAAGTACATCACCTGCTAATACAGGAAGGTCATAATAATTATCAGTCCATACACCAGCACCTTCAACTGCTTTAATTGGTGTACCATTTTCATCTCTTTCAATCATATATTCAGGCATAATATCTGGTTTTAAACAAATTGGAATTGTGCCAGATTTCATACATTCAAGAGGAAATGTACCAAAACTTGCAATTCTATCAATCCAAACTGCAGCAAAATTGCCTTGTAATCTTTTAGCAAAGTCAACTCTACGCATTGGTTGTGGTGGTTTGCTTTTTGTAACCATTGGGTCAAATGTTACCCAACTATATTGTGGATATTTACAAAAAAATAATTTTACAAATTTTGAAATTTCATTCGCATTTCTACCAATTACTGAAATTATTGGCTTTTGTGGAATATTTGACCTTTCAAAATATTCAGGAATTCCAATATTATATGTTTTAATATTGAATTTTTTACCATAAAATACATCAATCCATTCTTTAAGTGTTGGAGAGGTGGTAATGATATCATATATACCAAATGAAGACCAATCAGTACCCGGAATTAATGAATTAATCATATAATCAACCGATTGTAATAGACCTATTCTTACACAAGGTAAATTTTTAGTTTGTTCCATTACATTTGAAAATACTTCAGGAATTATCATAATATCTTCAGGACCTACAGTAAGTTTAGGGTCTGACATAGGTACATGTTTATGATTTGTAAGTTCTTTTTCAATCCAAACAGGTATAACATAATCACCCTTTTCTACCATAATTATTACTTCATATCCCATATTTTTTACTACAGTGGCATGAAAATAAAGTTCATATACACTTGCAACAGGATTAGTAGATTCAGGTACACAAAATAAAAATTTTGATTTTTTATTTACTATTCTATCTAATGATACCTTAATTTTTTCTATTTTTTCTAATTCAGCAACTTGTGTTGCATTTTTTATTTCTTCACTCATTTTATTTATTTTTATATTTAATTATTTTTTCAAAATATTTGTTATCAATTAAATCTGCAATTTGTAATACTTCTAAAAAACCAGTATAAATATTTTCATTATATGGTCTTTTTAATTTAATTAATTTTTTACCCCAAGGTGTACCTACATTTAAAATTTCAGGGTCAGTAGTAATAAGTACATCAACATCACGCCACATATCTATTGCTTTATCAACAAATTTATAATTTGTAAATCTGCATGATATTTTACTTAAGAAAAAAAGTGTGGGTGGTATACTAAATCTATTTTCAACATTCATTACTATAAAATTTGCAGAATTTGCATATTTTAATAAAAAATTATTAACATGTAAATCCATATTTTTATACATTATTGGTGCTGCACCATGTATTTCAAATAAATAATCCTCATACATAAAACGATTATATACTTCACGTGCTGTTTTTTTTATTTTTTCTTCTTTTTTAAATAATAAAAAGTCTGCAGGTGCTTCACCAGTTTTTTCATCTACTTGATAATCAATTGGATTAACATTTTCTGGTGTTTCTTCTGGTTCACGCATTTCTTTAACTATTTCCTCAGTATCTTTCCACTGATAATATTTAAAAAAATCATAAACATATGGTTGTTTTTCAGGAATTCCTTCTTCACCAAATTCTTGTGCATAAAATCTATCAAATTGAAGCCATTTTGCTCTTAATATTTCGTCAATAACGATACCTATTCTTATTTTACTCATTTTTTTTTCTTTTTTTATTATCTTTTAATATATTTAATTGATATTTGAGATGTTCATTTAATTCTTTCATTAATTCAGTATGTTTTTGAATTAATTCTGATTGTACTATATATATAGGATTAATACATTCAATTCTTGTATCTACTGATTGTGTTGGTATTATTATTATTTCACCTTGAAATGTTGCTGGTATAATTTTTTTTGTAACTTTTTGTGTGAAAGTTTCAATATCCACACTACGAATACCTGCAACACCAATATATATAACTAATATTTTATTTTCAATTTCTTTTTTCATTTTTTATTTAATTCTTTACTTTAAATAACACTAAATTTTCTAAATAGTATCAATTATATATTAATACGTGTTTTATTTAAAAATCTTGAATTATGTTGAAAATTTTTTTCGTAGTATTTATTTACTGAAAACAATAATAAAATATAAAAATTTATAAAAACATGGGAAAAGAAGAAGAATTACAGCCAAAAGAAAGTATTGGTGAAGTGCTTAAAAAATATAAAGAAAAACGTGGTGAAGGTATAATTCCATCACAACCAATATCTAATAATGTTATTGGTGAAATACCAAAAGCACCAACATTTAATCCACAGGAATTTGAAAAAACTATGATGAAAGAAACCGACCCAGATTTAATGACTTCATATGAAATTGTTAAATTACCTTCAAAGGGTTTATTTTATGCTAATCAAATTAATGAAGTTAATGTAGAATATATGACTTCAAAAGATGAGGATTTACTTACAACTCCTTCATTACTTGAAAGTGGTATGGTTTTAGATATGTTATTAAAAAGAAAAATTAAAACTGCTGGTGTTAATCCAGAAGATTTATTACCGGGTGACCGTAATGCAATTATCTTATTCCTACGTAGTTCAAGCTATGGTCCTGAATATACTGTACAAGTAACTGACCCAAGAACAGGTGTTCCTTTTAAAGCAGTTGTTGATTTACTTCAACTCAGATATAAAGAAACTAAAGAAATGCCAGACCAATATGGTTATTTTACAATTGAATTACCAATGCGTAAAAAAATTGCTACTATTAAATTACTTACTGCTGGTGAAGAAACAAAACTTTTTAAAAAATCAGAATCAATAAAAGAAGCATATAATGAAGAATATAGTCAATATAATACTTTAAAATTAAAAGCACATATTGTTGCAATTAATGAAAAATCAGATAGAGCATATATTGATAAATTTGTGGACGCAATGCCAGCACTTGATGCATTTACTATTCGTAGAAAAATAATTGATGTCAGTCCAGATGTTGATATGTCATATGAATTTATTGCTAAAGATGGCTTTAAATTTACTGCAAATTTAGCAGTTGGTATTGATTTTTTTTTCCCCAACACTTAGCGGGTGAGTATAAAAAAATGGTTAATGAAGAGATATACATTTTAACCAAACACGCTAAGTTTCAAGCAGATTATATCGAGAATCTACCAATATATCGTAGACGACATTTCTTATTTTTATTACAAAAAGAAAATGAAGAAATTGAAAGATTGCAAGAACAAGCAAGAAATAAAAACAATTTTAGACCAAGAAAATAAAAATCTTGGTCTTTGTATTTATATTATATAATATAAAATATTATTATGGCTGATGATAGTAGAACAAAAGCAATGAAAGAACTCCTTAATTTAACTAAGGAATTGCAAACTACATATAAAAGTAATTTAGATATTGAAAAACAAGTAGCTGATTTACAAGAAAGAAGAAGTGAAAGACAATCTCTTATTAATCAATTACAACAAAATTATAATGATTTAAATAATCGTCAAAAAGGTGTTTTAAATAATTTAATTAAATTACAAAATACTGAATACGATACTTTAAAAAAATTATCAAAACAACAACAATTAATTAATGAACAACTTCAAAAAGAAATAAAAGCCAGAGAAAAAATTGTTGATTTAGCAAGTGGATTAGCTTCTGCTTTAAAACAAACTTGGACTTTTTTACAATCACAAGATAAAAATATTAAAAGTACTATTCTTAATCTCGGAATGTCAGGTACTAAGGCAGATATGATGAGAGATTCATTTGAACAATCTGCTGGTTTTGTTGCAAGATTAGGTGGAAGCCTTGAAGATGTTCAAGGAATAATGGAAGGTTTTGCTGATGAAACTGGTAGAGCACGTGTTTTATCTTCTAATATGGTAAAAGATATTACAATGATTGGTAAAGGTACTGGTCTTGGAATTGAACAAGCAACAAAACTTGGTGCTCAATTTGAAATAATGGGTATTGATGCTAAATCAACAATGGATTATGTTCAAGGTGTTGTTGATACTTCTGAAAGAATGGGTGTTAATACAACTAAGGTACTTAAAAATATAAGTGATAATTTTAAAAAATTACAAGGATATACTTTTCAGCAAGGAGTAAAAGGTTTTGCTCAAATGGCAGAATATGCTGAAAAATTTAAAATTAGTATTGATGGTGCATTAAATGCTGCAGATATGGGAAGAACACTTGAAGGTGCGATTGGTATGGTGGCACAATTACAAGTAATGGGTGGTCAATTTGCAAAAATGGATATGTTTGAAACTTTATATTTCGCTCGTAATGACCCAGCCAAATTACAAGCAAAAATTGCTGATTTAACTAAAGGTATTGCTACTTTAAGAAAAAATATTGATGGTACATTTCAAAAATTTATTAGTCCTGCTGATATGGATAGACTTACCCAAGTTGGTAAAGCATTGGGTATTAATGCTGATGAAATGAAAGCAATGGCTTTAAGACAACTTGATATAAGTACAATGGCAGATAAATTACAAGGTATGGGTTTAACTGACCGTGAAAAAGAACTTATTCAAGGTGCTGCATTTTTTAACACTACCACAGGTAAATATCAAGTTCAACTTGCTGGTCAAATGCGAGATATTAGTAATTTAACACAAGACCAAGCTAAAAGTTTTGTTAAGGAAAGAGTTAGTTTAGAAGAACGTGCAAAACAAGCACAAACATTTGATGAAGTATTTAAAGCAACAATTAATGAATTAAAAGCAGCATTATTACCAATATTAAGAGGTATTAATACAATATTAAAACCAGTTGCTAATATAGCTGACTGGATTGGTGATTTTACTAAAGGTTCTAGTGGTTGGTGGAAAGCAGGTTTAATGTTACTTGCTGCTGGCGGTGCATGGAAAATAGCTTCTATTGGAATTAAAAATAGTATTGATAGTTTTATAAAAAGTGGTATTGGTAGTAAAATTACTAATATTGGTAAATTTGGTAAAGGTGGTGGACTTACTGAAGCAGTTGAAGGTGGTGCAGGTAAAGGCATAAGCGGTGGTGCTGCTGCTGGTATTGGTGCTGGTATTGGAATGGGAGCATTAGGTGTTGGTGCTGGTATTGGAGTTGCTGCTGTTGGTATTAGTAAACTTGCTGATTCTTTAAGTAAATTAACACCAGAAAAAGCAAAAATATTAAAAGATATTGTTAAATCATTAGGTTGGTTTGTAATTGGTGGTGCTGCACTTGCTGCTGCAATAATTGCTATTGGTATGGCAGCTACAATAAGTACTGAAGGATTAGGTATGTTAGCTCTTGCAGCATTAGGTATTGGTGCTGGTATTGGTATTGCTGCTGCTGGTATTGGATTTATGGCAATGGGTTTAGCAAAACTTGTTGAATCATCAAAAGGAGCAGGTCCTGCTATGTTAGAAGTTGGTGCTGGTATTGCTGCTATATCATTAGCAATGATGGGATTTACTTTTGGTGCGTTAGGATTTATTACATTTGCTGCAACTATGCATACTATAGCAAAACATGCTGATGCTCTTGTAAAAGTAGGAGAATCATTTAAACAAATAAATGCTGTAATGCATGGTAGTAAAGATGATTTTATTGCAGTTCAAAATGCAGTTGAAAGTATATCAAAAATGAATACTAAAGGTGGTGGTATGTTAGCTGATTTAGCAACACTATTAAAATCTCCATTAAAAGTTGAATTTGCTAATGGTGGTCAAGTTACATTACAAAATGATGTTACATTAAATCTTGATGGTGATAAATTTATGCATAAAGTTTATAATACAGTAATAGCAATTGATAAACAACAAGCATTAAAAACAGGTAAAGCAGGAAAATAATATTTATTTTCATATAATTTATAAAAAGTCTTGATTATTAAAATAAAATATTATAACTTTGACAAGTTTTTTCATTAAACTTCTACGAAACTATTTTAGTTAAATTAATTAATCACTCAAAAACTCTTTCTTTTAAATAAAAGAACAAAATTATAATATTTATTATTAATTTTTTCAAATCTAATAAAAATTTAACAACATAGGATAACTATGTTCAATTATTTTCATAATTGAAATTAGTTTCATAATTATTAATTTTATTTATAAATAAAAAATATTTCACCCTCAATTTTATTTTAAAAAAATAAGTAATTAATCTTTTATAGATTGGGATAGTTTTCACCAATGTAAAAATAGATATTATAAATTTATTCTACAAGTATTTATTTAAAAATAATATTAATGGCTGATATTAATGGAAATTCAAGGTTACTTGTAAGTGGTGAACAATTTAGAAATCAATTAATACCACGTAATTTATATAATCTTGATAATGAATATGAATCAACAGATAAACTTTCACTTAGAAATAAAAGTAAGGTTGCAGATTCTATTGCCAGTATTTTAAGTGTAATACCACAATATCAACATTTTAATATTGAAAATAGTTTATTATTAAGAGGATTTTCAAATACACCATTAACTGAAATTGGTACAAGAATGTTGGGTCAACAAATGTTTTATAATTCAGCATCACATCTTGCACAACAAAACCTTCCAACAGTTAATCTTTCAAATGTATTAAAAGGAAAAAGTCCTTTTGAAAAAAATATTAATAATACAATTACAATAAATAATCAAGATGATAAAAGTCTTTTAGATAAAGCGGGTGGATTTATTGGTAAGATATTTTTTAATACTGATGCTGTTGGTAATAACTATCCTTTTAAACCAAGTTTACATACTACAGGTTCAATTGGTTCAACAAATGCTGATTATATAAAAAATACTGGTAAAGGTCAATTAACGTATTTTTATCAAGGAATAAATTTAAATGTTTATAAACAAATCGGACCTGATGATAGTAGTTCAACAATTCTTCAAAATGGAGTTGATATTAAACAACCAATTCAACCAGTAAATAACATTATTAATAATCGAATATTTTTTAATTTTAATAATAAAAATGCATATCCTTATTTAAAAAAACCAAGTAATGTTTTTATTCAAAGTTCTATTGATTATGCTAATAATGATGAAAAAACCGCATATTCATATATAACATTAGGAAATACTATTCAAGAATATGCTCCAAATTATGATTTTATTTATAAAAATTTTGGTACAGCAAATAAATCTACACTTAAAGAAGATATTAATAATTTTGTTGATAATAAATCAGATATAACTACTGATGATATTGGAGATAAATTAGTTTGGGGTAGAGATGGTATTAATGATGACAGTAAAAGCTATTTAGCTCAACAACATGGTAATGCTGATGATGAAACAAATAATTTAAATTCAACATCAAATATTATTGATTATCGAATAAATGGTGGATTATTAGAATATACAAAAAATTTATTAAATGCAAGTTCTGGATATTTTGTTGATATTACAAGAAAAGTATTTAAAGAAAGTAATAATGAAATTATTGGTTTTAATGGTTCTCCATTATGGCAAGCAAATAATAGTAATTATGCAAGTGAAAGTAAAATAGCTGGGAAAACAGGTATACGTCAACATACAATGGTAGACCAGTATGATAGATTTGCAAAAACAATAAGATATAAAGGAAATATTGTTTATGGTGGTAATCAAAATTCAGTTATTTATAAAACTGTAATTCCAAAAATTCATCCAGAATGGGAAACTAATGATAATGGTAATCCATTTCTTAATCCTAAAAATATGATGTTTAGTATTGAAAATCTTGCAATAGTTGCAATTCCAAATGATAGTTATGGTATTATTGATGATGAATGGCATTCTATAATACCATTAAGTGAAGTTGGACCGTTTAAAGGACGAATTATGTGGTTTCCACCATATGATATACAACTTAATGAAACAGCAAGTGCTAAATATGAATCAACAGTAATGGTTGGTAGAAATGAACCAATGTATAATTATATGAATTCAGAAAGAACTGCAACACTTAGTTTTACATTACTTATTGATTATCCAGAACAACTTAGAAATTATCAAGGTGAAAATCAAAATAAAAATATTGCTGATTTTTTTGCATTTGGCGGTAATGAATTAGTACCTCAAAAAACAGTTGAAGATTTAGAATTATCATTAAAACAACTTCAAGATAAAATTACTCAAATAACAGGTCCGACAAAACAAGCCGATGTTGCACCAATATCAGCACCAGAGATAAAAATATTTTTTCCTAATGATATTCCAACTGATGCACAAGTTAATACTGTTATTGAAGATATGTATAATAATCCACTTCATTATGAAATTAGAGAAGGTTGTATTTCAGAAAAAGATGGTAATGGTTTTGGATTAAATGATAGTAAAAATGGTGGTATTTATGAAGTTGTTGGACTTAGTGCTGATACAGAAAATAGAACATTTGTTCTTACTGGTAGTTCGATTCCACAATATAATATATCTAATAAAAATAATTCATTAAATAAAATATTATCTGATGTATATAGTAATCCTGAAAATAGAAAATATTATGATATTATAATTGATGGTGGTTCATCTAAATTATATCAAGGTAAAGATGAAGCTGCTTATAATAAAGCACTTGGCGATAGAAGAATTGCAGCAGCAAAACATTTAGTTGAGGAACGTTTAAAAGCGATTTTTAAAGTAAGTTTAAATGAATTAGGAATCAATATTGTGTCAAATTTAAGTAGTGGTAGTGCTGACGGTAGTGCTGAAGGTGCAACAGTAAATGGTATAACTTTAAAAACTGTGAAAGAAGAAAGACGTGCATCAATTAATATTAAAAAAAATAATAAAAATATTGAATCAAAAAAACAAATACAAAATACAAATCAACAACAAGATGTCCAAAAAATAAAAAATGAAATAGCAGCGACTGAATATTTAATTAAACAATATAATAATCAAATTATTCCAAATGATAATATTTTTGCAACAAGAGAAAAGGCAATATTGAATGGTTTTGAATCAATAATTAAAAATAATTATTATCCAGCATTTCATACACAAACGCCAGAAAATTTTCATAGACGTTTAACTTTTTTACAGCAATGTACAAGACAAGGTTCTGCGAAACAATTTATTCCTGAAATTGATGCTGCAGGTACATTAAGAGCCAGAAATTCTGTTTTTGGTAGACAACCGATTTGTATATTAAGAGTAGGTGATTTTTTCTATACAAAAGTTATTATTGAAAATGTTACTTTTGATTATAATGAAACTACTTGGGATATGAATCCGGAAGGATTTGGTATGCAACCTATGATGGCTAAAATCACATTACAAATGAAGTTAATTGGCGGTCAATCATTAGAAGGACCTATCGATGCATTACAAAATGCAGTATCATTTAATCAATATGCAAATTCAACATTTAGTAAAAATGGCATGTATGCACGTCCTTCAAAAGTTTCAGCAGCGCAAATGAGTTATAAAAATGGTATATCAAATGATGTTCCAACAGCAAATAGTTCAGATGCAGTAAATAAAACATTACAAACACAAAATACACAAGGAAAATAATGCCATACAAAGACTATGATAGATATTCAATTTTAAAAAATTCAGATGGTACAATAGATTCTATGCCATTTGTAAATTTGCCTGTTAATTCTAGTGATAAATATGAATATTGGACTCCTTCAAGTAGATTGGATAAAATATCTCAAAAATATTATGGAAATCCTTTTTATGATTTTATAATACTTTACGGAAATAATATATATGCCAATGAATTTGATATTCCTGAAGGTGTTTTAATTAGAATTCCATTTCCACTTAATAAAGCAATTGCAGATTATGAGGCAATATTAACTGCATATAAAAATAATTAAATAAATTATTATAGGTCTTTTGCATGATAATTATGAATGTTTCTCATCTTTATATATTCCACAAATACATGGAATATTGAATTTTATATCATTATTTTTTAATATAAAATTAATTACATTTATTGGAAATTTTAATGGGATTTCAATAACAAAAATTCCTTTATATTTTATATGAGTAAATTCTGGATAACCTTTATGAATAATGTTTTCACAATCATTTGATGATTTTAAATATTCACACATTTCGGGAGATGCTAATATTAAACGAATATTATTTCGATTAATATTAATAAATTGATTTAATTTTTCAAAATTATTTTTATTTTTATTTAAAAATTTTAATTCATGTGTTTGATTATCTTTCATATGATTCTAATTTAGATTAAAAAATTTTTTCTATGTGAGCAAATATACAAAATTAAATCAATTTAACAAACATTTTTTATTTTTATTTAAAAAGATTTAATAAAAATATAACTGCTTTTATTTTCTTTCAACACATAATATTCTCCGTCATAATTTTTAATTGATGATTATTCAGATATTGGATTACATTTAGTATACATATTTTCAAAAAATATTTGGTTAATTAAAACAAGACTTTTAGTAAAAAATTAAATATAAAATTTAGAAAGAAAATATTTAAGAATCTATAATTGTGGTAATATAAAATTTAAACTTATATTATAATAACATTTATTATTTAAATATAATTTTATATATTTGTAGTTAATTTAAAACATAAAATTATGAATAAAATTATGAATTCTTCAAATATATTAGATATTGTTAGTAATTCTGATATATTTATAAAAAAATTATTTATTTATTATAATAACTCAATAGAGTATAAAATTATTTCTTTAAATGGAAATTATTGTAAATATGATGAATTAATTAATTTTTTATATAAAAATAATTTAATTATGTTTCAATCTAATTCATCTGATTTTAAAAGGGATGAATATCATCTATTGGAAATAGGAAATAATATTCAAAGATATGAGGTTATACCATTTTTTAATGACAGCATTTTTACAAATTTAAATAAAGATTTATTCATTCAAATTTTTAAAAATTCTAATAATAAAACATTTAGTGTTTATTTAATATTTTTACTTAATAATATTGAACATAATAAATTTATTGAAAAATTCATATCTAATTATAGAATTTGTGAAGATATAAAAAAACCAAAATTTTATCAAATATCCCATCAGAATAATAATTTTTCATTACAAGATTATGAAGTTCATGCGCCAGAAATAAAAAAATATTATTATAATGATTTAGATATTAATAAAATAGTTGATATTATTAATAATGATAAATGCGGTATTTTATTATTTTCTGGAATTCCGGGTTCGGGAAAAACAACATTAATAAAATATTTATTATCTATTATTAATAAAAAGTTTTATAATCTTTCAATTCAAAACATTGAAGGATTTAATGACCCATCATTACAATCATTTATTTTAAATAATTTAAAAAATAGCGTTATTATTTTAGAGGATTGTGAAAATTTAATTAAATCAAGAAAAATTAATACAAATAATATATCTACACTATTAAATTTAGGCGATGGTTTATTAGGGGAAGCATTAAATTTAAAAATAATTTTAACATATAATGTTGCAGATAATATAGATAATGCGCTTTTAAGAAAGGGAAGAACATTATTTAAACATAATTTTAAAGCACTTACAATTGAAAATGCAAATAAATTAGCTATAGAATTAAATATTAATAAAATATATGATAGTGAAGTATCATTAGCAGATGTCTTTTATGAAAAAGATGAAAATTATGTTGAAAATAAAAATAATATTGGATTTAAATAACGGAGAAATATAATAATACTTGACAATTTAATTTAAATGTTATATATTTGTAATCATATAAAATATTATTAATATAAAATTAAAATAATCATGGAAAAATGGAATTATTTAATGCCAGAAAATTCTAACGAAAAATTTCAAAAGGATTGGAATCAAACATTAATTAGTAAATTAAATGAAGTTAATGAATCAATTCTTAATGAAAATGACACTATTTCTGCAAGTTATGTACTTAAAGATTTATTAGAATCTCTAAGTTGGTTAAATAAGCCAATAATAAATTATAGATATGATATAGAACATTCAATATATGTGAATAATAATAAATTACGCATTGAATGTTATGAATATAATCATCAAAAGGATGAAGAATGGATTAGTGCACAAAAAAATGTTTTTCTAAATTTAGATTTGAACCCATTACCAGAAATATATCCCGAAGTTTGGAAAAGCAAAGAAAATATTCGCAATTATTTAAATAAAAAATTTACGTCTGGTAGAATTATTGATGATAATGATATTATATATGAGGGTATTTTAACGAATCGTATTACTGATGTTGGTAGTATAATATTTTTCCATATTGATGAATTAAAATCAAAAAATGCTATATATGAATACGCATTAACAAATAATGAAAATGAGTCGCTACACCCGAATTTAACAATATCTAAGTTAGAAAATGATGACATGATAGAAGTTCGGTTTTATAATGATAAACCACATATCGTAGATGAATTTAAATTCTATAAAGAAGACATCACACTATCTCATCCCAATAGTTTTAGAAAATTTAAACGAATAATATTTGGGTTTCCCGTTTTGATTGATTTGCCCATCAATGGAAATGTTAAGACTGATGAAATTTATGAAATTATTGGAGAAGCATTAAAAAAAGATTTTATTAAATTTCTTAAAGAAAATAAATAAATTAAAAAAATAAATATTATGAATGAAATTAAGATTAATGCACCTGAAGGTTTTGAAATTGATATAAAAAATAGCACATTAGAAGTAATTAAATTCAAAACAATTTTAAAATTAGATAAACTAAAAGAAAAGGAAATGCAGGATTTTCTTTTCAGTGTGTTTAATAATTCAACACTTAAGATTACTGGTGAAAAAATAACAACTTTTTATAATGAGAACAATGAGTGGTTATTTAAATTGGATTATAAAGATAATTATTTTCTTATAAGACATTCATTAATTTGGAAGATTTTTGAAGATAAATATGGTCTTAATTACAATCAAATTAGAGATTTTATAGGTGCTTGGGTGAAAATCAATCTTGGATGGGAGGAATTACGACCTTGGTGTAATTTCTAATACTCTTTGGTCTAAATAAAAACCAACTTCAGATGAAATAATTTTTAAATTAGTGAAAATAATATCATTAAATTTTTATAAATTGATATATCCTAAACTATTAACTGATGATGAAATAGAAAGGGAAATAAGAGCAAGAGTTCGTGAAAAGGATGGTAAATGTTATTTAGAATATTTTGACAAAACAATTATGTATAATAATTTAATTGTTGAAGTAAATTTAAACAATAATAAATATTTAAAATTTTTTGAATATTTATTTGATTGTCCATCAAAAGAAGAAGTTATTGAATTTTTAATATCTAAAGATAGATTTGAAGATATAATATTAATTAATAATGGAGCATCATTTACAAACTTAAAAAGGATGAGCGAAAGAATTGATGATGCTTTATTAGAAGTAAGAAAAAAATTATTATAATTTAAATAAATCTTATATGATAAAAAATAAAATAATAGTAGTATTTTCATCACATTTAGGTGATGAAAAGAATAATGAATTTATAAATCATATTCATAACACTATTGGTGTTAACCATGATGTTGTGTGCTACACTAATTATAATCAATATTCATTAACTTCAATATATAATAAAGCAATTGTCGATTATAATAAAGATAATGTTATTATGGTATTCCTACATCCGGATGTTTTAATAAAAACAAAAAATTGGGGTAAAATATTATTAAATAAATTTAATAATACTAATTTTGATATTATTGGAATAGCTGGTACAACTTTTCTTCACGAAAATGGCTGTTGGTGGACCGATAAAACTAAAATGTTTGGGATAGTAGAGCATACGAATGGAATAAGTACTTGGGTTAGCGAATATTCAAAGGAAATACCAAATGTAAAAGAAGTAGTAGTTATTGATGGTGTGTTTATGGCAATTGATTGTAATAATATTGTGCATAAATTTGATGAAGAATTTAAAGGGTTTCATTTTTACGAAATTTCAATGGTAATACCTAACTACCTTGATGGTTGTAATATAGGAGTAACCACTTCAATAAGAATTTTACATAAATCAATAGGCATGACCAATCAAGAATGGGAGAATAGTAGAATTCAATTTGCAAATAAATATAAAGATGAGTTACCATTATCATTACCACCACAATATAAAGAATTTAATATTAAATTAAAAGAAACACCTAAAGTTAGTGTAATTATACCAACAAAAAATAATTTTAATTTAATTAAAAATAATGTTAATTCATGGAATGATTGTGTTAATTATTATAATTATGAAATACTTATTGCTGATACTGGTAGTAGTCCTAATGTTATTAATAGATATTCGGAGATATTAAGTGATAAAGTTAAATTAATTCAATATGATTGGTATAATTTTGGTAAAATAAATAATGATATGGTGAGAAATCATGTATCTGAAGATACTGAATTAATTTTATTTTGTAATGATGATGTTAAATTATTAAATGATGTATTAAGTAGGTGTGTCGAAATTTATAATGCAAATAAAGAAAATGTTGGTACAATTGGAATTAGATTGCATTTCGCAGATGCCAGTGTACAGCATTGTGGAATTGCAATTGTTAGAGATACAACCGATAATATACATTTAACACATACTGACCTTAGAAAAACAAATAATTATTTTACTGGAATAAATTATAATTCGTTAGGAAATACAGGAGCATTTTTATTGATTAATAAACAAGTATTTATTGATATTGGATATTTTAATGAATCATATATTGAATGTTTTGAAGATGTTGAATTGAATTTGAATTGTCTTATTAAAGGTAAGAAAAATATTACAGTTTGTGATGCAGTTGCATATCATTATGAATCAATGTCAAGAGATAGAAGTAATGATAAATTAGAAAAATTAAATAGTGATTATTTTGAAAGATTACATCCATTTTATCTAAAAAATAAAGAAGTTTTAAATAAAATTATTAGAATGATTAAATAATATGGGATTTACAAAATATGGTATATGTTATAATATTTTTGATGGACAAGAATTACTAAAAGATTCAATACTTCAAATAAGAGATTTGGTTGAATTTATATCGGTTGTATATCAAACAGAATCATATTGGGGAAATAAATGTTCTGAAAATTTAATAGAAATATTAAACGATTTAAAAAATGAGGGATTAATTGATGAATTAGTATTTTATGAAAATCAACAAACACTTTCACCTCATTCGAATCAAATTATTAAAAGAAATATTGGTATTAATTTATCAAGAAAAAAATATTGTACCCATCATATGTCAATGGATTGTGATGAATTTTATGTTGAAGAACAATTTGCTAAATTATTGGCATGGTATGATGAAAATCCAAATTTTGTTGGTTTTGCAGATTATAATGATTATTATAAATCTTCCTCGTATTTAATTGATAAACCACACGATACTATGGTTAGTTTATTTTTTCCAATTAAAGGAAATAATGTTTCATTTATACAAGATTATCCTTCGCCAGTACTTGTTGACCCAACAAGAAGACCTAATTATGATAGATATGTTATATTTCAACCTGATGTTATACAAATGCATCATATGACATTGGTTAGGAAGAATATTGATAGTAAGATAAGAAATGCAGCAAAAAGACTTAATTATGATAATGATGTTGCTATTCAAAAACAAATTGATTATTATAACAATTGGAATGAAGATAATTTAGTTGGTTTAAATGAATGGGGATTTTTAAAATTAAAAAAAATTGAACCAATTATAATGTTAAGTAATTATGATAGAATTATTAAATGAAAAAAACAAGAAATGAAGTAAAAAGAACAATAAAAAAAAGAATTGAAATTCATCAGAATCAACATGCCTTTATTGATAGTAAAAAAAATGAATTAAAAATGAATAATGATATTACAAGACCAGATATTAAATTATCTAATGATGAACGTACTAAATTAAGAGGTGGTAATTTCCATAATATTCAAATTCCTAAAAAAACATTCATTCAATTACCTAATTGTCCATTGGAATGTATTATCACACGAAAAACAAAATACAATCCTTTTGAAGGTGTGAGAACGATGGTATTATCTAAATTTCAAAATCAATTTAAATATAATAACACATTAGTTATTTTAAGTTACAATATAGATTTTAATATTTCAGAATATCGAGAAAAATATCCAAATTATAAAATTGTTATATATCAATTAGAGCAACTTTATGATAATAAAAGTCAATGGTACAATATAAATAGTAAAAATGGAGAAGTTGTTAATAGAACAAAACATATACAAAAATCATTAAGTGAATGTGATGAAATTTGGGATTATGATTTAGATAATATTAATTTTTTAAAAGCAGAAGGATTTAATAATATAATTCATGTTCCTTTAGAATACGTATCAGAATTAATTAGAACAAATAATATAACAAATCCAGAATATGAATTATTATTTTTAGGTTCAGTTAATGATAAAAGAGCAAAAATATTATCATTATTATATGATAAATATAAAATTTGTATACTTGCTCCTGAAGTTGATTGTAATAAGTATAAAAATTATAATTTTGGAAAATGTATGAATCATTCAGTATTTGGTGATGATTTATATAAATATGTTTTTAATTCAAAAATTATTGTTAATTTACACTATTATGAATCTAATTTACAAGAACAAGTTAGACTTTTTGAATTATTAATTAATGGTAGTGTAATTGTGTCAGAAAAATCAAAAAGAAATTATTTTGGTAATTTAATATATGAGTTTGATAATGAACGAGATATGTTTAAAAAGATTAATCTATTACTAAAAAATAATATATGGAAAAATAATAATATATCTAAAAGATTTAAAAATAAAGAATATAAAAGATTTAAAGTTGGTGTTGCTTATAATACATTTTATGGCTTAGAATTAATTGAGAAGTCGATAAAATCAATTAAAAATTATGTTGATTATATTGTTATCGTTCATCAAAAAATTGGGTTTATAGGAAATTTAGAACCAGAAGAAAATAAACAAATTTTAGAGCGTTTATTAAATAATAAATTGGTTAATGATATTGTTTATTATGATATTAATGATAAAGATATACAGCAAGGTGTTTTAAATAAAAGAAATATTGGTTTAGATTATTGTAAAAAAAATGATTGCACGTTCATAATGCCAATGGATTCAGATGAAAGATATAATGTAAATGAATTAATATCCGAAATTAATTTCATGTATGATAATAATATAGATACATTATATTCTCCAATTTATTCGTATTATTATGATGAAAATCATTATTTTAAAGATACATATTTTGTAGCAAGTGTACTTAAAATTGATAATAGAAAATTTGAAGTTACAAAATCTTCCGTATTGGTAGACTCCGTTAGAAAAATGAATGAAGGTACATATAAAATATCTGAAATGTATATGCATCATTATACATATTTAAAAAATTCTTTTTCCGTTAAAATAAATAATAGTGTAGCATCAACAACTGATGATTCTTATGTAACTATTAGTATGAAAAAGATACGTGATTATTTAATGTCATGGTCAGAAGGTGATGAAGCACTTGTATTTGCAAATGATGTAATAAATGGTGGAATAATACTTATAAAAATAAAATTATTAAATAAATTAAATTCTATGAAACTAATTGATTATTTTAATTCAAATCAAAATAGAAATATGATAGATAAATGGTTACATTATTTTGATATTTATGAAAGGCATTTTAGTTCTTTTGTTGGAAAAAAAATAAAAGTGTTAGAAATTGGTATTTGGCAAGGTGGTTCACTTAAAATGTGGAAAGAATATTTTGGTGACCAAGCAGAAATTATTGGTGTCGATATTGAACCTCGTTGTAAAAAATTTGAAGAAGAAAGAATTAAAATTTATATTGGTGACCAAGCTGATACCAATTTTTTACATGAACTAATTAAATCTGAAGGTAAATTTGATATTATTATTGATGATGGTGGACATTATATGCATCAACAAATAATTAGTTTTCAAGAATTATATGGCGCATTAAATGATGGTGGTGTATATTTATGTGAAGACCTTCATACTAATTATTGGGCACGTTATAATGGTGGTTATAAGAAATCATTAACATTTATAGAATATACTAAGAATTTAATTGATGAACTTCATTCTTTTTATAGCGAAGCACCTGAATTAAAAGTAACAGAATTTACAAAAAACACAACGGGAATTCATTTTTATGATAGTGTTGTTGTATTTGATAGGCAAAAAAGAGAAAAATCAACAGCAAATAATATTGGAATTAAAACAATTAATTAATATGGTTATTGCAGGAACAACTTTCGAAATTAAACCAAATAGTGAAAAAATATTATTAGCTGGTCCTTGGATAGGTGAATTTGGATGGGAACTTTGCTGTTGGCAAGGATTTATTCGTAGATTATCAAAAGAATTTAAAAAAACTATTGTAGTAAGTAAAGCAGGTCATGAATTTTTATATCGAGATTTTTGTGATGAATATCATATAATTAATTTACCACCCAATAATTTACAATTTGATGGTTGGTCTTGTGCTGGTATTAATGAGGAATATTTATTATCTCAAATTAATGGCATTAATTATGATTTTAGGCAACCAGCAGTTAATATTGGTTTTGAAATGAATGGTTCTGGTTATCTTTCATTATTTGATGATAGATTTTTAGGACAACATTACATTAAGTATAAATCCGATTTACCATGTGAAAAAGTTGATATTCTTGTACATCCGAGAAATAGAGAAGTTGGAAATCATAGAAATTGGGATTTAAATAGTTGGCAATCACTTATACAATTATTATCTGAAAAATATATTGTTGGTATTATTGGTACTACTGAAACTTTTGAACTCAAAGGTGTTAAGGATTTTAGAAATATACCAATTGAGAATACTGTTGCTTTGATGAATAATTGTAAATTAGTTGTTGGACAATCATCAGGACCACTTCATTTAGCAAGCCTTTGCGGTACACCACATTTAGTTTGGTCAGAAGAATATAATCGAAATAGATATACAAAATATTGGAATCCCCATAATACTCCAGTATATTTTTATTCGGAAATGGGTTGGAATCCAAAAGTTAATTTTATTTATAATAAAATAGTTGAAATTCTTAAATAAAATGAAAATAATATTTGCAGCAGTTTTTAATCTTAATTCAACTAATGTATCACAAGCAGATGGATTTAGAAAAAATGGTTGTGAAGTATTAGAATTTAATTATAGAGAAATTGGCGAAAAATATGGTGATTATGAACGTGATAGACGATTAATTCAATTATGTCAAGAAGAAAAACCTAATGCTGTGGTATTCAGTAAATGTAATGAAATAATGAGTTGGGTGGTTGATGAATGTAATAAAATTTCTAAAACGGTTTTATGGTATATGGATACTATGAATGCAAATTATAATGAAATGTTGATTGAAAAAATTCAGAAATGTAATTTAATTTTTTGTTCAATTTGGGATTCATATGTAGCAGCAAAACAAGTTGGTGGTGATAAAGTATTCTTCTTACAAGAAGGTTATGACCATTTATGTAATTATCCAATAAAATTACCTTATTTATATGATGTATCATTTATTGGTAATCTTAGAAATAATAGATTTAAATATCATAAAGCAATCAATTTTCCAATAATTGAAGCATATAGTGCCGAACATTCTAAAGTAGTTTCACAGACAAAAATTAATTTAAATTTTACGGAAGGTGGTACTTCAGATAGAACATATAAAATACTTGCCAGTAAAGGATTCTTATTAACAGAACCTTGGACTTCAATGGAAAATGATTTTACTGTTGGTCAAGATTTTGATATATTCATAAATGTTGAAGAATTACGAAATAAAATAAAATATTATCTTGGGCATGAAGATGAAAGATTGAAAATTGCAGAACAAGGATATTTAACAGTATTGAAGTTTGATAGAATAAATTGGGCAAAAAAAATTTTAGAAAAAATATGAATAATGATTCAATAAAAAATCAAAGATTATGGGATTGGAATAGAATAAAAAACTATAAACAAACTGATAGAACTCATCATAGCGAAATACTTGAAATTATTAATGTTATTGATTTTGATTGTTTCATTGATTGCGGTGTAGGTAATGTTGGGTCGGAAGCATGGTCTGTAAGAGATTTAAAACCAAATTGTGTAATTATTGGTTTTGAACCACAAAATGAAAGATATGAAATATTAAAAAGTAATTTATATCCCGGAAATTTATTAAAATTAGTTGTTGGAAAAAACTGTGAAGAAATCGAAGGTTATATGGGATATGAAGATGGTGGCAAATCAGATTTTTGGCTTTATGGTGGAGATGCTGAAAACAATAATGCATATAAAAAGGTTAAATTAAATAGTGTTACAATAGATAAGATTGTTGATGAATATAATCTTTTAAATAAAAAAATATTTATTTGGGCAGATATTGAAGGAAGTGAATTAGATATGTTATATGGGGCACAAAAAACTTTAGAAAATAATTTAATTACTGGACTTAATATGGAATTAAGAGATTATAGAGAAGCACCAAATCATTGTCTTGCTCAAGAAGTAATTGATTTATTATTAAAATATAATATTGTTAGTTTAACATCAAGAAAAATAGAAGGAACACATAAAGATTTTTTATTTAAATTAATATGATTGAATTTTTTGTAATAACTTGTGATAAGTATGTTCATTTAATGGAAGATTATGCTAAATTTTTTAATAAATATTGGAGTGATAATATTTTTGTAACTATTTTAGGTTACACATTGCCATCAAATGAATTACCAAATAATTTTATTTTTCATTCATTGGGCGACCAAAATAATTTTGGAAGTTATTGGACAAATGCACTTATACCATATTTTGATAAAATTAAAAGTGAATTTGTTTGTATATTATTAGATGATTTATTTTTTATTAGACCAACAGAAATTGAAAAATTGTTTAATGTATTTGATGAAGCAGAAATAGAAAAAAAACGATTTGATAAATATATTCTTGGTGCACTTCCAAATAACATGTTAATTGGTTCTTCACAATTTACTAATAGTTCATTATCACTTCATAAAGAAATGGACTACAGAACAACATTGAAACCATCAATTTGGAGAACAGAATATTTTAAAAAAATGTTAAAACCGAATTATACTGCATGGGATTTTGAAATTAATAATATGCAAGAAAGTAAAAATGATAATTCTATAGTAATTTGTCATAAGATGGTTGATTTGACAATACAATTAAATATTTATGAAAAAGGATGGTTTAATTATAAAGATTATGAAAATAAAAAACATCTAATTTGTGCAATAGATGATGAATTACTTAATAAATATAAAAAATGAATATTTTAATAACATATCCACATGGTTTGGGGGATTGTTTGATGCTAACTCCATCATTAAGAGAATGGTATAGAAAAAATAATACAAGGGTTAATGTTGCAATAATGAAAAGATTTGAATCTTCTAAAATTTTTGCAAATAATCCATATGTGGATAAAATATTTTATGTACAAGACCCTTGGAATGATTATGATAATGCAAATATTGGTTTCGTTGAAGTAGAAAAAGCTGGAGAAATAATTGCAGCACAAAATGATTTAATTTCAATATTTTTAAATCAACCACCACCAATACATAAGATATTTAAAAATGCAGGATTACTTGGATTGACTTTAGAATCGACACATATTGATATATTTATTTCTGATGAAGAAAAAAAGATTACTAATGAAATTATTAATAAATATGTTGGATTAAATCCGTTTGGTTTTATACAAACAACAACTGGTGCAGGTGTTACTAAAGATTTACCTAATGGATTTGGTGAAAAATGGTTGAGAAAAGAAAAGAATTTAAAATATTTTATCGAAATTGGTAAAACTTTTAAATATGATGAATACAATATTAATATTCAATTTGAAATATTACGTAGAGCATCTGCAGTTTGTATTCCAGATTCAGTTTTTTATCATGCATGTAGTGGATTAGATAAAAATATTGATTTTGTTTATTTTGGAAGAGGTGTTGATGTATATAATAGAGTAAGAAATCTAAATAATAAAATAACAGAGAATGTAAATTATTCAATACCAAACATATGATACCAATATTAGATATACGACATGTTTCAATAATAGATGCATTACCAATATATAATACTGAAAAAGAAGTATTAACTGTTGGATGCGGTGATTGTAAAATTGATTATCATCTAATTAAAATGAATTATAAAGTATATTCGACAGATTATCAAACAGCAGAAAAGTTTAGAAAAAATATGGAAGAATATTTTTCCATATTAAATTACTATCACAGTAATATATTTAATCTCAATTCATTTCCAATTCAAAATGCTGAAAGTGTAATATGTTCTGAAGTTTTAGAACATTTAATTAATTATAAGGAAGCATTTATGAATTTATTGACATTAACAAGAAAGAGATTAATTATTACAATTCCTTTTGAACAATCATATAATGATTCTGCCCCACTACCGGAAGGTCATTGTAATTTTTGGTCAGATTCTATATCAATTGGTTATAAAGATATTCATGAATTTATTGAGATGGCAAAGCCATATGCAATATCAATTCAAAAAATTAGAACAAAAGAATTGGATATACAAATGGGACAGTATGATTATTTTATAATAATTGATAAAAATCAAAAATATAATAATTGAGATGCAATTACATGAATTAAATGAAATATTTCTAATGATAAATAAATCTAAAAATGATTTTGATTTATTTCTTGAAACAGGTACATTAATAGGCGATACCATTAATAATATTAAATCGGAATTTCAACAATTAGTTTCAATAGAAATTGTTGAAAATCTTTATAAAGTATCAAAGGAAAGATTTATTAATGAAAATAAAATTGAAATAATTTGGGGTGATTCAGTTGTAGAAATGCCTAAATTAATTAATAGATTTAATGATAAACGAATTATATTTTTTTTAGATGGGCATTATTCGGCAGGTACTACTGGTAAGGGGGATAAAGATGTTCCATTAATAGAAGAATTAATAATTATTGAGGAAAAATATATTAATGATGGTTTAATAATTATTGATGATGCTGATTTGTTTGAATTTGTTGATTCTCAAGTATCATGGACAGGAATAAATGAAAAAAATATATTAGATGTATTGAAAAATAGAATTATTAGTTATTTTTACATGCCAGATGTTAGGTCAAATAAAAAAAGATTAATAATTAAATTAGATAGTAAATATAATTAAGTATGTTAATTTATGTAGATGTTGATGGCACAATATGTGATACCAAAGGCGGTTATATGAATGCCAAACCAATTAAAGAGAATATAGATAAAATTAATAAACTTTATGATGAAGGTAATATTATTGTCTACTGGACTTCCAGAGGTAAAAACACAGGTATTGATTGGTCAGAACTAACTGGTCAACAATTAACTGTTTGGGGTTGCAAATTTCATGATGTCATTATGAATTCAAAACCCGCTTATGATTTATTAATTGATGATAAAAGTAAAAGAATTGAAGAATTATGAATATTTTATTAAAGTATTTATTATTAAAAAAATAGAATATGAAAATTGCTAATGTTATTTTTGAAAAAGAATTAGTAAATCATACAAGGGTTGAATATGTAAATTATTATAATGAATCTATTATATATGATACATTAGACAAAACCATGCCAACATTATATGTGGGTTGGTCATTTATGAAAGCCTGTAATCCCGATAATTTAATAATTCAAAATGCAGATATTCTTAAGAAAAGAATCATAACCAATGAATTATATTGGGAATGTAATTTTGAGGAAGGTAAAGCATCACATGTTAAAGGAGTTGATTCTTTTGTAAATTTTGCACCACAATTTTATTTTACACCAAAATATTCTTATGTTAATTTAGACCCCGTTTTCTTTCAATTAAAAGATGTTCAAGACATAATTGATGTTATTCCTAAAAGTATTGACAAATATTATTTTTTAAAAAATAGTATGTTATATATTTTATGCGATAAAAAAATATATGGTCTTAATTTTGATATGTATCGATTTTTTAAATTTGATGTTGATAAATTAATAATAGAAATTGAAAAACTAACATTTAACGGTAATTCAGAGAATTATAGTTGTATATGTGATATAGATGGTTCGATATACGAAAAATATTATAAAATTTTTCCAAACTTTGAATTATTAAAAAGGTATATTGTAATAATAATATAAAAATAAATTAAAAAATTTATAAACCGTTAGTATTTATTTAAACTAACGGTTTTTTTATGAAAAAATATAAAAAGTGGGATGTTGATTCTTCATTATTGGAAGTAAAAAAATATAATAATAGAAACGATTTTTATAAAAAATCTTCAAGAGCATATGAGATATTGAGAAAAAATAATTTATTGAATATTGGATGTAGTCATATGAAAAAACCATATTATTCTGCTATTAAATGGAGTATAAATAAATGTAAAAAAAATGCAAAGAAATATAATTCTCGAATAGAATTTCAAAAAAATGATAAGAAGGCATATGAGGCAGCAAAAAATCATAGATGGCTTGATGAAATTTGTCAGCACATGCAATTTAAAAAATTACCGAATGGATATTGGAATAATATAAAAAATTGTAAACAAAGAGCATTACAATATAACACAAAAACAGAATTTATAAAAAAGTCGCCTCACGTATATTATATTTCGTTAAAAAACAAATGGCTTGACGAAATTTGTCAACATATGATTCCAATTGGAAGTAAATATAAAAGATGTATATATTCATATGAATTTTCTGATAATCATGTTTATGTTGGGTTAACATATAATTTAATTAAAAGAGAATATAATAGAAATTCTGATGAAAAAGATAGTGTTACAATACATATAAGAAAAACCGGAATAATACCAATTAGAAAACAATTGACGAATTATATTTCAGTTAATGAGGCAATTAAATTAGAGGGAGATTTTCTTAAAAAATATATATTAGAGGGTTGGATACCATTAAATAGAAATAAAACTGGCGGTATTGGTGGTAGTTCTTTTTAATAAAATCAAGAAATGTGAATTTGAATTATAAAATATTCCCAAATTTTACTCTTCTTAAAAGATATCTTGTTGTGATATTGTCAAAATGATTATAAGATAGTATTTATTATTAAAAAATAAGTACTATGGAAAATAAAGTAGAAAAAGCACTTGAAGATTTTGTTGAAACTCTTAAAACTGATGAAGAATTAGAAGAAAAAGCAAAACTTGATAAGATTAAAAAAGTTGTTCTCGATGAAAGAGACGGTCTTATTATTGAACGTATTGATAAACAGTTCGTTACATCGGATGGAAGACAATTACTTAGAGAAGTATATTAAAAATATTCATTAAAATGAAAAATGAAAATTTAATTAATCTTTCAGAAGAAATAAGAAAGATTAACTATCGTGTTGATTATAAAATCAACGAATCCCCTAAATATCGTCCATTAGTTAGTAGTAATGAGGAATTTGATAAAGTTCCTATATTAACAAATGAAGCTGGTGAACAAGAAGATGCAGAAAAACCGGGTGGTGGAGAACAACCTCCAGCACCTTCAAATGACCAACCTATTGGTACTGATGCACCAATACCTGCTTTTGATAAAACAGGTGGTGATAGTGGTGAAATTCCAGCAGAACCTATGACTGGTGAACCCTCAGACCTTATGGCGAATCCAATGGGTGCTCCTGAACCTGATAATCAGGTTAATGACGTTCAAAATGAAATTATAAAACACAATATTGAAGCCATGAAAAGTATTCATGACCAATTAGAAGGTTTGAATAATGTTGTTCAAGGTATAAATACTAAATTAGAAGCACTTAATGCAGATGTTCAGGAAGTTCGAGAACCAACTAATTCTGAAAAGTTAATGAACAAAACCAATGTAAGTTATCCATATTATTTTAATTTAAATGATTTTTGGTCGGGAAATTGGTTTAATGAAAAACGTAATCAGGAAATGGAAAAGGGTATAAAAGAATTACCTGATGGTACATTTGTTGCAGATTTTGATGATTTGCCACAAAAGTCTAAAACAGATGTGCAAAATAGTTTTAATGACATGATTTAATAATGAGAATTTTTCATCAATATGGCTCAAAGGATAGACTTTTTGAAATGATGCAAAAAGTTGGTCGAATGGGATTGAATGAAGCATTGCTTCCTAAAGAAAAAAGAATAGCAATAATTAATGACTTTATTAAATTTGTTGATAAAAAATTAAAATTAGATAAAGATTTACCAGAAATTGTGTTATCTAATGATGAAAAAGAAGCACAAGAAATGCATTCTTTTGGAAAGAATACACCAGAGATAAAAAAAATTAGAATTGTTATTGCTAATAGAAATTTAGCAGATATTTTGAGAACATTAGTGCATGAGTTAATACATTATAGACAATATTTAGATGGAAGATTAACTTCAAGTTCAAATGATACTGGTAGTCCTGAAGAAAATGAAGCGAATGCACTTGCAGGTGCATTAATGAGAGAATTCGGTAAAATGAATTCAATAATTTTTGAATAAAAATATTTAATATGAAAATACTTACGCAAGTTGGTAGTAAAGAAAGATTTCTTGAAATGTACCAAAGGGTTAATAAAATACAATTGAATGAAGAAATTGTACAAAACAATAATTCAAATTCAGTTCTTGAAAATGCATTTCAAGAATTAAAAAACAATCAATTAAATATTCAACATACAAATAATCAAGTTAGTGGTGATGAAAGTTTTGTTGAAATAATTGGCACTGATAAAGGTGGTAATAATGTAAATTTCAAATTCAAAGTTACTTCAAGTCAAAGTGAACAAGATGGGGTATTTAATGTTGATTCAGCACAATTAGATGGTTTCACATTTAATACAAAAGGTGGTGGTCAAACTATTGAAATGGATGTAAATGCATTGAAACAATTTAATGCTCAACATGGTCAAGAATTAGTTGATATTGTTAGTGAATTTGTTGATGTTGAATCTGAACAACCTGAAGTTGATGAACTTTATGAAGAAGCTATAAAAAAAATTGATTCTTATCCATTTGGTGCTAAAAATAGAGAAGGAATGCAAATACTTAAAGCATATGCAGATGAAAAACCAACAAATCCTGAAGTAAGAGTTAATTCACCTGAATTGGAAAAATATGTAAGTGAAATACAGGAATATAATCCTGAAGAAGAACAACCTGAAGGAGATGTTTTGGATTTGCCACCAGATTATAGTGATACAGATATTTCTACTGATGATGAACCAGATATTGTTAATCCAGATAATATTAAACCATCAGAACCCGATGAACCAATTTCTCCAGAAAAGGAAAAAATAATTATGCAAGCATATGATAATTTGATTGCAAAAGGTGTTTCTGCACCAACAGTAAATCAAATATTGGCAGAAATTGATAAAATAAATCCACCTGCTTTAGAAAAACCAGACCCTGAAAGTCATATGGCTGCTGGAAAGAAAAGAGTTTATCCAAGTATGGCTGAACCATTTTTAGAAAATTTAGATGCAACAAATTTACTTTCAAGAACTTATGAACAACAATTAAGTCCAGAAAAGAAAAAAATAATAATTAATAATGCTGAAACATATATTGATATGCAATTAGGTGCTAAAAAATTTCAAACATCAAAAGAAGATTATATTGCAATGGTTAAAAACGTGGCATTGGAAATATATAATGCGAGTTTAGCAAAATTAAATGAAACAGATTATCCAGAAGAAATGGGTATTCCAAAAGAAATTAAAACAATAACAAAATATCCAAAACCGAAAAAAAAACATAAAATAAAAAAATTAAAAATTAAAACTGGTGTTAGTGAAAGTACTGACCAAGATAAATATGAAGATATTGTTTTTTTACAAGGTGATGAAGCATATCAACCTTTGGAAATACTTAGTACAAAAGGTAAAGATGCTGCATTAGAATATTTAAAACAATGGCATTATCCCGGAGAACATCAAGGTAGTCAAGAATTAGGACATGGCACTGGTGACCAAACTTATGAAAAAGATGGTTATATTATGTCATGGAATTCAAGTATTGGTTATATTGGTTTACAATATGATTTATCGAAGTTAAATGAAGATGATGAACAAATGTCACATCAGTCATTTGATAATGAAGAACCAAATATTGAACAACTTGCAAAAGAAAAAGAAGAACAAGGTGAAATTATTCAAGGTGGTAAGGGTGATGGTAAATCTCTACTTGAATTTGACCCAGACCAAGTAACAAAGGGTTTGGAAGTTGAAAAAGAACATACTGATGACCCATTAGTTGCAATTGAAATTGTATTAGACCATCTTACTGAAAATCCTGAATATTATACTGTTAAAGATACTCCACAAGATTCTGCACAAGCTGAAGCAGCAAAAGATGCTGAAGAAGGAAATGAAGAAAATGGTTTAACAAATCCAGATATGGACATGGGTTCACCAGTTGAATTTGCAAAAAAATTTAATAATGAACCAGATGATAAAGAAATGACTGATGTTTTGCTTGGATATGAACCAAAAAATGTTGGAGATAATATTGGAGATGATGAAACTCCTAAAGCCCTTACAATTAAAGAAGATAGTGAAAGTGAATTAAAGCAAAAAGACCCAGCAACGTGGCATCAAATTCAAATTGCAAAAAAGACAATAAAAATGCCGGGTGCTATGGCTAATGTTATGGGTGGAATGACAAAAGAAGAAGCAAGAGAAATATTAGCTAAACGTGGTATTAAAGTAGAAGAAAATATTATTGGTGCAAGTAGTGCAAAATCAGTGGTCGGTTCAAATTCAAATGTTGAAGCAGAAAATGCCGATAGTTTGAAAAAATATCAAGAATATCAAAAAAAAGATTTTAATTCTTTAAAAGATAATGAAAAAGAAGAATTTTTTGAACTTTGGAATAAATATAAAAATACTTAATATTATATTAATTATATTATTTGTATTTTTATTAATTGGATGTCATTCAAAAAAAAATACATCACAATATACAGCACGTAAAAATTATTCTAAAACCGTAAATAAAATTCATAAGGATGTTTCAAAACATAAAAAGCAGCACAGGAAACAAGAAATAATTGTTTTTGAATAAAAAAATAAAGACTACTTAATAGTAGTCTTTATTGTTTTCATAAAAAATTTAATATTTTATTAATAATTTTATATTTATAATATGGTATTCTTATTAATTTAATATTATTATTTTTAGCATAATTATTTTTAATATTATCATATTCATTTGTAATTTTAAAAGAACTCAAGCCACCAAAATATTCAATAGGTTCATAATGTTGTTTTCCATCATATTCAATTAAAATATTTTGTTTTGGTAAATAAAAATCAAATTTTAATTTTTTATTATTTTCATTTTTACAATTATCAAATGATTTTTGAAATATAAAATTAATATTTTTATTATTTAAAATTTCTTTAATTTTAAATTCACCCTTTGAAATATAACAATCAGGACATCCATGATTATTTATATGTGAATGCGGTGATTGTTTAAAAATTCCATGTTTAAGACAAATAATTTTTATTTTAGACCTACAGTTTATATATTTAACTAAAGAATAGTCATATTTATCACCATGCGTTTTCTTAGCTTTTTCAATAAAACTATTTTTAGCTTTTAAAATTTTATTATTGCTTCTAATAATTTCTCCACATTTATAACAATCTTGTTTTGATAAATGATTATTTGGCTTTTGTTCAAAAATTCCATGTTTGGGACATATTATTTTTATTTTAGTGTGACTATTTTTATATTCCGATAAAGAATAGTCATATTTATCGCCATGAATTTCTTTAGCTTTTTTAATGAATATTTCTTTTGTTAATTTTTTATTATTTCCACAAATTTGACACCCATAATTTTGCAAATGGGCAAATGCTTTTTGTTCAAAAATTCCATGTTTAAGACAAATAATTTTTATAATATCATGTGCGCCAATATATTTAACTAAAGAATAGTCATATTTATCGCCATGAATTTCTTTAGCTTTTTCAATAAATGTTTTGGTTGTTAATTTTTTATTACTCGCACAATTAGGGCAACCATGTGGATTAGTTTTTCTTGTATGATTAGCAGGTATCTGTTTAAAAACTCCATGCTTTTTACAAATAATTGATACATTTAAATGATTTTTTTTATATTCCGATAAAGAATAGTCATATTTATCGCCATGAATTTCTTTAGCTTTTTCAATAAATGTTTCTGTATTATATTTCATGTTTTAGTATTTATAATAAATACAATAATAAATTAAAAAGATGTCGATATTTAGAAGTTATTTTAAAAAGAACACAACTCTTATTACTAATAATAAGACCAATAACTCGCAGAATCCTGTTACAGAAGTATCATATGGTACATCTAATAAACAGGTTAGTCGATTTATTTTTGATATTGACTTAACTGAATTACATAATAGAATTACTGATGGTCTTATTAATCCAAATAGAATTGTGAAACACATATTACATATGACTAATACAATTAGTTATGCTTCGCAATATCTTGGACAAAAATCATATACACAAGCAATTAATAGAGCAAGTAGTTTTGATTTAAATTTGTTTAATATTAATCAAGATTGGGATGAAGGTAGTGGTTATGATTTTATATATGATGATACAGTAATTGCTGTACCAATTATTGAAGCATCAAATTGGTATTCAGCAAGAACAAATACTTTATGGATAAATTCTGGTGCATATATTAGTGGTGTAACTCAAACAATAGCTACTGAAAGATTTGAAAAAGGAAATGAAAGTCTTGATATTGATATTACTAATTATATAAATCAAAGATTATTTGGTACTGGTTATACTGGAACATCTGCATTTACTGGTTCTTCATATGGTCTTGGTCTTAAATTTCCAAATAATCTTGAATCACAAGAAACAGCATATAGAGAAGCGGTTGCTTTTCATGCAAAAAATACTAATACTTGGTATGAACCATATGTTGAAACTATTATTGATGATACCATTACTGATGATAGAAATTATTTTTATTTAGATAAAAGTAATGATTTGTACTTATATATAAATATTGGTGCATTTTCACAAGATATTATAGTAAATAAAGTCAATATATATGATAATGAAGATAATTTAATTGATATATTAAGTGGAACATCAATTGTTAATGTGGGTAAAGGTATTTATAAAATAACATATTTTGTTGATTCACAAAATTATCCAGATGCTGTATTATTTAAAGATGTGTGGACTGTTACAATAAACAGTAGACAAAGTGAACATGTTGGAGAATTTTATTTAATATCTCCTGATAAATATTATACATTTGACCAATCAAATCAAATTCAATTTGATAATTATTTCTTTTATTTTTGGGGAATTGGTGAAAGAGAAAATATTATTTCAGGTGTAGTAAAAAAAATAAAATTAACAATAAAAGAATTATATCCAAATCAAAATAATTTCTTACCTTTAGATATTGAATATAGATTATTTACTACAATAGCTAATAAATATGAAATTGATGTAATACCATTTACATCGGTAAATAGAACAAATACTGGTTATGAATTTAATCTTGATACATCATGGTTAATACCTCAAGATTATCATTTACAAATAAGATTAAAAAATGGTAATTATTATGAAAATAAACAAACACTTTCTTTTACAATAGTTTCTAATAATTTAACTAATGTATAAAATATAAAAGGTTTATTTTTAAAAATCCTTGTATTTATGTAAAATGTGAAATATATTTGTATTGCAATTTTTATAATTGAAAAAATAACTTTACTGTAATTTAAAATTGAAATGGAAAATCAAAATTCAACGACAAATGCCCAAGGTGGTAATTTGTCAGATTTAAAAAAAATGTTTTCTGATTATCAGAAAAAACAATCTCAAACAAACAAAAGAAAATCACGTGAAGACCTTTTAGCAAAGTACTTTGTACCACGTAAAGCAAAAGAAATCTTCAGAATTCTTCCCCCAAAACCCAATAAAAAACATATTGAAGAAGCATTTTTTCATGTTGTTACTACTAATGCTGCTGGTGGAAAAAAGAAACATGGAACGGTAATTTACTGTCCTGCTCATAATGACCCTAAAGTTCCTAAATTGGGAGCAGATAATAAGCCATTAATCGACCAAGCAACTGGTAATCCTATTCTTGTACCTGCGCCATGTCCTCTTTGTGTAAGACATAAAAAATGGCTTGCAAAACAAGACCAATCCTTAAAAGGAATTAAAAAGGAAAATATGAATGATGCACAAAAAGCAATCAAAGCTAAGAATGATGAAATTTATAAGGAAGCCATTAAATGGGAAGCCAAGAAATTTTATATTGTTCGTGGAATTGATAAAGGTGCTGAAAAAGATGGTGTTAAATTTTGGAGATTTAAACACAACTACAAAAATCAGGGTACTCTTGACAAACTTCTTCCAATTCTGGAAGATTATATGTCAAATCATCAAGCAGATTTTTCCGACCAGAATAATGGTACTGATTTAAGTTTAACTATGACTGATAGTGAATTCAATGGTTATATTTATAAAGCAATTTCTGCAATCACAGCAAAAGGTAAATCATTATTAAATAATGACCCATTGATTATGAGAGCATGGCTTGAAGATGATATAACATGGAGAGATGTATTTAAACCAAAACAAGCACCCGGAATGCCACCATATGAATTTCTTGAAGCAGTGGCTAACGGTACAAGTCCTTATTGGGATGATACTGATGCAAATAATAAACATTGGGTATTTCCGGGTCGTCCTGACTTGGAAGAAGCAGCTAATACTCGTACTCGTAATCTTGATGCAAATGAAGAAAACTTTGAATATGCTTCAGATTTAGATGATGAATATCCAAGAGTTACTATAAGTAATATTACTGAATCAAAAGTCGGTACATTTGAAGATGATGCTACTGATTTAGGTAAGGAAATACTTGCAGAAACCGCAGAAAATGTCATTACTGCAGAAGAAAATCAATCAGGTAGTCCAGATTATGACGACCTTCCTTTTTAAAAAGTAATTAATTAAATAAAAGGGGAATTTTTATTTCCCCTTTTTTAATCTATTTTAAAAAAATTAAAAATTTATGAAAAAAAATGAAATTGAAGTACCTTCAAATGAGGTAAGAAAACCGACTGCAAAAAAAACATTTAGTCTTGAAAATTTTAAAAAGAAGGTAGGAGTTGAAGATATTCCAGATAAACCACTACAATGGATAAAAATTGATGATGCTATGGAGGAGGTAACTGGAATTCCGGGCTTCCCAAAGGGCTACGTATCAGCATGTTGCGGATTTTCTAATAGCGGAAAATCCACTGCAGTAGCGTTAGGTATTGTTAATGCACAAAAAATGGGATTGCTTCCAATAATAATTGATTTAGAAAATAACTTAAGTAAATATCGATTAACTACAATGGGTTTTGATTGGGATAAAGAACATATTTTTATTGATAATGAATATCTGTTAGAACATTTTGGAAGAGTTTTAGATAAAAATAGAAATTATGCTTCAATTGAAGATTTAGCGAATTGTGTTCGTTTCTTATTACGTGAACAAAGCGATGGTAATTTACCATTTGATTTAGCATTTGCAATTGACTCAATTGGTACGTTGAATTGCAATAAAACAATTAATGCTGCAGAAAAAAATGAATCAGATTCCAATTTTTGGAATGCAGGTGCGTATGAAAAAGAATTTATGTATTTATTTAATGATGTTATTCCAAATAGTAGGAAAGCAACAAAACAATATACAAATACAGTATTTGTTGTTCAGAAAATTGGTCGTGATGCAATGAATAATTCAATTACTATGAAAGGTGGACGTACATGGGAATACACGCCTCGATTGCAGTATTATTTTGGTGGTATTGTGTCAAAAGGTGTTAAGAAAATTACAGCTATTTCAAAAAAACGTGAAATATCATATGGTGTGTCAGTAAAAGTTAATGTATTAAAAAATCAAATAGATGGACCGCTTGGTGGTATTTCGATGGAAGGGTCAATAATTTCAGTACCACAAGGATTTATAACTCCTGAAGGTGTTGAAGAATATAAAAAGAAAAATATATTATATTTTCGTAATTTATTTGGTAATGATGATTTAAATGTTGATGATATTGGCACAGGTGAACGTATTGAAAATACTGATGGAAAAGTAGTATTTGATATTATAGAAAAAGCTGAATAATATTTAAATCTTTGGTTAATAAATTTAACCAAAGATTTTTTATTTTTTTTATTATGAGAAAACCTAGAGGATATTGGACTAAAGAAAAATGTAAAGAAGAAGCATTAAAATATAATAATAAACGTGATTTTAGATTGTTTGATTCGTGTGCATATAATGCAGCAAAGAGATATAAATATATTAATGATATTTGTTTACACATGAAACCACTAAATAATGCACATTATAGATGTATATATGCTGTTGAATTTATTGAAAGTCATTCGGTATATATAGGTTTAACATATTTCATGGAACAAAGGCAAATAAAAAGAATGAATAAAAGTGGTGATACTGTAACAAGTTATATTAATAAAACGAGTTATATTCCAATATATAAACAATTAACTGATTATGTCGAAGTAGAACTAGCAATTAAATTAGAAGAAGAATATCTTAATAAATATAAAAATAATGGTTGGGACATATTAAATCGAGCAAAAACTGGTTCTATTGGGTGGACAGGTAAAAAGCACAAATATGATGATTTAGATTATGTTAAATCAATAATAATTGAATATAAATCGGTTGGAGATTTAATGAAAAAGAATAACGCATTATATTTAAAAATAAGAGATAATGGATGGAGAGATATTATATACCCAATGTTGAATTATAAAAAAAGATATCCAACATTATTTTGGACTAAAGAAAATATAATTGAATTTGCAAAAAATTTTACAAAAATGAGAGACTTTGAAAAAGAATTTACTTGCGCATATAGAATTGCATGTAAAAATAATTGGTTGGGTGAAATATGTCAAAATTTGAAATTAATTGAAGTATGAAAATACGCACATTATTAATTGATGGGTCATATTTACTTCAACGCTCATATCATGGAGCTAAAGATATATATACTTCTAATTTTGGACATTTTGGAGCAGTTTATCAATTTTTAACTACAACACGTAAATTAATTAAAAACCATATGATAACAAAGGTCATTATATGCTGGGACGGAGAAATGGGTGGGATTATGCGCCACCAAATAGATACTAACTATAAATCTAATAGAAAAAGCAAAAATTGGTATGAAAAAATTGAAATGAGTGATGTTGAAATTCGTAGAGAAAGGGAGAAGGAAGAATCAATATTAAAACAAAGAAAAAGAGTACAAGCATATGTCGAGGAATTGTTTCTCAGACAGATTGAAGTAGTTGAGGTAGAGGCTGATGACCTGATTGCTGCATACTGTTTACAACATAATAATCTCGAATCCATTCACCTATATTCTAATGACAGGGATTTCGCTCAATTATTGGATTTAAATATTACAATAATATTTCCAAACATTGACCAACCAGTAACTCGTTCTAATTATTTAATGCATTTTAATCATCATTATTCGAATGCACTTGTTTTAAAAATAATATGTGGTGATGATGCCGATAATATTAAAGGTATTGAAGGTATTGGTGAAAAAACATTATTAGAACATTTTCCTGAATTGAAATTCAAACATATTAGTGTTAGGGAAATTTGTAGAAGAGCAGATGAAATAAATAAAGAACGAATTGCCAATAAAAAGAAACCATTAAAAGCATTAGAAAAATTAATAAGTCCAGAAGGTGTTGAAAGATTAAAAACAAATTTTCAACTAGTTAATTTAAGAGAACCAATGCTTAATGAACAAGCAATTGAAGAATTAAAACAATTAGAAATACCATTATCTCCAGAAGGTCGAGGAAGCACAAATTTACTTAAAATGATGAATGAAGACCAGTTCTTATCAGTGTATGGTAGTACATTTGTTCAATATGTTGAACCATTTTATACAGTTATTATGAATGAAAAGCAATTATTTACAGAGTATATAAAAAATAATCGTGGTAATTTATAAAAAGTCTTTTACTTTTAGTAGATTCACACTATATTTGTCATAGTTATTAACAATTTAAAAATAATCAAAATGAGCGAAAAAGAAAATAATAACGAATTTAGATTTTCATTATATCAAGAAAATATTTTGTTATGTGAAAAAGCATTTAATGCAGATAAATTTAATCCATTTACGAGATATTCAATTGATATTAGAGATATTCTTCCACGTGCAATAACAAAATTACAAAAAACTTTATCAAAACGAAATTATTACGTTATTAGTGATAAAGTCGATACACATTATAATCCAAAACCTATTGTACAACAAATTGAAGAAAAAACAATTAAAGGAGTTGAATGTAAAATCGGTTTTTATATAAACAGTAATCCAATTGTTGAACGATTATTTTATGTTGATGGATTTAATCCTGTGGCAAGATGGTCATTTGATTTAACAGATGCAGTTATTGAAATTGCTGATACTATTTTTGATAAAATAAAAAAGAATGACATTAAAAATATGTGGGATGATTATGATTTAATTAATTTGGGTGGCTTATCAATTAATCAAATCAGAGAATTTTCTATTTCTAAAAGAGAAGAAATATTAAAAAAAATTAGACGAAACTAAATAGAAAAATAATATTATTATTACTATTTTTTATTAAAATTGTAATGATTTTTCACACACATATTTTAAAATGGCAGATATAACAGAAAATACATTATCATCATATTTAGGTCCTGAATTTCAACAACATCTTATGTGGCAGTTGTTAGTTGAACCAGAGTTTGCAGAAAAAATAATTCCAGATATAGCAATTGAATATTTTGATGACCCAAATCTTAGAAGATTATTTTTAATTATTTTAGAATATTTTAAAGAATTTCAGAAAGTTCCAAATCTTCAAAATCAAAGTATTCATCAAGCAATTAATAAATATAAAACTCCAAATAATGTAATTGAAGAAGAATCATTATTTGCTGTAATTAAACGTATTGAACTTTGGAATGAAAGAATTATTAATAAACAAATGCTTTATGATGGAGATGTTATACAAAAATCTACAAATTCTTTTATTAAACAACAAGAATATCGTAAATTAGCTGAAGGTATTATTGATAAAGTAAAAAATGGTGAAATTAAAAGTAAATATGTTATTGCAGCAATTGAAGAAAAATTTCAAAAAATTACACATATTGGTGAGGATGAAGATGATTGTGAAGAAGTAATAGAAGGTATTGAAAAAGCATTAAGAAAAGAATTTAGACAACCAATACCTACTGGAATTGGTGTAATAGATTCATTGACTGGTGGTGGTCTTGGTAAAGGTGAAATTGGTTTAATATTAACACCATCAGGTGTAGGAAAAGCCTTGCCAAATAGCCATAAAGTATTAACACCAAATGGTTGGGTTGAAAATGGTACATTAAAAGTTAATGATTATATTTTTGGTAGTGACGGAAAAAAACAAAAAATATTAGCAGTATATCCACAAGGTAAAAGAAAAATATATAAAGTTACTTTTTCAGACCAAACAATATCTTATTGTGATGTAGAACATTTATGGGCAGTTAATTCATTTAAACAAAGAAATCAAAAAACTAATATAAATGGTAAAACATTAAGTATTCCTGACCATACATTTCAGATATTAAAAACGTCTGAAATTATGGAAGATATTAAAATAAAAAATAATTTAAATTATAGATTACCTAATGTATTACCAATTCAATTTAATAAATTAGAGGTTAAAATTGACCCTTATATAATGGGGGTATTATTGGGTGATGGATGTTTAACAAGAAAAAATCAACCACACATTATAACATCAGATTTATTTATTGTTGATAAAATATGTAATCTTGAAAAAAATGTTATTGTTCATGAATATGAAGGAAGAAAAGAAAATTATAAAAAATTATATCGAATATCATTAATAAATTCGAGAAATGTTTTAGAAACAGAACTTAATTTATATGGTACTGATTCAACTAATAAATTTATTCCTAATATTTATTTATATAATTGTATCGAATATAGAGAAAAATTATTACAAGGTTTAATTGATTCAGATGGTGGTGTTGGTAAAAATCATTCAATTATTTATTCTACAGTTTCAAAAGAATTATCAAAAAATGTTCGAGAATTAGTATTATCATTGGGTGGAACATGTAGAATTAACGAAAAAATTAAATCGTATAATAAAAATGGTGTAAAAGTTTTAGGTAAAAAAAATTATTGTTTAACCATAAGTTTTCCAAACAATGGTATTAAACCATGTACTTTACCTACCAAACTTGATAGAATTGTAATTCGTGATAAATATGAATATAATAAATTTATAAAAAATATTGAATATTCACATGAAGAAGATGCAACATGTATATATGTTGAAAATAATGACCATTTATATATAATTGATGATTATATTTTAACACATAATACTACTGCACTTACAATTATTGCTAATACTGCTTATGAACAAGAAAAAAATGTTGCACAAATTATAATTGAAGATACAAAAGAACAGATTAAACGTAAACATTATACTATTTGGGCAAAATCTGCATTAAGTAAACTTGATGATGAGGATGAAAATGCAAGAGTTTTTAAAATTGCAACAGAAAAAGCAGAATCATTAGAAGGAAAAGGTAGACTTTTGATTAAACAATTTAGTCAGGAAAATACTACAATGTTGGATATTAAAAATTGGATGATAGGATATCAAAAAAAATATGGTTTTAAATTTGATATACTTGTAATAGATTATCTTGATTGCCTTGAATCTCATAAAAAATCACCAGATAGAAATGAAGCTGAATTACAAATAGTAAAATCTTTTGAAGCACTTGCTTCAGATTTTGATATACCTGCATGGTCAGCAATTCAAACTAATCGTTCTGGTTTTGGTGCTGCAATTGTTGGAGCACAACAAACAGGTGGCAATATTAAAAGAATTCAAAAAGCACATTTTTTTATGTCAGTTGCTAAAACACCAGCACAACAAGATGCAAATTTTGCTAATATTAGTATTCTTAAAGCAAGATTTGCAAAAGATGGACAAACATTTGAAGATTGTATTTTTAATAATGATACAATGCAAATTATTATAACTGACTCAAAATATCCTGTAAAGAATAAACTGAAACATTACGATGAAAATGATGTAAATAAAGTTGAAAGTACTGCAAATAAAATGCATGTTGTTGTTAGTCAACTTGCTGAAGATTCTAAAAATGCTGTTGATGTTGTAAATTTATCTTCTACTGAAATTAATAGATTATTGCAAAACAATTCTGAATTTGAAATTGAACAAAATACAGTAAAAGAAAATGAAACTGTAATAAAAACAAATACTGACGAACCTATTGTAAAAAAAGAAGAACCTATTGTTAAGACCGAACCGATTAAAGCTGAAAGTAGTGATTTTATTGAACAAATGAGAAGAGAGATTGAAGGTGAGATACATGGTGTTCCTGTTAAACAAATAGAAAATATTCATATTAGTACTACAAGAATAGATTTAAATCAAAATGAAATTAAACAAATAATTGATATTGCCAACGAAGCAATACTGGAAATTAATGGTGTGGTTGAAGAATTAAATGAAGAAATAATTCATCCTGAAGTAATATTTCATGAAGAACAAATAAAAAGGGATGAAAAAAAAGAACCATTTGAATGGAATGGTGAATCAGGTAGTACAATTAATGAAATTATTAATCAACCAGAAGTAAAATTAGAAGATATTAAAAAATCATTAGATTTAACTAAATTTGTTCCACCGGGAGTTTTTGTTAAAGAAATTGATAATAATATTGTTGAAAAAAATCGTGAGATTAAAGAAGAAAATTTAACAATAAAACCATTAATTGAAAGAACAAATAAAAATATTAATATAAAAGAATTGGAAAATAAATTATTAATTGACCCTGATGAGCCACAAGAAAATGAAAAAAATGTATTTAATATTTTAAATAAAGCACGTCAAAATCAGAGAGTTATAAAAGATGATTAAAATATTTTATAAAAAACAATAACTTTTTTGAAATTTCTACGTATTTATTTTTCCAGACGTTGTAAAATATTTTTTATTTTTTTTGAAAAAAACTTGCACAATTAAAAAATGTGTTATAGATTTGCATCGTCAAAATGATATAACGTTCTTTAAAAAGATTAAAAAGTATATTGCGGGGTGGAGAAGAGGCATCTCGTTTGGCTCATAACCAAAAGGTCGGGGGTTCAAGTCCCTCTCCCGCTACAAAGATTAAGAGGTCACGGCATACACTCCGTTGAAAGTAAGTCACAAAAGAAGACTGCGCCAACTTAATCAAAATGAGAAGAACTGATAGTGTTTACAGCAGTTGAAAAATAATGTATGCCGTCCATGAGTGACGGCAGAAAAACAATACTAACAAATTTCTTCTAATTTTTAAAGTTCTTTAAAATATATGGGGAGATAGCAAAATAAAAAACAAAAAATACTATCTCACTGCTCTCTTAACAGAGAGAACTGATTGTATTTTCAGTAAAAGGTAAAGCAATTGTCGTTAAAACAATGATGTGCAGGTTCAAATCCTGCTCTCCCCACAAATTTAAATGCGATATATAATTGCATAATAGTACAAAGGGAAAACGTAAAGTGTTTACAGTAATTTCGATGGTTCGAGTCCATCATTATTCGCCAAAATTGAATAATTAGACAAGCTGGTTAAGTCACAAGTCAGTTAAACTTGCAAAACAAAAACAACAAATACTTTAAAATTGTTCCCTAAGTTATAAAGCGGTAAAAAGTTGTTAATAATAACAAATTAAACCCGCAAGTTTTTAGTTGTTGATATCAGAGTTTTTTACAAAAACAAATTATATCACCTAACATTTAATTGGTTAAAAATGGTTTTTCGAGCAGAAGTGCTTTTTTTTCTAAAAAAGGAATACTGAAGAACTTGTTGTGAATACAGTAAATTGTAAAAATGAAATCCCCTTCGTGAGAGAGGGGACAAACTTACCAAATTACAACTAAACTTCTTCTCTTATTTGAAAGAAGTGTTTTTCTAAAATAGAAATGGGCGGGGATTTGATTAAGAAATTAATCAATACTTGCCCATTTTTTTGTTTTTTGTAATATTTTGATATTCTTTTGGTATAATAGTTGGATTTTAAATAAACTTTTTATATATTTGGCATCAAAAATTAATTAGATTTTGATAATATAAAAATTCAATTTAAAATATCATGAAAGAAGAAATTAAAAAATTTGAATTTGAAGGAAATGAAATTTCATTTCTCACAGGCAGTAATGTTATGATAAATGCCACGGAAATGGCAAATCTTTTTGATGTTAAACCAAATTTTTGGTTAAAAACTGATACTGCACAAAGAATTATTGCTAAATATGCCGAGTTGAAGAATATCAATACGGCTGATTTAGTGATGATTAGGCAGGGTGGTAATGATAAATCTGCACAAGGAACTTGGATACATGAAGATATTGCTTTAATTTTTGCACAGTGGCTTTCACCAGAATTTTATTTTTGGTGTAATGACAGAATAAAAGAGTTGTTCAAATATGGAATTACTGCAACACAAGAAAAAATAAGAAAAATTGTTTTTTCTTTAAGTGAAGCAACAAATGTTTTGAAGAATAATAGTAATTGTAAGACCGGAAGATATAAAATTTATGAACAATTACGTTTGAGAGGAATTCTTGATGAACATAATAAACCTTTTCCAGAATTTATTAATAAAGGTTATTTTACATGCGAACCATTAGAAAGTAACAAATATATAAAACGTATTATGGTTGGTGAAGAAGGATTAAAATGGTTAAATCAAGCGTTTTATCCTGAACAAAATGTTTCTGAGGATTATTTGGAACTGAAAATGAGGATTGATGAAATGCAACATGACCAAGCAATAATATTAGAAGGTATTGCGGTAGTTGCTGAAACAATGCTTATGGCAAAGGGTGGTCATCTTACTGATGAAATGAGTAAAAATGTAACAAATAGATTACGTGATTTTGTTGAAAAATCAAAGAAAATTCAACTTGCACTTAATAAATAAATTATATATTATGGAAAATTTGGTATTAACACAGAAAATGTTGGCAACAGTTAAGCAATCATTAATTGATGGTCTTACTATTGCATCTGGTAGTAAAAGTTCAGCAACTTACTATCACAGTAAAGACGAACAAATGAAAGCAATTCAGGGTCAAATAAAGAACCTGTATAAACTTTCAAAGGAACTCCCATTGATTATAGCAAGTCAAAAAGGAGCTACTGGTAGATTTGTTTCTGAAGTACTTTTGAATGAATTCAAAAATACTTTAAGGGGTGGAGCATGTAATATTGTTAATCCAATTGATTGGTATGATAATGGTTTAAGTGATAAGGCAGTACTTTCTGCATTAAACAATCTTGGCGAAAATGGTTTACCATATGTATTACGTCTTTTCATTGATTTGAAGAATGAAAAAGTAAACAATGAAAGAACAAGAAAAATTATGCTTGGTTTTATTTGGGGTCAAGCAAATCTTGAATTCTATTCAATGAAATATCGTAATAAAATTGCTGAAGTACTTAGGCATGCATATGGTGTTAAGAAAACATCAATATTACTTTCAATTGCTCAAAAACAAATAAATATTAATGGAGCAACTTTGCTTGGAAGTGAAAAAGAAATGAGTATTGTAAATGAATGTATATTGAAATATTTCAATGGTGATTCAATTAAAGCATTCAAATTGTTATTATTTTTATTTAAAAAAGATAGTGGCGTAGCATATAATGCAACTGAATTTCCTCTTTTAAGTGAATATCAGAAAGCAAAAATTGATATTACTGGTATTAAAAATGTACCAGAAGAAGTTTTACTTGGTTTAATTTCAAGTGTAAAACATCCACAATATCATTCAATGTGGTCAACTGATATTCAGAAAGAAGCAACAAAAGCACTTATTCGTAAGAATGTTGAAGTTACTTCTGTAAATCAGCAGGTTCGTCAAACCAAATCAACTGCAAAGTTGGGTGTTGAAAAAACTGTTGATTTGGAAAAAGCAACTGATTTTCTTGCACTTTACAAAACTGGTTATGAAAATGGTTTTACTGACGAAATTAGGTCAGCAATTGTAAAACTTGCACAAAAGAAAAAAATTCAGGGATTCTTTTACCAGAATATTGGTGTTATTGTCGATAAAAGTGTATCTATGACTGGTGATAAAAATGAATCAAAAAATACACCAATGGCTATTGCAGATTTTACTGCATTGGTTCTAACTGCTTCAGCAAAAGAATCTAACAGAGTAAATACTAGAGGTGAAATTACTGATTTGGCAACATCATTTATTGATTTGTTAAAAGAAGAAAATTCTTTAAAACCATATGATGCAATTTTTATTTTAACAGATGGTTATGAAAATGCTTATGATGGATTGACTAATGAAGTTATTTCAATTTGGAAAGCAGAAAGTGGTAGGAATATTCCAATGTTCCAAATATCACCAATTACAAGTGCTGAAATGGGTGCTAATGTAAGAAAATTGGGTGAAGGTGTTGTCACAATGGCAATAAATAATCCAGTCGCATTACAGCCTCAAATCAATGCAAGATTGCTTGAAATTGATACAAAACGTTGGTTGGAAAATCAGGTATTGGCTCTTGAAGCAGCACCTGTTAAAAGAATTAAAAAAATTAATATAAACGATTAATAATTTGTATGATACTTGATAAATTAAAATTATTTTTATTTGAAAAATGGAAGGATGTTATTGATTATGAAGGATATTATCAAATAAGTAATTTTGGTAGATTAAGAAGTGTTGATAGATTTGTGATAAATAAAATGGGTGTTAAACGAAAATTAAAAGGTTCATTGAAAAATACATATCAAATAAATGGTGGATATTTAATGGTTTCATTAGGTAAGAAAGGTATTAATAAAGCATATTTAGTACATAAATTAGTAGCAAATGCATTTCTTTTAAATCCATTTAATTATAAACAAATTAATCATAAAAATGGTAATAAAAAAGATAATATATTAAATAATTTAGAATGGTGTACTGCAAGAGAAAATACTCATCATGCAAGACAGAAAATGAAAAGTAGTTCTAATTATATTGGAGTTTCATTTTCTCCAAACGATAAAACTAATCCTTGGGTTAGTAGAATTACAATTAATGGAAAGATTAAATATATTGGTAGATATTCGAATGAAAAATTAGCATATGAGGCATATTTAAACGAATGTAAAATTAATAACATTAAAATTAAAAAATTATGAATAATCAAAGAGAATTTACTGAACTTTTAAAGGGATGTAGACCACATAAAGATTCAAATGGAAATATTATTATTCAATCTATTATGAATATGTCAATAATAACATTGACAACTGATGAAGAAAACTCATTGGATACTAGATTTGCGAATCCATTAACTTCGCTTCAAGCAGGTAATCAAACTTATGGTCAAATTAGTTTTACTAATAAAGAAAATAAAGAAGTTATTGTACCTACTCAAATGGCTGTTATGACTAAACAAAGTGCTCAAAATCATGGTATGATAAAGGCGGGTTATTTGGAAAAATATGCAAATACCACTTATCATGATGCAGGTTGTGTACAAGGTGGACAAACAGGTTATTTTTGTGGAACTAATGAATTTCGTATGATACCCGTATCAATGCGTGAAATGTTATTTGATACAATTGGACAAACAGGTGGTTATTCAAGAATTTATCCTGCTATTCAGAAATTGGGTAGTGATACTCAATCTGGTACAGGTAATTACTTGAATGTATATTTCGAAAAATATGATAAGAAACTTGAACAGTTTATTGCACATTTTGAACGTCCACGTAATCTTATTGGTATTATTGTTTTAATAGATGGTGAAATTGTTGCAATAGACAAATTTCCTTCATTCACATATGCTGAACAGGTATGGGATTTGATGATTCGTGACTGTTATGGTTCTTTGGCTATCATTTCTGAAATTAAGAAGAAAAGTTCTGGAAAAGAATTTACTTCAACATATAATGAAATGAAAAAAACTCATCAAGAAAATATTGTTGATTTACTTGAAAAAGCATTAAAGAAAACAAAACAGAATATGACAGCTAATGTTCAGGAAAAGATTCAAGAACTACTTGAACTTACTTTTGATGCAACTCTTGATACAGAAGGACAATCAACTTTTGCAAAAGCACCAAAATCTTATGTTTTAAAAGAAACTAATAATAGTTATGTTGGTCAAGTGATTACTGAAAATGAATTTAATCATCTTGTAAGTATAGTTAAAAGAGAAAAATTTGACCCTAATGCTTATAGAGAAGTTAACGAATTGAGAAAAAAAGCTAGAAAGCAAGAAAAATTTACTTTATAAAATTTAAATTATTTATTTAAAACCCGTAAGAAATTCTTACGGGTTTTTTATTTTACATATATCTCGATTTTAAATTAAATTAATTGTATTTATTATAAATAAAACTGAAGCAAAAACTTCAGTTTTGGTAATTAGGGGTACGGTCATATAGTTACAAAGATTATGAAAAATAAATTAACTACATTAGAATTTATTGAAAAAGCAAATAAAATACATAATAATATTTATGATTATTCTTTGGTTGAATATACGGGTAATAGAAATAAAATTAAAATAGTTTGTTCAAAACATGGAATATTTGAGCAAATACCATTTGACCATTTAGATGGTCATGGTTGTTCAAAGTGTTCACATCCAAGTAAAAAATCAACGATAGAGGAATTTATTGAAAAGGCAAATATTATACATGATAATAAGTATAATTATTCATTAGTAAAATATGTTAATGCACATAAAAAGATAAATATAATTTGTAAAAAACATGGTGAATTTTTACAAAAACCTAATGCTCATTTGTGTAGTCAAGGTTGTCCTATTTGTAAAAATTCGAAAGGCGAAGAAAATATTATAAAATATTTAAAAGAAAATAATGTTTTATTTGAATATCAAAAAAAATTTGATGATTGTAAAAATAATAAATATAAATTATTTTTTGATTTTTATTTGCCAAATCAAAATTTATTAATTGAATATGATGGTGAACAACACCATAAAATTTTTAAACATTTTGGCGGTAATATAAAATTTGAAAAAACTAAATTAAACGATAAATTAAAAACAGAATATGCATTAAACAATAATATTAAATTATTGCGTATTCCATATACTGAAAAGAAAAATCTTTCAGAAATATTAAAAAATAATATAAGTATTTTAATAAATACAAAATGACATGCCATTTTTCGCAAGACCAAACTTAGAGAATACTCAATTTAAGCAATTAAGTGGAAGTACACTAACCTTAGAAGGTCAGACTCAAATAGCATCTGTATCTGGTTTAACACTTACTGATGGTAATCCAATTCCAACTAATGTATTACTTACTGCAAGTGGTGCATCATTTTCAACAGATGGATATGTTTTAACATATTGTGATACTACAAAAACAATATCATTAGCACAATCATCTGCATCAGGTGGTTCGACAATATATAATGGTGCATCACCTACAACATGTTCTGTTGGTGGATTAGATATTAATACTCCTATTATAGGTTGTCAATTATCATGTATAATTGAAATGATGGTTGCACCAGTACTTTATCCTACATTAATATCGCCAAGTAGTTCACTTTCATTATCACCAACAACAACAATTTTTGAAATAGGTTGTAGTATTGCATTTACTGGAACAATAAATTTTGACAGGGGTAGTGTATTTCCCGTATATTGTGGTGGTACTCAATATAGAACAGGCGTTGCTGATTGTTATGTTTTTACAGATATGGGTGGTAATCAATATTCGGGAATAACTAATACATGCATAATGCCAAGTATAACAATATCATCTGGTAATAATACTGCATTTGGTGTTGTTGATTATACTGCAGGAATAGCACCTACAAAAAGTGATGGAAATTTAATGACAGGTTGTACATGTTCTGCAGATACAATTTCATCATGTGCTGTTGTTTGTGGTATATATCCATATTTTTATGGAAATAGTGTAAGTGTTCCTACTGCTGGTTCAGCATTACTTACAACAGGTACTAAATGTGTAATTGATAGTAGTAGTAATGTCATAGTAAATTATAATGTTACAAGCAAATATATTTGGCTTGCAACTCCCGCAACATCAACAACAAAAACTAAGTGGGAAGGTTCAAATGCACCAACAACAAATACAGAATCAATACCGGGTGGATTATTTAATGCACCAACAACAGTATCAGTAAATTCTCCAAGTTCTTGTTGGTCAGGAGTAAATTATAAATTTTACATTAGTAATTATCCAACAAGTACAATAGCTGGTGGTACTCCTTATAATATAACATTTAAAAATAGTTAAACATGGCAACACAATTAAATACAAATATAAAAGTTTCAGCACCTGCACCAATTGATAAACGATATTTAAGTGAAAGAACAGTTGGTGGTAGTCCATTGCCATATTCCGCAACAACAGAGGTAATTGCAATAATTCCTTCAAGTGAAAGATATATTGGATTAACAGTCAACATTAATAATGTTGATTATTGGTTTAAAAATGGTGTTGCTGATGGTAATTTGATATTAAAAACAGTTACGGGTGGAACAGTTAATATTATTAATGCAATAACTGGTGCAACAAATATTGGATTTTTTAGCGGAAAAACAGGTATACAAACACTTAATTTAAGTGGTGCTGGTTTTGGTTCATATATTGGTAATTATTATTCTGAATATAATAATTATTATAGAGATAGTTCAGGAATTGTAAGACTTGGTACACCAACATATCATGGGGCACTTAGACGTGCATATATAAATTCTGCAAGAACAGTTTCATGGTTATTTGACCAAGGTTTAAATGCATGGCAATTAAGTAGTGTTGATATTACTTCATATATTGGAAATTATGTTCCAATTATTGGATATACTGGTAGTGGATTTACAAATGCAACATGGAGTGGAAGTACATATAATGGTTCTGTTTTAGTTACAGCATATGGTAGTTTAAATACAGGTGTAACAATTACAGTAGGTAATCCAGTGTTTAATAATATACGATATAATGAACTTAGATTTAGAACAATAAAATCAAAAAATCCGGGTGTTATTAAAATAACAAACGATGATAGCTTTATATATTTTTCAGGTTCATCATTAACAAGAGGTCAAAATCTTGGTATTGGTATTGGTATTTATACTGGTGTAACTGGAAATACATTACAATTCAGGAGTATTCTTGGAACAGGTGGTACTACTGTAACAAATAATGGTGGTACAATTCTCATATCTTCAAGTAGTGGTGGTACAACAATAGGTGCTAATATTGGTATTGGTACTGGTATTTATAGTACTAAAGTTGGTGCTTCATTATTATTTAGAAGTCTTAAAGGTAGTGGTAATACCACAGTAATTCAAAGTGGTAGTACAGTTGTAATATATTCAAGTGGTGGTACTGGTAGTGAAAAATATACATATGGTTCACCTTCAGTATGTACTGTTGGTGGTTTACCTGCTGGTTCAACATTAACAGGTTTAACAGCAAATCAAATATTAGCAGAAATTTTAGTTCCAGAATTATGTGGTACAATTACAGCACCTTCAATTGGAATTGGATTAACTGCTTCAGGATTATATGAAATTGGTTGTAGTCTTTCTCAAACAGTTACTGGAACATTTAATAGAGGTTGTATTAATCCACAATATTGTAGTAGTTCAGATAAACGAAGTGGTTGTGCAATTTCATATTGTTTTACTGGTTGTGGAATGCCTTCTGGTTTTCAGAGTTGTGCATCATCACCTGCAATACAAACAAATCCAAGTTATAGTGTTATAATAAGTTCACAAAGTTGGGGAGTTTGTACTTGTTATGATGCAGGTAGTCCTGCTTTAGGTAGTAAAGGTACACAATATTGTACAGCACTATCAGCAGGTTGTACAAGTGCTGCAAACAGTTCAATTGTAGGTGTTTATCCTCTTTTTGGAACAACTTCAAGTATTACTGTTTTAACTAAACAATCATTAGTAGATATGACCACAGCAAATAATGTTCAAATGAATTTAGTTTCAGATAGTAGTCCAAATAAACAAAAATTTGAAATTCCATGTGCTTGGCTCAGTACACCAACTAATAGACCATTAGTAGGTGTTCAACAATATAATACTGTTTCAGCACAATGGGAATATCCGGGTGGTTCACAAGGAAGTTCATTAGCATTATGGAATTGTAGCACATCATCAGAAACAATACAAGGAAATTCAATTGGTTATTGTAGATATACATATAATGGTGTTGATAGAAGCGCAGTATGCATAAGATTAGTTTTTTAAAATATAAAATATGTCAAGAAATATAGGTACATTTAATTTTGCAGCAAATTTCGAAGGTCTTTTAAAAGCACCTATCGATGCAAAACAATTAGTTGGTACATATGCTGACCTAACATTACCTGCAACATGGTGTGGAAGTGGTAGTGTTTGGCTTTATGATGGTGCAGTAGTTTCAGTTGCTTCAGGTGTAAATAGAGGATTATTCTATTTATGTGATGCTAACAACTATACTTCAACAAGTAGTTGGATAAAAGTTGGAAGTGGAAGTGGTACATTAACTGGTGCAACAAATGGTTTACATCTTGCAAATAGTGGAACAACAGTTGCATTAGGTGGTAATCTTTTAAGTGGAACAACAATTAATGGTATTGGTTTACATAATATAAGTTTATCAAATCTCACCGATTTTCAAGTATCTACAAGTGGTTTAACAACTATTTTTGGTATTGATAATGTTGGTTTACTTTTTTTATTTTCAGGTGGTTCATTTTCTTATGAAGACAATGGTGGTATAAAATATGGTGGTGATTATGAAAGTTATTTCACTAATCGTTCTCTTATAACTAAACAATATGCGGATGAAATAGTTACTGGTTTAAAACCTAAACAAGTAGTTAAAGTAGCTACTACAACAAATTTAACATATCCTTTCAGTGGATTATCAACAATTGATGGTATTATACTTTTAAATGGTGATAGAGTTTTAATAAAAAATCAAATACCATTTATACCAAGTGGTAAAACAAATGGTATTTGGATTGCAAGTGCAAGTACGTGGACACGTGCAATAGATTTCGATGGTACACCAAGTGGTGAAGTAGTTTCTGGTTCATATGCATGGGTTTTAAGTGGTGATACAAATAAAAATACTTCATGGGTATTAGCAACGGATGACCCTATAATTGTTGACACTACTCCATTATTATTTGTTTATTTTAATCATGTTACTGATGTTAAAGCAGGAACAGGAATTACTGTTACAACTTCAGGTACAACACATATTATTAGTCTTAATGATGCAACACAAGATATACTTGCTGTTACAATTACTGGTGCAACAAATGGTGTTTGTAAATACGATAGTCATAATGTTTGTCTCGATAATACAATTCAAACAATACTTAATTCTACATTAACGGGTGTAACTGGTGGATTAACAAAATATAGTTGTCATGATGCTTGTCTCAGTACAATTACACAAAACATATTAAATATTTCAGTTACTGGTGCAACAAATGGCATTTGTAAATATGATAATCATAATATTTGTCTTGATGGTACTGTTTTTAATTCAGTATTAACAGGTGCTACAAATGGTATATGTAAATACGATAGTCATAATGTTTGTCTTACTACAATTACACAAAACACATTAAATACTTCAGTTACTGGTGCAACAAATGGTGTTTGTAAATACGATAGTCATAATGTTTGTCTTGATAATACAATTCAAACAATACTTAATTCAGCACTAACTGGTGCAACAAATGGTTTAACAAAACAAGGACGACAAGTTAAACTTGGTGGTAATTTAACTGGTGTTACTACTATTAATTTATGTAATAATAGTTTGCGTTTACAATCAGATAGTACAAATATTTATGGACTTGCAGATTTTAGTTTAAATACTATATATTCAGATTCAAAATTTAATATATGTTCTCAAAATGGAAGTAGTGCACAATGGGGATTATCTGGTAATAGTGTAAATATTGGCATGTATCATTGTATAAATCTTTCAAATGGAAGTAATATTAATATCTATAATACTGGAATTACATTTACAAATAAATGTTCAAGTGCATTAAAAATAGTTAATCTTGGTAATAGTGGTTTAACATATGGCGGTAATTATTGTAATAATAATCCACGTTGGATTCCTGATAAAGAATATGTTGATGAACAAATAAGCGGTACTTCAAATCTTGTTAAGATAAAACTTAATGGTTATTATTGTACATTAAATCAAAATTATTATACATATAGTTGCGATGATATTATTGCTGTATCTGGTGTTTCATCACATCCAATATTTTTACCATCATTACCAGTTGTTGTTTGTAATTACACTCAAAAAATAACAATTGTCGACATTTGTGGAAATGCGTTAGCAGACCCAATAACAATTAATGGTAATGGAACATGTATTAACAATGGTGGTTATTCTACAATTAATACTGATTATGGTTCAATAACATTTGTATATAATGGAATTTTTTGGAGTGCAATTGCTTTTGTTAACTAACGAATAATATTTAAATAGTTAAATAATTAAGAATAAAAAAACTATTTATTATTAAAAGAAAAATAAAATTATAATATATAATAAATAAAATTATGGCATTTAATACAAAAATTAAATTAACAAATCAACATGTTGAACAAACTCAAAATAGTTCATTAGTATTAAGTGGTAAAACTCAAGTTGCAACAGTTGGTGATTTAAGATATCAAATACATCCTGATTTTACTGGAAATACACAAGTTGTTGATAAAAGATATGTCGACCTTCAAGCAAGTGGTGCTACTGGTAGTACTGTTTATAAATTAGCAAGTCCTACTTCAGTATGTGTCGGTGGTATTGATGTTGGAACAATTTTAACTGGTAAAACATCAAACGAAATACTAAAAGAAATATTAGTTCCTACTTTAAATCCAGTTTTAACTAATCCATCAAGTTCAATTTCTTTAAATCCTTCAGGAACTTTTGAAGTTGGTTGTAGTATTTCAACATTATGCGTAATAACTACATTAAATCAAGGATGTATTAATCCACAATATACAGCAACATGTAATAAAATAAGTAATGGTGCATGTTGTTATAAATATAATGGTGTTGGTGTTACTGGAAATTATGCATGCACTGCATTAAGTGTAACTAAATGTGCTGCTTCTTATGTTATTTCTGCGGGTACACAAACATGGTGTTCATGTGTAACATATTGTGCTGGTGTTCAGCCAAAAAATAGTGCAGGTGGTAATTATGGTTCACCTCTTTCTGCTGGTGATACAACACAACAAACAGCATCATTAACAGGTATTTATCCATATTTTTGGGGTAAATGTACTTGTCCCGGTGCTGCGGGAGCAAATCGTCCAACAGCAACAAGTGCTATGGTAGGTGGTGGAACTAAAATTGTTGCAAGTTCATCAAGTTCTATTAGTATTAATTTTAATAGTGGTAGTGATGATTATTTGTGGTTTGCATATCCAGCATCAAATACAGATAAAACATGTTGGTGTATAACTGCACTTAATAATGGTTCTATTGGTGGCGGTATTAGTCCTGCATGTAATTTATTTCCATCATCTAATATAACTAGTGTTACAACAGTTTGTTGGTCAGGACAAAGTTATAAAGTTTATATTAGTAATAAACAAACATGTGTAACATCATCAATGTTAATAAGTTAATAAATAAAAATATAAAAAAATGGCAATACAATTAAATGATAATTTAAAGATTAATGTTGGAAATCCAATTGATTCAAGATATTTAAATTCTTGTAATTATCCATATGTGAGTGTTGCAGCAGTTAATGCTGACATTCCTCAATCACAAAGATATAGTGGTTTAACAGTAAATATACTTAATACTGAATATTGGTATCAAACAGGTACTAATGATGGTAATTTGGTAATTAAAAATGCCAGTGGTACAACTTTATGTGCAAATAATGGTTTAGCAAAAAATGGTAATATAGTATCGTTAGGTGGTATATTAACTGGTGATACATTAATATCATTACCACTTAATTCCCAAATAACATTAACTGTTGGTCAAGGTAATCCTGCTAATTTTAATGGTGGATATTTTTCTGTAACAAGAGATTGTATTTTAGCATGTAATAATAAAGTGTTTATTGGTGCAAGAAGTGGTTCAAGAAGTGCAATAACTATAATACCAACAGGTATTACAGTTTGTAGCGATATTGGTAGTTTTAAAGGTATTGAATATTATTGTGATTATAGCGTAAATTATACTAATCGTTCATTAGTTGACAAAGGTTATGTTATTAGTGTAATTTCTGGTAGTACTGGTGGAACTAATATTTGTTCAAGTGATACACAAATAATATTCAATAAAAATAATATATTAAGTGGTAGTACAGGTTTAATTTATTGCCACACAATAGATGCATTACAAATTAATAATGGAAGTCAAGCATTAGGTTGTGGTTCAGTAGCAATGGCTGGTGGTAGTACTACTTATAGTGGTGCAACAAATTCTGTAGCAATGGCTGGTGGTTATACTTGTGCTGATTATTCAATAGCAATGGCTAATGGTACTGCTTGTGGTATTAATTCAATAGCAATTGGTAATGCTATTACTTATGGTTGTAATTCAGTAGCAATGGCTGTTGGTGCAACACATGGTTGTAATTCAGTGGCAATTGCTAATGGTTTTACAGACACTGGTGCAACAAATTCAGTAGCAATGGCTAGTGGTGCTGCATTTGGTTGTATGTCAGTAGCAATGATTGGTGCAACACATGGTTGTTGTTCAATATCAATGATTGGAGAAGCATATGGAGATTGTTCAATAGCAATGAATGATGGAACTACATATGGTATTAATTCAATAGCAATGGCTGGTGGTATTACTTGTAGTGGTGCAACAAATTCAGTAGCAATGGCTAGTGGAACTGCTGTATGTGGTTTTAATTCAGTAGCAATGGTTTGTGGTATTACATATTCTGATTGTTCAGTAGCAATGGCTTGTGGTCAAGCATGCGGTTATTTTTCAGTAGCAATGGCTGGTGGTACTACTTTTGGTAGTAATTCAGTAGCTATTGGATGTAATAGTATTACATGTATTGGATGTAATACAGTAGCAATGGCTGGTGGTATTACATTTTGTGATAATTCAGTAGCAATGGTTAATGGTTTTACTAATGCTTGTTCTTCAGTAGCAATGGCTGGTGGTACTACTAATGGTTTTAATTCAGTAGCAATGGTTAGTGGTCAGACAAATTGTATTAATTCAGTAGCAATGCTTGGTGGTATTACTTGTGCTGATTGTTCTATTGCAATTGGTATTAATAGTAGTACTTGGGCTTGTAATTCAGTAGCAATGACTGGTGGTTTAACTTGTGCTGAATGTTCAGTAGCAATGAATGGTAGTATTTCAAATTGTTGTAATTCAGTTGCAATGGCTTGTGGTTGCACAAACGGAATTAATTCAGTTGCAATGGCTTGTGGTTACACAAACGGAATTAACTCAATTGCAATGAATACTGAAAGTGTTACTTTTAGTGATGAATCCGTAGCAATGGCTGGTGGTCAAACAAACGGAATTAATTCAGTAGCAATGGCTTTAGGTGCAACGCAAAGCGGTGCAACATATTCAGTAGCAATGGCTGGTGGTCAAGCAAATAATTGTTTTTCAGTAGGAATGGTTTGTGCTCATGCAGTTGGTTGTTTTTCAGTAGCAATGGTTTGTAGTCAAACATATGGAATTAATTCAGTGGGAATGATTAATGGAATTGTTTGTAGCGATTGTTCAATAGCAATGATTGGTGGAACTACATTTGGTTGTAATTCAGTGGCAATGATTAATGGAACAACACAAACTGGAGCAATAAATTCAATAGCAATGATTGGTGGAACTACATTTGGTTGTAATTCAGTGGCAATGATTAATGGTTATACTGATACTGGTGCAACTTGTTCTGTAGCGATTGGTGTGGGTAGCATTACATATTGTTGTGGTTCAATAGCAATGATTGATAGTATTGCATGTAGTATTTGTTCAATAGCAATAGCTGGTAGTAGTACATATGGTAGTGCAACATATTCAGTAGGAATGGCAAGTGGTGTTGCAGGTGGTTATAGTTCTGTAGCAATGGCTGGTGGTCAAGCAGATGGTTGTTATTCAGTAGCAATGGCTGATAGTCGTACGTGTGGTAAATATTCAGTAGCAATTGGTTGTGATAGTATTTCATGTAGCGATTGTTCAATAGCAATGCTTGGTGGTATATCAACAATTAATTGTTCAATTTCCATAGGTAATATAATTTGTGGTAATGTTACTGGTTGTACTGTTACAATAAATAACATATTAAATTTAACACCAACAACAACACCAGCAAATCCAACACTAGGTACAATATTTACTTGTTGCACAGATAATCATTTATATTTCTATAATGGTGGTGGTTGGAAACAATTAGATAATCCATAAAAAATATTTTTAATATTATTAACTTTTTATAAATATTTTAGTATTTATAAAATATTATAAAAAATTATAATAGTATGATAAATAAGAAAATTTATGATAATAGATGACAAAATAAAAGATGATGATAAATTTGCAATTGTACATGTTGAAGGTGGTCATGGTAAATGTATAATGTCTAGTGCTTTAATAAGAGCAATAAAAAAAGCATATCCTGAATATAAAATTGTGGTTGTTTGTGCATGGGACGGACCTTATTTTTATAATCCAGACGTTTTTAGATTTTATACTTTTGGTCAAATGCAGTACTTTTTTTCAGATTTTATTCGACCAACAACTAAAATTTTCAGACATGAAGTTTATCATAGTGAAGACCATATTCTTCAAAGAAAACATCTTACACAATCTTGGTGTGATATGTTTAATATTCCTTATGATGGATATAAACCAAAAATATATTTAAATCCAAGAGAAATTGAAATTGCTAAAGATAAAATAAAACCGGATAATAGACCAATTATGTTATTACAAACACATGGTGGTTCTCCACAAGGACAATATTCAAAAAAATCTTGGTATAGAGATATGCCAATTGAAATTGCTCAAAAACTTGTAAATTATTTCAATAAATCATATAGGATTTTACATATTAAATCTCCAGAACAACCAGTTCTTCAAGGAGTGGAACAACTTAATTTACCACATAGAGAATTATATGCAGTATTTCCATTAAGTACTAAAAGATTATTTATCGATAGTTTTGCTCAGCATGTAGCAGCAGCTTTGGATTTACAAAGTACTGTTGTATGGATTGGAAATAAACCAGAAGTTTTTGGTTATGCTGAAAACATTAATGTTATACCAAGTGCAAATTATGTAAGAGAATTAAATAAATTTAGTTATCTTGACCAATTCGATATCGCAGGACAGATACAGCAGTTTCCTTATGATACGGTAAATGTATTAGATATAAATAAAATTATTGAAGCAGTTAATAAACAAAAGTAAATTAGAATTGAATTTTGTTGTAACAATTCAAGTATTTATATTAAAATAAAATTATGGCACAAGGATTAGATTTTAGCATTCAATTACCTTCTAATATTGAATCACCAATGTTGATTGATGAAGTATCATCAAATGAAATTTATATTGGTGTTTCAGCAAATAGTAAAGACATAAGTAAAGATACTTGGAAAATAAAAAGAATTTGTAAATCAGGTAGTGAATGGAGCATAGGTTTTCCAAATGGTTCTCAAGAATTTGGTTTTGCTTGGGATTGTAGATTTGGTTTCACATATTCGGCATAAGATTATATATAATACAATAATCATTTTTATTTTGGCAAAAACAAAAGCCAATTTAAATCTATTTAGTATTTATAAAAAAGATATTATAATGGCAACTTTCACAGTAGATTTGTTATCTGGAAACATATTTTTATTTAATGGTAATTTCAGTGGTAGCGGAAGTACACCAACAACAGGTTCAACATATCCACAAGTAAATTTATATACAGATTTACCTGCTGCAGGTACGTCAAGTGGTAAAATTTATGTTGTTAGAAGTGGTAGTGGCACTTATGTTGCTAATAGAAAATCATCTGGATTTTATTTTAGTAATGGTAGTAGTTGGAAATTTCTTGGTGATACACCTGATTATTTTAAATCAAATAATTTTCAAATATATGATAGTGTAGATAATGCTAAAGGTGTAATGTTTATTACATCAGGTATTAGTACAAATAATTTTAGAAATTTAACTATTCAAAATTCGGATGGTACTTTAGCGTATCTTACTGATTTAAATACTAAAGTAGATGTCAGTGTTTTTAATAACTTTACGGGTACTACATTACCAACATTTTATTATAATAAAGCACAAATTAATAGCTATACTGGTAAAACAAATACATTAATTGGAACTAAATTAAATATAATTAATTTTAATAACTTTACTGGTACTACATTACCTACAAATTATTACAATAAGACTCAAATTAATAATTATACTGGTTCAACAGGTTTGCAACAAGTTACTGAAATTAATGCTAGTACAAATATTGAAAGTAGTTTTAATGGGGGTTTAGTTTCAAGTAAAATTAGACCAACTGGTGACACAGTATCTGCCATTACAATTAATAAAGCAGATGGTATAACGCCAATTATTACAATAAATACAATAAGTGGATTAACTGGTTTTGGAACAATAACACCAAAAGGTCTTGTACATGCATATGGAATAGATACTATTGGTGATTTAATTGGTACTGAAACTAATGCGCTTATTATAGACGGTTCTTTAGATGTTGATAAAAATGTTCAATGGGCAGAAAATGGCGTTGCTAAATGGCTTGCAGAAACTTATAGAGATGAAAATGCAAAATTTTGGTATCTTTATAATATTGACGATAATAATAGTCCAATAGTGATTTCAGAAACTGGTAGATTTGGTGTCAATAGCCCAAGTAATATTATGAATAGTCATGCTGCATTAGTAATAGGTGGTCCAAATGATATATCGATTGGTGGAATATATACTCGAAATTATATAAGTATTTTTGAGTTTGAAATTGATAGTATTACTGGTACAACAGATACTTTTAGATGGAAAATAAGTATTGACCAAGGACAAACTTTTAGTGCTTGGTCAATAAGTAGCGGTTGTACAACTGGTGCAACATTAATTTATGCTGGTATTACAGTTCAATTTAAAAATATTACTGGACATGGTTTAGGAACAACATTTATTTTTGCCGCTTTTGGACAATTACCAATTGGAACTTTTGTTGTATCAACTGTTGGTTTTACTGATGTTCAACAAACATTAGATTATACTGCAAATCCTATTATTTATAATAATATAACTGCAGAAGCAAATAGTAGTACTTTAGGTGGTGATGTTATTATATTTAATTCTGGTACTACTGTTAATGCTATTTATTTTGGAACACAAGTTAAAATAGATAGTATCTATGTAAATATGTTAAATATTGCTTCAGGTATTATTTTAGTTACAGAATATTGGACAGGTAGTATGTGGGTTGATATTAATAATTTTAATAATAATTATATAGATTGTACAAAAAATTTAACACAAAGTGGTTCATTATCATGGGATAGTACATTAATGACAAATTGGATTCAAGATGATTTGTCTGACTTACCGGGAGATGAAAATTATTTATATTGGATACGAATAAGAACAACAACAAATCCAATCATTGCTCCTATTGCAAATAGTTTTGCTCGTGGTGGTAATTATAGATTTGCAATAATGTCTTCACCAAATGATACTGTTCCACATATGTATGTTGATAGTTTAGGTCGTGTAAATATTGGTGGTGGCGTAATAACAAGACTAAATAAATTTCAAATCAATGAAGCAAATTTTCTTGATGTTGCTGTTGGTAGTCAGAGTCTTATTGAAATGGATTCCAATAATGCTAATGCTGCTGATTTAAGAATAAAATTAAGTTCAAATGATGCGATTGGTACTGGTTTAGCAATTGTTAAGACGAGAGGTACTTTATGTTCAGTATGTGGAGTACAAAATGGTGACGAAATTGGACACGTTTGGTTCAGAGCACGTATTGCTAATACTGGTGCAACAGTAAACTCAATTATATCACAATATACAGGTAATGGTTTACTTGGTTCATATAATGGTGATATATTATTTAACACTGCAACTAATTCAGTTCCGACTGAAAAGGTAAGAATTACTGCTGTTGGAAACACAGGTTTTGGCATAGTACCAACTGCTGTTATACATTTGAAAGCAGGTACTATAACAAATGCACCACTTAAATTTACAAGTGGTTCATTACTTAGTAGTCCAGAAGTGGGGGCAGTTGAATTTGATGGTTATAATTTTTATTTTACTATAACTGGTAGTACAATAAGAAAAACATTCTCATCTCTTGAAAGTCCAATATTTACTGGAAATCCAGAATTACCAGTAAGTACTTGTTTAAATAATATAAATTTATGTAATTTTATATTAAATTCCGGTGGTACTAATAACAACACTTTATTCAAAACATGTGATTTTAATGCATATACTGGTAGTACACAACCAGCAATCGTTAAAGTAATTACTGGCGCAACAAATGGTATTTGTAAATATGATAATCATAATATTTGCCTTGGTGGTATATTAACTGCACCAATAATAATTTGTGGAAATCAAGATTTTTGTTTACAAAGTAGAAGAATTAATATTGCAAGTTCATGTGGTGCTCAAATATATGATAAAAATGGTTGTGGTATGGAATTTTATAGCAGTGGTGGTACTATTTCTATAAAAGGTATGACAAGTGATGGTACAGAAGCAATACGTTTTCAATTAAGTAATACTCAAGTAACAATTACTGATAGTAGAGCAATACCAAGAGGTTTTGAATATAATAATGATTATAGTAGTACTTTCAGTTCAAATTCTTTGGTTTCAAGAGCATATGTTGATACAGTTGCAACAGGTTTACAAGTACATGCTGCTGTTGAAGTAGCAACAACAGGTCCTGTAACACTTTCAGGTTTAACAATAATTGGTGGTGTTCAACTTACCATAGGTATGAGAGTTTTAGTTAAAAATCAAGCAAGTGGTGCTACAAATGGTGTTTATACCGCATCAACAACCAATTGGGGTCGTGCATCAGATTTTAATGGCTCAGTTTTTGGTGATGTTGTTTCAGGTGCTTATATGTCAGTTATCAGTGGTGCAACCAATAAAAATACTTCATGGATTCTCACAACACCTAACCCAATTTATATTGGAATTACACCTTTAACATTTGTATTATTCAATTCTACCCAAGGTACTGTTAGTGGTAATGGTATTTGTGTTACATCAGTAGGTGGAAACTATAATATTGCAGTTAAATTAGCAAGCAATTCAAGTTTATGTAGTGATGTAAGTGGTTTATATGTAAATTCAGCCATTGCAGGAATTGGTTTACAATATAGTACTGGTGTTATTAATTTAAATGGTTCAAGTCTTGCAGGAAACAGTATTTGTTGGTCAGGTAATAGTTTTAATGTAAATGTTAATAGTGGTACACTTAGTACTACTTTAACAAGTAAATTAAATACAAGTATATATCAAACATATACTGGTACAACAGCACCTGCAACATATGCAAGTAAATCATTTGTAAGTGGTTATACTGGAATAACAGCACCTAATACTTTTGCTTCAAAGTCATTTGTAAGTGGTTATACTGGAACAACAGCACCTAATACTTTTGCTTCAAAGTCATTTGTAAGTGGTTATACTGGAACAACAAATGCAATATTAAATAAAAAAGCAAATATAAGTGGCGTGACATTTACAGGTGTAGTTAATGTATGTACACCAGCAACAAATGATAATAGTAATTGTGTAATAAATAGTGCATGGTATATTGGTCAATGTGCAACAGCAATGCCTTTAATGGATGGTACTGCTACAGTTGGTACTTCAACATTATGGGCAAAACAAGACCATACACATCCAAGTGATACAAGTAAATTATTTACAAGTGGTGGTACAATGAGTGGTACATTAAAAGGAACTATAATAACAGGTTCAACAAGAGTATGTTCTCCAATAGTATGTGGTACTTCATGTGTTCAAACAGCATTATTATGTTCAACAGGTACAGTAAAAGGAACTATAATAACAGGTTCAACAAGAGTATGTTCTCCAATAGTATGTGGTACTTCATGTGTAAGTGGTGCTATTATATCAGGTTCAACTTGTATGATAACATCAGTTATTAGAATAAAAACAGGTGCTGGTATAGGAAAAGTTTTAACTTCGGCAGCAGATGGAACAGGTTGTTGGTGTAATCAAGCAGCATCAGTTCCTTTCTGTTGGGTAGGTACTACTGCTAATGGTGTTGGTACATATGTTAATATGAGTTGTATATGTTCACAACCTAATATGACTTTTAATGGTAGTACTTTATCTGTAACTGGTAATATTAATGCAAGTACTTATATATGTTCACCAATAATAACAGGTAGTACAAGAGTATGTTCACCTATTGTTTGCGGTACATCATGTATAAAAAGTCCATTGATTTCTGGTGGAACAAGTGCATTCGCTCCTACTCCTGCAGTAAATAATAATAGTACTTGTATTGCAACAACAGCATGGTATATCAAACAAGGTAGTACTGCACTTCCATTAATGGATAGTACAGCAACAAGTGGTAGTTCAACATATTGGTCAAGACAAGACCATGTACATCCAAGTGATACAAATAAAATATCATTAATAAGTTATAGTGGTTATACACCCGGTACAGGTGCTACTGTTACTATTGATGCAAGGGTAATGAATCATCAAATTACAATGCCAGCAGGAAATATAACAATTGCAGTATCTAACGCAACAAACGGATTAAAATTTTTTGTACATATTACACAAGATGGTGTTGGTGGACGTACAGTTACTTGGTTTAGTACAATTAGATGGGCAGGTGGTACTGCTCCAATATTAACAACAACAGCAAGTAAACGTGATGTATTGGGTTTCTTTAGTACATCAAGTAATACTTATGATGGTTATTTAGTAGGATTAAATATATAATAATGGTTATAACATATAATACATCAGGTACTTTTATTTGGACATGTCCATTATATCTAACACAAATAAGAGTTGAATGTTGGGGTGCTGGTGGTGGTGGTGCAACAAAGACAACTATTACATATGGTGGTGGTGGAGCAGGTGGTGGTGCATATTCAAGTGGTTTTGTTAATGTTATTCCCGGTTCTGGTTATACTATTATAGTTGGAAGTGGTGGTGCTGCAGGTATAAATGGTGGTGATAGTAGTTTTAATGTTACTACTGTTGTTGCAAAAGGTGGTACAGGAGTAATACTTGATAGTACGGGAGGTACACAAGGTGGACAAGCAAGTAGTGGTACAGGAACTATAAAATATAATGGTGGAAATGGTGCAAATAGTTATCCGGGTGGTATTCTTGGTGCTCCAAGAGGTGGTGGAGGTGGCGGTGCTGCTGGAAATAAAAATGCTGGTGGAAACGCAATTATGGCTTCAGGTGGTACTGGAGGAGTAGCTGGTGGTGGTGCAGGTGGAAATGGTACTATAACATTACCTAGTTCAAATGGTTATCCGGGTACTGCTCCGGGTGGTGGAGGTGGTGGTGCTATTAGAGCATATACGGGTGGAACATCAATTGGTGGTACAGGAGCAAGTGGAAAAATTGTTATTACTTATTGTGAAGTTTCATTTTTTTAAAATAAAATATTAGTATTTATAATTAAAAATATAATCATGAAATTAACTAATTTTATTGCAAATTTTTTTAGAGGTAGTGGTTCTGAAAGTAGTATGAGATTAATATTTATATTAACTGCATTAACTACATTAACTGGATTACTTACTATAGATATAAAGTTCGCAATTCATATTATTAAATATACTGGAGTTGAAATTGCAGCAGTAATTGGTGCTAATTCATTATTTTTAGGTAGTGTTATTTATGGTAAAAACAAAGCGAAAACAATTGAAAATGACGGTAAGTTGATAGATAATAAAATAAATAATATAGACAATACTGATAGTAGTACTAAAACTGATAAATAAAAATGGACTATTCAACATTTAATATTAATAATTTTTTTATTAAGAAAGATAGCACACTTCCTGAATTAAAATATCCATTAATTCAACATACATTAGAACAATATGATATTACTGCAGATATGTTAGAAAATGTTGCAGTTACTGTATCAATGATTGATGAAAATGGATTATATCGAATTGCTAACGCACCAGCAAATCTTGTTGTTAATAATGATAGACCAGATTTTCCTGCAGAAGAAAAATATACATTAACATATAGGTTTAAGTTAAGAGATACAAGAAAAGCAGGTAATTATAAAATGGAATTTAAATTAGACTTTATTTCATCTGGAAATGAGGGCGGTTGCGGTAAAATAACATTACCTGTTAATGGATATATAAATGTTATAATATCTAATAGTATTACAAAAACCACAGTAATTTAAAATATTAATTGACATTTAAATTTTTTTAATTATCTTTGCATGTAAAGTCAAAAAGTTATATGCAATCACTACCCCCATTCATAGTTTGTTGTGAAAGAATTTCTAAAAGACAAGCATATTATCTTAGGTTTCAATATAATGAAGGATTAATAAATAATCTTAAATCATTACCTGAAGAAACTCGTAAATGGAATGCTGGTATGATGGTATGGGAAGTAACTACAATGTCATTATTTTCTTTAATCAAAAAATATAAAGGTTCAAATAAAATTCATTTTGACTTTGGTAATGATGATAGTCGAAATATTTTCATTCAACAAATACAAAAACTTGAAATTGCTGAAGCAGAGAAACGTAAATTTATTGCCGAATTAAATATTAAGAAAGAATTTTGGGTTAAATACAAGCAAGAATTAGAAGAAACTTATGAAAAATATATAGATGTTGTACAAAAAAATTTAAAACCAAATATAACATTATTTAAACATCAAGTTGTAGGAATAATGTTTTTAAATGTAGTAAGAAATGCATTATTAGCTCTAGGGATGGGTTCAGGAAAAACTTTAATCTCAATAGGTTATGTAGAAATGAATGATTTTAAAAAAGTAATTGTTATAACACCCAACTCATTGAAATACAATTACTTAAATGAAGTAAAAAAATTTTCAAACAATTCACAAGTTTTTATTGTTGGTAAAAAAAATACGTGTAATATTGAAAATAGTAAATACATTATCTTCAATTATGATTATTTTAATTCATCTGATTTTAATAAGGTAAAAGATAAGTTTGATAAATTAAATATAGGTAAAATAGATTGTTTAATTGCAGATGAGTGTCATCGTATTTCTTCAACCTCAACAAATACGTATAAAGCGTTTAAAAGATTATTTAAAGACGATATTTTTAATGATGGAAAAATATCAAAAATTTTTATGTCCGGGACTCCAGCAAAATCGCACGCATATCAGTTATATAGCGTGTTACATCAAATTTCACCATTAGAATTTCCAACAAAAGATAAATTTTATAAAATTTATTGTGGAATGTCGTATAATATTGATGGCTTTGGTTGGGAAACAGATATTAGTTTAACAAAATTCGAAGAATTATTTAATAAAATAAGCCCATTTACATACAGAAAAAAACTTGAAGAAATGCTTCTCGATTTGCCAGAGAAAACAGTACAAAAAATAGTTCTTGAAATGACACCTAAAGAATATGAAATATATTATGAATTAGAAGATGGAACAATTAATGAGTTTAATGATAAAAAAATCATACATCCATTAGCAATATTAAGTAAGTTACGAGAATATACTAGTCATTTGAAAACAAATAGTGTGAGAGAATTAATAGATTCAATTTTAGAATGTGGCGATAAATTAGTAATTGTAGATTTTTTCAAAAAAAGTTTACATGAATTACATGATAAATATCCTGAAATATCAAAACTTCATATTGGAGATGTTTCTGATACTGAAAGAGCCGAAATTGTTAGAGATTTTCAAGATGAAAATGGAAAAACCAAATTATTATTGGGTTCTCAAAGTACAATTTCTGAAGGACTTACATTAACAGCAGCAAATAAGATTGGTATTATTACAGTACCGTGGACACCTTCTGATATGGACCAGATAGTTTTTCGAATTTATCGCATAAATCAGCGCAATGCAGTTAATGCATATTTTTTTGTATATAAAGATACTATAGATGAATACGTTTTCGATTTATGTGAAAAGAAACATCAAGAACTTTCAATGGTAATTGATGGGAAAAAATCCGAATCAGACATTAATCAAAGTATTATTAATGATTTAATCGAAATTATTAAAAATAAACATAAAAAATAGAATTATTTTAAAAATTAAAAGTATTTATATATAAAGATAAGTAGTAATATGAAAAGAGAAAAAATATTAGTTGATACAATTACGATTAAAATATCGAAAGTTTTATCTGAAAAATATAAAAAATTTTGTGATGACAATGGCTTATCACTTTCCAAAAGATTAAGGTTTTTCATGGAAAAAGATATTGAAGGTAAAATTGAAATAAAAAAATAATACTATGTTAATAAATATGAAATGATATTGGATGAATTTGTTGAAACAATATGGCATGCAAGTAATAAAAAATATTATCAAAATAAAGGTTATGTTTTTACAAAAATTAATAATAAAATTTTAATTAAAGTTTCTGATTTAAAAAATGGAAGTCATTGTATGGTTCATGTTAAATGTGATATATGTGGAAAAGAAAAATATTTAACATATAAGGTTTATAATAAAAATATTAAATCTGGTGGTTATTACGGATGTTCAGACAAATGTTCAATTAATAAATATTATGAAACAAATTTAAAAAAATATGGATATAAAAATCCAGTTAATTCAGATGAAATTAAACAAAAAACAAGACAAACGTGTTTAAAAAAATTTGGTGTTACAACAAATTTATTATGTGAAGACACCAAAAATAAAATAAAAGAAACGACTATAAAAAAATTTGGTTGTAAACATAATTCACAATCTAATATAATTAAAGAAAAGAAAAAACAAAATGATTTGAAAAAATATGGTGTTAATTACTTTTTTAATACTAAAGAATTTAAAGAAAAATCAGAAAAAACCAATTTGGAAAGATATGGATATAAAAATCCAGTTAATTCTAATGAAATTAAAGAAAAAACAAAACAAACTAATTTAAAAAGATATGGCTGTGAATATACGCTACAAAATAAAGAAGTAAGAGAAAAGATAAAACAAACCAATCTTAAAAAATACGGTGTTGAAAATATTACTATGAATAAAAAATATTCTGAAAAAGCAAAAAACACAATGATTGAAAGATATGGTGAATTATGGCTAAAACACGCTCCCAAATATAATGCAAATTCAATAATTTATTTAGATATAATTTCAGAAAAATTGGGTTTACCAATACAACATGCATTAAATGGCGGTGAAAAGAAATTTATAAGATATTGGGTTGATGGATATATTGAAAAATATAATATTTGTATTGAATGGGATGAAATTAGTCATAACGAAACAAAACAAAAAGAACGTGATTTAATTAGAGAAAATTTTCTTAAAGAAAAGCACAATTGTCATATTATAAGAATTAATGAAAAAGAATTTCTTAAAGATATTGACAATCAAATTAACATTGTTTGTAATAAAATAAATAATATTATAAATTTAATTAATACAACCATATAACATGGCTACACTTTATACTTGGAATATGAATCCAATTCGAGATGTTTTATTAAATATGTTATTATCAAATGCTAATATATCTGATGATAATATAAAGGAAGAAATTCACAATATTTTCATTGAAATCTTTAAACCTTATTTAAAAAATGAAGGTGATTTAATTTATTTAGATTTTAAGATAAAAAAATCTAAAGAGTATTATAAATTTATTGCAAATAATTTACCAACAAGTCTTTGGAGTATAGGTATTTTAATGGAAAATCCCAGCATGGTAATGAAAGACAATAAATATAAATATGGTGATAAAATATATACTTTTAATAACAAAACTAAAACGTTGAAATATGTTACGTTAAATAAATAACATTAAAAATGAATAAACAAAACATATTGGGTGAAATTAAAGGATTTCTTGAAGGTTATAATAATGATTTAAAATATTTAGTTAATGTTGAAACCGACCCAAGAACAAATATTGCCCAATGCATAATACATGAACCAAATAAAGAATCAAGAATAGAAAACATTAAATATATTCCATTTCTTTATATGAAAGATTTATCAAAAGTAAAGAAATTATATGAAGGTCAATCTGAACAATATATTGAAAGTAAAAAAATTAAATATGGAATTACTATTATTCCATTAAAAACTGGTAATCAAAAAAGATTAGTGGAAGGTTATTGTTATAAAATAACCAGTAGTAGGTCATATAATGATATTAGAAATTATTTTAAAGATGGTGGTATTGACCCATATGAAAAATTAATTGATGATAATGACCAGATAGTTAAAGATAAAAAAGGTGAACCAATTTATTTATATAGGGATTTGTTTTATGCACCAAGAACAACTGAACAATTTTTTATTTCAACACAAACAAGACTTTATAAAGGATATGAAGAATATAAAAATGTTCATAAATTAACATTTGATATTGAAACCACTGGTTTACGTTATCAAATTGCCAGAGTATTTGCAATTGGGGTTAGAGATAATCGTGGTTTTGAAACAATTCTGGAAGTAGATAAAACAAATGATGATGAATCTGAAATTCGACTAATTCAAGATTTTTTTAATTTAATTAATCATTTACATCCAGCAGTTATTTTAGGACATAATTCTGAAACATTCGATTTTGACTTTATTCTAGGTAGAGCAAAATTATTAAAAATGGATTTAACTGAAGTACCTACCGGACTTAAAGAAGGAATACAATTAAAAAGAAGAGGTAATGTTTCTGTTAAGTATGGTAACACTGCTGACAAATATACTGCTACAGAAATGTGGGGATATTCAATTATTGATACATTACATGCTGCAAAACGAACTGCAGCAGTAAATTCTGATTTAAAATCAACAGGATTAAAATATATTGCAAAGTTTGAAAAATTGGCAAGACAGAATAGAACATATATCGAAGGAGAAGATAATTCAATTGGTAAATATTATAATGAAAATAAAATATTTCTTATCGATGAAAAAAATAATTATGTTCAAGTACCTGATGAATATCAGGAAGTATCAAGAAATTTATACAAACTTCAAATTAATAAAACCAATTTTGATGATGAACAATATAAAGTATTAAAAAAGACATATCTTGATGAATGTAAGGGTTTTATAGATTGGTTTAAAATAGAAGCACTTCCAAAAAATTTAATTATATTTATTGGTGGTAAGAAACTTGTAAAACAATATCTTCTTGATGACTTGTGGGAAACAGAACAAGTCGATGAATTATATAATCAATCATCATTTATGCTTGCTAAAATAGTACCTACTACATATCAACGTATTTGTACAATGGGTACTGCAGCAATATGGAATTTGCTTATGACTGCGTGGAGTTATGAAAATGATTTGGCAATACCTCAATCAGATAAATATGAAAAATTTAGTGGTGGTTTAGCAAGATGTTATAAAACAGGATATTCAAAACGTATTATTAAAATTGATTATGCCAGTCTTTATCCTATGATTCAATTAACAGAAGGAGTATTTCCAATTTTTGATATTACAGGTGTTATGAAAAAATTATTACTTTATCTTACAACTACTCGTAATATTTACAAAAAATTGGCAAATAGTACTAAATTGGATAAGGAAGAAGTTGAATTGTTAAGACAAATTGACCCTGAAATACATGTGAAATATATTAATAATGAACTTACTGCAGCAGATGTTGCAATGTCTAAAGTCAAACAATTACCTATTAAGATTTTAAATAATTCATTATTTGGTGCATTGGGTTCGAATATTTCATTTAACTGGTCAGATAATGTTTGTGCAGCAAGAATTACTTGTGTGGGTAGAATTCATTTAAGACATGCAATTAATTGGTTTAGTAAATATGGTTGTATTGCATTACTTGCGGTTACTGATGGTATTAATTTTCAATATCCTGAAAGAACTAATATTAGTTTAAATGGAGCAATTGAAGGAATAATGGATTACGATGGTACAATTGAAGAAATGTGGAAGTATGATGATAAAGTAGGTATTGATGCACTTATTGAAAAATATAATAAGGAAGAGTTTCAAAGTAATACATCAAATAAAACTAATTATATAAGCATAGATAACGATGGCAAAAGTATTTCTTGTTTAAATCTTTCACGTATTAATTATGGTACACTTTCAATGGCTAAAGATAAGAAAACTGGTGAAATGAAAGAAAAAATTAAATTAACTGGTAATACTATCAAGTCTAAAGTAATGCCTGAATATATTGAAGAATTTATTGATGAGGGATTAAAAATGATTCTTCATGGTCAAGGTAAAGAATTTGTAAAGTATTATTATGATTATGCTGATGATATTCGTTATATGAGAATTCCTTTAAAGAAAATTGCAAGTAAGAGTAAAATTAAAAAAACTTTAAGTGCTTATAAAAAAAGAGGTGATGATAAAAATGGTAGAGAAAAGGGCATGCAAGCACATATGGAATTATTAATTGAAAAACGTGAAAAAATTGGAGAAGAACTTTTTGAAAAGCATAAAGATAGTCTTAATCTTGAAAAATTAAAAAAAGAACCCACTATTGATGATAAAATGAAGTTAATTGCTAATTACATGCCAGCAGAACCTGAATTAGATAGCGTGGTATATTATGTAAATAGTGGATATAAAAAATCTCATGGAGATTCACGTAAAATTATTGATAAAATTACTGGTGAAGAAAGATATTGTGCCACATTAATTAATAATGAAGACCTTCAACAAAATCCAAATATGACAGGGGTTTATAATTATGCGAAATATCTCGATGCTTTTAATAAAAGAGTTGAAACACTTTTGGTTGGATTTGCACCAGATGTTCAGAAAAAAATATTAGTTAAAATGGATAAAGAAGATAATTTAATAAAAGCAGATTTTAGTCCATTACTTGATGAATTAGTATTAAGAAATTTTGATTCGGATAATTTTGATGAATCAATGCATTTGGAAGACCTTGAAGTTGATTTCTGGAATAAAACCGGATATGACCCAAGAAAGATTTGGAATGGTTTTAAAATGAATGAAGAATATTGCGTTCATTATGAAATATATGATAATGCATTAATTTATCTTAATGAAAAAATGACAATAAGTAATAAGCCAAGAATCAAATCAATAAATGATGAATATAAAGAAGGCGATTTAGTACTTGTAAAAGATGGTTGTGATTATCATGTTGGTTTGTATAATGGTGTTTATATTCAAATAATCAGAAGTAATGTTGATATTCCTAAAAGTCAAATTGAACTTGAACTTGACAAACAAAGAGAAGAACATCAAAAGAAACTTCAAGAATTAAAAATTACTGAATTGGCAACTAAAAGTGATAGAGAATTGTTTTTAGAAAAAGAAAGAAAATTTAGAATGACTGCGTTTGCAGAATTCAAACAAAAATACGAAATTCCATTAGATAAAACTATGGAATGGGTATTTGCTGAAATGGAACATTCTGATGAAGCATTTGAAGATTTTGTTATTGAAAAACATGAAAATGGTGAGGAAGAAGCAGCAGAATTTTTAGATGTTGATGATGGTGAATCTTAATATAAAGAGTATTTATATTTAAATTAATTATATGAAATTAAAAAAGAAAGACTTACTCGAAATAATTGATTCGAATGGTGAGTTAATTGGTAAGAACGATATACCTACAAATGGCAGTGATTTAGAAAGTCAAGCTAATAATACTACAGACTATAATTCTAAAATTGGTACGCAACCCTTTAGATATGATTTCTTAGGTCGCCTAGGTTTTTCCTTACTACCATTCATGGAAGGAAAAGAAAATGATAGTCAAATAGAATTATTAAAAGATTTGGCTGAACTTGTTCATGAAAAATATATGAAGGATTTACAATATTTTTATAAAAATCCAAATAAATTAAAAAGTGATTATAGAAAAGCAAGTGAAGGTGGACATTCAGAGGAATGTCAGAAAGCAGATATAGAATGGTCCAAAAAAATAATTAAATTAATGGAACCACATTTTGAAAAAGCATTTAAAGAACCAATTGATGAGGTGAATTCAATTACTGAATCGAAAGTAGAAGAAGACAAACTTGTTAATAAAAAATCTGAAGATGAAATGTCAAAGAAATCAGAAGATGAAGAAATTAAAGACAAAAAACTTCAAAAAGTTGCGGGTTTAATTAATAAACTTGATAAAAAAGATATTGACAAATTAATAAATTTATTAGAAAGAAAAAATGAATAATAATTTTTTAAATTTTTTAGATGGTGGTTATAAAGGAATTTCGCAAATAAGAACTGAATTTCCTAATGAACTTAATAACATAATAGAATTTAACAAAAATTTTAAGATAACAAATTGGGGACAAATGTTATTTAATTATCTAAATAATATATCTGAATTACCGAAATGTAAGTGTGGTAATTTAGTTAAATTTATAAAATTTAATAGAGGTTATACTACGCATTGTTCAGTAAAATGTAAAGGTTCTGATGAGGATATTAAAAATAGAATAAAACAAGGTTATTTGAAAAAATATGGCGTTGAAAATCCATTACAATCACTAGAAGTACAAGAAAAAAGAAAAAAATTATTTTTCGAAAAACATGGTGTTGAGCATCAATCACAATTAGCAGAAGTTAGAGAAAAGAGAAAACAAACATGTTTGAAAAAATTTGGCACAACAACAAATTTATTGTGTAAAGATACTAAAAATAAAATAAAACAAACCAATTTATTAAAATTTGGTGTTGAACATAATTCACAATCTGCCAAAATTAAAGAAAAGAAAAAACAAACATGTTTGAAAAAATTTGGTGTTGAATATAATTTACAATCATCTGATACCAAAGAAAAAATTAAAAGAACTAATTTAATTAAATATGGTGTTGAATGTTCATTATTGAATAAAAATGTTAAAGAAAAGGCAAATAAAACAAATTTGAAAAGATATGGTGTGAAGAATCCAAATTCTTCTTTAGAGATTAAAGATAAAATAAAAAAAACGAGTTTAGAAAGATTTGGTGTTGAATATCCCTCACAAAATAAATTGGTTTCAGAAAAAATTGTAAATACTATGATTGAAAGATATGGTGAAATTTGGAAAAAACGTGTTCCATCATATAATGCGAATTCAATAATTTATTTAGATATGATTTCCGAAAAGCTAGGTTTACCAATTCAACATGCATTAAATGGCGGTGAGAAAAAATTTATAAGATATTGGGTGGATGGTTATATTGAGAAATATAATATATGTATTGAATGGGATGAAATTAATCATAATAAAATAAAATGTAAAGAAAGAGATATTATACGTGAAAATTATCTTAAGGAAAAACACAATTGTCATATTATAAGAATTAATGAAAAAGAATTTTTGAAAGATATTGATAATCAAATTAATATTACTTGTGATAAAATTAAAGATATGATAAGAATAATAAATAAATCTACAGTTAATATAATGACATCATAATGGCAAATCAAGAATTACTAAATAAACAATATTATATACCTCAAAATATACTTAAAAGTATTGAGATAGCAAAAGCATCCACTTCAGATACAGATGGTCTAAAACGAGCTAATTTTATACTTAAAAACGGTGTTTTGACATATCAAGCATTAAAAAGATTAAAGAATTTTTTTGATTATTTTAATCCACAAACTGGAGATAAAATACAATACGCACTTGCTGGCGGTGATTTAATGAAAAATTTTATTGAAACAACATTAAATCAAGACCGTGCAAGTATTGAAAGGTCAAAAAAAATTAAACAAGATATGACAACAAATCCTAATTCAGAATTAATGCCATATCAAACACCAAGGTTAAATGAAGAAAAGAAAGAATTAAAAAAAAACGCAGTTGCAGTAATTGTTAATAATAATAACAAAATTTTATTACTTAAAAGAGCAGATGATAGTAAAATTTGGATGCCAAATAAATGGTCATTAGTTGGCGGTGAAATTAAAAAGGGTGAAAAACCACAACAAGCGATTGAAAGAGAAATTCTTGAAGAAACTAAATTAGAAATTAAAAAATTTATAAAAACATTTAGTATTCAAAGACATACTGATAGTATTGAACATGTATTTGCTTGTAGATATACTGGTGAAGAAACAGATGTTAAATTAAATGATGAAAATACAAAATATGGTTGGTATAGTGTTTCTGAAATGAAATATTTAGATATTGTACCTCATTTAATAGAATATATTACACTTGTGTTTAAGTCATATGAAGATGAAAAATAATTTAGTTTAGAACTATTTATAGTAAATAATAATAAAAAATTAAAACATAAAAAATGGCAGATATTACATGTGATAATAGTAGTAGACTATTAGTAAATAGTGCAAGTTTTAGAGATGAAAATCTTGTTAGGAATTCAGGTCGTTATACTTGTGCTAAAGAATATTGTGCAGGAAGTCCAGACACAATTTCTGATGGCGATTGTAAAGGTAGAGACCCACAAACACCGGGTGCTCCAATTGGTACTAATGAAGATATTGCAGATAGAACTTGTTCAATTGCAAAAAACAGTAAACGTTATATTCCGGGACACGAATATTGTTCAGCAACAGCATAATTATAATGTTAACTGAAATTAAAATATTATTCAATAATATTAAAAATTTTCGTCATCTTTTAAAAGAAGGTGTCGGTGAGAATGATATTGTCAATGCAATTCAAAATCATGAGTATATTTATATTTATTATGCTGGTGATAATACAATTGAAAGAGGTTATCGAACAATACGACCATTTGTATTAGGTACAAGTACTGCAGGTAATAAAGTTTTGAGGGCATGGCAAGATAAAGGTAAAAGTGATAGTCTTAGAGCAGATAGTCCAAGAAAAAGAATTGACCATGAATACCATAGAGATAATGATGGTAAAGAAAAAGCTGGTTGGAGATTATTTCTTGTAGACAAAATTAGTTCAGCATATCCAACAGGAAAACGTTTTGTTGATGAAGATGGTAATGTAATGATTCCACCATTATATAATCAAAACGATAAACAAATGACAAATATTATTGCTTCCGTTTCACCAAAAGAGCCAAAATCAGTACAAACAAAAGGTTTAGGTAAGGTTGCAGCACCTTCAGTTGTTGCAGCAAAAGTAGATAAATCACAATTTGATACACAAACAAATAAATTTAAGAAATTTTATAATGCTGGTAAGCAAAAAAGAGATGCAACAGCAAAAGATATTCAAAATTTATATGATGTGGCTAAAAGAGTTATGAAAAAATCACCTGATAGATATTTAGTTGCTATTGATAAAAAAGGAGATTTTCATCTTGTTGATATTGCTCAAAAAGATAAACTTCCACCAGAAGCAATTGTTGGAAAATTAACAAATCTTTATGATAAATTGGTTAGAACAACAAAAACAACCGTACCTGCAGAACAAAGTTTCATTAAACAACAAAAAGATTCGGTCATGAAAAAACAACCAAATATAAATAAAACACCTACAATGGTTAAAGAAAATGAAAAAAATCTTGTTCAAAGAAAAACTTTTTTCAAACAATAAAGTATTTATAAAAAAATATAAAATTTTATAAAATGGCAACAAAACCTGATTTAAATAAACTTAAAACCGAAATAGCAAGTCGTAGAAAAGAGAAAAATATAGCACCTGATGGTATGGGTGAACAGAATCAATTCGGAGCATCACCAAGAGATACATTTTTATATGGATTAATAGAATCTTTAAAAACTGGTAGAGATACAGCATCAAGTAATTTAGTTAAAATTGTTGATAATCAAGTGGCTGTAAAGAAAAAAGAAACAACAAGACTACCGATTAATGAAACTGTTGAACCACAACATCCACAACAACAACATCCACAACAACAACGTCCGCAACAACATCCAGTTATACATGAAGCAGTTGATATGTCACCGGAAAGAGATGAATTATTATATAAAGACCTTGAAAATAAAAGAAAACAAACACTTGCTGAAGCAATATCTGCAGGAATAGTATCGAATAAGGGTATGAATACTGGAATATCATCTTACAATCCAAATTCTGGACAACCAATGCAAATTAATGAAGGTTATTTGGTTGAGAATGTAAAGAAAATTGTTGATAATTATCTAATAGATAATTTTGGTCCTGTTGTAGAAGAAGCAATTAAAGGTACAATCATTGAAATGTATGCAGTTGAAAGAATTAAAGAAGTTTTACAGGAAAATCGTGAAATGATAAAAACACTTGTATACGAAACTATTCGAGAAATACAAGCAAAGAGTAAAGCAAAAACAGTAAAATAACATATAAATTCATTATTTTTATAAAATTCATTAAAAACTTAACTATTTATGAATATACTTATATTCAAAAATGACATACGATGAATTTAAACAGAATTTCTTAACGGAATTTCTTAACATAAAATCATTTGCAAGTAGAATACAATATGCTAATGAACATCTATCAAGAATTGGTAGTGGTAGTGGTAGAATTGTTTATGATATTGATGGTCAGAAAGTATTAAAATTAGCAAAAAATCAAAAAGGTATTGCACAAAATGAAGCCGAAGCCAATATTGGATATTATAGAGATACACAACATATTGTTACAATTATTTATGACAATGCAGATGATGATAGTTGGTTGATTGCGGAAAAAGTAAAAAAGGTGGGTGAAAAGAGAATCAAAGAATTAACTGGTATTCCAAGTCTTAGCGATTTATTTTATTATTTAAGAAACTATGAATCTGAAAATAGAGGTGGTAGACCAATATTTGGACAAGATGAAAATATTAAAAATCAATTAGATAATAATGAATTTGTTATTGATTTAATTGATTTTGTTGCAAATTATTCAATAAATGTTGGTGATTTAAGTAGACCAAGTTCTTATGGTGAAGTACTTCATGATGGTCAACCCACAATTGTATTAACTGATTATGGTCTTAATGATGAAGTATATGATACTCATTATAGTCCTCAAAAAAAACAAAAATATCACATGTATGAATTGTATAATTTTGCTAATGGTAATGATGATATTCTTTCCGATATAGGTAACGTTGGACAAGACCAAAGACATGGAATGTGGGCATTAATGCCATATGGTGTAGGTGATGGCGATGGTGTAATAAATGAAGAATTTAAAGAATTTATTATAAGAAGAAGCATATATCCAAATAAGCCTATAAAAAATATGCCACAACTTGTAGATAATTTTCATGAATGTGTAAATAATCTTAAGGAAACATTAAATCATGTTGATGATAAGAAAAAATTTTATAATAATTTATTAGAACTTCAAAAATATCTTATTTCACAAAATTATTATGATAGAGAACCACTTAGTAGTGAAGAATATGTTATAAATGAAGATATTAAACATGAAGTACCACAAGTTCAAGACATCGTATTTGATAAAAATTATGCAATTCAATTAGCAAATTCAATTGCAGAAAAATTAGGAATAAAAACTATAGAATATATGGCAGGTAGTACTGGTGGTCATGTATTTGATATTGGAGATACAAAGATTTTAAAACTTACTACTGATATTAGTGAAGCAGATGCTGCAGCTAAATTAATAAGAGTAAAACCAATACATATTGCAATTGTTTACAATATATATAAAATAGTTGATACTGAAAAAAATAAATCATTTTTTGGAATAATTGAACGTAATATTATTGACAAACCAGTTCAACAATTTGTTCGAAATGTTGAAATAATAGATACTATTATGCCAAATGATATGACGACAGTTGATTTCTATATTATAATGAAAAAACGTTTTGATTATAATAATTTAGTTAATTTGGCAAAAAATATACTTACAGAAAAACCTGAAGTAAATATTTCTAATATTGAAAGACAACAAGCATATGATTGGTTAATAGAATTATTTGAAATAAAAAAAGAACTGTTGAGTTATAATATTAAATCAGATGATTATAGTAATCCCAAAAATCTTGGATATGAGGATGGTATTTTAAAATTTTTTGATGTTGGTGATTATTATGGCGTTAATGAACCTGATTTGGGAGATGCAAATATTATATTTTTACCTGAAAACGAAGAAATATTAGATGAAAAATATAATAGAAATATTGCAGATAATATCGCAAAACAAATTGCTAAAATAAGAGGATATAACGAACCAAAATTTATTGATGCTGGTGAATATGGTGTTGCTTATGATATTGGTGATGATAAAATTTTAAAAATAACTGCAGATAATAGTGAAGCAGCAGAAAATTTAAAACTTATAAATAAACCATTAAAATATATAGCACAACCATATAATGTATTTACAATCGATTCAAAAAATACATATATTTCTAAAACATATGCAATTGTTTTGGAAAAATTAAAAACAGACCCACAAAAATTTAAAAGACTTAAAGAAAGAATTGATTTTATTTTTGGAAAAATATTTAATCTCAGACTTTATGATATTATTGATTATTATATAAATGGATATGGGGACATAGATACAAAAAAAATTGATGGATATATGTCAAAAAATCCAGAAGATGCTGAATTTTTTTATTCTATATTAAGAATTGCTGAAGAAGCAAAACAATATGGAGTTGAAAGTTTGGATTATTTTAATTATACTAATTTAGGATATAAAAAAAATGGAGTAATTGCATTTTTTGATGTGGGATTTAGTAATGGTTACTTACAACCGAATGGTGCAGAAAATATAAAAATAACTGAAGATGGAACTTCAAAATTCTCAACACCAAATAGTATTGGACAGGATAATTTTCCACCATATGAAAATAATGATACATCTCCAGTTACAGATAATAACGTACCAACAACTCCAGAAAGTGTAAAAGAAGATTTAGAATATCATCATGTTGTAGGTGATGCAACACAAGATAAATTTGCTCTTGATGAAATTGGAAAAAAATCATTTATGAAAGGAGCACAAGCTGTTACAGTAAAAAAGAAATGTAGATTAGGTGGTTTGGGAAATACAAGTGTAGCTTGTAATCAAGGTGATATTAATAATCTTGATATTAAAACAATTAATGAAAATGTTAATTATATTGGTAAAGCATATCGGGTAGATAGTTTATTTTCACAAAAAAAAGGTACATCTGCTGGAGATGTTGTTAGGTTTGAAAGAGATGAACTTGGTAATGAAGAAATGAATATACCTGAAGAAAAATTAGCTGAATTGAATAAATATCCTGCTAATAATATTGTCTGGGTTACAAAAACATTTGAAGATGCTACAAGATATTCAAATGAAAATGATTTTTCAGATATTGATGAATTTGATTTAACTGGCGAAATTATTGCTGAAGATGGTGATGGTGGTTATTTAGTTTTAATGAAAAATAATAATCTTAATGAACAATCATTTAAGGATTTTGAAAAGCAAATTGAAAAAGACAATAAAATACATGGATTAGATAAATTGTTCTTATTTCAAGAAGATGACTATAAAGTATATGCAATTAATGGTGACCATGTGAGAAAAAATTCGTTCGATGAATATGTTGACGGTGGACATCATTACGTTGATTTGGATTTACCAAAGAAAGAGCAAAAATATGCTAAATATATTCCTGAAGACGAAATTTGGATTGATGATGTATTTTTAATTAAACCTGATGATTTAGGTGCAATACTTTTACATGAAACGCTAGAAAGACATTTAATGAAATATTATGGCTTAAAGTATAGTAATGACGATAGTGGCAAAGATGGTGCACATGAAATTGCCAATAAAGCAGAAGTAGAATTTAGAAAAAAAGTAAAAAGCGGTATGAATCATAAAATAAGTGAAAATATATATAATAAGTTTGTAAATAATTATGCAAGAGAACACAAGAAAAAAATAAATTAAATATATTTAAATATATATTTTTTGGTGTTTTTTCTAATACCCATCGCAACTCTATGAATTGATTTATATGATAATCCTGTTTCTTTTTTTACTTCATGAAAATTATTAAAATGTTTAATAAAATTATTATTTAAATCATACATTTTTATTTGTCGTAATTGTTTTGTGTGGTCAAAATTACCTTTTTTATATTCTCTTAGTGTTTGAAATAAATCATATTTTCTTGATAACCTTAAGTCTTCAGAATCACAATATATTTTATTTTTTAATATATTAACATCATGAAATGAATGGTAATTAATTCTAATAAGATGTCCATTGTTTGATTTATAATCAGTATTAATTATTTTTGTATTAGATATTCCCACTAAATTAAATTTATTTTTTATTTCTGTCAATAAATTTTCCGACCCAATAATTGAAAAATATAAACATCCTTCCTTATTTGATGTTGCTTTAAATATTGTTCCATCACCATCAAAAATACCTCTAACAAAATGCCAAAAATATTCTTCAGGTATATTTGGCATTTGACAATCAAAGGATTTCTTAGAAAAAACACCCAAATTATTTAAATCATTAATAATTTCTTTAGATGGAATTGATAATGAATTTCTTAAATAATATTTATTTGTTCTTTTATCAAAAACATTATATGTTGCTAATTTATGTTCGGATTTAAGTTCTCTCTTTAAGATTTCAACCAACTCAATATCTTTAGATGTGAATGTAATTGCATTTTTATAAATGCAACCATCTGAAATAATTAATCCTAATACATATGCTTTATTTTTATTATCAATTTTTTTAAAAAAATTTTTATCAACATAATATCTTCTACTATTACCATCATGAGACCTATTATCTAAAACATATCCATTTATCTTTAATAAATTGCTAATTTTTTTTGGCTGTACGTGCATGAGTTTTCCTATTTTTTCTAATGAGTATTTTTTTATAAAATATAAATTTGCAATTTCGTTTATATCATAATTTTTCATACATTTGTTTTTTATTAAAAATAGAACATATAATTACGGAAAAAATTTAAATCTTCTTCTAATGTATATAAATACTACAATAATTAATATTTTATTATGATGGACAAAATTTTATTTAAAATTTTAAATATTGATTTTTTTTATTGTATTTATATTAAAGATTTTTATGCTAATAGACATTATTAATAGTGAAATAATATTATTTGAAAATTATATGAGAAAACAAATTAATGAATCTGTTATCAGTAATGCACAAAATTTTAGTTATGAAACATTAAATCATGAATTTCCAATAATAAATGGAAATAATATTAATGGATTAATAATTCGAAATGATGTTCCAAACATGAATTCAATTGAAGCATCATTAACAAATTATGAAATACTTAATGGAATTAGAGAAGTTTCATTCAATTCATTTCCACAAATGGGAGATTTAAAATATTATTCTCCTGATGAAGAACAAAAAACAAAAAAATTAGCAAAACAGATTGAATATAATAAAGAAATTAGTCCACTAATTGTTGTTATTGATGAAGATGGTTCATATGTTTTAGAAGGTGGTCATAGATTTGATGCATTACGAGAATTAGGAATTTCATCATTTCCAGCTAAAGTAGTTTTTGATTTAGATTCAATAAATATTGCAGAGAATATGTGCGAAAACAATATACAACCAAATAATAAAATTACTGAATTTGTAAATAATTTAAAACAAAAACCATTTATTCAATCACTTATAAATGACTTAGGGTCTGAAATTTATGCTGTTGGTGGGGTTGTGAGAGATTTGGTACTTAACAAACCCAATAAAGATATTGATTTAATTGTTAGAAACACATCAATTGATTTATTAATATCGCAATTACAAAAATTTGGTAAAGTTGATGTTGTTGGCAAATCATTTGGTGTTATAAAATTTATTGATAAAGATGGTACTGATTATGATATAGCGTTACCACGTAAAGAAAAACCAAATGGTGAAGGTGGTTATCATGGTTTTGATGTTCAGAGTGATGAAAATCTTCCAATTGAAGATGATTTGACGAGACGTGACGCAAAGCTGAATGCAATGGCAATTAATATTAATTCAGGTAAATTTATTGACCCACTCGGTGGATTGGAAGATATAAAAAATAAACAAATTTCTGCTGCAAATCCACAGGCATTTTCAGATGACCCATTACGTATGATGCGAATGATAGGGTTTGCAAGTCGTTTTGATTTTACAATTGAACCACAAACAATGCAAATGATTAAAGATAATGCAAGTCGTATTAAAGAAATTCCGCCAGAAAGAATATTAATTGAGTTCGATAAAATTTTAAAAAAAGGTGACAAACGTATTGGTATACAACTACTTAAAGACACTGGTTTATTTCAACAAATTTTTAATTTTGATTTAAAACAATCAACAATTGATAGAAGTCCATTTGAAGAAGTTAAAACAATAGGTGAGTTTATTTATTTATTAATACGATTATTACCAAATCCTGCAGAATTTTATAAAAATAATTTAAAGGGTGATATTGATACTTATAAGGAAATTAAAGCACTTGAAATGGCATTTGATAGTGGTGAAGCAACTAATTTAATTGAAGCACGAACAGTTGTGCATAATATGTATGTAACATCACCACAATCACTTCAAAGCCAAATAATACCTAGTGTAATTGAAACCGCAGCACAAGAATTATTACAAGGCAAATATCCAAAAGCAGTTGGTGAACTAGCAATTAATGGCAATGATTTAATTCAATTTGGATTAAAAGGTAAAGAGATTGGTGATATGTTAAAATCATTATTGTTAAAGGTATATTCAAATAATGTTAGGAATAATCGAGATGATTTATTAAATTTGACAAGTCAAAAAAATAAATCAATAAAACAAGAAGGTGTTGCAGATAAATATGCAGAAAAAACTTTTAATGTTCCTGATTCAAATACTGCAATGGATGTTAAAGCAATGGGTGGTATAGAAAAAAATAAAGAAAAACCATATGCAATTAGTGAAGAGGGTGATTTATTTTTTAAGAATCCAAAATCGTTAACTAATTTTGATAAAAATGTTAGAGCAATTGCTGATAGTGATGGAAACTTATTTGTTGCACAATCTGATGGTGCTTTTAATCATGCAGATATGGCAGATATATTAGGAATTACCGAATATGTATATAATAATTTCAATTATCAAGTATTACAAAGAGTAAGTGATTCTAATAATTTTGGATTGAGTGATTCGGGTGAAGAATTTATTCAAAGAGGTGAAGACCAAAAAGAAACATCAATTGAAATATTACGTGCAACAAAAAGAAAAAATCCACAATATGATTTTTATTTAGAATATTATGGTCTTATTAAATATGGTAGTATGCCTATTAATCTTACTGAAGAATATCATGAAGTTGGTGATGGTAAATATGTTGTAAACAATAAAATAGTTGATATTAATTTCTTTGCTAAAGAATATGATATATGGAATACTGAAAGTGGAAGAGGAAGAGCAGAATATTCAGACCCAAATGAAGCATCAGTATTAGAATTTTTACAAAATAATTATGAAGATTTTAGCCATAATGAAAAATTAAAACATAAATTATTATGGAAACTTACAGATAATGATGTTTTAAATGAAACACCAATTGATTCAATAACTTCAGATAATATAATAACACCGCAATATATAAAAGATGTGAAACGTAGTGATAATTATGAAAGATATATTGAATATTATAAATATGAAAATAATTTGGAGGATGAAGATAAGGAAGTTATTGAACAAAATGAAGATTTTAAAGAATGGTTTATATGGGAATTAAAATATAAATATGATGATGTAATAGATAAAATAAAAGAAAAAATAAAACCAAATGATACTATTGATATTTGGAGAGAAATGACAGTTGATGATAATTGGATTTATCATATTGGTACACAAGGAAAACATTTAGGTATTTATTGGTCTTGGGAAGAAAATGCTGCTGAAGCACATTGGGGAGATAGTAAAAAATATAATAAAGCAATAATAAAAACATCTGTGAAAGAAGACAATATTGATTGGACTAATACAATATATGCTAATATGGATTTGGCTCTTGGCGAAGATGAAAAAGAAATAACATTATTTAAAAATACATCATTAAAAATTGAAGAATTATATATAAATGGTGAAGATATTATGGATTCTCCGCAAGCAATACCAATTAAAAATAAAATATTTTATGCTTAAAAACATCTTCATAAAAGAAATTTTAACTAAATGAAAAGAGAAATTATAATTAAAGAACAGCAACGTAATAAATTATTGGAAGATTCTGGAATTAATCTTGTTCAAAACGCTAATTTAATTTCTGTTGATATTCAACCAGAATATGAAAAAGGTTTTACTTTTAATATTTATCAATTTACAAAATTTATTAATGAAAATATTTATAACATGAATTCAATTACTTTATTATATAATGGTGCTGATACATTAGGTATGATAAGTGAAAATGATTATAAAATGTGGTTGTTAGAAAATGGATTGGAAGAAGATAATTTACAGGTTATCAAATACTTAGATAAAGGTTATGCTTTTTTTAGAACCTGTATGGATGAAGGTGCTGAAGAAGATGAAACAGTTAATCTTGTTAAATATATGATTCAACACAATATTAATGATAGTCGTGATATTGATGAAGAAATGTGGAATGGATTTATGCGACAATATGATTATGATACAAGTGTTGTTCGTGACCTTTTAGAACCAGCACAAGATTGTATTAATATACCAGACTTAATGGATTATTTAAAAAAATTTTCAGGTAAATTAGTAATATGTGGTGGTGGTATTAATGAATGCTTTAAAGAAGTTGAAATAGCATTAAAAGCATTAAACAAAAATTATAATGTTTTAACAAAATTTACATATTAATGAATAACATATCTTATAGTGCAGTCGTTCTTGATGATAGGTCAAAACAACGACTTATTGAACGTTTTAGTTCAATAATTCCTAATGATTGGAAAATAATTTGTGACCATATGACAATAAACATGGGTGAAATTGACCCAGAACTTGAAAAATATTTAGGATTACCAGTACGATTAAGTGTTAATGAATTCGCTATAGATGATAAAGTAATGGCTGTTGGTGTCAGTGGTTTTGAAACGCATAATGCTAAAGCACATATAACAATGGCTGTTAATCGAGCAAATGGTGGTAAACCAATGATGTCAAATAAATTAATTAATTGGCAACCATTAAAAAGACCTATATTTGTGACAGGTAAAGTAACTGAAGTAGAATATAAATAACATGGCTGATTGGAAAGAATCATCAAGAATGGGATTTGAATTTGAGGATTTTTGTTTAAAAGATTTAAATGAAAAATTATTTCCTCTTGCATATAAAAATATGAAAAAAGAAGAATATAGTTATTATGATATTATACTTTTTAATGGTAACTTTGCAGAAAAACAAAAAACAATTGAATGTAAATTTGATAAAATGGGTAGTATTAGTGGCAATATTTGTATTGAAACCGGATATTGGGGAAGACAATCAGGATTATTAATTACAAAAGCTGATTATTGGATTATTAGTGATGGTAAAATTACATATATTGCTAAAACAAAAAGAATACATGATTGTATTGTTGAAAATATAAATCAAATTGAATATAAGAAAAAAGCAAGGATTGAACAAAAGAAAGGTGTTTTCAAAGAAATGGATATGTATATAATACCAAAAAGATTTTTTGAACCTTATTGCGAAGAAATAGGAAATATTAATGAAATGAAATATAATTGTTTGTTATGATAAAAAGACTTTGTGTATTTGATTTTGACTCGACACTCATAATGAGTCCTGAAAAAGAAATAGGTAAAGTTCAGTGGTCTGAGAAAATAGGAAAACCATATCCATATCAAGGTTGGTGGGGCAGACCTGAGAGTTTGGATTTAAATGTTTTCAATATTAAACCATTTCCAAGTGTATTAAAACAATTAAAAGAAGAACAAGCAAAACCAAATACTTATGTGGTAATTCTTACATCAAGAATGGAAAAACTACGTCCACAAGTTCAAGCAATACTTGATGCAAATCATATTAGTGTTGATAAAGTAGATATGAAACGTGCTGAACCAGATAAGGGTAAAAAAACATTACGTTATATTCAGCAATTTCCAGAATTAAAGGAAATAAATGTTTATGAAGACCGTGATACTGATATTCAATCTTATGAAGCAATAAAGAAACAGATTCCAAAAGGTATTAGATTTAACATATATTTAGCTAAAGAAGGTAAAATATCTTTATTAGAAAACAAATTTACAATATTAAATATTATTCGTGAAGAAATTCAAAATATATTAAAAAATTAAAAGAACTGTATTTATAATAAAATTTAATAACACATTATGCTTAAAAATGGAAGACCATATCATCTACCACAAGTTAGTGCACCGTTTGAAATAGTTCTTCAAAAACTTGATGAAGAAGGTATAAATTATGAATTAATTTCATTAAATCCAAGTGAAGACGATGATATTAAAACATCACAACCTGTCGTATATTCAGATGAAATGGAAAAATGTAATATTAATGATATGAATCCAATTTGGTTAAGCATTGATAATCAAATAATTGATGGACACCACAGATATACTAAAGCATTAATTGACAATGAGTTACTTAAAGCAATTAAAATTGATTTAAATGAAAAAGATACAGCAAGGGTATTAAATAAGATTCAAGATATTTACGAATATGAGCAAGCACGTAATATGGAAGAAGTAGAAAATCAAGGTGCAATCAATTATTATAATAATGCTGAAAGTGGTAAGGGTAATACAAATACAGAATTTTTAGATTCTCTGGAAGAAGATAATCTTGCATTACAAGCAGAAACACCAAGTAAAAATGAAAAAACAATTGTCGCATATAGAAAAGAACCAATTAAAGAAAATTCAGTTATTGGAAACTTTTTTATGTTAAAACCAATTGATGGATATGATAAATATGAAATTGATTTTGAAAATTTATTGGACATACAAGCATTAGGTGTTATTTATAAAGATGGACAAGAACCAGTTGATATATTAGCAAAAAATTGGTTTCCACATGTAAATTTTGAGAAATTAAGTGAGCAATATAATGTGCCATCAATGAATCTAAAAAATAAAGCAATTGCAGAAAAAGCAATGAAAAATGGTTATGATGGAATTAAATATAACGATACATTAATACAAGGATTAAAATAATTAAAAATATGGGTACATTTAAAATTACAAACATAACAAATCTCGCTTCAAAGCGTGATTTTAAATACAAATCAATACTTGATATTGATTATGTAGATAAAATGACTAAAAAAGTTATTAGTATAAAACCGGGTGATGTTGTTTATTTAACGGTATCATCATTACCATTGTCAGCACATAGATTAAGAGTTAAAAATTTAATAACTGTAGATGAAATTGATGGTACAGAACTTGCTATATCAATGAATAATATAAAAACCAAAACAGTTACTAAAGAAGTTATTGATGATGAAGAAAAAAAATCGGTTCAAAAAAGTAAAAAAAAATCAGTTAAAAAAGAAGAAGAAACAGATACTGAGATAGATATACCACATATATAAAATATATTTATTTTTAAATAATATAATGCCAATATTTTATTGGCTTTTTTTATGTTTTTAGTAATAAAATTATGGATATAGAAACAAATTTTCATATTGATTATCACATATCTCATCTTTGTAATTTAAGTTGTGAAAGTTGTAATCATCTTACAAATAGTAAACATAATAAAATATTAACATTAAAAGAAATTGAAAATGATTTTTTATTATGGTACAAAAAAATTCAACCTTGTAGTATACATTTACTTGGTGGTGAACCACTTTTAAATCCCCAAATATACGAAATATTAGAATTAATAAGAAATTATTTTAAAAATAGTAATATAAAATTATTAACTAACGGATTATTATTACATAAATATCCAAATTTGCCCATTTATTTAAAAAATAATAATATATTTTTAAAAATATCATTACATGGTCATAATTTAAACGAAAATTTAGAATTGGTAAATCAATGGGTTAATAAATATGATATAAAATATGATGTGATAGATAATACTAAAATTTGGTCTAAAAGATATAACGGAATTGATAATTTAATACGACCATTTCATAATGAAAATAATCCCAAAAAAAGTTATAGTGTATGTTGGGATGTTTCTTGCAAACAATTATATGATGGCAAATTATGGAAATGTCCAATTGTAACATATTATCAATTACAAAAAATAAAATATCCTGAAATAAAACAATATTGGAAAGAATTTGATATGTATCAACCATTAAGTTCAAATTGTTCAAATGATGAATTAAAAAAATTTTTATCTACAAAAGAAGAATTGTGTTGTGGATTATGTCCAACAATAGAAAATAAAATTAAACCAAAAAGCACATTAAATTTTATTTAATTTTTTTAAAAACCCTTTCATATTTGATGACTTTGTATTATTTTTACGTATTTAGTAATAAATTACATTATTTTATAATAAATTATAAACATGGACGGAAAAATCAGAGTTTTATTTTACAATCTTGATGGTGCTGGAGTAAATTATTTTAGAACATTAACACCAGCAATGGAACTTGAAAGAAATCATTCAGAAGATTTTTATGTTGAAATTAACCCACAAATTGATTTTAATGACCCTAAATACATTGATTATCTTAAAACATTTCATATCATACATTATCACCGCCAATTTCTTGGCGAAACACAAAAAATGATTCAATTAGCGAATGAACTAAGAAAAGCTGGGACAATATTAATTGTTGATATTGATGACTATTGGAAATTACATAGGCAACATCCTTTTTATATAATGAGTCAAGAAAAAAAATTACATATTCCAATCATTGAAAATCTTAAAATTGCTGATTATGTTACAACAACAACTGATTTATTTGCTTCAGAAATTCGTACAATAACTGGTAAAGATAATGTTGAAGTATTTTATAATTCTGTTGACCCTATTTGGATGAAACAATTTCAAAATAATTGGAAACCTGACCCTGATGGTTTGGTTCGAATTACTTATATGGCAGGTAGTTCGCATTTAGGTGATATGGAGCAACTTGAAGGAGTTATGAATGTATTATCAAATGACATAAATACTAGAAATAAATTCAAAGTAATTATTTCCGGTTGGGATACTGAAGGTAATACAACAGATATTACTTTCAATCAAGAATTTGGTGATGAATTACAAAAAAGAGGTTTATGGACACCTCAAACAGTAAAAGCAATTAATAATTCCAGAGGTAATGTTGATATAATCCCTAAATTACCCATAGATTTGAAAGAAAAATATAGAAATAATGTTTTTAATCAAAAACAAAGAGATATTAAATCAGTTGAAAGTGTGTATTTAATTTATGAAAAAATTTTAACTGATAATCATCATATGATTAAAAATCCAGATTATCTTCAATGGCTTATGAATTTTGAAAGAAACGTAAAATATGAAAATGAGGGTAATTTTGGTAGACGTTGGACACAAAAAGCAAATACATATGCACAAGTACTTGATGAAACTGATATAGTTATTGCTCCACTTGCCAATAATCCATTTAATAAAATGAAGTCGAATCTTAAACAAGTTGAATGTTGGACAAGAAAACTTCCTATAGTATGTTCAGATATTCCACCATATAATGTACATGGTAAGCACATGGAAAATTGTGTATTAATTCCGATGGAATTACCAAAAAATGCAAGAAAATATTGGGTTAAGTATTTAAAGAGACTTATATTGGATGCAGATTTAAGAAAAAAACTTGGTGAACAATTATATGAAGACTTTAAGGTTGAATATTCATTAAAAAATGTAACCCAGAAACGTGCAGAATTTTATAAGGCAGTAGTTGCTAAAACATTAGTAGTAATTTAAAAAACAAAAACATGAAAAAAAGTAAAATTAAAAAATTAATAAGAAAAGAAATTAACAAAATACTTCCTTTCTTAATAGAAGAATTATTAAATGCAGTAAAATATCAGAACATTTATAACAAATCTGATGATATTGGTAAAGTAGAAAATGTTGACAATAAATCAAATACTACATTCGATGAGGATGTGAGATTTGATAATATCAAGAAAGAATATCCAGAAATCGATGAAATTAAAAATAAAGTTCAACAAACTTTTTTTCCTTCTGGTGTTGAAACTAGGTTTCCTTCTGGTGTTGAAACTAGGTTTGTTAACTATTTAGCAGAAGCTGTTTTATTAAATAAAAGAATTATTAAACGAGATGGAAATTGGAAAGGTGAATATTATAAGAATCTTTTTAATGAATTTAAAAAATTTGTTGACGATTATAATGATGTGTATTATAATAAGGCAAAAAAAGAATTATCATTAAATAATGAATTAAATAATATTTCCACTACTTTGAATGATTTAAAAAAAGAATCAATTATTAATAATAAATTAGTAATTGATTTGGATGAATTGAAAAAAGAAAATGTTGAACAAAAAATTAATAATATGACTAATGAAGCAAATAATAGTTAATTAATAAATTTAGATGAAACATTTATTTCAAAAAATAATTCTTTGGACATATATAAAAATTCATACAATTATTATATATGTTTCTTTGGCATTATATAGGACTGAAGAAGACATATTAAAATCATCTGCTATTGATATTCAGGATAAAGATAAAAAAACAACAAGAAAACTTCATAAAAATCCTTTGCTTGAAAAATTTTATGCTGGTCAACGTGATGAACGCTATGTTAAAGATTATTATGAACTTCTTAAGAAAGCAGATAAATTTATGTGCAAATCAACACCACATCAAATGGCTGTTGCTGCAGATAAACATGGCATGAGTTATGGAATGAAAGACCAATATGGTCGTAGATATGAACATTATGGATTTTTCGATGATAAGCATAAACATGCTGGTAAGACATTGGGTGAGGTTTTGACTTTAGAATTTGAAGAAAGGCGTACTAAAGATGACAATTATAAAATAATGTACATTTTTAATAATAAACCAATTGAAGTGGGTTTTGCAAAAGTATTGGATGTTGTAGAAAAAACCCAAAAAGAAAATGCGGATTTTAAATATGAGGTACAAGATATGTTCAAGAAATCCAAATCTTTTGAATTTCCAATTAAAGCAACACATATTAATGAAAATATTATAAATAAAATTGAGGAATTAACAGAATATTTACACATAAAAAGAATCGGTTTTGAATATAGGATATTAGAATTTTTCATACCATTGAAGTTTAAAACTTTAGAATTAGATGATGATTCAAATGCATTTAAGGAAATTCAAGATATTAAAGAAATTTATGTGAGAGATGAATATGGCGAATTGAAAGCATTTAGAATTATTAAATTCGTGAAAAGATTAATACATAATGACATATATGAAGTCCTGAAATTTGAAGGAATTGAAATGGAAACAATAAAATTATAATAAAACTAAAACGAAATATTATGGCAGATTCAAGTTTTTTAGAAAAACTCAAAAAAGCAGTTGATACTGGTGAGTTTAATTCAGAAGCAGCAAAAAAAATAATTGAAATTGATAAATTAGCAGATGAAAAATTATCAACAATGACAAAACCTAATATATCTATTGATGATAGTGATTTATCAAAATCAATTAATGACCGTGTAAAAAAAGCAGGTATTAAAACTGTAAGTGAAGAAGAAGTACTTATACTTAATTCAGAATATGAAAAAAAAATGCAAGAAATGAAAGAAAGTGATGAAGAAAATAAACGAATTGCTGGATTAACAAATTTGGCTGATAAACAACTTGAAACACTTATCGAAATTGAAGATATGTTGAAAGCAAGCATTCAAGATTTATTATCTTTTACCAAAGAACTTGAAGAAAAATTTGGTAAAGAATTTGAAGCAAAGAATCCAATATTTACAAACTTACTTGAAAAAATTAATCAAATAAATATGAAATATAAGAATTCTATTATTAACAATTAAAAATAATTATTATGGCAAAAATTGAAAAAGCATCAGAAGAAATGATTAATCTTTTCGGTGAAATTAAAAGTAAAACAACAATCAAAAATTGGCTTGAATTTGAAGTTCTTTGTAACAATAAACAAAAGGAACTTTATAAAATCGTTAAAACAAATGACCTTGTAGAGGTATTAACAAATGGTATTAATTTTGCGGTCATTTTTAACGAAGAAATTTTCGACCAATTACCCCCAGACTTACAAGAAATTGCAATTGTTGAATGTCTTGCAGGTGTAAGTGTCAATGAAACAGACACAGTTTCATTAGAGAAACCTAATTTCAATACACATACTGGTGTATTAGAAAAATATGGACATGCTCCAATTATTACATTACATGAATCAATTAAAAGCCTTTATGATGTAAAAAAACAAAAAGAGGATGAGGCAAAAGCATTAACAAAAGGTAAACGAGGTAGAAAACCAAAGCAAATGTAAATAAATTATTAATAATATTAAATCCCGGCAAGTTTGTCGGGATTTTTTATTTATTAAGTATTTATATAAAAAATAATTACAATGAATTCTTATAATATTACCTATCCATTTCAAGATGACCAAGCAACTAATTCGTTTCTTTTAATGAATCAAGTAACTAAAGATTCATATAGTTCTAACTTGCTTTTACTTTTATTGACACAAAAAAATGAAAGATATTATGAACCTGATTATGGTACAAATTTATTAAAATATATATTTGAACCAAATGATGATTTAACTTCAAGTCAAATAGAAGAGGAAATAAAAAATACTGTTTCATTATATATTCCAGAGATTAAAATAACTTCTGTAACATTTAATAAACTTGTTGATGATAATGGACAACCAATATCTGATAGTCAATTAAATGTTAATATTAAGTTTGTATATACTGAAGGTGTACTTAATGAAGAAGGTAATATTGATTTAAATTTTTAAATATGATAATATCTTTGTGTACTACATGTATGAATAGAATAGAGTTTTTAAATTTAACTATATTTAAAAATATTGAATTAATTAAAGAATTTAATGCTTCTAATAGTGATAAATTTGAAATATCATTATGTAATTATGATTCTAAAGATGATATGGATAATTTTGTTTCGAATAATCTTCAAGAATATATAAATTTAGGACTATTAAGGTATATTAAAATAAATAATAAAAAATATTATAATTCATCTCATTCCAAAAATATTGCACATAAATATTCAACAGGAGAGGTATTAATTAATTTTGATTGTGATAATATATTAAATAAAAATATTATAAATTTTATATATCAAACATTTTTATCAAATGACATTAATAACATATGTTTATGTGATTTAGAATGTTTAGGATTTATAGGATTAAGTAGATTTAATTATTTTAAATTAGGTGGTTATAATGAAAATTTATTTTCATATGGTTATGATGATAAAGACATAAAATTAAGAATTAAAAAATATCTTCATTGCTTAGAAATATTATTACCAGAAGAATTTTTTTATAATAAAAATTGTGTTATTCATCAAAATGATGAGGTTAAATTTATCAATATGAAAAAAGAATTACCTAATGGAATAATTTTTACTGATATATATCAAACAATGGAATATAATAAAACAATTATGAATTATTATGATGATAATAATATTATGAATCCAAACGAATTTGAAGGAATTGATTTTGGAAAATTAAATTAATAATATGAAAAAATATACAACCAATGAGTTTATAAAAAAAGCAATAAATATACATGGAAATAAATATGATTATTCTTTAGTTGAATATTATGGTTCACAAAATAAAATAATAATTATTTGTCCAAAGCATGGTAAATTTGAACAAACACCAAATAATCATTTAAATGGCAATGGTTGTCCTGATTGTGTGAAAAATAAAAAAATGAATACGATTAATTTTATTGAAAAGTCTAAAGTTATTCATGGTAATAAATATGAATATAATTTAGTGAAGTATTGCGGTTCACACGCTAATGTTAATATTGTTTGTAAAATACATGGTGTTTTTAACCAAATGCCAACAAATCATTTAAATGGTAATGGTTGTCCTGATTGCGGATATAATGAAAATGGTAAAATATTTAAATTAGATAATTTGGAATTTATAAATAGAGCAAAAAATATACACGAAAATAAATATAATTATAAATTAGTTGAATATAATGGGTGGAACAATAAAATAAAAATTATTTGTAATAAACATGGTATTTTTGAACAAATGGCTGGTGCTCATTTATGTGGTAAAGGATGTAAATTATGTAACGAATCAAAGGGCGAAATAATCATAAAAAAATATTTAGATAAACGAAATATTAAATATATTAGAGAAAAAACATTTGATGGTTGTAAGAATAAACGTTTGCTATATTATGATTTTTATTTACCTAAACAAAATTTATTAATTGAATATGATGGTTTGCAACATTTAAAATTGGTTAACTATTTTGGTGGTAAGATTGCATTTAAATTACGACAAAAAAATGACGAAATTAAAAATTTATTTACAAAAAATAATAATTTTAAATTATTGAGAATAAAATATAACGAAATTAATAATATCAATCAAATATTGGGGGGAATAATATAATGGCTAATAATACAACAAATATAATTCAATATGGTTCACGAACATTTAGTGAAATAAGAATGGATTTAATTTCCTTAATTAAACAAATGTATCCTGAAGTACTTAAAGATTTTACCGATTCAAGCGTTGGTGCAATGCTTATTGATTTAAATGCTGGTGTTGCCAATAACTTGAGTATCAATACTGATAGGGCGTTTCAGGAAAATATTTTAGAATATGCACAACAAAAGTCATCGATTCTTAATATTGCAAAAAATATGGGATTTAATATTCCTGCAAGAAGACCAAGTGTTACAGTTGTAGATTTTACAGTAGTAGTTCCTGTTTTAGGTAATGCTCCAGACTCATCATATTATCCTGTTTTAGATATGGGGGCACAAGTAATTGGTGGTGGTAAAATTTTTGAAACTCAATCAAATATTGATTGGAATTCACCATTTAGTAGTTTAGGTGACCCTAATCGTAGAATTATACCAAATTTAGATTCAAATGGTATTCCTGTAAGTTATTTTGTTACTAAAAGAGAAGTTGTTATAAATGGTGGAACAAATATATATAAAAAAATAATTAATTCAACAGATGTAATACCATTTTTTAGTATAACATTACCTGACCCAGATGTAATTGAAATTGAAAATATAATACTTTTAGAAGGAACTAATTATACAACAAATCCACCAATTAGTGAATTTTATAATACAAATAATAGATATTTTGAAGTTGATTATTTAGCGCAACAACGTGTATTTGTTGAAGATACACAAAGTTCAAGTGCTAATACAAATACACAAGGATTGAAATCTGCAACATGGATTGATGTAACAAAAAAATTCATTAAAGAATATACTCCACAAGGTTATTGTAAATTAACATTTGGTTCTGGTGATGCTGATGTAAATGCATTTAAAGAAGGTTTTCTAAAAGAAGGTGTAAGTAATGTTTATTTTCTTGAAAATTTTTTAAATAATACTGCTTTAGGTGAAAAACTTAAAGCAAATTATACATTATTTGTACGATATAGAACAGGTGGCGGTATTAGTTCAAATATCGGTACTGATGTGCTTACACAATTTGGTTCATATAATCTTAGAATAGCAGGTTCTCGTCAAGATTATAACCAAACAGTACAAAGAAGTTTAAAAGTAACAAATCCAATTCCAGCAATTGGTGGAAATGATGGTTTGAGTGTAGAACAAATTAGACAATTAATCAAATATAATTTTTCAAGTCAAGAAAGAAGTGTAACATTAACAGATTACTTATTACAGGTATATAAAATGCCGGGAAAATTTGGCTCTCCATTTCGAGCCAATGCATATAAAGAAAATAATAAAGTGGTTATTCCAATACTTGGTATTGGTTCGGATGGTAAATTATCTAATACAAGTAATTCTTTATTAAAAGCAAATATTGCAGAATATTTATCACAATATCGAATGATTAATGATTACATTGAAATCAGGGATGGTCAAATATTTAATTTAGCATTTGATATTGATGTATATGTTGAAAATATATCAGATAATCAAGTTGCGAATAGTATTATAACACTTGTTATAAATTTTCTTGATATTAATACACATGAAATGAATCAAGACATATTTCTTGGTCAACTCCAAAAAGAAATTTTGGCAGCAAATGGTGTTATAAATGTTATTGGTATAACGGTTTATAATAAAGTAGGTGGACAATATTCAAATAATATAATCGCACAACCAATAGTAAATACAACTACTGGTGAAATTTCTGTGGTTAATAATACAATTCATTCAATGCAAGATTCAATGTTTGAAATTAAATATCCACAAAAAGATATTACAGTGTTTTTAAGAAAAAAAGTGGGATAATGGAAATAATTAAAAAAACTATACTTCAAGCACTAACTACTGGAACAACATCTGGATGTAAAGGTAATTGCAGAATTATTATTCCAAATTTAGTTGCAGTTTATTACATTAAAATTTGTCTTGTACAAGAAACACATGATTTTGGTTTTTTTGATGCAGATATGATTGATTCTTTGCCTTATGGTTATGAAGAACCAATTGGACTTGGAAATTTATTATAAAATTTAATTATATGATAATAACAGGCACAACAATAAATAGTAGATTAACGGAATTAAAAAAATATACTAAAGGAGTTCTATTTTTTCAACAATATATTGACGGTGGTTCAACATTAACTGATGGTGTTGACTATAATAATTCAACAGAAAATGTGATTGTTGTTTATTATATTGGTGGAATTAAATTTATTGATACTTATATTGGAAGTGCGACAACAACAACATTTAATTTTACTGGACAAGGATATAATAGTCCAGATTTTATTAATAAGCCATATTATAAAGATTTTAATAAAGAAAATATTATTAGCAATCCAGAAATTAATAATGACATATTTATAATAAGACAAGAATTATCGGCATTCGATTTAAATTATAGATTAGAATATATAAAAAGTTTAATTGATTTAACGACATATGCTGGTGGTAGATTTTTTAATATAGTAAGTAATACATAAAATATGAAAATAATTCAATCTTTTGCACAATTTAAAGAAGGTAGTCCTTATAGTAACAAAAACGTTTTTTTAAATTTTTATTCATTTTATTTAAGTTATTTAACATTAAATAAATATTATGGTAATGTAACAATGATTTGTAATGAAGAAGCATATAATTCTTTTATAAAATATATACCATATGATGAAATAATTATAAAAGAAAATAAAAATGATATTAATTTTTGGAATGCCTATAAAATAGATGCAATGAAAATAATTGATGATGATATTATACATGTTGATTCTGATGTTTTTATTTTCGATGATTTATTTAGTGAATTCATTAATAATGATTATTGGGATATTATGGTACAAGATATAACACCAGCAAAAGATTCATATATAGTTATGGGTGATTTTGTAAAAGATAATGAAAAATTTTTAAGTGAAAATGATATAATTTATTTAAATGAATATGATAATAGATTTACAAGTTGTGGCACTTTTGGAATTAAAAAAAGGGTCAGAGATATATATTTCAATGCGGTTGATAAATTACATACAGGAATTAAAAATGGTGTAGTAACTGGTAAAAATCTTAGTATCTTAATGGAAGAATTAACGGCATATTTAGTTTCAATTCATTATAATTTAAAATTATATGATATATTAACACACGAATTAATTGTTAAATATAATAAATCACGTGCTGGTGATATAAAAAAATATACTCATTTATGGTTTGGTTATAAATTTACTGATAGAAATATCACATTAATGAAAAATAAGGTTAGACAAGAATTTCCACATAATTATTCTTTGATTGATAAATATGAAATGGAAGTTTTAAATGAAATTAAAATTTAATACGAACGTATTTATAAATAATAAAACATAATATGGCAGTAGGTACATTTGGCATAACAAGACCAGCAGATGTTAGTATCGATGATATTGATATTTATTATAATTATATTCCTAATAGGGAAACATTAAATAATGATATATTTAAATTAAATACTTCTGAAATATTATCATATAATTATTTACCAACAGATGAACAAATTTCTGGTAATGAAAATCTTCTTGAAGGATTATATAATTTAAGACTACCAGCATCAGTATTTTCTAATTTAGGTATTTATACATTATATATAAAACCTAAAAAAACCATAACTACAATTATTGATTGTAGTGTATTATCTTCATTACCAAGTGTAAGAGGAATTGTACTTGATAGTAATCAATTACCATCAAATATGAAAGCAAATAATGCATTACAGGGATATCGAATTGAATATATTGATGCAACTACCAATAAAAAAATAAGAAATGTTGTTCGTTATGTAGTAACCTCAAATAAAGTAGTTCCTGTTAGTGAAAATGTTGGAAATACCAGTCAAAAAGCTATTAGATATCGTTTTGATGATAGTGGTTCTTTATTATTTTTACAATTAACACCAAGTAGTTCTTCAGACGTAAAACCAAATATTTCACCATTTATTGGTAATCCAAATCAAACAATTATTATTTCAAATACATTTTTTTCACCACTTGTAATTGAAGTCGATTTAGTTGCAAATACAATTGATACTCTTTCTAATATTGTTGCTGGTGAACAAATTAAAGATGTTGACAATGGAATATTAACATATTACGATGAAAATAGGGTTATTACAAAACAATTTAATATTTATGAAATAAAAGATGATGTTGGTAATGTGCCATTATATGAAGTCAAAGAAAAACGTGTGAATCTAGACGAAACACAAAACTTTAATTCAGTTACAAATGGTTTATAATAAACGAATTTAATTAAATTTCAAAAAAATCCCAATCTTAGATTTGGGATTTTTCTTTTTATTGTATTTATATTAAATTGTAAAGACTGTGGCAAAAGTAAAAGTAATAAACACAAATCTCGACCAAAATTTAAATGGAACTTTTTTTAATGACTTTCCTTCAAAAACAATATTTACGTTTGGAAGTTTTAATGTTACATCTAATTTTGATGGTAAATTAACCATAGACTATACCAATACACTTAGTTCATTTGTTCGTCCAGTTACATTAGAAACAATGGGTGTTACTGATGTTCAGTCACAAATATTACAAACATATACAACAAATGCTGTATTGAATCTTGATAAATCAGATTTAAATACATTTATTAGATTTGGTTCTGCTTATGAATTTTTAAGAGTATCAATACAAAATATTATTCTTGCATATCCGGGAAGTCTTTTTGCAAATTCTCAAAAAGTTCGTGGTGGTAATATAACATTTTCTGGCTATTCATATAATGCAACTGGAAATACTGCTACATTTTATATACCAACAGCATTTACAACAAATATTTTTGGATTAGTCTTTAATTCAGGAAATACAACTACATCAAGTGATGTTGATATTAAAAATTTAAATATTTCATATAATAATTACGTTGTTTGGTTACCATTTACTCCAGAATCTTTTTATCCTATAGTTGGATTTACAGGAAATTCTACAAATAGTATGTATACTCTTTCAAAATATTATTTGAAAGTGCAAGTTACTGGTGACCCATTTTCTTTCATGAAAACAGGTAATACACCTAATTATAAAATTAAAACAGGTAATGTTGATTTTCATATAAAACCAAACAATATTATATTTGAAGAGTATCGAGCATTACTTAATGATTATGAAAAATATATCGTTTCACAAAGAAATGGAACTGATGGATTTCAATTCGTATTAAAAGACCCCACATTACTTGATGATGGTACAATTATATATTCAGATGCAATAATGCTTTGGACAACATCTGATAAATATAATATAGATATAAACACCCCAAATTATCAAAAATTTTTACAAATTGTATTAACAATTGGTGCAAAATATGATAAAATTAAAACGGATTTAATTGCAAGATTTTTAACACCTTCTTCACTAAAAACATATGACCAAACAGAAGAAGGTAAAATAACTAAACTACTACGAATTTATGGTAGAGAATTTGACCAATTAAGACAATTTATTGATTCTTTAGTTTATATTAATAAAGTTACATATGACAAATTAAATAATATACCTGACCAATTAATAAAAAATATGTCCAGAACATTTGGATGGGATTATTTTTCATTAGTTAATGAAAATGAATTGGTTCAAGGATTTTTAACTGTTAATGATGAAGAAAGAAATTTAAATGAAAATCTTTTACCAGCAGAAATTGATATTGAATTATGGAGAAGAATATTAAACAATACGAACTATTTTTGGAAATCAAAAGGAACTCGTGAAGCAATTAAATCAATGTTTTTATTGATTGGTATACCTGAACCATTCATTAATATTACAGAATACGTTTATACTGTTGATGGTAAAATTAATCCAAATAGTGTTAATATTGCTCAACAAGATTTTCCTTCAAATTCATTACCTTATGATACAAGTGGTTATCCTGTTGCACCATTAGAAACTAATGATTTTTATTTTCAAATTTCAGGAGATACAGATAGTGGTCAAGCATATCTTGATGTATTTCGTATGGCAGGATTTAATCTTTCTTCAACTGTCGATAATAAAAAATCTTGGATTCAAACGGGTGCAACAACAAGAATTCATTATGATACTCCACAATATTATCAAAAAGATAGTAAACTTGTAATTAATACCAAAGAAGTTGATATTGCATTAGATATGGCACGTGGTATAGAATATGATGTTTATGATTATATTAAAAATGTAGATTTTCCAGCAAATAATAGTGGATATACATTACCATATTCATATGTTAATATATCATTAGATTATACTGGAACTTCAAATACATTTCAACTTCCAACACCATATGATAAAACTCAAGGTTATTTTGAAGTTCGTTATAATGGTATATTATTAAACGCACCACGTATTTTTAATCCCCCATATGGTTATGGTAGTGATATTCCACCTATTGGTATGGGTAATTTAACTGCTGAAGAAGTATTAGACCCAGAATATTTAAGTGCTGATTATAGTGTTTCTGGAAATAGTTTTACAATTTTAAATGGTAATTATGCAACAAATTCAAATAATCGTAGAGATGTTATTGAAGCAACTTTTATTTATAGTGGTGGAACACGACCAGTTACAGGTATTACGATTCAATATATTGTAACACGTATTAAACCACAATTTCCATATACATATATTCCATTACCAAGTTTTCCACGTGGTGATGTTCAAGTAACAATAAATGGTATTGCACTAACAAAAGGCACATCACAATTTACTGCAGATTATATTATTGACCCAAATAATACTACTGGTCATAGTCAAATTATTTTACAAAATACAGATGTAATTTCATTTTTAGCAATTAATCCAGAAGTTCAAGTAGCATATGTTGAAGTTCATGGTAGTAATGATATTAATGCAAGAAGTGAAGTGGTAAGAATTGATAGTTTTAATAATAGTAAAATATATTTTAATCTTAGTGCAAATAAGTATGTTTATAAATTAAATTATAAGGCAAATAAAGCATCTGATATTAAATTTTTAGTAGATGGTATTGCATTAGAACCATATAGAGATTATGATATTAACGTAATGAATCCATACGAAGTATATTTACCAAATGGTCTTAGATATGGGAATGTTCTTAGTGCTTATTATCTTGTTGGTGGAAATGCTGCATTCACACCAGTTGTTTCAGATAGTTTTGGAATTGGGGATATAAGTAAATTATCATTTTTAGAATTTATTGAATTAATTCAAAGAAAAATGATTAATGCAAGAAATAGAAAAACTATATCAGATTTTAAAGGCGGTTGGTATCCTGCATTATTAAGAATTTATGAAATGTATTTACAAAGAGCATTGCTTCCAACAGGAGATACTTTGCATTCAAATGGATATACTTTTGAAAACTTATATTCGTTTTTAAGTAAATATAATGCATTCTTTCAAAAATTTGTAGACCAATTATTGTCAGCTACAATTATATTAAAAAAGGGTGGATTATTAATTCGTAATACTGTATTTACTAAACAAAAATTCATGTATAAGAGAGGTGTAAACGTCTCTCCATCTGGAACAACATATTATTATAATCCAGAACCAAATCCTTATGATTATGGAAATTCTATTCCACCTATTGGTGTTGGTAATTTAACATATAGAGGAACAGTACAATATTTGGGCGATGATGGTGCTATGTTTATTATAAAACAAAATCCAGAACCATCACCTATTGATTTATATGTTGAAACTAAAGCAGGTACTGCTGGTATTGGCTCGATGATAAATATTGGTGGTAAAAATATTACCGGATTAAGTCTTATAAGAGAATATGGTGTTATGTATAAGAAATCAACATCTACAACATGGACAAAACATTTTGTATCAGGTAAACCTTCAACTAATTCATTTAGTTTTACAATAAATGGTTTATTAGAAGGTACTGTATATAATTATAAAGCAGTTGTTCATTCAGATGTTCTTGCGGATACTGGTAATACATTATCATTAAAAACGTTATCAACACCACCCCCAACACCACCATCAGGTAAAACAAAACAAAGTACATCAAGTTCTTCATCAGCACTTTATTATACTGGTGGTTATGCAATTCAACGTTATGCTGATGTTCAATGGTATGGTATGCAATACAGACCAATTGGAAGTACTGCAACATTTAATGTAACACCAACATTATTTACAAATATTCCAGCAACATCTCAAGTATGTAATGTAACTATTGTTGGTGAAATAAGTAATACTTTTACAGTATCTGCTGTATGTGGAGTAACACCAATTACTTGGTTAACACCACAAACACCTGCCCCACCAACTCCAGCAGGTATAACACAAAGTGTTACAATACAATCAACTACAGTTGCAAGAACTGGCTGTACAATATATACGCCAACAGTTGGAATACCTAAAATTGTTGTATTTGAACAAAATGGTGTACCACAAACACATGTAGTAAATGTAATTACTTGTACTGGTGGATATTGTTATCCTACCAATGTATATCAACCGGGTACTATTACTCCACCAAATGCTGGTGATTGTTACTATGTAAATATTTGTTATTATATATGTAAAGGTACAAGTGCAGCAAATCATATTACTTGTGTTTGTGTAAAATGTAATGGTACTACAATTAGTGGATGGAATTGTAGTGTTGCTAATCTTGGTAAAGGTAGTGGATATTATGATGGTAGTTTTGGTACTAAACTTATATGTCATAGTGATAATTTACAATTATTTACATGTGCTATAAGCGATAATACAAAATGCGCATCAGATATTGCTGAACTTTGGATTGGTGGTATTACAAATAGTGTTGGAACATATACTGTTGGTTCTCCATATTTAATAAGTGAAACAACATCAAATATTTCTTGCTGTTGCTGTTGTGGTGGTAAGCCAACACCAGAATAATAAAATAATGAGTATTTATAAATAATATAATAAAATAATATAATATGCCAACACCAACACCAACTTGGACAACAACAACTCTGACTGCAGGACCTCTCGCAAGTAATTCATATACTATGTCAATTCCAAATTTGTCAGCAAGTACTATATATGAATATAGAGCATATTTTATTGTTAATGGTACTGCATATTATGGTAATATACTTACTGGTACAACATTACCAGCAACACTTGCTTCACCGACAGTAAGTACTGGTACTGCAGGTGCTGCTTTACCAACAGAATTTCCTGTAAATAATAGTGAGGTAAATACTATAGGTGATGCTCCAATTATGGAATATGGAATATTATATACCCAACTTAGTGCATGGGGAACAGATTCTAATTTAATTTACTCAAATTATCCAACTTATTTGAAAATAAATTCAACTTGTTCTGTAATTGGTGCAGGAGTTCCTTTTAGTAATTTAGCATGTGGTCTTGCATCAAATACTATGACATATTTTCGAGCATTTGCAAAAAGTGCTGTTGGTATTGGATATGGCAGTGTTCAATGTAAACAAACATTAGTTAATACAGTTTCACTTTGTAGTCTTTGTGATACATCTGGAAGTGGTGATAGTGTAGAATCAAGTGCATGTTTTATATATTCAATAACAAGAACTGCTGGCGATTGTTTCTATCCAACAATTAATTGGACAGTAGTAAAAGGAGCAACATCAGACCCAGAAGGTGGTACAGTTAGTGTTTATTGTAATGGTGCTTGTATTCGTGGTGGTGGAAGAGTTAGTAGATTAGCATTTTCATGTAGTGGTTCATTCGCACCATTTCTCGTTGATTCAAATGATGTTATTGTATTATGTGCTGAAGCAAATACTGATGGTTCATCATATACTACTGCATCAGCAAATATTAGTAGTATATGTAATTGTATTGGTCATTATACTGTTGGTTCACCATATAGTATTTTTGCAGATACAAGATACAAGATAATATAAAAAATAATTATTCTGTATTTATATCTAAATAATAATTAAATGGCATTTATTGAAAAAAAAGACCCTATTGTTATAGACATAAAATTAACATCAAAAGGTAGAGAATTATTATCTCAAGGTAAATTAAATTTTAAATATTATACTATTGGTGATAGTGAAGTAGATTATGCATATACAGATGCAGTTAATGCTGTTTCTACTGGATATACTGCATTTAATACAAATATATTAAAACCCGTTGATAAGAATCCGAATGTATTAAGTTTCATTCCAAGAAATTTAAGTGGTGACCCATATAATGTAATATCAAGCATACCAGTTAGTTCATATAGTGTTGAAAATAAAGTAGATTCTATAGGATTTTTTACAAATGATGGTGATTATTTTATTGTAGATAGTAATCACGTAAAACAACCAGATGCAATGGTTCGAGTAAATGAAATTGTGGGTGGTTTAGACCTTGTATTATATAAAGCACCAACATATGGCAAAAGTGGAAATGAACCCAAAGCTGGTGATTTATTACTTATAAAATGGACACCCCATACAGGATATTATGTTTATAAAAATCATCCCTCACCTTATTTATGGTATAAAATTATTACTATAAAATCAGGTACTTTAGCAAAAAATGGTCGTCATATTACTGTTGATAGAGAATTACCTGATTTTAGTATGTTGGGACTTTCTTCAGGAATTACTGTAGGTGCAATGATTTATTATAATACAATTCATTATACTGGTGATACTATAGCAAATATGTCTTCTACTGAATATCTTGATGAAAGTGTTTTATCTTTTTTACAAAATAGTCAATGTCCAACAATTATATTTCCTTTTTGGAATATGTCAATTATATTTACAGAAGAAATTGCAGGAGTAAAAGCAGCAAATATAAAATATACACAATTTAAAAACAAAGCATTTGGTAGTTTTGTATCATATATTCAAAATCAAGCACCTATTTATAAAAAATTGGGGGTTATTCATTATACAAATTCAAGTCCAGCTAATGTTTATGGGGAAGGATTTTTATTAGATTCACCAGTATTAGAAATTCCTACAATAATGTGGCATAAATCAAAAAAAACAGAATTAGGACTTAAATTAAAAGCATATTCAGCAGATGGAAATCCTATGTATGATATTGCAGATAAAAATGTTAATCATGGATTAAGAACTGCTTATTATTATCTTGTTGATGTTAATGATACATCATCAACGCCATATTCTGTTGGTAAAGTATTTCTTGAATTAAAAATATTTGTTATAGAAGACCAAGAACTATTATATGCAATGTCATATAAATCAAATAGGTCTTGGACTCTTCCTAATTATACAATTAATACATAAATAATATGGCATCTACTTATACAATTTATGCAACATACGCATTAGTTCCAACTGGAAATACAGCAGCAGGATATAGACGAGCAATTCATTGTAATTATATTAATAGCACACAACTTATTACTACTAATATTAATGTAGAAGAACTTCGCATTAATTTTGTAAACAATAGTGATTTTAAATTCTTAAGTAGTGCAACAGGATATACTGCTATTACACTTGCAACAGGATATACTGTTAATAGAATATATGTAATATTTCAAAGAATTTTTAATCAACCCGGACAACCAATACCAAAACCAGTATCAACTGATTGGAAATATTTAGATGTTACCGACCAAATTATTGGACATCATAATCCATTAACTGCAAAAGATTTAACAAGTATTGTTTTTAAAATACCATTCATAAATTATACTCATTATTTAACTTATGATTTAGACTATCTTAATTATCCATCAGCAAGTCAAACAGGTCAATTATGTTTTGGTGATGAAGAATATTTTTTTGGAAATGTAACTACCGAAATTAAAGCAGATGTTTATACTACAGACATGTCAATCAATGTAAATTTAAATGAATTTAATTCAAGTACTAATTTATCTTGGGAAGGTGGTTTTTCTAAAGTTTATATTAGTGAAGTTGCATTATTTGATAGTAATAAAAATTTAGTTGCTATTGGTAAACTGAATGACCCTGTGCCAAAAGATGAAACAATTTCCAGAACACTTCTTTTTGCAATTGATTTTTAAAATAATCATAAAATTTTATATTTTTTTATAGTTTCTTAGTATTTATTATAAATTATGGATAAAATTTATAATAAAAATATGAAAGATTTACTTACGCTCAGTAATACAAAACCAAAATCTATTATAATTGAAGGTGATTTACATAATAGATTTAAGTTATTATGTAAAGGAAAAAGTTTAAAAATTGGTGGTGTTATCGAAGACCTTATACAATTGTATTTGGATAACCCCAAAGCAATTCAAAAAATGATTGACGAATTTAAAGAAAAACATTTAAATTACGTATAATATATAAAGATGCTATTATGGAAAAATACATATGGTCATTAGATATAAGTACAACTAATATTGGAAGTGCTTTATGGTCTGATAAAGGAAAACTTATTGAACTAAAACATCTTGAATTAAAGACTGATAAAAATATTCCTGTTGAAATTAGAGATATTCATAAAGCAGAAATTTTTAGAAAATATGTAAATGAATATAAAGAACGTATATTACATGAACTTAACGGTGAAATAATACATATTATTGTAGAAGAACCACTTGGTGGAAGCAATAATGCGAACACAGTATCATTATTATATGGATTCAATGGTATTTGTAGATATATTTTATTTACTATATTTGGTTTATATCCTAAGAAAATAAGTGTATATGACTCACGTAAAATATTTTGTTCTGAATTAGTTAAAGTTACATTTAAAAAGGGAGAAAAAGTTGAAACGCTTTCATTTCCACCTGAATATCGTGATAAGAAAAAGTTGTATATCTGGGAAAAAGTTTGTAAATTAGAACCCCAAATTGAATGGTTTTATAAAAAAGATAGTAAAGAACCAAAAGATATGTGTTTTGATATGTCTGATAGTTATGCTGTTGGATTTGCTGGATTAAAACAATTGAAAATAATTAAATGAAATACATATATTTAATTCAATCATTAGAAAATAGTTATTATAAAATTGGAGTATCTAAGCATCCAAATAAACGTCTAAAAGAATTGCAAACGGGAAACTCTTCTGAATTAAAATTAATTGATTCATATCAATCAGAATTTGCACATCAAATCGAAAGAACATTACAACGAAGATATTCACACTTAAAAAAAGAAGGTGAATGGTTTGATTTATCTGTAATTAATGAAACCACTTTCAATAAAGAATGTCAAAAAATTGAGGAAAATCTAGTATTTTTGAAAAAAAGTGGAAATGTATTTATAAAAAACCTTGTGTTTTTGGTATATTTGTATTAAGTTTGACAAAACATCAAAAAATAATTTTATCTAATTATATATACATGAAAAAAGAACGAATAGAAAAAGCAGTAGAAATCCTTAATTACGCAACAAAAAATCAAATATCGGTTAAAGAAGCCTCAGTAAAATGTGGGTATTCAGATACATATGTAAAAAACATCAAAGCATTGGCATATGATGAATATTATAATGGAATTCTTGAAGATGAACTATTTGAATTATTTAATCAAGCATATGAAGAATATAAATATTATCGTGGTTTTAGTATAAAAGAAGATAATATTATAAATAAAGAAAAATCAGATGGAAAAACAACTATTACTGGTAAAGGAAATGAAATGGAAGTTGAATGGAAAACTGGTTCAAATTATCCGGTAAATCACATAAAAACTCTTGATGAATTACTTGAAGTAGCTGATGTTGATTTAGATATTTGGAAAGTAAAAGATTTTGTAATTAATAAATGGGATGTTACTTCATGGAAAAAAGAAAATCCTGAAACAATTCAAAACTTTCAAGTTAAAGCACGTCTTGAAAAAGATGTTCAACTTAGTGAAGCAATAGATATTCAAAAGATATTTGCTGACATGGCACAAACGTATAAACCACCTATTTTAAATGTTACTCCAAAATTACAAAAAAAATCTGAAGAGAATAATTTACTCGAAATTAGCATATTTGATTTACATTTTGGTAAATTAGCATGGCATGGCGAAACTGGTGAGGATTATGACATAAAAATCGCAAGTAAAAGATTTATTAATGCAATTGAAACATTATTAAGACATGCAAGTGGATTTCCTATTACCCGAATATTATTTCCAGTTGGAAATGATTTTTTTAATTCAGATAATATGTTTGATACGACAAGTCATCAAACTAGTCAAGATGAAGATGTTAGATGGCAAAAAACATTTACAGTGGGTGTTAAACTTTTGGTTGATGGCATTAATATATTAAAACAAATTGGTGTACCAATTGATATAATTGTAATTCCCGGCAATCATGATTTTGAACGTAGTTATTATATGGGTTCATATTTAGAAGCATGGTTTAATGGTGATGAACAAGTATGTGTTAATAACGATGCTTTACCACGAAAATATTATAAACACGGTAATGTTTTACTTGGATTTACTCATGGTAGTGAAGAAAAAGAAAATTCATTACCATTATTAATGGCAAGTGATATTGAATCTAAACCATATTGGAGTAATACTTTATATCATGAATTTCATATTGGGCACATTCATCGTAAAAAAGATATTAAATTCACAGTTTTAGATAAAGCAAAAGTATTAAGCGAAGACCTTGGTGTTACTGTTAGATATTTATCAAGTTTGACAGGTACTGACCAATGGCATTTTTCGAAAGGTTTTATAGGTGCTATAAAAGCTGCAGATGGTTTTATCTGGAACGATAAGACAGGATTATTGGCGCATTTAAACGCTAATTTAAATATTGATTAATATAATTAAAACATTAATGTCAAAAAGATTAACAACTAAAGAATTTATAATGAAAGCTAATCATATTCATCACAATGAATATGATTATTCTTTAGTTAATTATCTTAATAATAGAACAAAAATTAAAATTATATGTTTGACGCATGGTATATTTGAACAACAACCAGATTCACATTTACGTGGTCGGGGTTGTCCTATTTGTTATGGAAAATTAAAATCTAACATAAATGAATTTATCAATAAAGTAAAAATTATACACAATAATAAATATGATTATTCTAAATCAGTTTATATTAATAATACTTCTCCAATTTCTATAATTTGTCCTAAACATGGAGAATTTTTTCAAGAACCAAAATCGCATTTAATTGGTAAGGGATGTGCTAAATGTGCTGGTCTATTTATGAATACTGAATATTTTATTGAGAAAGCAAATAAAATTCATAGCAATAAATATGATTATTCTAAAGTAGTTTATGTCGATAATATTAGTAAAGTAAAAATAATATGTCCCAAACATGGTGAGTTTGAGCAAAAACCAAATTACCATTTAGGTGGTTCAGGTTGTTCATATTGTTGTGGTCATAAATGTAATAAAGATGTTTTTATTGAAAAAGCAAAAAAGATTCATGGTAATAAATATGATTATTCCAATAGTATCTATATTTCAAATAGAAGTAAAATTGAAATTATTTGTCCTATTCATGGTTCTTTTATTCAAAAAACAAGTAATCATTTAGTTGGTAGTGGTTGTCCTATATGTAAAAGTAGTAAAGGTGAACAACAAATAATTAATTATCTAAAAAATAATAATATTAAATTTGAACATCAAAAAAAATTTGACGATTGTATTGGAAAAATATTTAAACTTCCTTTTGATTTTTATTTACCAAATCATAATATATTAATTGAATTTGATGGAAAACAACATTTTGAAATAGTAAAATTTAATAAATTATTATCAGATAATGAGGCATTGATTGAATTTTTAAATTTAAAACAAAATGATATAATAAAAAATGAATATTGTTCGAATAATAATATTCAATTAATAAGAATTTCATATAAAGAAAAAAACATTAATGAATTTCTAAATAATAAATTAATAAATATTTTAAAACCTCAAATAATTTAATAATATGGCAAAAAAAGATAATAATTTAATAAAATTGGCAAAAGATAATAAAATATCTACACCAGAAAAAGAAGAAGAAAAAATAATTAGTCCTGCAGAAGAACGTGACTTAAAGGCAAAACAAAAAGTTGAAGAACTATTACAAGATGTACAATTAACATCAGAAAAAAAAGAAGAAGAATTGCTTGAAGTTGATGAAGAACCAAAAGGAATTGAATGGCTTGAAGAACAAATTCAATTACTTTCTAATGCAAATGAAAATCTTAAATCAGAATTAACCCTTGCAAAAGATGATTATGTAAGAATTTTCGAAGAAAATCAACATCTTAAAGATGGTGTTGGAGATGGTGCAATAAAATTAAAAATAATTGAGTTGTTTAATGAATTACAAAATAATCATAATCAATTAGGTACTGACCCTATATCAGGTATTGGTAATTTTAGAATTTATTGTCCGGGTTTCTTAAATCGTTTAATATTATTCTTTCCTTTCTTGGAAAATATTAGAAGGTTTTAAATTATTGATATAAATAAATGAATTTTTAAATATAATATTTATGAAAACAAATGAACAAATTATTGAAAGATGGTCTAAAACTGGAATGTTAGATGGTCTTCCTGAAGATAGAAAAGAAATGGTTGCAACATCATTTGAATTCTTATTAAATTATTTAGTAGAAAATGATATATCTAATAATGGAGATATTGAATCACTCTCATTTCCAATAATAAGACGAATTGGTGCAGTTGTTGATATTACCACTGATGATATAGAAAATATTGTTCAAGAAATTAAAGAACAATATTATGAATATAATACTTTTGATGAAGAATTATATGAAAACGATAAAGAACTAGCTTTTTGTACTGAATTTTCTGAAAAGAAAATTAATGAAATGAAAAAATAAAATTAAAAATATTTATATGATTTGCCTTAAATTCCTTTGATTTAGGGCATTTTTTTTTTATATTTGTATAATGGTTAGAGGACAAGAATTTCACGCTATCATTCAAAATATTTTTGGTGATGTTAATGGTTATTTGCAAAGCGAACAATTGCAAGTAAATTGTCCTCGTTGTCAAGAAAGAGAAGGTTTATCTTATCCAGATGAAAAATTTAATTTGGAAATAAATACTGCCAAACGAATGTTTCGTTGTTGGAAATGTGATGAACCTAAATTTTCTGGTTCTTTGGGTAGGTTAATTAGAATGTTTGGTAGTCATATGGATTATGATATATATAAGTCATATGCTAACATTTTAATTGATTATAGTAATAATGAAGATGAAAAAGAATTTGTACAAATTAAACTTCCTAATGAAATGATATCGTTTTCTCAATTAGAAGAAGGAAATCCTGAACATTTTGAAGCATATAATTATATCATTAATGAAAGAAAAATAAGTCGAGATATTATTTTAAAATATCGGCTTGGTTTTTGTACTACTGGAAAATATGCTAAAAGAATAATTATTCCATCTTATGATAAGAACGGTGAAATAAATTATTTTGTTGGTAGAAGTTATGACCCGAAAGAAAAAAGAAAAAAATATTTAAATCCATTTGCGGATAAAGATAAAATCATTTTTAATGAAGGTTTTGTAAATTGGGATTCTACTGTATACCTTGTTGAAGGTGCGTTTGAAATGTTATCATTTCCCGTCAATATTATACCAATATTAGGAAAAACATTATCAGCCACATTGTTTTTGAAACTGCAAGAATTAAAACCTGATGTCGTTATTTTGTTAGACCCTGATGCCTATAAAAATGCTATAGAACTATATTATATGTTACATACTATTTATGTTGGCTGTGAAGAAAGGGTTAAATTAGTTAAAATTCCAAATGAAAAAGATTTAGATGAACTTCGTAAAAATAAAGGAATTGATGAAGTAATTAAAAGTCTTTATACTGCAAGAGGTTTAACTATAGATGATTATTTTATTAATAAGTTACAAAAACCATATGATAATAGAACAGGAAGATACGATACTTATTCAAAATATTTTGAATGGAAATCAACAAGCACAAGAAAAACTATATAACAAATATAAAAAATCTGTTAAAAATTTTTTAAAAAGTAAATATTCTATTTATTACGACCTTGAAGATGATGTATCTGAAATAATGATTAAAGTTTTTTTAAATTTAAAATCATTTGATTGTACAAAATCAAAATTTAGGTCATGGGTTTTTAGTATTGCTAAAAATTATATGATTGATAAATGGAGAAATAATTCTTGTACCGCTACATCAATAACTGGTAATATATCATTTACATCATCAGCAGATATTAGTAATTCATTCACCACGACATCCAATAATACATGCAGTTTAACATTTATGGCAAATGGAATATGTACTACAAATAATATGGAATTCGAAAATAATAGTTCAATAAGTTATATTTCAACACAAATATCACCACAAGATTTTACATTGCTTGATATGAAATACGTTCAAGGATACGATTATTGCGAAATTGGAAAAGAATTTAATGTTACAAGTTCTACAATTAGTAATAGAGTTAATTATATAAAAACCAAACTCAAAAAAAATAACCCAGAGATAATTTACAATTAAATCAAGTATTTATAAAAAATATTTGATACTATGAAAAAAGGTATTTTCGAGTATGTTAATCTACAAAAGCAAAATCTTACCAGTAAAGAAGGAAAATCTTATGTGAGATATATTGTAGTTTCTGATGTAAATTTAGAAACAAAAAAAGTAAAAGAAAAATTATCTGCACTTGGTTTTCAATGGAATGGTAAAGAATGGTGGATGTTCGGAAATAAATTAAGTACTGCAGTTCTTGATGGATTAAAAACAATTAATGCTGAATTAGAAACACAAGGTGGTCAAACTGGTAATCTTGAAGATTTTATGTCACAATTAGAAAATCTTAAATCCGAAGTTCAAAATTCAAGTATGCCAGCAAAAACAAAATCAGAACTTGAAACAAAAATAGAACAATATATTGAAGATATTGCAAATGCTACTGATGAAAGAGCAGCAAGTGCAGAATTTCAAAAATTTTTAGATTTTTCTCATAAATTTCATAAATATAGTTTCAGTAATATCATGTTAATCTATTTACAAGACCCAAATGCAACACAGGTTGCAGGTGAAGGTAAATGGAATAAAAAATTTCATAGAAAAGTCATTGATAAAAAGAAAGCAATTTCAATTTGGTGTGCAAATAAATTTTTTAAAACTGCAGATGGAAAACTTTCTCAATATACTTTAGACCAGCAAAATAGAGATAATGAATATGTTACAAAAGTTGAAGCAGGTATTGAACAAATTGATAATACTAAAATGAATGCAATTAAAACAAGAAGAAATATTGTTCATGTAAAATTCGACCCATGTGTTGTTTATGATGTTGCAAATACAGAAGGTGAACCAATTCAAGATAAACCGGAATGGGAAGGTGAATATGATGACCGTGCCGATGCAAAAGCATTATTTACAATTGCAAAAAAAAGTTTGGAAAAGATGGGCATGAGAGTAACACAAGACCCTGCAACTGCAGGTGAAGCTGGCTGGAGTAGAAAAGGACAAATAAATGTTAGTCAGAATGCGACTGGTAGTGGTGCTGCATCAACAATATTTCATGAATGGGCACACGATTTATTACATCAATCAGGTGGTAAATTTTATAATAAAGCATTAGATTATTTTCAGAAAAAAGGTGATTTAAATTTTGCAATGATAAAACAAATTAAAGAAATTCAAGCAGAAACAGTATCTGCAGTTCTTTGTAAGCATTATGGATTATCAGTAGAACATCACCCAACATATATGGCTTTATGGCAAGCACAGGGTAAATTAAGTAGCAAACAATTAATTAAAGAAAATATTACAACAATTACTGATGTATCAAACTTTATAATTGGTCAAATTGATGTATATAAAGATGAATTTGAAGCTGCAAGAACAAGTATGCAACAACAAATGCAACCAGAACAATAAAAAAAGCATCATATTCGATGCCTTTTTTATTTTTGGGACTCTTAATATATTTACTTAATCTCAATTGTTTTTTTAGTTAACTTTGTATCACCCACGAGTTTAGGAACAATTACTCTAAGTATTCCATCAACTAATGAAGCACTAATATTTTCTTTATCAATTTCGTCTGGAAGCACAAACATTCTTTCGTATTTACCAAAATAAGTTTGTTTACGATTATATTTTACATCTTTTATTTCTTTACGTTCAGCTTTAATTGTCATAACATCTTTGTCAATATTAATATTCATATCATCTTTTTTTACACCAGCTAATGATATTTCTATTTGAAATTCTTTATCATTTTCAATGACATTATGTTTGGGTATTCTTGCTGTTGTAGTACTTGTTGATGCATCATTCATCATGTCATCAAACAAACTTATGAATGGGTCATAGTGAAATCTTTTTATTAACATATTATATAAATTTTTAAATATAAAATTATTTTTAATTAGAATTAATCAAATGTTATACCATAAACAAATATATGACATCTTGACACTAAAATAGACACGTTGACAAATTTTTAAAATCCTTGCATTATACGTGGCTTTTCAATATATTTGTAAAAATAATTTTATGTAATTTGATTATGAAATGATTCAAAAAATTGCCCATCTTGGGGATATTCATATACGCAAATCACCATCTCGTAATGAAGAATATCAAAAAGTATTTGAAACCTTATATAAAAGTTTAGAAGAACAAAAACCTGATAGGATAGTAATTGTAGGAGACCTCGTTCATGATTATTTAAATCTCGAAAGCGAACAATTAGTTCTAGCTTCAAATTTTTTAAATACATTAGCAAATATTGCTCCTGTTAGAATAACTCGTGGTAATCATGATTTTCTTCGTAAAAATAATAAAAGAACTGATAGCATTGAAGCTATAACAAAAATATTAAACAATCCTAATATTATTTATTATAATAAGACCGGATTTTATGATGATGAAAATGTAACATGGGTGGTTTGGCATCATGGTGATAAGAACAACAATTCTTGGAAAACCAAACAAGGCAAGCAAATTGAAATTGATAGAAAAACTAATAAGAGGGTTTATATTGACCTTTTCCATGACCCAATAAATGGTTGTAAAACCACAACAGGTTTTGAAATGAAAAGTAAATCATATTATAAACTTTCAGACTTCAAATCAGACTTTGGTTTTTTTGCTGATATTCATATCCAACAATACTTAGATAAAAATAAAACTAAAGGATATTGTGGAAGCCTTGTAAGTCAGGATGTTACAGAAGGAGATTCTTGTTTTCACGGATATCTTCTGTGGAATATTTTAAATAAAACAGTTCAAGAAATTCCCATATATGATGATTATTCATTTAAAAATATTAGAATTACACAATATGTTGATTTTGATGATTTGGATTTCGAAATTGAAAATCCAACCAAATATATGAAAATTAGATTCATTTGGGGCACATTACCACAAACACGTACTAAAGAAAATGAGAGAAAAGTAATTGAATATTTAAAATCTAAACATAAAAATGTCACAATTTCACATAAAAATGAATTTCTTGAAAATGAAAAAATTGATGTAAATGAAAATGTTTCATTACAAAATGTAACCACAAAAGAAGTTCAACATGAAATTTTTAAAGAATTTTTAACTAAAATAGGTAGTGATGAACAACTTGTTAATGATGTAATTGCATTAGATGAAGAAATACTTACAGAAATTGATATAGTTGAAGACCAAAGTATAGAATGGAATGTTGTCAAATTTGGTGGTAAAAATTTTATGTCATATGGTCAATTTGATATTGACTGGAGAAATGAAGATGGTCTATATCAAATAATCGGAAAAAATACTTTCGGCAAGACAACTATTTTAAAATCAATTAGTTATGCGCTTTTTGGTAAAACTTTGGAAACTGAAACTCGTATGAAATACGGTGACATACGATTTATTAATAATAGAAATGGTGCAACATCATGTGAGGTATATATGATTATTGAAGCTAATGGTGAATATTTTGGTATTAAAAAGAAAACAGAAATTAATAAAAACAAATGTGGAGAAATTACTGGTGCACCAACAACATTGAGTTATTATATGCTGGCAACGCCAGATGATGAAATGAATGACGAAACATCAATAGAAAAACTTGATGAAAACCATAGAGTAAAAACTCAAAAGAAAGTAGAATCAATTATCGGCAGTTATGATAATTTTATGCGAATTGTAATGACAACTTCCGATTCACTCAATCGCATACTCAGTAACGATATGTCTACATTTATCGACAGTTTGCTCTATGATAGCGGATTGGATATATTTGATAAAAAACTTGAAGGTCTTAAAGTTTATCAAAAACGGGTTAATGAAAAACCTAGAGTTTTATGTAATGTAGAATTTACAAATATGGAGAATGCAAGGTTACAACAGGAAATTATTGCACTTGAAGGAGAAATAACTCAAATTGAAACAGTAAAACTTCCTGACATTCAAAATCGAATTGAAATTGGTAGAAAATATGTGGAAGACCTTTCAAAGAAATTATATAAAATAGACTCAGAAATTTACAATCTGGACGTAGATAAAGCACGAGAGGACATAAGTGCCAATAAAAAGAATATCATTGAAATAAAGGCACAAGAAATGGTTTTAAAGCAAAGTATAATACCATTGAAAGAAACATATGATATTGAAAAATTAAAAATTCTTCTTGAACAAAAAGATACACATAAAACTACTGAATATAATAAAAAATTAGAAATTAAAAATCTTGAACGGCTAAAATCTGAAGAAGAACATAAAATTGAAATAATTAATGGTGATATTTTTAAATTAAAACAAGACGGTATTAAATTAAAAAAAGAAATTGCTGACCTCAAAAATAGTAAAATTTGTAGTCAATGTGGACAAGTTATTGAAAAACAAGAACATAAAGACCATATTGAAAATGCTGTTAAAGAAAAGGAAAAGGAAATGTATATTATTGCTGATAAAATTAATGTAAAACAAGCAATTGATATACATGAACATCAAATAATAATTAATGTAAAGATTAATGAAATTGAAAAAATAAATGAAAGTATAAAACAATCTGCATTAGAAATGGAAGAGATTCTTAAAGAAATAGGAACACTCACCAATGAAAAAAATGATGTTGAAAAACGTAAAGAATTACAAATAGAATTAGACCAAGTTCCAATAAAAATTCAAAATGAAGAACTAAAAATTGGTATTCTTGAACAAAAGATAACAAGCCATGAGAATAGTTTACTTCAAATTGAAGAAAATCAAAAGATTGAAAAGGGTATTGCTACAGCTAAATTAAAATTAAACGAACTTGAAACTGAAAAAACCAATGAGAATGAAAATGTATATATTAGAAAAACAAATATTGGTGAAAAACAATTAAAAATTAAAAATAATGAAGTATTAATTATAGATTTTAAAGCACAAGAATATAGAGATACGGTTATGAATCTTTATAAAAAATGCGTTCATCGGGATGGTATACCAAGACAAATGTTAAGTAATTATATTATACCAAAAATTAATTTAACTCTGGAAAATATATTATCTGTTGCACAATTTAAAGTATGGCTTGATTTAGATGAACTTAGACCCAAATTAAAATATAATGACAGACCTGCAATTATTGATTGTATTAGTGCTAGTGGTAAGGAAAGAACATTTTCTAGTGTAGTATTGAAATTTGCATTAAATCAAATTAATGTAAAAGCAAAACCAACAATATTTTTACTTGATGAAGTAATGGGTAAATTAGATGAGGATAGTATTGAAGAATTTATTGAAATATTACAATTAATAAAAAATAATATGAAGAAAGTATTGGTTGTTGAACATAATGCAAATATTAATCCTGATTATTTAATTAATGTCGAATTAAATGAAGATGGAATATCATCACTTATATTAGAATAAAAACGTATTCTAAAACTATTTATGGATAAACTGTAGATATGGATTTAAAAAAATATGATGAATTAAGAAAAAAGATTAACACTAAAGACTTTGAGGGTAATAATAAGGGTCTTGATAAGTGGTTATATTTATTCTCTTTTATTGGAAATGCTGGTTCTATTTTCTTTTCATACTTTCTTGTATATCCGGGTTTATTAAAAGCAATTACAATTAATTTAATCGGTGGTATTTGGGCAAGTATTTTTGCATTTACTTTCACAATAATATTTCTTGTTATTTTTGAAGTAATTAAACGATATTTAATTAGGAGTTTTTCAACAGATTTTGTTTCAAATAAAAAGAAAATAAAAGCAAGTATTGTTGGTTGGTTAACAATATCAGTTTCAATAATTCTTTTGAGCTTTTACTTATCAATAATTGGTTCAAAAAATTTGGCATCAACAAGCACTTATAAAGATAATGTTATTGAAAATAAAACAACAAATATTACCGATAGTTTATCAATATTATATGAAAAGAAAAAGAAAACATATGAGGATGATAATACAACTTTAAGAATGATTAATAATGATTTACGTCAAAAATTAACAGAAACTCCAGTTACTTATATAACAATTAGAAATCAATATCAAGCAAATATTGATAAAAATGTAAAAATTATTGAAATTAATCAAAATGAAGTGGATAAAATCGAAGATAAATTATCTCAAAATGTTGTTGATTTAAAAACAAATCTTAGTGAAGTAAAAAATGTTAATAAGACAGAAGATGTACAAAACATTATTTTATTTGTAATTGTTGCATGTTTTTGTGAAATTATCATTTTTGCTGGTGTATATTTTAGAGAATGGTTTGAATATAATTTATTTATTATACATCAACAAAAATTTGAAAAAATATATACGAAAAAAGATAGATATCGTTCACTATTAACATTTGTATATAATGATGGTAAATTAACAAATGGCGATAAAGTAATAAGTGGTTTAGAATTAAAAGAATTGGTTGCTGAGAAAACAAATATAGGAAATTCTAATAAAATGGTTGAAGGATTTTTATTTGATATGGATAGACTTGGAGTGTTTAATACTGTTGGTAAAAGAAGATTTATTGCTGTAACATATCATGAAGCAATGAATATAATTGAAAGTTTTGATGATACATTGAGAATATTAGAAAATATGAAATAATTATGAAAAATATTGAAGCATTAGAAAAAGGTAGACTCATTAAAGAGGCATTAAAAATTGTAGATAAACTTGCTAAATCAGATTTGGCAGATATAGACGGTAAATTTACAAATGATGATTTTGATTATGGAAGTTTACAAGATTTAATAATAAAATCTCGTTCATTAAAGAAAAATCAATGGTGGAAATTATTTTAAAATATGATTAGTCAAAGTGAAAATATAATTAAACGCTTACGAAAAGAAGGCAAAGTGACTGAAGTAATTATGACTTCTGAACAAATATCTGAATGGATGAAACAAATGGTGAAAATTAAAGAAGAATTTAGAATAAAAGAAATTAATTCTTGGCAAGCAGCTAAAGATGTGTATTTAGATTAAATTAAAATAATTATGAGTAAAACAGACTGGAATTTAAGATTTATGAGAATGGCTGATTTAGAGGTGGCTCAATGGAGTAAAGACCGTTCGAGAAAAATTGGTGCAGTAATTATTAAAGACAGAGAAATAGTTACAACTGGTTTTAATGGAATGCCACGAGGTGTTAATGATGATGTTGATGCCCGTCATGAAAAACCCGAAAAATATCATTGGTTTATCCACGCAGAATCCAATGCAATAATTAATGCAGCACGACAAGGTAAAAGTACATTAGGTGCTGATATATATGTTAATTTATTTCCTTGTGATACATGCGCTGGATTTATTGTTCAAGCAGGAATAAAAAAAGTTTTCTGTGATAAAGAACCTGATTTTAATGACCCTAAATTTGGTGAAGGATTTAAAAGGGCATTGATAATTTTATCTGAAGGAAGTGTAGAAGTTATATACATGAATTATGATGCACATAGATAATGAAACATATAAAATAAATGAAGTAAATCGTCATAAAACTCAAACAGTTAAAACACAAATTGTATTGGCATCAAGTTTGAGAAAAGATAGTTATTATATTACTAGATTATTACATAAAGATTTTGGTAAAACAAAAAAATGGAACACATATACTATTAGTAGAGATGGAACTATTTTTCAACATTACGATAATAAATATCATTCAGATTTTCTTGGCATTAAAGAAGTAGATAAACAATCTGTTTCAATTATAATGGAAAACATGGGAAGTTTATTTCAAACAACTGAAGGAAAACATATTAATTGGATAAATGAAGTTTGTGATGAACAAAATGTAATTGAAAAACAATGGTATGGATATAATTATTGGGAAAAATTTTCAGATACACAATTAGAAAGTTTAGTATTACTTTGTGAGGAATTATGTGAACAATTCAATATTCCAAAAGTTTGCATTGAATTTCATCATTATCATAAAGATACTATTAAATTTAGAGGTATTGTATTTAGAAGTAATTATATCGAAGATAGTAGTGATATAAATCCATTATTTGATATTTCCAAATTCAATGAAATGTTACATAAAGAACTTGTATGAAAAAAATTATAAGAAAAATTGGAGATTGGTGGTGGTTAAATGTTGGTTTTCATCATTACATGCATAAATTAGAGAAATATGTTAAAAAGAATTCAATTGTTTTAATATATACTGATGTTGATTAAGTATTTATAATAAAATTTATATGGATAATAAAAATATAAACAACAAAAGTACACCGAATCAAATGCGTATTCTTATGAAAAGAATACGTGAAGGAAAATATGAAGCAAGTGAATCACCAAAAGAAATGAAGAAGGATTTATCTATACGTGATATGCTTAAAATTACACGTAAAATTAATGAGGGTATTGGTGATGATGAACAAAAAATAGCACAGAATAAAAAAACCGTCTATGACCAAAGCAGAGAAGAAGAAAAATTTAATGATTTTTTTAGAGATATGAATGTTAATATTAAATTCATTGATTTAGAAATTTATGATAATTTGGTTTTCTGGGGTGGTACAATTGATGGTGTAATTCAATTTATTTATAAAGTAACACCCGATGAAAAAACATCAGGAGTTGAATTTAATTATTTGGAAGATTTTTCACCAGATAATCCCGAAAATGATGAAATTGTAGGTAGAATTGAATCATATTATGATACATTTTTTAAATACTGGAGAAATAACATGTTACAACAATAATAATTAAATTTATGAACGCAATATTATTAAAATTTTGGACGTTTTTAAAACAAAAAAACAATATGTTAATTGCAATTGTAATTGCTATCATTTTGTTTTTGTCTATAGTCGATTATTTTCAACATAAGAAAATTGTAGGACTGAAAGATAAATATGATACAGAAGTTAAATTAAAAGATGCTTTGCTGGATACTGTTCATGTTTATAAAAATAAACAAGGCGAAATGGTTGCTGAAAAATTGACAATGCAAGAAACAGTAAAAAATCTTAGCAAAATGTATGGTCAATTAACTGCTTCTCAACAAGAATTGATGGATAGAGTAAAAGATATTAATAAAAAGAATGATATTATTGCAGCAGCATTAATTCAAACCAATGTAAATCTTGATTCACTAAAAGGTGGAAAAGTTAGTATCAATGAAAAAGATAGTAGCATTACTTTTAAAGATTCAACAAAAAATATTAAATATGATTTATTAATTAGTCATGCAATTCCCGCATTAAAAAATGTTAAACCATTATTAACATTTAAAGAATTTTTACTACCAAATAAACAATTTATTGAATTTCATTGGGATAAAAAAGCAAAAACTGATTATCCCGTATCATTTAGTGTAAGTAATAGTAATGATTATTTTAAAACAGTAAATATTGATAGTTATGCAATTCCTGCAATTAATAAAGATAAGATAGATAAATCTGATTGGAAAAAATTTACTGATTGGATTGGAAAAAATAGTAAATATGTATTAATTGGTGGTGCTGGTGTTGCAGTAGGACATTTTCTTATAAAATAAAAATATGTTTAAGCAAACATATTCAAGAACACATGTTTTATTAATATGCGTTCTTTTTATTTTTAATGCCGATTAAGTATTTATAATAAAATTATTATATGAATAATGATGATGTAAAAAAAATCGTTAATGATGAAATTAATAAGTTTGTTAATGATGCTTTAGATAGGGAAGTTAAGAAAATACTTAAAAAATCTGGAAGTCAAACAAGAAATGAAATGATTTCAACAATAAAAGATAGTATGGAAATGGTGTTTAAGACATTATGGGTTAAAAAGGATTTTTGGAAGACAGGAATTAAGTAATCGATTGATTATTAATGAGTTATGAGAAGTAAAGAAGCAATTGCAAAAAGTAAAAGAAATTATTATCTAAGAAATAAAGAAAAGATATCACAATATGCTAAAGAATATGTTCAAAAGAATAAAGAAAAAATTTCACAACGTCAAAAAAGATGGTCGTTAATAAATAAAGAAAAAATTAAAAATCGATTATCTGAATATTATCAAAATAATTCTAATATAATAAAAAAACGTAGTTCTGAACGTTATTTAAATCAAAATAATAAAATTCGATTAAAACAAAAAGAATATTATAAAAAGAATAAAGAAAAAATTTCAAATATTATTTTAAAATATCGTGAAAAACATAAAGACAAAATTTCAAAATATTTAAAAAATTATAATAAAATTAATAAAGAAAAAATTGTAAAGCAAAGGTCTGAAAATTATTTTAGAAATAAAGAAGAACGAAATAAAAAAAATAAAGAATATAGAGAAAAAAATGGTGAGAAAATTAAGGAATATAACATAAAACGTAAAGAATGGATAAAAAATTATAATTATATATATAAAAAGAATAGAAATTCTAATGATGCTTTATATAAACTAACGACTAATATTAGAAGTTTAATTCGTTGTTCCATAAAATTAAAAGGCAATAAAAAATCGTCAAAAACACAAGATATTCTCGGTTGTACGTTTGAAGAATTTAAAAAACATTTAGAATCAAAATTTGAACCTTGGATGAATTGGAATAATTATGGGAATTGGAATGGATATCCCAAAGAAATAAATACTGCATGGGATATTGACCATATAGTACCAATGTCAACAGCAAAAACCGAAAAAGATGTTTTAAAGTTAAATCATTATACCAATTTTCAACCGCTTTGTTCATACACCAATAGACATATTAAATCGGGAAATATTATTACTATAAACAATTGATAATATTCAAGTATTTATACTAAAAAAGAACAAATAATGGCAACATTTAAACCAACATTAGCAAAACCGATAAGTGTACAGTCAAAGAAATATGAAAGTAATTTTAATAAAACTATGCATAACACTGCACCTGATGTTAAGTTAAGTGAAAGTATTGTAATGAATGAAATTGATTCATATTTAAATGAAGAAGATTTTAAACTTAAGAAAAAAATATTTTCATTGCCGAAAATGGAAGCATTAGTTTTTTCTGACCCAAAATTAAGTGCAGAATATAATAAAATGATGGGCGATGGTAAAGATGATAATACTGGAACAAATCGTTATGGATACCACGCAAACGAAACCGTTCAAAATATATTGTTCAATGATTATGTGCTTAATAGCCCAAAATATTTACAAAAATATAAAATGGCAATACCTGTAAAAAAAGAACGCAGGGACCAAAGCGGCATTAATCAATTAAAACAAGCAGGAGAAGAAAAAATGAAAAAGACTGACAGTACAGGAACTAAATTAGTTGAACCCAAAGTTAAATCTGAAGTTGATGAAACTAGTGAACCATTAACTAAAGTATTATTTTTAGTTAATGAAAAAGACCCCAAAAATCCTGATTTATTTGCATATTTTCCTGAAGAAAATTATGACAATAAAGGAAATTTAAAAGTGGGATATTCTCATGTTGGTCAACACGGTGGAGTAGACCCAAGGTATGCAAAAGAAAGTAGACTTGCAACTCCTGAAGAATATCAAAATCTTAAAACCGAACTTGAAAGTATTGGTTATAATTTTGATGTATTAAATTCTACAAATGAAAGTACGGGTGCTGCAGGTGGTTCTGGTGCATTCGCTCCAGCATTAGGATATAAGAAGAATACGATTAGTGAAGAAAATGAAATTGACGAACCAAATGAAGAAGATTGTTTTATTTCATCAAATGGTTATAAACTTTCAGTTAGTTGTGGTGGAAAATTTATTGGTGAATTTGTTGAAGACCAAGACGCATTTGATGCAGTAAAAACTTGGAAGGATTCTAATAAATGGTATCCTAATACATGGTTCATTTCAGACCACGGAAATTATTCTTTAGTTGATGATAATGGTAATATTCTTAATGAAATGACTGGTACTGGTGCTGCAGGTGGTGCAGGTGATACTGGAAGTAATGTAAGTGGTTCAGGGGCATATGTTGGACCTTCAGTATGGGGTAGTGGTGATTTAATGAAAGTAAAGGGTAAATCAAAAGTAAAAACTAAACCAATGTTTCCCGGTGGTACAATAATTCAAGAAAATAAAAATTATCTTGTTGACCCAAGTGGTTTTGAAAATTTTATTAAAATATTAAATGAAGAAGACCTTTCATATCAAACAAAATTAGGTCAAGAATATAAACAATCTCATACTGGAAGTAATAAAGGATTAGGCGTTAGTGAAATACCACAAACATCAGAACGTGAAAAAAGTAAAAAAGGAATTGATGATAATACATCATTATATATTGGTCAGGATGTCGATAAAATGAGAGATGACGATGTAAAAATTTTACATAATGATATGACACAAAAACATTCATATTTTCCGCATCCAGATAATCCAAATTTACCTGATGATGGTATTTCAGGTATTAATCAACAAGGTAAAGAAATAAGTAAACCTTTTGGAACAAACAAAGAAAAAGAAGATAATTTTATTATAGATAAAACAAATGCATTCACCAGTGATGCAGTTAAACATTGGAATAATAAAGACACTGGTATTGAATTAAATACAATAAAAACTGGCGACCCAGACAAACCAAATCTTAATACAATGGAAGAATCAAAAAAAATCGAAGAAAAAGCTAAGTCAGCATCACAACAACGTCTTTTTGGTATGGCACATGCAGTACAAAAGGGCGAATTATCTCCAAATAAAGTTAGTGATAAAGTTAATAAAATTGCAAAAAATGTTAGTAAAAAAGATGTTGAAGATTTCGCTTCAACTAAACATGATAAATTACCTGACAAGGTAGATGAAGATTCTACAACAATGGCAAATGCATCAAAAATGCAACCTAAAGAAGATTCAATGTCAAACAAAATGGATAATACTACAATGCCTGTTGGTATGCAACAAACAAGTGGTGGTATGAACGAAGATTTTAAATTATTAGAAGAATTAAATAACGAATTGAATGCTTATTCAATTCATCATCAAAAATTAATAAAAATGAGTGAAGATAGAAAACCATCTGCATTGGTTTTAAAAGACCGTGTTACTGGTGAAAATCCAGTCAATTTTAAGAAAGACTTACAACATAGTGGTACTAAAGAAATCATTGATGTTGAAAAAGAACTTCAATGGAAAGACCAACAAACTGATGTTGGCAAAGACCCACAAAAATTAGGTCAGGATATTGAAGAAAAAGAAATTAAAACAACAGATGCTAAAGGTGATGAATCTTTAAAAAATGTTGGCGATAGTACAAATAATAAAGGTGATGAAATTCCAAAACGTAATATGACAACTGAGGAACAAGATGAAGTTAATTTGTATCGTAATGGTCAACATAGTTTGGTTTATGATAATGAACCGGGAAAACGTTTTGAAGACCGCATGAAAAAAGACATGGGTGATAAAGTATATAATATAAGACAAAAACAACTTAAATTTAAAGGTAAAGCACCCATGTATAATAAAGACCCACAACCAATTGAAAAAGGTATTGATAAAACACAATTTAATAAAGAAAAATCTGGATTTAATGATGGTAAGGGTCTTAATGAATCAATGGTTACTGGTAGATATATTGATGCTTTAGACAAAAGACGTTTAATTGATTTTAAATTAAATGAAGTAAAAAATTTAATTACTCCATCTGGAACTGCAAGACAAACAGGTTTGTTTGAACTAGATTTTACTGGATTAGGTAATACATATAATAGTAAAACAATTGATAATAAAGTAATCGTTAATGAAGCAGTTGTTAAAGCAATGTCAGAACATAAATTTTATACAGATGGTAAGATAGTATTTGCGATTAAAAATCCTGTTCAGAAATTAAATGAAAATGAACAAAAAGTAGAAAAACCAGTAATAAATGAACAAATGGATAAAATGAAACATTTACTTGGCTACAATCCCGAAACATTTACAAATACGAATAATGTAAAGAAAAATAGAGGATTTTAATATATGGATGTTAATAAAATAACTAAAGAACAATTTGATACCGCATATAATAAGTATCTGCCAAATAAATGGATTAAATTCGCTTACAAATATTTTTCAAATGAAACTGAAAAGAAAAACATGTCATTAAAAAATACTATTTTATATGTTTTATTTGGATTATTTGGTGTTGGATTTATATGTACTATTTTTGGTTTATCAAAACCAATAATAGTTACTATTACAATTATATATAGTATTTTACTTGTAGTACTTGTATTTTATTTATTCAGTGCAGTGTTTCTTAACAATCTTAGAATAAATAAAATTTGTGAAAAACTCAATATAACTAAAGAAGAATATAATACTTTAGTTACAAAAATTTATAGCTAATTTGAGATTAATTTCTTAAATTTGTAAGGGTATTATGTATTTAATACCCTTTTACATTTATAAGTATTTATGAGAAAAATATAATAATGGCAAGGAGATTAACAAATATTACTTTTATTGAAAAGGCAAATATTATTCATAATAATGAATATGATTATTCATTAGTTCAATATGCTAATAATTATACTAAAGTAAAAATAACATGTAAAAAACATGGAGTTTTTGAGCAAACACCTCATAATCATTTAAATGGTCAGGGTTGTCCTAAATGTGGAAAAATAAAAAATCATTTATCTATCATACTAACAAATATTGAATTTATTGAAAAAACAAAAGTTATTCATGGTGATAAGTATGATTATTCATTGGTTGAGTATGTTGATTCAAAAACAAATATTAAAATAATTTGTCCTATTCATGGTATATTTGAACAAACACCAAATGACCACTTAAGTAATAAGGGTTGTTCTAAATGTGCTGGAAATTATATGGATAATAAATATTTTAAAGAAAAGTCAAATAAAATTCATAATAATAAATATAATTATTCATTAGTTGAATATAAAGATAATAAAACTAAAATAAAAATTATTTGTCCCATTCATGGTATATTTGAACAAAGAGCAAATAATCATTTATGTGGTATTGGTTGTTCTAAATGTAAACAAAGTAAAGGAGAAATTCATGTTATGAATTTTTTAAAAGAAAATAATATTAATTTCGAATATCAAAAGAAATTCAATAATTGTAAATATAAGTCATATTTATTTTTTGATTTTTATTTACCTAAATATGGTACATGTATTGAATATGATGGAATACAACATTTTAAATCAATTAAGTTTTTTGGAGGTGAAATTGGATTTGATGTACAACAGAAAAGAGATAAAATGAAAGAAGAATATTGTAAAAATAACAATATAAATCTCACTAGAATTAAATATGATGAAAATATAAAAAATAAATTGAATTTATTAATATAATTAAATTATGGTAAGTACGATAAGTAAGGAAAGATTGGCAGCATTAAATTGTGTTTTAGGACTTGATTGTAGTAAATATCAAGCAGATATTACTTGGAGTAAAGCAAAAGCAGCAGGAATTGATTTTGCATTTGTAAAAATAACCGAAGGAACTACAGGACATGAAGATAGCATTTATAATGTAAGGAATAGAGTTCTTGAAGCACAAAAAAATAATGTTAAAATATCTTATTATCATTTTTGTCGCCCCGGAGATATCAATAATCCCGAAGATGATGCTAATGCTGAAATAACTAATATTATTAATCATTATAATATATTACCAAAACCTAATTTTCCATTAGTTTTAGATGTTGAAGCATATGCAAACAATATTATTTGGAGTGATACAGAAAAAATTGACCATATGAATAAATTTATTACGGCATTTATTAGTGGATTAAAACAACGCAATATTTCAGTTATTATTTATTCATATAGAAGTTTTATTAATACAAATACTAATCATAGTTTTGGCTCAAATCCGCTTTGGGAGGCAGCTTATTTAGACGACCCAGAAAATTATCAACCAGCAGTACCACAAGGATGGTCAGAATGGAAAATTTGGCAATTTACTGAAAAAGGACTAATTGATGGTTATGTTGGTGATATTGACTTAAATATAATGAAAAAAGATTTTTTTAATAAATTTTAATGAGTAGTGTTCAAAAATATATTATAGTTAAAGATAGAGTTGAAATCTATAAAGATTTTGCTATGAATTTATTATATTATATTTTTAATTATTATATTGATAGAGAAAGTTTAAGTGCTGATGAAGATATTCGTAATCACTATATATGGTGTTTTAATAAAGTTTGTGATGAATTTAAACAAGAAAGTATTGATTTTAGTCAAAATAAAGAGTTAAAAGAATATTTTTATGCATATTATTACCATCAATTTTATAAAGTTAATAATAATCAGGATACATCAATAGGATATTATGAAAAATTTTGGAGAAATATATTCGAAATTGATAATCAAAAGAACAAAAATATAATTAATATCTTAATTGAAATATATAATATTTATGACAAATCAATTAATCAAGAAAAAAATGTTTTAGAGATTGTCTAAAAATCCTTGCATATTGTATTTATTATAATTAAATTTACGAACATAAAAATAATATTATTTTAAAACCAAAAAGAATTATGGCAAATTTGAAACTTGATTTATTAAATTATTTAAACAACAACAAGTATTATGAAGAACTTGAATTAGTTCGTCTTGCATCAGACCCAAATACAAATTATAAAGAAAAAATTGATAACATGGCTTGTAGACTTCGAAGCATTTCAATTTTGAATGCACAAATTGGTTTAGTTGCCCAATATTTTCAAGAACCAGCACCCGTACCTGCTGCCGAAACAAATACTCAGCAACAAGTAATACCTAAAGGACAAGTACATCAAGGTCAGAGTCACGGTGAATAATGAATATATTAACTGAAATATATCAATTTTTATTTATATCTTCCATCATTTTTATGATATATATCTTTGGTGATTTAGTTATAAAAATGTATGGGAGGTTTAAATTAGACAAAGAAACACAATTTGTTTTAACAATTTCTGAAAAAATCATATTATGGATTTCTTTAGGAATATTTTTTACATATTTATTTTAAATGAAAACAATTGAATTAGCACTACAGCTAGTAGAAGGTTACTTAATTTCAATAACTCGAAATACTGTCAATGGTTGGTATGAAATAGAAATTGGAATACCGAATAATTGGGTTTTTGACGAAAATGATGAAATTAAATGTGAAATTTTAGCTGAAGATAAATCAGGTAAAATGATAAAAATATCACCTAAAAATCAAAATATTGTTATTGATGACCTAATTGCATTTTTTGAAATTATTATTAACACCAATAAGAAAATTGCCGAAAAAGAAGAAGAATTTAAATTGCAAATGGAAGAAATGAAAAAGGGTCTTGAAAAAAAAGCAAGTGCATTCTTTAAAGAATTAGATGAATTAAAAGAAAATTCATTTAAGAAAATTAATGATAATTTCGTTAAAAACATACATAAAGACAATAATGATGAAAAGAAATTAAAAAAAACCAGACAACCTAAAGTAATTTTATCTACTGGTGAAACAAGTACAACAAAAACAACCACAGAACTATTAGAAATCGATAAAGAATAATTTTATGACTATTGATAAAAAAATATTATCAATTGATTATAATGATGATGATAAAGATATTACAGCATTTAATGAATATCTTGAAACAGATACTGTACGAAAGAAAAATCAAACAATTTCTGAAATTGAAAAAATGGGTAATTTTTATCTAAAAGAAATTAATAAAAAAAAGAAACAAAAAGAACTTAAAAAAACTAAACTAATTCCATATATCATAAAACATTCAAAAGGTAAATATGATGTTGATGATATTGAGGAATTAAATTCATATAGTTTCGAAGATATTCAAGATATTTATAATCAAATAAAAAAAGAAAATCGTTCAACAATTTCAAAATATTTACATTTTCTCTTTAATATTAATTAAAGATTAATTACATTTGTATTATAATATAAAAACAATCGTATATGGCAAATCAATTATTTGAAGATGTATTTAACAAAGCAAGCATTTATGAAATGCTTTTCTTTAATGTAAAATCAGTTCTTATTTATTCTACACTTAAAGACCTTGAAGAAAAAAACAAATCTTTATTTGATAGTTGGAAAGATTTAGCGTTTAATAAACATTATCCAGATAAAATATATAAAGACCTTGTAGGTGATGAACTTCGCCAATTTGAAGAATCCATGTATCAAAATAATGCACCAAACTATCCTGAATATAGTAGAATTATTACTATAACATATGCAATGTTATATATGGAAAATGGTACATTGAAAAGAAGTTTAAAAAAATTTACAGGAGAAAATGAACATAATATAATTGAACAATTTATGGATATTTTACATCAATTATCAAGTGATGGTGAATTATCAACCCCTAAGAATTTTCCAATGCTTTGTGGACATAATATCATAAGTCATGATATTCCCCTTTTAATTAAAAGATTTATAATTAACAAAAATAAATTTAAAACAAATAAAGAATTACCATTAATTTTGAAAAAAAGTTTAATTATGAAACCTTGGGAATCTGGTATTATTGATACTATTAATGTCTGGAAATTCAATGGTTATGATTATATGCCATTAATGCTAATTTCTGATTTTATGAATCTTAAAAGAACGGTAGATTTATTACCAAATAATGAATTATCAAAATATTATTGGAATAATGTCGTAGAAAACCCAGAAGAAACTCTTGAATTTATATCATTACAATCAGCTACACAAACAAACCTTGTCATTCAACTCATGAATGAATTAAGACAATTATAATAACAACATAAAGAAATTAATTATCTAAAACAAGAAATTAATAAATTAAAAAAGTAAGATAATTATGGAAATAAAAAAGGGGTGTGTCATTTCAAGTGGTGGTGCTTGGGGTGCATTCGGTGGTGGTACTTTAGCAAGAATTAATAAAGATTATAACACCATTGTTGGAGTATCAACTGGAAGTTTATTAGCACCACTTGCTGCATTAAAAGAATGGGAATTACTTAAAGCAGGATACACAACAGTTACAAATAAAAATATTTTTGATACATATTGGTATAAACCATATCCTATTTCAAAAACAGGTAATATTAGAATATTACCAATAATAATATCATTATTATTAAAACAAAAAACTATTTGCACATCAAATGTTTTAAGAAAAACAATTGATAAATTTTTTCCCAAACAATATTTTAATGAATTAAGAAAACAAAATAAAGAAATATTAGTTGGTACACAAAATTTTGCACAAGTACCTTCAAAAATACATTATTTTAGTTCATTAAATGAAGATTATGAAGATATGAAAGATTGGATGTGGTGTAGTACCAATGTTCCATTTTTTACTTCTTTAGTTAAAAAAAGTTGGAATAATGAAACTGGAAGTTTTCATGTCGGTTTATGGAGTGATGGTGGTTTAACAGATTTGGTTGGTATTAATCAATTAATAAATAAAGGATTTAATGAAATTGATATTATTTTGCATAGAACAAAAAATACTGACGTTTATGAAGGTAAAAAAATTAATAGTCTTATGGAAAATGTAACCACCAGTATTAATGCTATGAGATATGATATTGAATTTGAATATTTTTATGATAGAATAAAAAAATTAAATCGACAAGGTACAAAAGTTACAATCTATTGGTTACCAAGAAAATTAAGTTCAAATAGTATGATATTTAATCAAGAAGAAATGCTTGCTTGGTGGGAAGAAGGATATAATACGGCATTAGACCCAAAAAGAATTGAGGTTTTCCAGCCAATTACTAAAAAACAATATTTTAATCGATTTTAAGCCTTAATTTTTCTTTAAGGTCTTCAGGTAAGTATCCATATATATATTGGCTAAATCCTACCCAAAAATTCCATTCTGATAGTAATTTGACCTTATCATCATAAGATAGTTTGTTCCAAAGATTATATGCTTCAATATCGTTTTTTATACTTATCATTAATAATAAATACTGAAATAGATTTAATTAATCCATTTCAATATATTAGCAAATTTATCTTCAATATATGGTGCATCATAATAACTATCATATTCATCTTCTTCCATATAAGCACATCTTATATTATAAACTCCATTAAGTAAATAGTTAAACATATCGAACATTGTATCAAAGAAAATATACATATTATTTTCATGATTAAAAATAAATGCGAAACTTTCTTTCCATCCATCATTTTCAACTTCGAGAGAATAATTAAATATAATTCCTAATGTTTTACTACCATCAGAATATTGTTCTTCATGTGCCGATTTTAGTTTTGTTCTCATTTTTCTTTATATTAGTATAAAATTTAGAATTTGAATGCCTTCTTAATATATAATCTATATAATTAATTGTTTCTTGAATTGGTGGAATACCACGAAATTTAAATACTTTTTTAATACCTGCATTATATGATGCAAGAGTTAATTTCCATGAATATTTATCAGTACAACCTTTACCACGCCAATAATCATATAAATCTTTTACCATTGTTAATCCAATATATATATTTTTTTGATTATAAGTAAAATTAAATGTGTCAATATTAAGCATTAACGAATATGCATCTTCTGTTTCCGGCATAAGTTGAAAAAAACCTTTTGCACCTACAGGTGAAACAATAGTATCAATAAATTTTGATTCATTAAATACTAATCTAAAAATCGTTCTTATTGGTAATTGAAATTCCATTGTTTTATCATATATAAATTCTATATCATTAGTATCTACATAATTTGGAATTTTAATCTCTGCCTGAAACTCAATAGTATCAATCATTTTATGTATTTTTTCTAATCTCTTTTGTTGTTTAATTTGATTAAGTTTTACTCTTTCATTATCACTACCATGAGTTCTCATCATATTAGGATTACCAATATTTGTAGCACTCATAATACAAGTAAAGAGAATTACAGTCATAAATAATATTTTTTTCATAATTTAATTTTTAATAATAATGTTATTTATTGAAAATCAATTAGTTGCTAACTATAAAAATTTTAAATATTACCACAAATTAGTGGCATTTTTAAACTAAAATGCCCGAAAAACACTATTTTTTCGGGTATTGCCTTATATATTGGAGAAATTTGACCTGTACTTTCAGTAGAATCGGCAAATTTATATGTTTTTTTTAATTGTTTCAAATTTTATTGTTTTAATTTAAATTTATAAGCAGATATAAATACTGTGATATTTTTAATTTATTAAACAATTGATTTTCAACGTTTTTTAAATTCTAAATTACCAACTATTTGATATACATCATATAAAATATCTTGTACTTTTTCAATCTTTTTTCTTAATTTTTTATGTTTTATAAAAACAGGATGTTCAATTAAATGAGTTTCAATAATCATACTAACTACATGAGACCTATCAAGTGCTTCATGATAATAAAATTTAGATAATTTATTTTTTTTCTTTGCCATTAATTTTATTCAATTATTTTTACATATTGACGTTTTTCCAACATTCTTTCGATTGTTTTTTCTGGTGAATATAGAAATAAATAAGAATTGTTAATTCTATTAAAACCACATTTATTAGCGATTGCAAATAATTTATATTCATTTATTTCAGTATCTTTTTTCTTAACTAATTCATCAAGTAAATAATATTCATGTGCTGGAACTTTAATAATTTCAAATAATTTTAAATTTTCTCTAACTTGTACTGATTTACGATTATAATAATAATCAGCATCAATAGAATTATCTTGAAATGGTTTAATTAATGCAATAATTGCAGTGTTTTTATCATAAAAATCCCTATAAATCATTTCAATGAACTCTTCAGTTATTCCACGTTTACGATAATCTTTACGTAAAATAAAAGAATAAATAAAAACAATTTTTTTAAAATCTTTTATTTCAATTTCTTTATCTTGAATAACATTTATTAATTCAGAAAAAGTATTTTCAACAATACGTTCTGTAATTAATTTATTCAAATTCACGTCAAATTTTATTCCTAATTCAATATTCCACACTGAAAATCCATATTCACCAATAATAAGTGGTGGTTCTTGATTAGCTATTTTAATTTCTGATACACATCCTTCATATTCGGTAATAATATTTTCATCATCATTTACAAGGTCAAAATTTTTACGATAACCCTGTGTTTTGAATGTGATATTACTCCATAATCTCCAATCACTATCATTCATTATGCAAATATATGTAAAATTATTTTAATATGCAAATTCATTGTAATTCATTTGATTTTCCCATCTTGGTAAGTAAATCAATATAATAATTCTTTATTTCATTAACATGTAAATATTCTTTAGGTTCAAAATTCTTATCAATCCAATCCATCCAATAAAGTTGAATACCGAATCTTTCTATATCATTAATAAAATCATTAATGGTAACTGGTATTGATAATATATATTTTACAGTATTTGAAACATTTTTATAAATAACATAATGTTTTGGATAAAATTCAAGAATAATTTTATCATCATTCGTGAATCTATACCAATTCATCATATTCTTACAATGCCAACCCTCAAAAAGAGTTTCACAAGATTTTTCATTAAATACTGGATATAGCATATCAATAGTGAAAGAAAGAGCGAGAAATTGTTTGAACTTCTCGCTCCCTGTTGTTTGTATAAATGGAACTACCTTTATCATTTATTTTATTTCTTTAATATCATATGTTCCATCACTTTTTGGTGTAAAACGCCAAGTTTTCCAATAATAATCATCATCATGTCCATTATCACTGATAATTATCAATAAGCGTATTTCTACATTACCATTATCCAATTTTTTTACATATCCATTGCTAACACCATTTTTAACATAAAGTAAATCTTTAAGGTCAGTTTTACTTAAATATGTATAACTATATGATGCTTCACCATTAGAAGTACAACCATTATAATCAGTTTGAATAATATCTGAGGCAACATTCCATTTACCATTATCATAACGAAGTAAATAAAGATTCCTTTCTATTTTTTCTCCATAATGTAAAACAGGAAAATTCTGAATATTAAGTGTATCTGCATATGAAATCAAATACAATTTGCCATTTTCACCATAAAATGAATATGTTCTTGTTTTTAAATATTCATTTAAATCTCCACCCTTTTGTGCGCACCAAACTCTTGTTTCATCAACATCAATATATGATGGGTATGTTCTAAATCGACTTAGTTGTAGATGTTGTTTTTGCCCAAACAAATTGGCAGTAAACAGAACAATTATTAATAATCCAATAAACTTTTTCATCTTTTTATTTATTTGTTTACTTGAATATACGAAAAACAAGCATAAATGTTACAAAAAACACGTATTTTTGTACGTGTTTTTGTATTTTAAATAAAAAATGGTCTTATTTTAACTTATATTCACCGACTGCCAATACCATAAGATTGGTAGGCATTTTTTTGTCTTTCATCTCAGTTTTCATTACTGCATCAATGTAATAATCAGAAAAAATTTCACCTATATTTAACCATGTCCTGTCATTTATTTCAAAAAGTGTTTTTTCTGTATCAGCATTAATAAATTTAACGGTTAGTCTTGGAGTTTCTTTCGCATATTTCATAATATTTGTTTTTCTTCGGTTTCTTTATTTTGATTATTCATTGTAGATAATCCAGATAATAACTTAAATACATCAAAAAATATCACTTTAATAATCCAAATTATACATACCCATTGAAAATATGTAATATTAATTGTAGTAAGTGATTGTAATACTAATTTCCATATAACGGAAATAAAAATCGCAATAACAATAGATTCTAAAAAGTAATATACCATTACTGGAAAAATAAACCATATGTTTTTAAAATTATCCATAATACTCTTAATTATTTAGTGTAAAATTAATTAAATTTTTAATAATTCCTGATATTTCTTAACATAACTTATTTAGTTTATATTAATAATACATTCAGATGAACCCTTAAAATAAATTTTAGGTTTATAATGAATTAATAAATTATTCTTTTTATATTTTTCTTCCATTTCCCAAATTATTGACCTGTTAAGATTTTGTAATTTAATTTCTATTGTATAATTATATGGCATTTTTGTTTTTGAATTAAACCTATTTTTTATTTCTCCAGTGCAAATTCCATATTTATAAAATTTTTCATTTTCATTCCAACAATTTAAAATATAAAAGGTTGCAATACCTTTTTTGGAAATCCAGTCCAATTTTTTAAAATTATTATTTTCTCTACTACATTTTTTACAACCCCTACCTTGTAAATGTTTATTGGGTGTTTGTAAAAAATCACCATGTATTGAACATGTTATAATTAATTTGGTTGAAGTATTAATATATTTGGCATTAAAATAATTATATTTATTATTATGTACTGCATTAGATTGGTTTATAAAATTATTTAAAGATTTAGGTCGTCTATTTTTTGCTAATTCCATTCCACATTTTGAACACCCATGCTTTAAATGATAATTAACTAATGTTTTCATTATACCATGTTTGGGGCAAATAAATTCAAATTCTGTAGTTTCTTTTAAATAAAGAAATTTTTTATAAACATATTTGTTGAAATGAATATAATTAAATTTATTTACAATATATTCATATTTATTTAATGCAGATTGTACTGTAGGTTTATTTCCATGTAAAAGTTTATCTGGTGTACTTTTTAATAATCCAAATTTATCTTCAATTAAAATATGGTCTCTCATTTTTTATATTCACCAATTACTTTAAATTTTTTATTTTTATAATGAATATTATTTTCAATTAATTTCATTAAAAATTCTTGATGGATTATCATAACACTATGGTAATTTAATATTATATGTTTTAGATAAATACAATAATGCTTCAGCATTTCCTTTTACATCAAATTTGGGGTTATGATTATGGGATGTTATTCTATGTTTTTTCCATTTATACCACATATCGTGTTCAACACCGCAAAACAAATCCCCAATCCTTCTTGAACTCCAAGAAAATGGATTACTACCATAAAATTTATGAAAATAATAATTTAAACATACACCAAAATCATAACCATTATTATCTGAAATACCTATTGGTTGACCATTTACATTTTCTTTTAACCAATCTGCAAATCTTTTCATTACTATATAAGGTTCATCAAATTTAAGATGTTCTTCTCTACTAAAACCACTTATAGCTAATGCATCAGGATTCCATTTATCAGAAATTGGTCGCATTTGTCCATAAAATGTTTTAGAAAGTGATGGTTCAACAATTATTGCAGCAAAACAAACTATTGAATAATCTGGCATATATCCACCATCACTTTCAACATCGACACATATTAATTTATTTTTATTCATACTTTTAATGCCATTTTTTGTAAATTTGCTTTAAATGCTTGCCTTGCAAAAATAAATAAAAATATTTCATAAAGTGTATGCATTAATGCAAAAGCATAATGAAATATTGTTACAAGTAAAGCAACAATTAAACCAAAAGTTAATTTATACATCCAACCATTAAAACGATTGAATAATATTACAATTCGTTTCCAATGGATTTTTTCTTTTTTCCAAAGAATTATAAATAAATTTGTTTTCATAATTAGAATGGTATTTTACGAATTAATGAATCTGGTATTAACTTATATTCCTTTGGTGGAATATAGAGAATAGTAATTGTTTTAATACGTGGTAAACTAAAACCAGTTAACCAATTACTTTTAGGTACATCATAGATTAATTTTTTCTTACATCTATATGCAATACTATCAGCATTACTTGGAGCAAGATATACATCATTTAAATCATCATAATCTTGTTTATATGATTTATAAAATGTTCCAACAATAATATTATTATCATCTTTATTTTGAGTATAAAGAAGAATAGTAACAGGTTTTTGTTTATGCAAACTATCTTTTTTATTATAAAAAAATTCGGTAGCATAATGATTATTAAAATAATCATAATCTTTAATAAAATGAGTTTTATTTTTAAAAAGACTCTTTTGTACAAAAAAGGTATGTAATGGACTTGTAGATACAATTTCTGTTTTGGTCTGCAAATGTCCACGAATAATTAAATTAGTAGTAAGTGTGACAACTAATGCCACACCACCACTAATTAAAAGTACTAAGTATCTATTTTCCCAAAAATTACCTTTGAAAAAACAAAGACAAATAAAGGAAACTATTATAACTGATAATATAAACGTTAACATAACTTTAAGTTTTAAGTGTTAAAAAATTACTATTTTTCTTCCTCAGTATCAACCCATTCAATTCCCGGACAATAATCACTGTAACTTGCATTGAAATATTCACCAAATACGCCACTACTATTTTTAAGACCGTTACCTAATGCTTTCAATAATTTCCAAATAAGAATACTTAATGGTATAAGTATGAATTTAAATATTAAATTATAAAATACGAATTTAATTGGTATACATACTATGTAAAAAAATCCATATACTATTCCATGTACTGCATATTTCACTGGATACCAAATTAAATAAATCAATGGTTCAATATACCATACTTTTTTACCAATTTGATATTTATTAACTATATTTTGTAACCAACCGCCAATAAGTACATAAAGTATATAGATAATACCGACAGCAACAGCACCTAAACCAATACATACAAAAATTACCCAATTTACAATACACCAATCAATAGCAGCAATTATACAATATGTAAGACCATTAACTGCAAAATATGTTACTGCAAGTAAAAACAATGTAATTAATGCACCAACAAATTGTTTTGTTCTTTTAATAATGTTTTTTAAATTAGCAGGATTAAAAGTAAATGCATTTGAAATTGATGTAGATATTTTTTTAAAACCATCATTAATTGGTTTCATTCTGGCATCCCATTTAGCTTTTTTTATTGCTTGAAGACGTTCACGTTCAGCTTTTCTACGTTCAATTTCTTCTTCTCTTTTCTGTGCTTCTTCTCTAAAAAATTGACGAGATTTTGCTAATTCTTCACGCCATTTTTCCCATTTTACTAAAAGTTCTTGCTTCTTTTTTTCATATTCTTCTGGATTTATTTTACCATCAAGATGATATTTTTCAAGCAAAAAATAATCCAAAAAATTCTCATCGGATTTATCAAAATATATTTTTGCAGTTATTGGCATTTTTGTATCATTATTCCAATACATGCCATATACTTGTCGTTCATCGATATTCATTATCCAACCATCAGTAAGTTTTTTCAATCCCCAAAGCAATGTTTTAGGGATTAATAAAAATATAAATTTAATTAAATGTCTAAGTAATACAAATATTACCATAAATAATGAAAACAATAATAACCAAAAATAAGGACAACCATTTTGCATTGTTTTAGGGGTAGGTGCATTACTGCGAAGTACGAATTTAATCAAACGATAATGCCATGATTTCATACTAACTCGCATTAATTTAGGTTTTTCAGATAAAGTGATAAATTGTGCATCACTTTCTTGCAGATATACTTTTTCATCAATAGTAATATTACCACTATCAACTTCAACGATTTTAATATAGTAGTCGTCAACACCATTTTTATAGAGAAATCCTCTATAGTGAGCAATATCTGGTCGATTATATTCAACCACCTTGTTCAATAATAATTCTAATTTTTCGTTTTTCATTTTATAATAAATTAATTAATTTAAAAATCTTATCTTTAACATTACTTTGTTTTAATACCTTCATTTGCCATTGGTGTTCTAATGAAATTGTTAGGAAGCCATTTCGATAAATCAAGGTCATCAATTGCAATAAATTTTTTTATCTTATGGCCTTCAACATATTTTAATATTTCATTTGCACGACATTCTTCTAATTCAGTTAATTTAAAATATTTAATACCCCATAATTGCGGTGTAATATCAAAAATTTTTACATCGACCTTATTTATTTCAAAAATACGATTAAGTTGTTCAATAGTATAACTATCTTTCCAATCGCTTGACAATATAATAATTGGTTTTGTTTTTTCAATAATTTGATTAAACACTTTCACGCATTTTTCATCGAATTTATAACGATGATATTCGGAATTCCATTTATCTTTATTAGTATAATATTGAGTGGTGGTACACATAACACCATCTAAATCTAAAAATAAAACCACATTATTATTCATTTTCATGTTTCCAATGATAATTTTTAAATAATCTTTCTTTCTTTATATTATAATTTAACGTGTTTTCGTGACAATTCATTTCAATACTTGCTTCTCTAATTGTATTCCATATTTTAATTATATTCATATTTTTATCACATTGTATTACTTTTTTTAAATGACGAATATTATTTCGATAATTAATATTTTTTAGAAATATATTATATTTTCTTTTTAAATAATATTTGAAATTAGCATCACAATATATAAATTTTAAAAATCTATGTGCATCTGAATACAAATACATTTTCCAAACATTTTGTTTATTTTTACTAACATCACAACAATATTTTGGTTTAATATTTAATTTATTTAAAATATATTCTTTAATATATAATAACATTTCATTTGTAGAAATTAAATTAATTACTAATCTATTTTTATTTATCCCTTTCAATGAAATTGACCCATCACCATCAAATAATCCAGCAATAAAATATGAATAGTATTTCTCTTCAATATTTGGAAATTCCAATACATTTGTTTTATTATTAGTAATACCTAAATTAATTAAATGCTGGGTAAATATTTCATTGCCAATCTGAATACTATATCCAGTATATGTTTTATTTGTTCGTTTATCAAAAATTTCCCTTTTACTAATTTTATGTTCTGCGCCAATTGCTTCTTTAAATCCTACAATTACTTCTAAATCTTTAGATATTAAACTAACCTTATTGTTTGTTTTTTTAATATTACCATCAGCACATATAAATCCAAGCCAATATGCTTTATCATTAGAATTAATTTCTTTAAAATAGTCAATATTAAGTGCAAGATGACTCATATTTAATCTACTCTTTTTATTTATAATTTTATTTTTCCTTAAAATATTACTAATTTTTGGCTGAGTACTGTTATATAGTAATGCAATTTCTTTTTGCGATTTAATTTTCGATAATTCAATAATTTCTTTTTCAAATGTTTGTATTGTATCCATAATTATATTTTAGTTATAAATACTTCTCCATATCCAAAAATATTATTGTTGTCCATTTTTTTACTTATACTAATAAAAAATTAATAGGTTACAAAATTACGAATATTTTTTATTCAATACCTAATACTTCTTTAATTATTTTCTTAAATATTTCTTTAGGCATTGCACCTAAAGACATTTGTGGCATACCTGTAAGAGGTATAAAAAGTATTGAAGGTATATTTTTAATATTAAAAGCAGATGCTATTTCATTTTCTGCATCAGTATCTACTTTATAAAAATCAATATTTTGATATTCCTTATTAAGTTCATCAAGAACTGGAGCAATTGCTTTGCAAGGTGAACACCAATCAGCATAAAAATCAATAATTGCAGGTTTACTACTTTTAAATGACCATTCAGTTTCTTTTGAAAAGTCAAATATTTTTTCTTTAAATGTTTCTGCTGTTAAATTTTTCATATAATTAATTATTATAATTTATCTTTTAATTCCTTATCCCAATCAATACTTAAACCATTTTTTAATACTTTCATATTTATTTCAATTTTTTCCACACCTTTTTCAGGAACAAAAGATATTTCAAGAATACCTTCTCTGGTTTTTTCATTAATATCTAAATTAACGTTACTACCTTTTTTAGCAAGCATTTCTTTAATTTTTTCTGCTTGTTCATAATTTTCTTTCATTATAGAATAAGCATAAAATTTACCTAAATTTGGAATAGAAAATTCATTAAAATCAATATCCTCTGGTAATCCAATATCAATAAAACATAAATTATTCATATTGGCTTCTGGGTCAAATTCTTCTTTAATCCATTTAAGAATATGTTTTTTTAATTCATCTTCCCATTCCATAATAATTTAAAATTTTTAAATTTATTATATTTTCTTATTAAATAAATTGTTGAATCATAATATAACCAATCCATGAATTTAATTACTTGTTTAGTGTCACTTAAACGAACAGCACCAATATTTTTATATCTAATAGTTGATTTAATATTTACATTAATGGTTTTTTTATATATTTAGTTAATTCATTACAAATATGTATGTAAAAGTACCATTAATGATGATAATTAAATTTATTTATTTAATTTCTGCCAAATAGCACAACAATAACCAATTTGGTTTTTACAATCATCTAACGCATAATGCACCATACCACTTATAGGATAATGTTCTTTAACTTGTGGAGCAAATGAAACTAATGTACGTACATCTCTTTCATTTCTAAAATTCCAAGGAGTACCTAATTTAAGTGCAGTATATGCATCCTCCAATATACCAATATCAAATCTTGCACCATTTCCCCAAATTTGAATATCTTTAAAATCATTTTCAAATATCATAAAAGTATTGAACAAAACTAATGCACTTCTGAGGTCATTACCTTTTTTACAAATTTCATTTCTTGCTGCTTCACTTTGTTGTAACCACCAGTAAAGTGTACTACCATTAACTATTAAGCCAACATCAAGACATGATTGTAAATCAATTCTTTCATAAAATTCTTTACCTAATTCACCTGTTTCAAGGTCAAATTCAACAGCACCAATTGAAACAATTACTGCATTGCTTTTATTACCCATTGTTTCAAGGTCAAGCATAAGATGTCCTAAATTTTTCATAAATTATTTATATTTTTATTATTGTGAATATAATCCAATATTACCCAAAGTTTTTCAACTTCATCCATATCGAGATTATCTTTATACCAAGTTAATGCTTTTTTAAAAATTGGTTTGCGATATTCGTATTCTTCAACATATTTTTTATACATTGAGCTATTATGTTCTTTACTATATTGAGCATTAGCAAGCATATCACACATTTTAAGAATTATTGCACGATAATCTCTTACAGTTTTACCCATAGTAAGTAAATGTCGCATCAAACGATTTTCTGCTGGAACATCAGTAACTGCTAATGTAATGTCTACAACATCTTTATTTGATATTATTTTGATATCATTATATGATTTTTTTGCATCTTCCAACAAATCATGTGTGTAGCATGCTGCAAGAGTATTAATAAAATCATTATGATTACAAAATATATTCATATGATTATTTAATGTATCGACAACCATATTAATATGAATAAAATAATTTCCATCATTATATTTACAATTAGCATCATCATAAGATTTTTGCGCAAATTCTTTTATTTTTTCTAAATTTATCATGATGCAAAAATAATGAAATAATTTAAATAAAAAATTTTTTTTACTATAATTTTTATAAAAAATAAATATTATTATAGTATTATTAATTTTTTTATTTACATTTGTCAAAAAATATTTAAAAGTTTGTAACCTTCTGATAGAAGATTCGTTTAATAAAATAAAAATTATGATTAATATAATTAAAGTTAGTGGATTTCATGTTTTATCTAAAGGAGACCCAACTATTGGTATAAACGATGTTCGATGGAAATTACAACATGATTTTTATTTTGATAATCAAGAAGAACTTGAAGTTTTTCGGAAAGATATAAAATCATTATTTGAAAATTATTGTGGTGAAGTTACAGTAAAAACTTTTGAAGAAGTAGATGAATTAATTGATGGAAGCGGAACTTAATAAATATAATTCAATAATTTTTCTTGATATAGATGGGGTACTTAATTGTCAATTGTTTTATACTGAGAGATATAAACATTTAACTCAATATGATGGTATACCTTTTTATAAAACAGTTAAGAAATATTTACGCAAAATGTTAAAAGCAAATGAAATTTCAAAATTAGATTATTATAAAAATGAAATTTGTCCTATGCGCATAGATTTATTAAATAATCTTTGTAAAGAAACTAATTCTGCTGTAGTATTGTCGGCTTCAATGAGAAATGGACATACCCTTGAAAGACTTCAAGAAATTTTTAAATATTGTGGTGCAACATTTACTATTATTGATAAAACAAAGCATACTGGATTTGAAAGAGGAACTGAAATATCACTTTGGTTAAAAGAAAATTGTATGAAATGGTTTGGTATTCATTATTATGATTTTTATCGTTTTGCTATAATTGATGATGATAGTGATATGCTTCTAAATCAACAATTCAACTTTTTTCAAACCGATAATTATTCGGGTTTAACCCCTAATATTTGTTATAGAATAAAAAGATTTTTTATACATAAAACATTTTAATTATGAAAAGGATTATAAATTTTATATTATTTATTACGATAATTGCAATTGGTATTTTTTTTGTTGTTGTACAAAAACATAAAGGTTTTAAACCCTCTACTGTAGTTTTAACAGAACAAAATCCACAAAAAACTTATGAACAAGGTCTTTGGGATGGTTTTAATAAAACTGTGAAATATCTTCACGATAAAAATTATCTCACAAAAGATTCAATTAAAATTGAAATTAAAGAACTTGATAGTGTTTTACATTCAAAAATAAAATAATATGGGAAATAATGTTAAAATTGTCTCAGTGATTAGAAATAATGAAGCATATGTCCGTTGTGGTGATATTATTAAAACATTATATGTAGATTTAGCAGATGCTACTGATGATGTTCTTAAAAAATATTTAAGAGCACAAATTGAAGTATGGGAAGATTATGAAATAGGTATTTTAAGACAATACAATAATAATTATTAAAAATTATGACAGACCGTGAATTAATTGATAAACTAATTAAATCAAATAAACCATCAGATATATTCCCAGATGATTGGAAAAAATTGTATAGGGATTATTGTAAACTCATTCATCCAGATTATCATCCAAATTCATTAGCAGCAGAAGCAATGGCGAAAATGAATAATTATAAAGATATTCTGGAAAATGGTACAAAATTTACTGATGAAAGCGGTGATTTTAGAGTATTTGAAAAAAAAATCGAATATATTGTAACTGATGCTAATAGAAAATTAATTACGAAATCAGTAAATAATTATAAACAACTTATGGCAAAAACTGACAAAGCGTCAGAAAGTTTTCATAGATATCTGCCAGAAAGTATGGTCTTAGAAAAAAATAAACTTACTATAAATTTAAAAAACCGTAGTGTTCCTCTTACTGGACAGAAATTAAAACAAATTCATGTTAATTGGTTGTTTAGTAGAATGTTCGAGTTTGTGCTATGGTTAAGGCAAATTAGCTATTCTCATATGGGATTAAATCCTACAACAGTCTTTGTAGTGCCTGAAACTCATGGAATTATAATAATTAGTTTCTATCATATGACCACATTATTTAAGAAAGCTGAAACAATTTCGGCAAAGTATAAAATGTGGTATCCTACCACTCTTTTTTCAGAAAAAATAGCAACTCCTGATATAGATTTGGAGCTTTGTAAAAAAATTGCATTATATTTGTTAGGAGATAAGTCAGCAGCAGGTACTAAATTAAAAATGGATAAAGTTAATGTAAATCAAAATATCTTAACATTTTTGTTAACAAAACATAAAAATCATGTTGATGAATATAAACAATATAGAGAAATATTGGCAAAAAATTTTGAAAAGAAATTTTATTTATTAAATTTGTAACTTAATTTTTTTATATAAATATAATGAGTTTTATTTAAATTAAATAGTATTAACAATTAAAATTTTAAATTATGGGATTTAATACAAATGATGCCAAGTCTTTCGAAGATATGGCACAAGAACAAGAAAATGCAGAAGTAAAAACTGCAGAAGAAGCAACTAAAGTTGCTGATACCACAGAACCTGTAACAGAAACAGGTGATAAACCTTGCGAATGTACAGATGAAAACTGTGAATGCAATGACGAAACAACTAAAACTAAATAATTATGGGTGGTGGTAAATGGTCACATGATGCATATACGCACATAAGTGCAAGTTATGCAAGTAAAAGTGCAGATGATATTTTTTCAAAATCTGCAATAAATGATATGCTTCCAAAAAATATTACAGTTAGAGAATCTCGTGACAGTGATGAACATCCAAAATCTTTAGCAATAATGATTTTTCTTGATGATACTGGTAGTATGGGTAGAATTCCTGAAGATATTATCAAAAATGAACTCGATACTCTTATGAATACTATTATTGATAATGGCGTAGAACATCCACAAGTACTTTTTGGTGCAATTAATGACCACCATTGCATCAGTACTCCAATTCAGATAGGTCAATTTGAATCAAGTACTGAAGACCTTGATAAATGGTTAAAAAACGTAGCTATTCAAGGTGGTGGTGGTGGTCAAGACATGGAAAGTTATTTACTTGCATGGTTAATTGCTGGTAAACATACCAGTATTGATTGTTTTGAAAAACGTAATGAAAAGGGTTTTCTTTTTACAATTGGTGATGAAAAAAGTTGGGATTTTGTTGATGCAAGTACTTTAAAAAATATTCTTGGATATAAAGAAAATGAAGAATATACTGATGAACAACTTCTTGCAGAAGCACAAAGACTTTATAATGTATATCATATACACGTTAATGAAGCTAGTTACAAAAATGACCCAGATGTTCTTGGCTATTGGAAAAAAATGCTTGGTGAAAGACTTATCATTTTGGACGATTATCATGCAATTTGTGCTACAATTGCAACACTTATCGCAGTTCAGCATGGTGCTGATATTAAATCAGTTGTAAGCAAATTTGATGAAAAAACTGCTGGTTTGGTTACTACTGCTCTTGCAACAGTTGTAAGTGGTGCTGTCGTATCAACAAGTGATGAAGGAGCATTAAAACTTTAATAAAAATATAAATGAAACAAAAGGGATATATTAAAATATATCCCTTTTTTTGTAACAATATAAATTGTTTTTCGTATTATTGTAAAAAATATTATTATGTTAAGAAAATTCGAATGTACATATGTTTCTCCAAATTCTGGAACAGAAGTTAAAGTAAATATCGAACAAGACTTTTCTGAAGGACATGATTTGAAGTCTCAAATAAAAACATTTTTTTTAACAAGAATTGCTCCATTAAATACCTTGATATCTTTTCGTGAAATAAAAACATTATATACTATAATTTCTAAGGAAATAGGACAATGGAAAATTGAAGAAGCTGATGTTCAAATAAAAAGAATGCAAAATCAAATTCCGGGGTCTGTATGGGAAAAAGATTATTCTGAATTTATGAATGTTATGGATGAATCAGATGATGAAATAGTCAATCCATGTCCTTTAATGTTTGGTTATTGTTGGGTTGTAAGAATAAAGTAAAACATAATAATTAATCATAATGAATTCAATATCAATTTGTTTAGGATTTTTGTTTGGAGATGAAGGCAAGGGTGCATTTGTAAATTATCTTTGTAGTAAATCCAATAATCCATTAGTTATAAGATTCAATGGCGGGCATCAATGCGGACATACAGTAGTTATTGATGATAAAAGACATGTATTCTCAAATTTTGGTTCGGGTACACTATTAGGCGCACCAACATATTGGTCAGAATATTGTACTGTAAATCCTGTGGGAATACTAAAAGAAGGCAATGCATTGAGAAAAATGGAAATTCATCCTCAATTATTTATTAATGCAAATGCAATGATAACAACACCTTTTGATATTTTGAAAAATATTAAACTTGATAGTCTTAATCTTCATGGTACTGTTGGCGTTGGTTTTGGTACAACAATTAAAAGAAATGAAGATTTTTTTCATTTATATGCCAGAGATTTACAATATCCAAAAATTCGTGATATTAAACTCAAACTTTTACAAGAAAAATATTATGAATATATTAGTCTTGCCAATTCCAAAACTCAAAAAATAATTGATGATTTTAAATTAGCATGTGATGACCTTGTAAGTAGATTTGATATTGTAAATACAATATATGATATATACTTACTTGGTTCATCAATACCTACTGATTATTTTGACTTAATTTTTGAAGGTGGTCAAGGCATCATGCTTGATATGGATTATGGATTTTTTCCACATGTTACACGAAGCAATACAACAAGCAAAAATGCAATTGAAATCATAAACAAACTTGGAATTACAATTAATGAAAGAAATGTCGATACATACTATATAACACGTGCATATCAGACTCGTCATGGAAATGGTCCGATGACAAATGAAGGCATGGACATTAGTTATATTAAGGATAATCCATTAGAAACCAACGTAAATGATGGATGGCAAGGTGTATTCAGAAAATCAATACTTGATATTGGATTATTAAGATATGCATTTGATTGTGACAATTATAATAATCCAAAATCTCGAAAAAATGTTGTAGTTACTTGTCTTGACCAAGTTCCAGATAAAGTTCCAGTTACTGGTATTGGTGGTGGTAAATTAATTACTGTAGATGCAACAGCAATTGGTTCATGCATTGGTATTCCCAAACAATTTTCAAGTTATTCTGATAAAGGTATTGATTAATTCGAATTTATTTTATATATTTGGCAATAATTTAAAATAAAAAATGTCACCACATTCAACATACTTAGGACATGGTTCTTATGGTACTCCAAATAGTGAACTATTAAAAGAAATTTGTGATGCTGGTTTTAAACCAATAGGTATTACTATATTAATGTGTGAAGAAACATTTATTTTTAAAAATAAATTTGAAGCAGTTGCTGCAGCAGAAAAATTCTTACCAGAAGGTTGGTGGTATGGAATCGATGAATGGATAGAAACTCGCAAAGAATATGTGAAAGATATGTATCATGATGATGAAGACCTTGCACCTATAGTATATTGGCTTGATAAAAATTATGCACCTAAAAAATAAAAATAATGAAATTTCTTATTCAAAAATGTAACGGAAATGTTACTCACGATTTCTCATTTACTCTACTTGAATCAATTAGATTCAAGAATTGGTTACTTCATTTAGAAAAAGATAATATTAAAGTCAAATTTCTTAATACTGATTGTAATGTAGAAACTATTGACCCTTCAATATTTAAACCAATGCATTTTACATATGTACCCATAGGTAGTGTAGAATTTGTAACAGCATTTTTGCAACATTTTTACAATCTTACTCCAAAGCCAATAAATGTTCCAGAAGAATTATTTTGTTATACAGAAAGAATTATTTTTAATGGTAATCAATCATCATTAGATGGTTTTGACGGTGAATATTTTGTTAAAAGTAATGACAAAATAAAAGGATATTCAGCTATTATTAATACAAATAAAGAATTTAAACCATTACCTGAAGGTAATTATCAAATTTCTAAATATATTAATATTGATAGTGAATGGCGTGCTTTTGTATATCAAAATAAATTAGTTGGGTTGCAAAATTATTGTGGTGAATTTACTAAATTTCCTAATATAAATAAAATTAGAAGTATGATTAAGAAATATAAATCAGCACCAATTGCATATACATTGGATGTTGGTGTTAATGATAAAGATGGTACTTTCATAATCGAAATTCACACATTCTTCTCCTGCGGACTTTATGGTTTTGTAAACCATGCCATATTACCAAATATGTTTTATCAATGTTTTCAAGAATATATTCAAAAAGAAAAATGAAATTTAAATATATTAAATAAAAATTTTAACAATGAAAGAATTTCCAAAATTATTTAAAAAAACCAGTACTGGTGCTATTCAAGAATGGCAAGTTAGTGTTAATGAAATTGAAAATATACCTACAATTATAAGTAATTATGGTCAAGTTGGTGGTAAAATTCAAGAAAGCAAAGAACAAGTAATTAGAGGTAAAAATATTGGCAGGTCAAATGAAACTACTCCAATACAACAAGCTGAAACTCAAGCTAAATCTGATTGGGAAAAACAATTAAAAAAAGGTTACGTTCAAAATATTGAAGATGCACAAGCAGGTAAAACTGATGATATTATTGAAGGTGGTATTGCTCCAATGCTTGCACATAAATTCAGTGAACAAGGACATAAAATAAAATATTCTGCACTTTGTCAACCTAAATTGGACGGGTGTAGAGCAACTTCGCAATATGATGATGGTGCTGTAACTCTTTGGTCAAGAACCAGAAAACAAATAACAAGTATGCCACATATTATTAAAATACTTGAAAAATGTGGACTTAGTGATAGATTTGATGGCGAACTTTATAATCATCAATATCATAATAGATTTGAAGAATTAACTTCATTTATCAGGCAAGAAAAACCAAAAGAAGGTTGTGAAATTGTTCAATATCATATTTATGACATTGCACTTCCCAATCTATCTAATGGTGAACGTAATACTCTTTTACAATCACTTAAGCCATTTTTTGAAAATACTGCAGTTCATATTGTTGAAACAATAGTAGTTAATAATGAAGATGAACTTATGGAAGCATTTGAACATTTCCTTGCAGAAGGTTATGAAGGTTGTATGGTAAGAAATATGGATGGATTATATGTAAATAAACGTTCATATGATTTACAAAAGGTGAAAGAATTTCAAGATTCTGAATATAAAGTAGTTGATGTTAAGGTTGGAAATAAAGGTAGAATGGCAGGAAAAGCAGTATTTGTTTGTGAAACTGAAAATGGTACTCAATTTGCAGCAAAAATGATTGGTAATATGGATAATTTAATTAAATATGCTGAAAATCCAGAATTAATTGTTGGAAAAATGCTTACAGTTAAATATCAAGGATTGACTACAAAAAATAATGTACCAAGATTTCCAGTAGCAATGCGTATTAGAGAAGACATTTAATATGATAATGAAAGGCAAGTATAAATTAATATATACTACAAATAAACACGAAGAAAATTTATTGGTTGAAGTTGAATTAATACCAAATGAATTTCCATTAAAACAGTTTCAAAATGTTTATCGAGGCATTGCTTATATAAACGGTGCAATATATAATGGAATTGATATTTCTCATTCTGTAAACGCTAAATTTGCTGCAGAAGAAATTGGATTAAAATTAAGAGAAGAATTAAAGAAAAAATTACGACAAGAAGGTAAAACTTTTAGACAAAAAGGGGAAGAAATAAAATGATAACAAAAGAATTTAAAGAACAATTATTAAAAGAAATAATTCTTTGTAAAGAATTAAATGAACTTACACTTGAAATTAAAGATATGTTTTTTGAAATAATTAATCAAGAAATTGAAAAAAGATATTCAATAATGATTGAAATCAATAAGATTCTTTGTGAAACTAATGCATATGATGCATGTTGTAAACATGTATTAAATTTTAATCCAGATAGAAGTGATAATGTTTATGCATATATTGTAACAATAATTAGAAGTTCTTTTGCAAATACAATAATGCCAATTTTAAGAAAAAGAGGTAAAACTAAAATAATTTCAATATGAAAATCAAAGCACTTAGAACTAAAAAAGAACCAAAAGAATTTGTTGAAATCAGCAATATTGGTGGTATAAATATGATATTTACATGTATACTTCCAGTTCTAATGAATATTACAGCAACAATGGATTTATTAAAAAAATATTATGAAGAACACTCACCACTTCCAAAAGAAATTAACTTAGATGATTATGAATTAATAAAATATGATTTAATTGAAGCGGGTGTTATTTGTGCTGATATTAGAAACAAACTTAGTCCACTAAATAATTTGGTGAATATGCTTAAATTATATTTTAAAGAAGAAGATAAAGAAAAAAAAGATATAATAGAAACATACATTAAAAAAGAAATTGAACAAAGTGAAATTTCTATTAAATATTTGTCTGAATTATTGTAACAATTTTGTATCTTTGCTCGTATTATTTATTTTAAAATTAAAATTTTTATTAATTTAAAACAAAAATTATGAAAAAAAATTTATTTATTGGAATTGGAGTATGTGCAATATTCGCATTATTCGCCTTTCTCTGGGTGGTTAGTGTAAGTAACTCAGAAATACGCACTCACCAAACAGGTGATGCACAGCAAAAAGTATGTGCTGCATTCTTTGATAAAATGTGGAAAATTATTCATCAGGATGCACAAGTTGCTGACCAGTATAAAGATGCATTTGCAAAAATTTATCCTGACCTTATTGCAGGTCGTTATTCAAAAAATGATGGTTCATTAATGAAATGGATAACAGAAAGTAATCCAAATTTTGATACAAAATTGTATGATAAATTGATGGCAGCTATTGAAGGTGAACGAAATGGTTTCTTTGTTGAACAGGAAAAACTTATTGATATTGACCGTCAACATAAAACTATGTGCCAGACATTTCCAAACAGTATTGTTATTGGTAGTCGTCATAATATAGGTTATTTAGCAGATGCTAATGGTAAAGTTCTTAAAGAAGGTATTACAATAATTACTTCCGAAGTGACTGAAAATGCATATAAATCCGGTAAAGAAGATAATGTTGATTTATTTAAAAAGTAAATATTTGTGGGAGCAATCCCATAAGCGTAGATAGTCTCAATTGGTAAGGCACATATACAAATGTATGGTCTCGGCAAAAGTGCACTTGAATTAATTGCCCATAGTATGAGTTCGAATCTCATTCTGCGCTCGAAGACGAGTTGGAATTAGGCAAAGCCAATGGATGGGTGGAATAATATGCCTCTGGAAAAAATAAAAACGTTCTCCACATAAAGGAAAGTTATCGACTAAACCTAACTTTGCCAGTAGATAAATGAACTGGTTTTAAATAAAAATTATGAGAAAATTAGCAACAATACAAAAAATATTATCCATCAATCCAATTCCAGATGCTGATGCAATTGAAGTTGCACAAGTATTGGGTTGGAAAGTAGTTGTAAAGAAAGATGAATTTCATGTAGGAGAATTATGTGTTTATTGTGAAATAGATTCATTATTATCTGAACGTTCAGAATTTGAATTTTTAAGAAAAGACAAATTTCGTATTAGAACCTGTAAATTTCGTGGACAGATTTCGCAGGGCATTTGTTTTCCATTGGATATTCTTCCTATTGAACTTCAATGGCATATTAATGAATTGGATAAATCGGAACTTATATTACATGAAAATGCTATTAGTCCTATAGGTCTTGATGTTACTGAAGAACTTGGTATCACTAAATATGAAGCACCAATTCCTGCTGAACTTGCAGGTGATGCAAAGGGTGGATTTCCTTCATTTATGATAATAACTGATGAAGACCGTATTCAAATACTTCCGCATATACCAATAGAATATGTTGGTCAGATGTTTATAACGACAGAAAAACTTGATGGTAGCAGTGGTTCGTTTTATTGGAAAAATGGTGAATTTGGTGTTTGTAGTAGAAATTATGAATTTTATGAAAGTTCAACTAATTCATTTTGGAAATTCGCAAGACAAAATTATCTTGAAAAAAAACTTGGTGAACTTGGAAGAAATCTTGGATTACAAGGTGAAATTATTGGTGAAGGTATTCAAAAGAATAGATATAAGTTAAAGGGTCAAACAATTAAATTTTTTCGTATGTTTGATATTGACAAATATGAATTCTTACCTTATGAAGAAATGGTTGATATTATAGTTAATCAATTTAAGTTAGAAACCGTTCCCATATTGGATTGGAATTATGTACTTCCAAATAGTGTTGATGAAATACTTGCTTATGCACAAAATAAAAGTGTATTAAATCCTTTAATTGAAAGAGAAGGAGTAGTATTTGTAAAGCATGAACTTAAAAATCAGGGTAGACTTAGCTTTAAAGCAATTTCAAATAAGTTTTTAATTGATAATAAAGAATAAATATTAAAACAAATGAGACAAATTAAAGACATGTGGATTATCCAAATTGATGTTACAAATTTATGCAACAAATCTTGTTGTAATTGTACCAGATTTTGTGGACATTACACAAAAGAAAGAATATATTTTATGGATTTAAAATATATTGAAGATATTTTAATTACCTTAAAAGATTTTCAAGGCACTGTTGGTATTATGGGTGGTGAACCACTATTACATCCACAATTTCCACAAATATTAGAACTTTTTAAAAAATATAGAGCATATGATAAAAGAGGTTTATGGACAAATAATAAGGATTGTATGAAATATGCTGGTAATTATTTTATAACAAATAATATTATTATTAATGAACATACTGGTGATTTTATATCAAAACATACACCATTATTAACATCATCAGAATCAATAAAAAATAAATATAATATAAGTCAAGATACAATTAATAAATGTATTGACAAATGTTGGATTCAAAATGAATGGTCAGCAACAATAAATCCTAAAGGTGCATTCTTTTGTGAAGTTGCTGGCATGTTATCATATTTATTCAATGGTGTTGACGGTATTAATATTTATGACCATCCAGATTGGTGGAAATATGATTTAAGTAAATATCAATATCAAATTGATTGGGCATGTAAAAAATGCGGTGGTGCATTACCATTAAAATCAAAAAAATCTGATATACAAATTGATGATGTATCTGAAGATAATTTAGAAGAATTAAAAAAAATTGATTCGCCTAAAATAAAAGCTAATAAATACAGAATATATGATGATGGCTTTCATCAAGATGATGAAAAAAGAGACTATTTGTGGAATTGGAAATAAAATAAAAATAATGAAAGACGCACTTGGTGATAGAATGAAAAAATATTATGAGGATAGAACTCGTATAAGTCTTCCTCGTAGAACCTATACTATAATTCGTATTGATGGTCGATGTTTTTCACAATTTTGTCGTGGATTAATAAGACCTTTTGATGATGGTTTAATTTATGATATGGATGAAACCGCTTGTTATCTTTGTAAAAATATACAAGGTGCTAAATTTGCATTTGTACAGTCAGATGAAATTAGTATATTATTGACTGATTTTGATGATATTGCTACAGATGCTTGGTTTGATGGTAATATACAGAAAATGACAAGTGTTGCTGCAAGTATGGCAACAAATGCATTTAACATGGCAAGATTAAAAAGATACGTTACTGAAAATGCTTGCCCTGATACTTCATACTTTCCTACTTCACTGCAAAACGGTGCGGTATTTAGTGAAATACTAATTAAAGGAATTAAGTTTGCTGAATTTGATGCTCGTGTATTTACAATTCCTTCAAAAACTGAAGTTGCTAACATGATAGTTTGGCGACAAAAAGATTGTGTAAGAAATAGTATTTCAAGTGTTGCCCAAAGTCTTTACAGTCACAAAGAACTGGAAAATAAAAGTTCAAACGAACAACAAGAAATGATATTTCAAAAGGGTATTAATTGGAATGACTATGCACCTAAGTTAAAAAGAGGTAGACTTATTATTAAACAGGAATTTGAAATTGAACCTGATAGAGATAAATTGAATAGTGCAGTAGCAATTCGTAGTCGTTGGGTAAGTACTGAATGTCCAATTTTTACTCAAGATATGGAATTTTTATATAATTTAATTCCAGATATGGAATAACTATTAATAATTAAAACATAAAATCATGTCAGTACTTTATTTAGCATTATTAGTTCCGATAATCGTAACTGCGATATTTTATTATTTTAAAAAACGTGAATTTACTTGGTGGGAATTTTTTATTCCAATTGGTTCTGTCCTTGTTGCAATAATTATATCCAAATTAATTATTTCTTATTCAAGTGTTCATTTCACAGAATATTGGGGTTCAACAATTACTGCAATTTATGAAAATGAACCATATAATTATTGGAAAACAGAAACTTGTTCCAGACAAGTTCCTTGTGGAAGTGATAGTAAAGGTAATACAACATATTGCACAGAATATTATGATTGTTCACATCAAGAAGATGTTGCACCTCATTGGTATGCTGTTACAGATATAGATGAAAGTTTTACTATTACTGAGAAACTACATGATGAACTTGTAAAACAATTTGGAACTACTAAAACAATTGTTGGTTCTCATAAAAATTATGCACCAAATGATGAAGGTACTGGTTGTAGTGGAACTAAATTTGAAGGTAAACGTGTAGGTAATGTTTCATACAATTATCAAACAGTTTGGAGTGGTAATGACAATACCAGAAAAGCATATACAAGTATACATACTTATGTGAATAAAATTAAAGCCAGTGATTTATCTGTATTTAATATATCAGTTGTAAGTGAAAAGAAAGCAGATAGTCTTAAATTATTTAAATATCCTGAATATAATGGTGGTGGACTATTTTCTATGTCACAAGGTATGGATTATCCAACAATTTTAGGTACTAATATTAATAAAGAAACACAAGAAAAATTTAAAAGACTTAACGGTAAATTTGGTGTTAGCAATAAAATGCGACTTTGGGTGCTTATTTTTGAAAATAAGCCAGAAAAAATTGCTGAATATCAAGAAAATTATTGGGTGAAAGGTAATAAAAATGAACTTGTACTCTGTATAGGTAAAAAGGGAAATGAAATTCAATGGGCGCATTCATTTTCATGGGCAAATTCAAATGTATTAACTACAGCAGTAGCACATCAAGTATTAAATCTTTATACTTATAAAGATAGCGTAATTAAAATGCAATTACCACCAGTTAATAATAAAATGTTTAGAAATAAATTAGGAAAATTAAAACAATTACCACCAATATTTAAAGATACTACAATAAAAATTCAATCACCAAAATATCCAGTATTAACTGAAAAAACTTGGGATGACCTTTATCAATATCTTAATCAAAATCTTAGTCAATTTAAGAAAAGAACATTTAAAGAATTTGATTATTTAACTGTTGAACCTTCAAGTACTGCAATTATTATTATATATATAATTGCATTTCTTATTAGTATTGCTGTAAATTATTGGATAATAACGAATGATATATATGATATGAACGATGATTAAAATAATAATATTTTTTAATTGTTTATTATTTTTATAATGTTTATATTTGACAATTAAAAATATTATATATATGAATAAAGATTTTTTTAATCAAATCAAAGAGAAAAGAGAAAAACTCGAAGAAATTAAAATAAAATTAAAAGAAAAATTTATTGGAATCGATAATGTTATTGACAAAATAATCGATTATATTTCCCTCTGGTATTTAATGCCAAATATTCAATTCAGACCACTTATAATTTCATTATGGGGTATAACTGGTGTTGGTAAAACTGATTTAGTTAGAACTCTTGTGAGCTTATTAAAATTTACTGATAAGTTCATTGAAATTCAAATGGATATGAAAAACGATTACATGAAAAACATTGAAAGTTTTTTAGAAAGTGGTGGTATTGATACAAAAGAACCTGCAGTATTATTACTCGATGAAATTCAACGTTATCGTACTTTAGATGAAAACGGAAAAATGCTTGAAAACAAGTATTTTAATGATGTTTGGACATTACTTTCAGATGGTAGGTTTCAAAATAATTCTGAACGTAAAGTTCAAATTATGGAAATGCTTTTTGATGAAATGTATTGGCTTGATGCAAGAGATAATGAGGAAGAACCAAAAGATATTGAATCAAAAAAAGATGAACAATCTAATAAAATTAAAGTTTTAAAAAAACGTAGATTTAAAACCTCACATTGGACAGCAAGTAGAATAAAGAAAACTCTTAATTTAAATAATACTATTGAAGAAATAATGGAAATGGATGCAGAAGAAAGAATATTTCTGGTTCAAAATAGTTTAAAAGCTGATAATATTAATGAAGGTAAATCATATGAAAAACTTTTAATTTTTATTTCTGGAAACTTAGATAGTGCATTCAAAATGTCGGATGAAGTTGATGATAGCGATACTGATGCTGATGTATATCATGAATTATCAAAAAGAGTTAATATTATTAATATTAAACAAGCATTATCACATCAATTTAAACCAGAACAAATTGCTCGTTTTGGAAATAATCATGTAATATATCCATGTTTAGATAAAAAATCATATTATACAATCATTAAAATGAATTGTCAAAAAATTCTTGATAAAGTAAAAAATGAGCATAATATAGATATTAAATTATCTAATGATATATATGATATAATATATAGAAATGGTGTTTTTCCAACACAAGGTGTAAGACCAGCAATTTCAACAGTATTTAATATACTTGGAAGTAATTTACCGTATTTTATATATAATGCTTTTTGTGAAAACGTTAATGAGTTATATATTGAATATGAAAATAATAATTTATTTGTAAATATTAATAAAAAAATATATGAAAAAGAAATTGTTTTAGAAATTGACAATATTCATAAAAATAAATCTGTTGATGAAAGAATATTATATATTATACATGAAATTGGACATGCTATACTTTATTGTTTACTATTTGATACACCGCCAAAACAAATAAATATCAATGCTGCTGGTTTTAGTAAAGGTTTTATTATCGAACATGAATCAATTGATAATAGAACATTTTTAAGAAATCAAATAGCAATATTATTAGCTGGTTTTATTGCCGAAGAAATGGTTTTTGGTGAGGAATTTAAATCTACTGGTGCATTTGCTGATATTATAAATGCAACAGATATTGCAGCAAGATATGTTAGACATTATGCTATGGATGGAACTATTTCTAATATATTAAAAAAAGAAGTAGATACATATTACGAATCAAATTATGATGTTGAAAAAACTAATGATATTATTGAAAATATATTAGGTGAAGAAAAGAAAAGAGCAAGAGATTTATTAAATAAACACATTACTTTATATAAAATAATTGTAAAACATTGTATTGATAATAATGATATTTCAATTGTCAATTTTTTACAATTATGTAATGAAAATGGATTAAATTTAATACAAAAAGAAATTAATGATAAATTAATTTATTCATATGATGAAAAAGTTCAACATTTTTTAAATTTAAAAAAATTGTAAAATATTTTCCTTAATTTTAAAGGAAAATAACATCATAAATTTTATATTAATATAAATTTAACACTTCTTTCTTTTTAAAAAAGTATTTATAATAAAGTCTTTATTATGAATGCCGTATCATCAATTATTGCAAATGTTAGTTTAAAGAAAATAGTGGAACTAATGGCTGTTTATATTCATGAACAAGCGTTAGAAATTCGAAAAGAAAATAACATTGAAGACGGACATATAAAAATATATTCCGATTATGTAATTTATCCAACAAATAATAACGAATATTATGCATTTCATTATGTGGTTTATATTGATAATCAAAGTGAAAGGTTTTTTATAGTATCTTGGACTCCTTCTACAGAGGATGAATTCTTAGATTCAATAAAATATTAATTAAATTTAATTTTTTTTCGTAATATTGCATTGTTATTTACAATTTTTGTATATCTTTGTATCATTAATTATAAAAAATAAGTTGAAATAATAATATGAGTTTTAAAGGTAAAATATATAAGCAATGTCCTGAATGTGAAGGTTATGGCAAAAAAATAAATTACTTTGATTTACCAAACCCAATAGATATTGGAATAATCTCATTACATATAATGGAGATAAAAACTGAAAGAAAAACAAAAGCGGGAAGAAATTATTTAGAAAAAGAATTATGTGAAATGTGTGATGGTGTTGGAATGTGTTGGCAATTTTAATAATAAGCTATAATTAAAAAATAATATGGAAGAAGAAAAATTACTTGAATATAAAATGTATTTCTTCACAATTTACCAACTTACTGGTATTCAGGCTGGTATACAATGTGGTCATGCAGCACTTGAATATGCTAATAAATATGGGAGTGATGAAGAATTTATCATTTTTGTAAGAAATTGGAAAACTTGGATTATCTTAAATGGTGGTACTACAAATGAACGTAGAGATATTGAAGGTATTGTTATGGGTAGTTTAAATCAAATTGCTGATGATTTACAACAAAACGATATACAATTTTCTTATTTTCAAGAACCAGACCTTAATGATGCACTTACTGCATTGTGTTTTATCGTAGATGAACGAGTATTTAACAGAAAAGATTATCCAGATTTTGTGGATTATATTCTTGATATTAAAATGTATCCCGAAGCAAAAGAAGCAGCACCTGCAGAAAATATAATTATGCTTAAAACACAAAGCATGGAAAAACTACAAGAAATGTTTCCAGAATATTATAAAGAATGGGTACGCTTCATTGGTGGGATTAAGAACGTATTCTTACGTGAATTAATTAGAGATAAAAAACTAGCATGATATGATACGTAAAATTTTAAATTTACCTAATAAAACACAAAAAGCATTTCTTCAGAATAATAAAGAAATTGTTTTGAAGAAATGTGATGTTATTGCACGTAAAGAAATTGAAGAACAGCAAGATAATAAACTTTTTCATGATGGTCAGTGTCCAATATGTAAAAGTAGAAAAAATATTATAAATCGAATTGTTTGTGTTCAAAATACTGGCAATATTAATATTAAAATAAGTTTTATTAATATCAAAGGTATTATGATAATAAATACACGTGAAATAAACCATTGTAATTCATGTAGTAATGAATGGGAAAAATATAAAACCAAACCAATATCTCAAACTAATATATTATATATTGCTTTTAAATATTTAAAAGATATTTTAAATAATCCGGAAAATAAACGTGATTGGAAAATGGAAACCATACAGGTTTTTGAAAATTCATATGCAGAAACCCTATATGAACTTAATAAATGGATAAGAACTGATATAAAATTATCTGTTTTAAGACAACATTATAAATCGATTTATGATAAATCAAGATTTCCACAAGTTTCTCAATCATTTATTGATAAATATATTAAAGAATAAAAAAAGATTTTAAAAAATTATGAAATATCCATTTGAATTTAGTGAATTATTATTAACTGATATACTTCTTAAAGAATTTGGATTTATAAATTGGTCTGATGATTGTGGAGATTCTAATCATTCTTCAATAACACTTGCAAGAGTAAAAATTGAAATTCATAAAACAGATGAATTAAGTGATGGCGGTGTAGGAAGTTATGCAAAACCAGAATATTCTTCTGCTCATTTTACTAATAAAGATTTTCATCCAATGTATTTTCTTCATGATTTATATGAATATATTATATCATTTAATAATGAAGAAGTTATTTTAGAATTTTTAGAATTATGTAAAAAAAATAATACATATGTTTATATTGAATCATATATTAATTATATGACAACAAAAAAATAACCTTTAAAGCAGATTCAAATGAAAAGTGAAGAAAAAATTAACAAAATTTAATAATTTATCTCATAGAGATTTATGTGTTAAAGCTGCTAAATATCTTAGATATACTGGAATTCATTCATTTCATAAATGTCAATATGTTGTATGTGAATTAGACCGTGTTGGTGAATGTCCAGATGCATTTGGAATTTCAAGTCGTTCAACACAATTAATTGAAGTTAAAATGTCTCGTTCTGATTTTCTTGTAGATAAGAAAAAATATTGGCGAAAATATCCTGAACTAGGACTAGGCGAATTTAGAAGTTATATGTGTCCAATTGGAATTATAAAAGAAAATGATTTACCTGAAAAATGGGGACTTCTTTATGTCTCAAATGAAGGTAAAATAACTATAATTAAAAATCCTGAAATACAATCTAATAACTATAAAGAAGAACGTTGTATTTTATTATCTCTTTTAAGAAGAGAGGGTATTATGCCTAGAGTTTTTAGTTATAGGAAATATAAAATAGATATTGTTTCTTAAAAGAATTATTAATTATAATTTAATTATATACCAATCCTTATACTTTCCTTTATTAATTTTTATATTATATTTGTACGTATTACAAAAAGATTCTCTAGGTAATTTTAACTTTTTTAATTCTTTTTTAATATTACTTTTGAATTTATAAATTAATTCATTATTTTGATTATAAATTTCATAATTATTAGAATGTGCCATACTCATTTTCTGTTTAGCTTCTTCAGAAAATTTTTTTCCTAATTGAGCAATACTCATTTTTTTCTTAATTTCATCACTAAATTTCATTCCCAAGTTTCTACCCTTACTTGCGATACACATTTTTAATATTGATTCTTTAGTATGTTTTTTTCCTAACTGAGCCATTCTCATTTTTTGTTTGGTTTCATCAGAACGTTTTTGTCCTCTATTTTTATTAGCAACCAATAATATACTTTCTTTTGTGTGTTTTCTACCCTTACTTGCAATACTTAATTTTTGTTTGGTTTCATCAGAATGATGTTTACCCAACCAATATTTATTATCTTTCATAAATATACGCATTCTTTCCCTAAATTTTTCATTAAATTTAAAATGGTCACCACCATCTGTTAAATTCATACCATTTTTAGTGTCAAAACAATTAAATTGTTTAATATAATATTTTTCTAATTCATTAAGTTTCGATTCTTCGCATTCACAAATTATTTCAAATTCATGGGCATTCCAACCATATTTTATGATTGAATTATATAATTTAGGTTGTCTTTTACATTTTGTACTTTTATATGAATTTAATCTACGATTTATATCAACAGACTGACCAATATAAATCTTTCCAGTAGGTGAAGTTATTTTATAAATTCCGCATATTTTATTCATTATTTAAATTATTTTTCATATCTTTGGTTATTAAATCTAAAATTAGTTGTGTAACGGTAGTAAATTCAGTCTTAGCTTTCTTTCTAAGATATACTAATTGTTTAGAATGAATTCTGAATGTGTAAAAAATTTTATTTTCTTTCATATTGTCTACATATTATGTAGATAAATACTGTATTTATTTAAAAAATTTCTATATTTGTAAAAAATAATTGCGTTAAAAGAAAAATAATAATTATCTTTGTATTATAAATTATAAAAATTATGAAAGATAAAACAATTTGGAATTACTTTAATGAAAGTATTGACTATCCATCAGAAGTGGCACATAATCCAATTCCTTATGGAACTATTTGGTGTTATATATCTTCAACATTTTTAAATGAATTTATTAATTATGTTAATCCGATTAAGTGTTATTTAATCGATAGATATACACCAGATGATGAAAAAGTCGATGATAATCATACAAAAGGTGAATTAAAAGATAAAATTTTATTAGGTAAAAACGAAATGTTTCATACTGAATTAAATTGTTTTAGAGATGATATTGTTATTCTTGCTGAAATTGAAGCAGAAAATTATGATTCTAATAATAAACCAAATAAATTTATGTTTTTTTATTTCGATGAAGATGTTTCGGATTGTTGTGTTGGTAAATTTAAAACTAATGATTCAAAAGAAGAAGTTATTCAATCAATAATTAATTGGTTAGAAAGAGAAAAATTAAATAATATAGGTGAAATAGTTAAAGAACATACTGAGAGTGGAATTATTAATTATATTGAACTTCCATTATCTTTTATTAATGGTTGGGTTAAATTTTAATTTATGAATAAGCCTATATTTAATAATGTTCCTAATGAACATCTAATAATTAAACATAAATCAAATCAAGGTATTATAAATCTTGATTATTGGATAAGTAGGTCTATTGCAACAGTTGGAGTTGTATTAATTATTCCATTAGTTGGTGGAATGCATGTACTTATTACCCAAAGGTCAAATAAAATGCGTGATGAAAAAAATAAATATTGCTTACCGTATGGTTATGTTGACTTTAATGAAAATATTTTTGAATCAATGATAAGAGAAGTATATGAAGAAACCAGTTTATATCTTCCAGATTATAATGACTTACTAATCACAAATAATAATGAAAAACCTATAGAAATCAGAGATAATCCGGGCAATCATCGCCAAAATGTTTCATTTATATATCTTTCAGTATATGATTTTCATGAACATCTTGAAAGACTTCCAATTTATGTTGAAAATTATTCAAATAATGAAACAAAATTAGCTCAATGGATATCAATTTCAGATTTTTATTGTAAATATGATAAAAAACTTAATTGGGCATTTAATCATAATGAAACAATAAAAAAAGCAATCGAATTTTATCAAAGTAATTATATAAAATGATTGAAATATGAAAATACATTATGCTACTGCAATAAATGGAAATGAAAGTGATACAGAAACTTATTATTCGTTAACAGCTTGTGGAATGGAATTTTATGAAGAATGGACATCTATTAAAGAAGCCGTAACATGTAAAAAGTGTTTAAAAAAATTAAAAATTACATCTGAAAATTAATAGTTAAAATATGAAAAGCAATGAAAAATTATTAAATGAAGCATATCAAAGACTTTGGGATGCAATGAATGAATTAAAAATAATTTTAATTAAAAAAGAAACAATAAAAGAATTTCCAATAACTGAAAAAACTTTATTATCTTTAGGTTTTGAAAGAGAAGATGTTTCTGCAGAAGAATCTGGAAACACACCTTATTATTATTTTGTATATAATCTAAAAAATGAAAGAGCAATACTGATTTCATGTGCAAATGATGAATGTAAAGATAATACTGATAGTGATGTTTATGACCATATTGATTATGATAGTAGATGTAATAATTATACTGTTGAATTCTTTAATGAAGAAGATGCTGGATATATCGATAATGCAAATGTATTGGAAAGTTTAATTAGTGCTTTAAAATGTCTTAAAAAATAAAGAATGGAATATACAATTAAAATAGAAGAATTAATTAAAAAACCAATCATTAGAAACGATAAATTTCCAGATTTCTTAAATAAAATGACAGATGAAGAAATCAAACAATTTGAAAAAGAAGTTGCATATAATTTATCAGAAGATAATATTGAACCAAAATTTCCTGATTGGAATGCAGCATTTATGGCAAAAATAATAGATAGACATATTTTATATAATTTATTTAGTTTAGCTAATACAAAATGAGTAAAGAATTGATAACTAATGATGATATTTTTAGTTTTTTAAATGAAGACGAAGAAGAAACAGTAGCTGATAATGAACTAATTCTTCCAAATGGTAAAAAAATTGTATTTAATGACCAACAATTTGAAGCTATTCAAAGAATTAAGAAATGGCTAAAAGAAAAGGATAAAACATTTTTTACTCTTGAAGGACCTGCTGGTAGTGGAAAATCAACAATTATAAAGAAAATATTAGATGATTATCGATATGGTGTTGTAGTATCAGCACCCACGCATAAGGCGACCAGAATCATTCAAAATATTACCGAAAAAGAATCCAAAACCCTTCACTCACTTTTAGGTTTACGTCCGGATTTGGATTTAGAAAATTTTTCACCGAACTTCCCTCAATTTAATCCAATCGCTTTACCACGTATTACATTTTATAGCCTTGTAATTTTGGATGAAAGTTCAATGGTAAATCAAGACCTTTTTAATTTAATTAAAGAAAAAACAAAAGATAGTCGAACAAAGGTATTATTCGTAGGAGACCCACATCAGCTACCTCCGATAAATGAAAAAGAATCTGCAGTTTTTATTCAAGAAGATATTGAAAAATATATTCTCACTGAAATTATGAGACAAGCTGACACAAATCCCATATTATTGATTGCAGATATCATAAGAAATAATTTAACGAGTATTGATGCTGGTAATTTTTCAAGAAAAACTAATATTAATATAAATGGTGAGGGCATTATATTTACTATAGATAAAAGAGAATTCAGAAAAATGGTTTTGGAAAAATTCACATCTGAAGAATTTAATAAAGACATAAATTTTTGTCGAGGAATTGCTTGGAAAAATGAAACTGTAATGCAATCAAATAATGTTGTTAGAACCGCAATTTTTGGAAATAAAGCAGATATTATTGAAGTGAATGATGTTATTTGCGGATATCGAACAATCACAAATGATAGACAAAATCAAATAATTATTCAAAATTCTGCTGATTATCGAGTTATTGAAAAGTCTGGTTTAGAAGAAAATTCTTATGGAATTAGTGGGTATCCCGTTAAAATTCGTGAAGACCTTCCCAAAGGTAAATTTAAATTCGAAGACGTTTTTATTATTAATACGAATAACCACAAAAATTTACATTTATATGCACAAATGCACGATTTTTTTAAAGATTGTGCAAAATCAAATAAGAAGATGTGGAATAAATATTATGAATTCAGGCGTAATAATTTATTAATGAAAAATATTGATAAATATCAAAATGGTAGACTTAGAAATAGTGGTGAAGTTATTGTCAAGGACCTAGATTATGGCTATTTTTTAACTTGTCATAAAGTGCAAGGGTCTACATATCAGCATGTTACAATCATCTTAAGCGATTTTGAAGAAAATTGGGTGTTACGTGAAAAAAATCAATTGTTTTATACTGCCCTTACAAGACCCGAATTAACTGCAACCATATTATGTAATAAAATTGATGAATAATTATAGTTTGATAATATACCAATCCTTATATTTACCATTTTTTATTTTTTCATTTCTTCTATATGTTTCACAAAAACGTTCACGAGGTAAATTTAATTTCTTTAATTCCAATCTAATGGTATTTCTGAATTTATGAACCAATTCATTATTTTGGTTATAAATTTCATAATTATTCTTATGAATTTCACTTAATTTTTGTTTGGTTTCTTCAGAATGTTTTTTACCTAGCCATATTTTATTTCCTAATTTTGATTTTCTTATTTTTTCTTTTGTTATGTCTGAACGTTTTTTTCCTGTATTAACAATTCTTAGTTTTTCTTTTGTTTCATTAGATGGTTTTTTATTTAATTTTATTATTCTCATCTTTTCAATACTTTCTTTAGTGTGTTTTTTACCTAAATGAAATTTTCTTAAACTTGATTTATGTTCTTTAGATATTTTTTTCCATTTATGAATTTTACTAAATTTATCTCTAGTTTCTTGTGAAACAATTCTATTCTTAGAACTATCACTAATTTTTCGTAATGATTCTTTTGAAAGTTTTATGTGGTCACCACCACTTGTTAAATTCATTCCATGTTTTGTATCAAATGTATCGTAAAACTTTATATAATATTTTTCCAAATAATTTAATTCTGGTTCTGTGCATTCATGAATTACCTCAAATTTATGCATATTCCAACCATATTTATTAATTGAACGATATATTAATAATTGTTCATAACATCTATTATTAATATAATCATTCAATCTTCGTTTTATATTTCTCGATTGCCCGATATAAATTTTACCCGATGGTGACGTTATTTTATAAATTCCACATATTTTATTCATATTTTATATCACTTTTCATTTTTTGATTTACTAAGTCCAAAATTAATTGTGTAACTGTAGTAAAGTTATTTTTTGCAGTATCACGTAAATACTTCAGTTGTTCTGACGGTATTCTTAATGAATACATTTCTTTATTTGCTTTCATGGTATATATATTGTATAGATAAATACAAATTAGTTTTGGAAAAGTATTGTAATTATGCAACAATTTAAATAATTTTTCGTAATATTGTATAATATTTAATATTTTCGATATGGAAACTCAATTTAACGGAAATTTTGGTTTATTTAAGATTGATAAGATTGTAAAAAGAAACAATTTTTATGAAATTAGATTTCAGAATACCAATAAAAGACTTGCTTGTGTTAATCTACATAGTTTTGTTGATAACAATAGCATTGCTAAATCTGTGATTGATTTAAAATCCGGTGATGAAATTTGGATTGACATATCGGCATATACCGCAGATAAATCATTATATAATCATAATCCGTTTGGAAGTGTTGGTACGTATAAAAGAGCAGTAAAATATAACAAAAATTGATGAATAACATAGCATTATATTTAAATGAAAAACAATATATTTTTCTGGAAAAAATGGGATTTGATAGAAGGATTATTAATATCTTAATATCTAAATATGATAAAGATAAATTTGATTCTTTTTCAAAAAAAATTAATGAAATTATAATAATGGAAGAAGATATACGAAAACTATTAAAATAGATTAAAATGGAACGAATAACGGATAAATACGTATTTTTTTATAAGTCCAGAATATCAAATTGGCATATATGTCAATTTAAATATAAAGGAATTACTTTTTTTAACACAGAACAAGCATTCATGTGGGAAAAAGCTGTTTTCTTTGGTGATATGGAAACAGCAAAAAAAATAGTTGAAACACCAGAACCAAGAGAAAATAAAGCATTGGGTCGTATGGTTAAAAATTTTAATACTGAAAAATGGATGATTGCTTGTTTTGATATAATGGTAGCTGTTAATTATGCTAAATTTAGTCAAGATAAACGCTCAAAAGAATTACTATTATCAACTAGTGATAAAATATTGGTTGAAACAAATCCAAATGATTCTGTATGGGGAATTGGATTGCATTGGAGTAATGATGATGTGCTTGATGAAACTAAATGGCAAGGTATGAATCTTTTAGGCAAAGCGTTAATGGAAGTACGGAAACAAGTAAAACAAGAAAAAAATGAAATCGGAAACTCTCAAAATAATATGGAAAATAATTAGAAAAGCAACACCAAAAGTAAGAATAAAAAAAACATATTATTCATATATTGCAGAAAATGAAAAACATAAGCATAAATTAAAAGCATTTGAAGGTTCTGTTTTATTTGAAATGTTAGAAAAAACTGTTGTTTCATCTAAAACAAGATATGAAAAATTTATTCTTGTTGATGGTATCTATAGTAATAATAATAAATTAATATATGTGACAAATTTTAGAATAATGTAACAAAGATATACTATTGAAACTTCATGTGGTCGAAACGAAATACAGCGTCTGGAAATCTGAATTGTTGTTCACTGCATGAAGCAATAATCATAATGTACCAGAAGAAACTATTAATAAGATGGTTAATCGTTTCGAAATAAAGTTGAAATAATGAACGAATTAATTAAAAATATCGTGAAACCTGAAAACGGCATCGAGATTGCAATAATCTCTGATGCTGTTTTTATTCAAGGTGCAAATCATGGTCGCCCAAGAAGTGGACATCCAGAAGGTCAGGTTATTTATCATATTAAAGAAGTATTAGAAAACATTGATAAATTTTATGCTGATGATGAAGACCGTCAGGATTTACGTTTAATTGCAATAGTTCACGATACTTTTAAACATAAAGTTGACAATACAAAACCAAAAGTGGGTGATAATCATCATGGTAAAATTGCCGAAATATTTGCTGAAAAATATTGCAATAATACTAAAATACTTCAAGTTATTCAATCACATGATGAAGCATATAATGCATGGTCACAAGGTGGAAGACATGGCGATTGGTATAAGGCAAAAAGACGTGCTGAAAAACTTATTGGTGATTTAAATTTACTTGATTGTTTAGACCTTTATATAAAATTTTATCGTTGTGATAATGCAACAGGTGATAAATCAAATGAAAGTTATGAATGGTTTAAAAAACTAATTGAAGAGAAATGTTAATAATTTATTTAATAATAATTGCGTTATTACTAATAAGTGTTTTTATTTTTTTCTATGGTAGAATTAAAAAAATAATCACTTCAATTATTAATAAAAGAATTTATAAAAAATATTCTATTGGTTCATATGTATTATCGGATTATGAAAAAAAATTAATTATTAAAAACAGAAATATTTTATCAGAAAATCGTGTATCAATTAATAAAATCAGATTTGTATTTACTCCCATATTTCAATATGATATTGAAACAGATATTATAAATCCACGATATGATGTAATGATACCAATGCTTGGTGGATATGTAGATAAAAAATCACCAATCATCAGTGTTAATAAACCACATCATTTACTTAGTATTATAACAAAATTTTGGCAAAATAATGATAATTTTGCCAATTTAAAACGAATATTAAAACATTGTAAAAAAGGTGTTGTTATTATGATTGCCAATAAAGAATGTTATGAATATAATGTTGATGATGAATATATTCAAATGGCAATTTTAGATGATGAAATTGAAAAGTATAATCAAAATAATGAAAATTATGGAAACTAAAAATTTATCATTATCCGAGCCAAAAATAGAAATTGATAATGTACCACTTGCAGAAGTTGAATTTACTAACGATTTCAGACCAAAATGTGGTAAGATTCAATATCCCTCATTTAGGGATGCTCAAGAAGCTATTAATTCTGGTAAAAAACATAGAAGATATCTTCATGGTCAAAGAATGAATAGAAGAATGGGAAAAAAAGATATACGACCCGTAAGAAGCTATAAATGTGATGAATGTGGTTTTTGGCATTTAACAAGTCATCCTGATTATAATGAATAATATAAAGATTCATATTCCCTTAATATAATGCATATGGACTACCTAAAATAATTAGGCTTCTTAACTTATGCTAAGAATTTTGGACGTTTCATCGATTGTGCCCGTTATAACAGGTCTTATTTGGTCTCCACGTCTGTTATCGTCAGTCCCTGACGATTTGTTATTGTCAATATTATTTGTTAAATCATTAAGTAATATTTTCTGACCTTCTTTTAATATGTTTTTTGCAGCATTTATATCCCTATCATGAACAATACCACATTTAGGACACTTCCATTCTCTAATAGAAAGATTTAAGTCTTGATTTATATAGCCACAAATATGACATGTTTTACTTGAAGGATAAAATCTATTAATTTTAACAATTTGTTTATCATTCCAATTGGCTTTATAATTAAGCATTTCAACAAAAGTACCCCAACTAGCATTTGATATAGATTTATTAAGTCCTGATTTTGCTGATTGACCATTGGATAAATACTTACCATTTTTGTCTTGTTTTGGCTTGCATCTTGTTGACATACCTTTAATATTAAGGTCTTCTAAACAAATTATGTCATATTTTTTAATTAGGTCAGTACTTACTTTATGTAGATTATCTACACGAGAATTGGTTATCTTCTTGTATATTTTAACCACTTTCAATCTTTGTTGTTCAAATTTTTTCGAATTTTTTGTTTTTTTTGATAAATGTTGTTGTGCTTTTTTTAATTTCTTTTCATATTGTTTAGTATATTTATTGTTTTTATATTTAAATCCTTCTGATGTTATTGCAAAATCTTTTAATCCCAAATCTATTCCAATACTTTTATTAGTTTTAGGTAATTTAACATGTTCGGTTTCAACTAAAATACTAACAAAATATTCATTAGTTGGTGTTTTGGTTATTGTGCATTGTTTTATAATTCCCTTAAATTTCCTATCAATAATAACACCAATTCCTCCTTTAAATTTACGTATATATAGTTTATTATTAATTAATTTTACTGCTTGAGGAACGCAAAAACTATTTTTATTGTGTTTAGATTTAAAATTTGGAAACTTTGTCCTACCTTTAAAAAATCCATTATATGCTCCATCAAGATGTTTAAGAGACTGTTGTAAAGATTGTGCACAAATTTCATTAAGCCAAATATATTCATTTGAATGCTTTAATTCGGTTAATGCTTTTGTATTATCATAATAATTAAGTGTTTGATTATTAGTTTCATATTCTTTTTTACGTTCATTGAGAAAATAATTATAAATAAATCTAATACAGCCAAAATGTTTATTTAATAAAATAATTTGGTTATTATCCGGTTTTAGTTTATATTTGTATAATTTTAACATTTATACTATTCTCTTATTTAGTATAAATACTTAAATATTTTGAAAAGTTATTTATTTTATAAAAAAAATTTAGTAATATGAGTAGATTAAGAAATCAATATTTTATGTATGGTATTTTAGTTTCGTATAGCGAATACAAAGAACGAAAAGAGAATCGATTAAAATATTCTAAATTTAATATTGCTAATTTTATTGATGAAGATACTATTGTTTTTAGTGATGGTGATATAATAAGTAATGAAATTCATGGTATTTTTACTGGTCGTGATGGTGAGTTTGTTATTGTAGGTAAAATGTTAAAAAGTATTGATAAGTATAATAAAGAACCACTTATTGTCCCGGAATTATCTCAAACCGATGAAATTATTGTCAGAACTTCAGTGGAAAATAGTTATGGTTTTAAAGGAGATTTTCATTATTATTTTGTGAACCACCCATAATTAGGTTACTTAATTTATGTTTCGAAAAAATTTAACTATTTTAAATAATAATTTTTCATTATGCAAGTAAAACCACGATTCGAATTTTTTAAAATCATTGAACAATATTTTATATTAAAAGATGATACTAATAATGATATTTGTTTAACACTTTTAGAAGTCAAATTACATGATAGTAAATTTGAAATAATGGAATCTACATATAAATTTTGGACTATTGTTGGAAAAACACAAATATCTTGGGGTAATAAAAATAGTGATAAAACACCTATTTCATATGATGAAACTGCTTATTGGAAGTCTAAAGAAAGAAATAATTTATTTAAAGGTGAAATTCATGGATTTTTTATTGAAGAAATAAAAAATGGTTTTCATAATATGTTCTTAACAAAATTTCCTCCAGATGAACAAGAATTTGGACTAAGAACCCAATTTAATTTTAAAAAAATTTAAATAATTTTTTATTATTGTTGCATTTCTTTAAAAAATCAAATATATTTGTATTTAAATTAAAAATTATGAAAAAATTTGAAGTAGAAGCAACTGGTCTAGTTTCTTTATTTATAGATAATGTAGAAGCTGAAAATAAAGAAATTGCCAATGGAAAAGTATTAGAATTACTTGGATGCGAACCTAATGAATTAGGTGGTTATTCTGTTACTTTTGAAAATATAAGACTTCCAAATGGAATTGTTTTAGATGAATTAAGTATGTGTTTTAAAACATTTGTAGAACCAAATGATATCGTTAAAGATTTAAATGAATGTTTTAATACTGACGAAATTGAAGAAAATGACGAAGTGTCATACAATTAAAATAATAATATGAAAATAAAATTTGGCGATAAATTAAAATGTTTAAAAACAATATATAATATTTTTCAAATGCCATTATTTATCGAAAATGACAATTATGAAGTATTAGGCATTGATGAAGATGATATAACATTAAATCATATATTATATGGTAATGAATATTGTAGTTATAATATAAACTTTATTTTAGAAAATTTTGAAAAACAATGATTTAAAATAAATTATAAGTATTTAAAGAAAAATTAATTTAATTATTATTAAAATGGAAATCGTAAAAGTTTATTCGCCAATAGAAGATAAAAATATTCAAAAGAATCTTCAAAAATCAGAAATATGGACTAATGCCCATCATTTTGATGAGCTTACTGATACACAAATAAAATATGGTAATATGTTTGAATACACCATAAAATTTGATGGATTACGACCAATAGTAGTCAATAAAGTAAGAAAATTACAAAACAAATAAGTAATTATACTTTTAAACATACTATTTATAGTAAAATAATATGAAGATAATTCCATATAAAATGAAAGTGTTGAGGATTTTGATGTTCGCAATGTATTTCTTAATTTATGGATACTCGATGTCAAAAACCACAATTGAACCAAACCGTCCTGTTTGGGGATATATATGCGCATTAGTATTTTTAATGTTATCTATATGGGGTATTGTAATTTTCATTAAAAATAATAAAGATAATGGAACTATTTAATTCTTTATATTTTTGTATTGGTGTTACTTTTGGTGCAGTTCTCATGTACTTATTAATTTTTATTGATAAAATTTGGATTAAAATAATGAAGTTTTTTCATAAAAAACGTTAATTTTTGTAACAAAATGCTAATTAGAACGTATTAATGTAGTATTGGTTATACAAAACAAATTTAAAATGGACTTTAAAAACAAGTATCTGAACTGAAAATAGTAACAGCAACAAAGCCGAGAGTGTATTTACAATGGATTAATACTGAAAAAGGTAGAGATAAACACGATTGTTATGAAAGAATTGAAGATGTTTACACTAGATATGTAAATACATATAATCCATCAATGATAGTAATTCAAGGAAATAAGTTTTTTAAAGACCTTGAAGAAATGTATCAGAGTGCGTTGGCAAATGAACGCTAACGGTTGTGTGTATGAAACGTTGCCACGCACGACACTTGATATAAGCCAGAAACCTTAATTGGCTATGTTTTATACACGTTGTTATACACAGTACGGTTTATTAAAGTAAAATGTTGATATGAAAAACGAACAAAAACTTTTTAAGAATAATTATAAATAAAATTGAATATTATGAAAAATGAAGTAAAAAATGGTAAATTAATTTTGGGAAGTTTTATTTTCAGAATAAATTTTAATGAAAATCCAACTCTTGTTATCGAAGAAAAAATAAATGATAATGGAACAAAACAATTTACAGGTAAATCAAAATGGAATCCATTTAAATTTATTGTCGTTGGTGAAAATAACATTGAAGGAAAATATGAGTTATTTGATAGTGCTTTTATAATTCCAAATGATAATACTAATATATGGAAATTACATAAATGTCAAATTAATTTAAATTTTAATGAAATTAATTTTGAACGTTGTGAACATATTAATTAAAAATTTTGTAACAAAATGCTAATTAGAACGTATAATGTAGTATTGTGTATAACGGTGGCGGTATGAAACGTGCCGATGTAGAACGTTTCAAATTATACACAGGCTTGTCACGGCATGTTTTATACCGTGTGTTATAGCCAGTTAATTTTTAAATTATGAAAAAAGTTTTTAATAGAGATGGTAAATATGTTGTAAGATTTGCTGCCGATGCAAAAGAGCAAATTCAAAAATGGCTTGGTGAAAACTGCCCTTATGATTTTGCTGTAAAATTTGCAAAAGAAGTCGATTGCCCTGTTTTCGGTAAAGCATTAGAGTTTCCTTGTGTGGTAGTTTTTTAATTGGCTATAACGGCTGCGTGTAGCATATCGTTGCGGATTTTGAAACACTAAGCTATCAAAACGAGATGAATTTAATTAGTAGCACAAATAATAAATAACCTGCTAACACCGCAATGGATGCTACACGT